>Ga0209382_10000278_pt1 | contig 82587 bp, 97 predicted proteins | sample SoiMetdeltSBSDD5_FD_187599 | JGI IMG/M metagenome (GOLD analysis project Ga0209382, IMG submission 187599) | Bulk soil microbial communities from a Populus tree surrounding site in Tennessee, USA - Soil MetaG P. deltoides SBSDD5 (SPAdes) (version 2) | ecosystem: Environmental > Terrestrial >... | reverse complement strand
AAGTCCGTGTTCCTGACCTGCAAGGCGGTGGCGCCGTACTTCATCGAGCGCAAGGCCGGCCGCATCGTCAACATCGCCTCGATCGCGGGACCGCTGGCGGCGGTCACGATGCCGGCCTACAGCGTGGCCAAGCAGGGCGTGATCACGTTCACCCGCGTCGTGGCCAAGGAGCTGGCGCCCCACCGGATCACGGTGAACGCGATCTGTCCGGGCGTCCTCTACACCGACTTCTGGCAGAAGCTCGCCCAGCACATCGCCGACACCAACCCGGCCTTCAAGGGCATGACGGCGCGACAGGTGTTCGACAAGCGCGTGGCCGACATCGTCCCCATGAAGTGCGAGCAGACGCCGGAGGACATCGGCAACGCCGCGGTGTTCCTCGCCTCCGACGAGGCGCGCTTCATCACGGGGCAGGCGCTGATGGTCGATGGCGGCTGCGTCATGTGGTAGGCGACGAGCGATGATAAGGGCCCATCTGCGTCGTTGCCTCGTCGCGCCCTCCCTCCGGCGTGGGCGGCCCACGCCTCGGTCGGGCGGCTCCTCGGCGCCTCGCATCTGGACCCTTCTCATCACTCGTGCGAACCCGCGTGGAGCGCGAATTCTCGACGGGTGCCGCCGATGAACTTCGATTTCACGGAGCGGGAGGAGATGTTCCGGAAGGAGGTCAGGGCCTGGCTGGAGGCGAACCTGCCCGACGATCTCCGGGGGAAGGCGTTCGCGGCGTCGCGGGCCGACGTCGACGAGGTGCGGCGGCTGCGGGCGTGGCAGAAGCGGATGGCCGAGGCGGGATATGTCGGGATGGACTGGCCCCGCGAGTTCGGGGGACGGGGCGCGCCCATCACCGAGATGGTGATCCTGTACCAGGAGATGGCGCGGGCGGAGTCGCCCCAGCTCGTCAACCGCGGCGGCGTGTCCATGCTGGGGCCCACGCTCATGAGGCACGGAACGCCGGCCCAGCAGGCGCGCTTCCTGCCGAAGATCCGCACCGCGGAGGAGATCTGGTGCCAGGGGTTCTCGGAGCCCAACGCGGGCTCCGACCTGGCGAGCCTCCAGACGCGGGCGGCGCTGGACGGCGAGCACTTCGTGGTGAACGGCCAGAAGGTGTGGACCAGCATGGGCCACGTGGCCGACTGGTGCTTCCTGCTCGTGCGCACCGATCCCGGCGTCGCCAAGCACAAGGGCATCTCGTTCCTGCTGGTCGACATGAAGACCCCCGGGATCACGGTGCGGCCGCTGCGACAGATCACCGGGGAGGCGGAGTTCAACGAGACCTTCTTCGACAACGTGCGAGTGCCCCGCGCGAACCTCGTCGGGACGCTCAACGAGGGCTGGAGCGTGGCCATCACCACCCTGGCCTACGAGCGGGACCTGCTCACGTTCATCCGGCACATCTCCCTCCGCAACGCGCTGCACCGGCTCGTGAAGCTTGTCCAGAGCCGCGGGCGCAACACCGATCCGGTGGTGCGGCAGAAGATCGCCGAGCTGTGGATCGGCGAGCAGGCCCTGCATCTCAACGGGTACCGCAGCCTCACCAACATTCTCCGTGGCGGCCAGCCCGGCCCCGAGGGCTCGACCTCCAAGCTGTTCTGGAGCCAGCTCGACCAGGAGCTGGCCCTGACCGCGACGCAGGTCATCGGCCCCTACTCCCAGATCGCCCACGGCTCGCCGTGGGCACCCGACGACGGGCAGTGGGAGTTCTACGAGCTGCTGGCCCGGGCCAGCGGCATCCGGGCGGGCACCACCGAGATCCTTCGCAACATCCTGGGCGAGCGCGTGCTGGGGCTGCCCAAGGACTGACGGGCCGTGAGGTCCGAGCCGCTGCCCGCCCCGCCGCGGAGACCAACACGAGACCGGGGGATCGACTCATGGGTGATCTGCTCTACGAGGTGAAGGACAGGGTTGCGACGATCACGCTGAACCGGCCCGACAAGCTCAACGCGTTCACGGGGGACATGATCGCCGCGTGGGCGGGCTCGCTGGCCGAGGCCCAGGCCGACGACGGCGTCAACGTCGTGGTGGTGACCGGCGCCGGGCGGGCGTTCTGCTCGGGCGGCGACGTCGGACGGATGCGTCAGGGAGAGCCGACCGCGCTCGACGGCAAGAACGGCCTCTGGGAAGGCGTACACCGGGTGCCCAAGCAGCTGGAGCAGATGGACAAGCCGGTGATCGCCATGGTGAACGGCCTCGCCGTCGGCGCCGGCATGGGCATGTGCGTGATGTGCGACGTCCGCATCGCAGCCCAGAGCGCGCGCTTCTCGACCGGCTACGTGCGGGTGGGGCTGGTCCCGGGCGATGGCGACACGTACTTCCTGCCGCGCCTGGTCGGAGCCGCCAAGGCGTTGGAGCTGCTGTGGACGGCCGACTTCATCGAGGCGCCGGAGGCGCATCGCCTCGGGATCGTGCAGCGCGTCGTTCCCGACGCCGAGCTGTGGGACGTCACCTATACGCTCGCCCGGCAGATCGCCGACGGGCCGCAGATCCCGGTGCGCATGATCAAGCGGCTGGTGTATCAGAGCCTGCGGCTCGACCTCCGCACGCACCTCGACCTCGTCAGCTCGCACATGTCGATCGTGCGCCAGACGGCCGACCATGCCGAGGGCGTGGCCGCCTTCAAGGAGAAGCGCCCGCCGAAGTTTCGCGGGAAGTAGCGCGGGCCAGCCTGGACGTCCCGCGAGGGCCCGACGATCAGTCGATCGGCGCGACGCCCTGCTTGTGGCGCTGCGCGAGCACCTGGTAGCCCTCGGGATTCCTCCGGACCCACTCCTCCGCCGGGGTCCCGGCGAGCGGGCCGCGGACCCTGGCCGGGGTTCCCAGCGCCAGCGTGCCGTCGGGCACCTCGGTGCCGGGCGTGACGAGGGCGCCGGCGGCCACCATGGCGCGCACGCCGATACGGGCGCCGTCGAGCACGGTGGCCCCGTTGCCGATCAAGCACTCCTCGCCGAGGGTCGCCGCGTGCACGGTGCAGTTGTGGCCGACGGTGGCGCCGGCCCCGATCTCGACGCCCTGGGTCCCGTTGACGTGCACGACCGAGCAATCCTGCACGTTGGCGCCGCGCCGGACGACGATCGGCTGGAAGTCGGCGCGGACGACGGCGTTGTACCAGACGGACGCCCGCTCCTCGATCGTCACGTCGCCCACGATGACCGCCGTTGGCGCGACGAACGCGGTGGGATGCACGCGCGGCTGCTTGCCCTCGAAGCTGAACAGTGGCATGGCTCGAACCCTCGCAGTATCCTCGGAAGTGCCCTCATCTTACGCGAGCCAGAGCGGCGTGATGTGCGGCCCGCGCCCGGTCCGGCCGATAAACTCCTCCGGTGTGTGCCGGGAGGCCGGCGAGCCGGGCCCGGTCGAGGAGCCAGAATGCAACATCCCAGGATCGCCGCCGTGGCGACGGCCACGCCGGCGCAGCGATTCACACAGGCGCAGCTGCTGCGCCTGGCCGGCTACGTCGACGAGCGGCGCCGGGGGTTCTTCGAGGCCAGCGGGATCGCGGGGCGTCACCTCTTCATCGACCCCGAGCACTTCCGGCCGGACGAGTCGGTCGATGCGCTGAACGAGCGCTTCCGCCGGGGCGCGCTCGAGCTCGGCGAGCGGGCGGCCCGGGCGGCGCTCGAGCGGGCCGGCTGGGCCGCCGACCAGCTGGACTTCATCGCGACCACGACCTGCACGGGACGCCTGACGCCCAGCCTCGACAGCCACCTCGTGGCCAGGCTCGGCTGCCGCCGCGACATCCAGCGGGTCCACGTCGGGGACACCGGGTGCGCGGCGGCGGTCGTGGCCCTGCAGCAGGCCTGGAATCATCTGCGGGCCTTTCCCGGGCACCGGGCGCTCGTGCTCGCCGTGGAGATCTGCTCGACGGCGTACTTCCTCGACGACCGCCTGGAAAGCGCCGTGGCTCACGCGATCTTCGCCGACGGCGCCGGCGCCGTCGCACTCTCGCGCGACGGAGCGGGCCCCGCCCTGCTGGAGCACCGGACCCTCTTCCGCTCCGAGCATCTCGAGGCCATGGGCTTCGAGTATCCGGGGGGTCGTCCGCGTGTGATCCTGTCCAAGGACGTTCGCCGCATCGGGGGCACGATGATGGCGGAGATGGCCCGGCTGCTCATGGACACCCAGGGGCTCAAGCGTGAGGACGTACGTCACTGGGTCCTGCACTCGGCCGGCCGGCGAGTGCTCGATCGCGCAGGCAATCTCCTGGACCTGGACGAAACCGACCTGGCCCACAGCCGCGCCGTCCTGCGCGATTACGGCAACATGTCCTCGGCCACGATCATCTTCGTCCTCGACCGCCTGCTCCGCCACGAATCCCCCGCCCCCGGCGAATGGGCCGTGATGGTCGGCCTCGGCCCCGGCTTCGCCGCCGAGGGCGCCTTGCTGAGATGGTAGTTCCAGCCGGAGGCGGGGCGAGCCTGCAATGAGGCGGGCCGTCGGGGCGCGCGAGTTGCTGGACGGCCCGCTGCCGCCGGCAGCCCTCGAGGCGACGTTGCAGGACATCGATCGCCTCAACGCCTGGTTTGGCGGCCACGCCCTGACGCTGTCGCGAGTCGGGCGCGCGGCGGCTCGATTGCCGCGGGACCGGTGCCTGGTCGTGGTGGACGTCGGCGGGGGCCGGGGCGATTTTGCGATCGCGCTCGTGCGCTGGGCGCGGCGGCGACGCCGGCCCGTCCGCGTTCTGGTCCTCGACTCCGAGCCGGCCGTGCTTGGTCTGGCCCGCCGACACACGGCTGGCTACCCCGAGATCACGCTCGTGCAGGCCGACGCCGCCGCGCTTCCGATCCGCGACGGCGCCGCGGACGTCGCCGTCTCCACGCTGACCCTGCACCATCTCGAAGGCGATTCGGCGGTGAGCTGCCTGGCCGGCATGGCCGCGGCGGCATCGCTGGCGGTCGTGAACGACCTGCTGCGCACGAGACTGTCGCTGGTGGTCGCCTGGCTCAGCACGCGCGTGTTCGGCCTGCATCCGGTGTCCCGCCACGACGGACCGCTGTCGGTCCGTCGGGCGTATTCGGCGGCCGAGCTGAGCGGTCTGGCGGCGCGGGCGGGCGTGTGCGCCCGCATCCGCCGCTATCCGTGGCTCGCCCGGCTGGTGGCGGAGATCCCGTGAGCGCGCGGCAGGCGGACGTGGCCGTGGTCGGTGCCGGGCCTGCCGGGGCTGCCACCGCCGTGTTCCTGGCCGAGCACGGGCTCGACGTCGTGGTGCTCGAGCGGGCCGCCCTGCCGCGCTCCCGCATCGTGTGCGGCGAGTACCTGAGCCCGGAGTCCGGGCGGCTGCTCGACCGGCTCGGGGTCCTCAAGTCGATCGACGCCGCCGGCGCGGTGGCGCTCGAAGGCATGCGTATCACCGCGCCGGACGGCAGCACGATCGTGGGACGTTACCAGCCGGTCGGGCCGTGGCGGCCCTACCGTCAGCACGCCACCGGGGTCGCCCGGACGACGCTGGACGGCGCGCTCGTCGAGCGGCTGCGCGCCGTGCCGGTCGACCTGCAGGACCGGACGCGCGTCGTCGACGTCGTCGTCGAGCGCGGCGCCGTCGTGGGGGTCCGGGCCGAGGACGCCCAGCTCCGGCCGCTCGAGATCCGCGCGCGCCTCGTGATCGCCGCCGACGGCCGTGCCTCGGTCGTTGCCGAGCGACTGGGCTGCCGGCGCCCCCACCGGCTGCGCCGGCTGGCCCTCATGACTTACCTGGGCGGGCTGACCGACTGTCGCGGGCTCGGGGAGATCTTCGTCGACCCGCCGGATTACGCCATCCTGAACCCCGTCGGCCCTGACCGCGTCAACCTCGGGTTGGTGGTGCCCCTGAGCCACGCGGCGCCATGGAGCGGCCGCCTGCACGACTTCCTGGCCGCGCGGATCAAGCAGCTGCCTCACCTGGCGGGGCGGCTGGCCGGCGCGGCTCGCGTGGAGCCGATCCGGGCGCTGGGTCCCCTGGCACACCGGGTGACGGCACCTCGCGTGGGCGGCGTTCTGCTCGTCGGTGACGCCGCGGGGTTCCTCGATCCGTTCACCGGCGAGGGCGTGTTCACCGCGCTGCGCTCCGCCGAGCTCGCCGTGGAGACGGCCGTCCGGTCGCTGCGCGCCGGCGACGTGTCGGCGAGCGCGCTGGCGGCCTACGCGCGGTCGCGGCGGGCCGCCCTCGGCGGCAAGGAGCGCCTGAGCCGCCTGCTGCAGGTCGTGATCGGCCACCGTCATCTGGCCAACGCGGCGTGCCACGCGCTCGCCCGGCGGCCGGCCCTGCTCGACACGCTGCTCGGCATCGTCGGCGACTACGTCCCGCCGTGCGCGCTGCTGGGGCTGGCTCGCTAGCGCCCCGGATCCCGGCGAGCACGGCCGGAGAGGCCGGACCGGCCTGGACCCTCGGATGCGACGCCGCCAGCTTGTTGGCGCCGCGCCGGCCGATGTCCGTGTAGGATGCCGGCGATCACGCGCACCGGGGGGAGCGATGGCCACGCGATCCGACAACCTGCCTCGGCGGTTCGCCCGCGTCTACACGGCGGCGATCACAGACGTCCTGGACGAGATGGGGCTGCTACGGCAGACGCTGCCCCACGCGATCCAGCCCCTCACACCCGACATGCGCCTGGCCGGCTATGCCTTCACGGCTCGCGGTCGCCCTCACCGCGGCTCGCCCCGAGAGCGAGACGTCACGCTGCGGCGCTTCCTGGGGATGCTGGGCGCGGTGCCGGCCGACTCCGTGCTCGTGCTCGCCGCCAACGACCAGGAGGCCGCCCACTTCGGGGAGCTGTCGGCCGAGTGGTTCCGCGCGCGGCGGGTGCGGGGCGCGGTCATCGACGGCAGTACCCGCGACGCGGCCTACATCGCGCGCGTGCGCTTTCCGACCTTCGTCCGGTACCGGACGCCTCAGGACTCGGTGCCCCGCTGGCGCGTCAGCGACTGGGGCCAGCCGCTGACGATCGGCGGGGTGCGGGTCAGTCTCGGGGACATCGTCGTGGGCGATCTCGATGGCGTGGTCGTCGTGCCCCGGCGCGTCGCCGCCGAGGTGCTGAGGCGCTGCGAGCGGCTCGTCGGGACCGAGAGCAAGGTCCGCACCGCGGTCAAGCGCGGCATGACGCCCCTGGCCGCCTACGAGAAGTTCGGCGCGTTCTGAGACGCGGTGATCGAGCCGATCGTGCACGGGCTGCCGCCCCGGCACGTTCTCGCGCGCAGCGGCCAATCGCGTCGTCGTGCGGCAATGGGTGCCGTGCGCCCGGGTGCGCCCGGGCGCACGGCGGAGCGAGTCAATCGGCGAGGTCGTGTGTCTCCCGGCACATGTCGCAATCGTTGTCCTCGGCGCAGACCGGGCACAGACCCGTCTCGCGGCGCCACTGCCGGGCCTCGGCGTCGCGGATGACCGACGCCAGCGCGGGCCCCAGCTCGTCGGTGAGCCGCGCCTGGTCGTCGGCGAACTCCCCGAGCGCCCTCCGGGCCGAGAGCGTGTGAACCATGACCGCAAAGGCATTGCGAATGAGGGCGCGATACTCGTCCACGTAGGCCAGCAATCTCAGGAACTCGGGCCTGTCCTGCACCAGACGCTCGCGTGACTCCGGGCTCAGGCGGTTCCGCGGCACCAGGATACGGGTGCGGTCGTCGCTCAGCCGCAGGACCACGCCTTGCTGCCAGAGATCGACCAGAAAACTGCTCGCGCTCATCGTGTCGTCGGCCTCCTCGTGATCTGTCTTGACCGAGCATCGTTGCGGGAGACGTGCCAGGAACCCGCATCCGGGAATTCAGGCCCTTGGCCGACGCGAGCGTCCCGCCCGTAAGCTTTTCCGACCGGAAGCCGTCCTGGGTCGGCCGCGCGAGCACGAACGACCAGGACCGCGCCTGACCACGGACGGGGTCGGTGGAGAGCGGATGCGACGCTAGCGCCGTCGGCGGGCCTGGCGGGGCGGAGTGGCCGGGCGCCCGGTCGGCTCGTCGGGCACCTCTCCCACGCCGGCGATCTCGGGCAGACCGGCCTCCTTGAGCGGCTTGTTGACGCGATCCCGGATCCACTTGCCGTCCCACCACTCGATCGGCGTGACCGACACGCCGGAGACCAGGATCTCGAAGTGCAGGTGATCCCCGACCGCGAGCCCGGTCGTGCCGGACCGGCCCAGCTCCTGGCCGCGGGCAACCTTGTCGCCCGGCTTCACGGCGATGGACGACAGGTGCGCGTAGAGCGTCTGCAGGCCCAGGCCGTGATCGACGATGACCGTGTTGCCGTAGATCGTGAGCGGGCCGGCGAAGGCCACCTGGCCGGCGTTGGCGGCCGGCACCGACGACAGCTTGGTCGACGCCAGATCGAAGCCGACGTGCACCTGGGTGTCGACGGTGCGGCCCTGGTACACGTAGGTGCGCGTCTCGGCGAAGTTGGAGAACACCTTGGTGTTGCGCGGCTGCGTGAACGGTCCTTCCCACAGCGGCGTCTCCGCGGTCCTGGCGCCGATCCTGAGCTTCTCCTCCTCGGCCTGACGGCGCTGGTCGCGGTTGATCACCAGGAAGCCGTCGACGAGCGGCTGGTCGGGCGGCCGCCGAGGCAGCAGCTCCGGGACCTTCGCCTGCAGGAAGGCCTCGGTGATCGTGATCGTGTCCCGGGGGAACGCGCGCGGCTTCAGCTCGGCCGGCACCGCGCGGGTGGCCACGTTGCCCGCCTCGTCCCGCGCGGTCACCGTGAGCGGCGTGCCGGCGGCGAAGTTCCACGGCAGGGCGATGAGCGCGACCCGCGCGCCCTTGTCGGCCGGCCCGTAGGGGAAGCTCGGGAACACGCGCGGCCCCACGCCGACGTCGACCCGGCTGGCGTCGGCGGCCCGGAACGCGATCGTGACGGCCCCGCCCGGCGAGACGTAGCGCGTCGCTCCCAGGATCTCGAGGCGGGGCGGCGTCAGGTCGATCGTGACCGGCTGCGCCGCGATCACGCGTTCCGCCGGACGCAGCGGGCGCCAGAAGTCGTCGCTGGCCAGCACCTCCAGGGTGGCGGCCCCTTCCTTCAAGCCGGCCACGGAGGCGCCGACGCTCACCGGCAGCGCGAGGCGGGGCGTGCGCGCCTCCGAGGTCGCCAGCGTGATCGGCGTGTTCGCCTGGACGAGGCGGACCACGGCGTGGCGCACGTTGCCGCGGGCGGCCTCGATCGTCACGGTGAAGGAGGCGTTGTGGCCGATGAAGCGCGGCGCCGACACCTCGGCGCGGGGCGCGCCGACGGACTGCCGCCAGGCCAGGTACGACACGGATCCGACCACGGCGAGGAGCAGCACCAACACCAGCACGAACCACGATCTCGTCCGGGACCGCTGAGGCACGACGGCGATCATAGCAGCGCGTCCGCGTTCGCCGGAAGCGTTCCTTGACACCCCCGGAGGGGGTCGCTAGATTGACGCGGTGTCCACCGTCTGGCTGGTTCCGGCGTTTCCCCTGGCCGGGGCCCTCCTCAACGTCTTCGCCGGACGCCTGATCGGTCGCCGCGCACACTGGGTCGCGGTGCCGGCGCTGGCCGGCGCGTTCCTGGCCGCGTGCGCGGTGGCCGCGCGCGCGTGGTCGAGCGGGGCGTTCACGACGACGCTGTTCGCGTGGATCGTGGCCGGCGACTTCGAGACCGGCGTCACCGCCCACGTCGACGCGCTGACCGCCGTCATGCTGCTCGTGGTCACCGGCGTCGGCTTCCTGATCCACCTCTACTCGGCCGGCTACATGAACGACGACCCCGGGTACGCGCGCTTCTTCGCGTACCTGAACCTGTTCGTGTTCTCGATGACCATGCTGGTGCTGGCCGGCAACTTCCTGCTCCTCTACGTCTTCTGGGAGGCCGTCGGCCTCTGCTCGTACCTCCTGATCGGCTTCTGGTACACGCGGCCGGCCGCGGCCCAGGCCGGCAAGAAGGCCTTCATCGTCAACCGGGTCGGCGACTTCGGCTTCGGGCTGGGGATCATGTGGCTGTGGGTCGCCCTCGGCACGCTGGACTTCGCGGGAGTCTTCGAGGGAGCCGCCAGGCTGTCGCCGGCCACCGCGACCGGCATCGCGCTGCTGCTGTTCATGGGCGCCTGCGGCAAGTCCGCGCAGCTGCCCCTGCACACGTGGCTGCCCGACGCGATGGAAGGCCCCACGCCGGTGTCGGCCCTCATTCACGCCGCCACCATGGTCACCGCCGGCGTCTACATGGTCGCGCGCAGCCACGCGCTGTTCGAGCGTTCCGGCGGCGCGCTCGAGGTGGTGGCCTGGATCGGCACCGTCACCGCGGTGTTCGCCGCGACGATCGGCCTCCTGCAAACGGACATCAAGCGCGTGCTGGCCTACTCGACGATCAGCCAACTCGGGTACATGTTCGCGGCCGTCGGGCTGGGCGCCTACGTGGCCGGGATCTTCCACCTGGTGACGCACGCCTTCTTCAAGGCGCTGCTCTTCCTCGGCGCCGGCAGCGTCATCCACGCCCTGCACGGCGAGCAGGACCTCCGCAAGATGGGCGGGATCGCCTACAAGCTGCCCATGACCGCGACCACGATGTGGGTGGGCGGCCTCGGCCTCGCCGGCGTGCCGCCGCTGGCCGGGTTCTTCTCGAAGGACGAGATCCTGGCGGCGGCGGTGGGCGAGGGGCATCACCTGATGTTCCTCGCGCTCCTGGCCGGCGCCTTCCTCACGGCCTTCTACACCTTCCGGCTGCTGTTCCTGGCGTTCAGCGGCTCGCCGCGCATGGGCAAGGAGGTCCTGCACCACGCCCACGAGTCGCCGTGGATGATGACCGGGCCGCTGGCCGTGCTGGCCCTTCTCACGCTGGTGGCCGGCTTCGTGCTCGGCCTGCCCCTGGACGGCACCCGCATCGCGCACGCGCTGGAGCCGGTCTTCGCCCTGCACGAGGTCGCGCACGCCACGCTCGTGCCGCTGCTCTCGGTCGTCGTCGTGGTGGCCGGGTTCGGGCTGGCCCTGCAGCGGTACAAGCTGACGCCCGTGAAGGCCGACCAGGTGGGGCAGCCGCGCACGCCGCTCCGCGCCCTGCTCCTCCACGCGTACTACGTCGACGCCCTCTACGATCGCGCCATCGTGCGGCCGCTGCTGGCGCTGTCGACCCTGCTGGCGAGCGCGTTCGATCTCGGGGTGATCGACGCCGTCGTCAACGGCGTGGGGCGGACGGTGCTGGCCGGGGGGTCGGCGCTGCGGAAGGTGCAGACCGGCTACGTCGTCAACTACGCGCTGACGATGCTGGCCGGCGCCGTGATCGTGGTCGCGTTCCTGCTGGTCCGATGATCGGCCTGCTCACGACGGTCACCTTCGTGCCGGCGGTCGGCGCGCTGCTGGTCGCGCTCGTGCCGAGGCGGCGGGGGACGGCGCACCGGGCGGCCGGGCTGGCGGTCGCCCTGCTCGCGCTGGCGGCCTCGCTGCCGCTGTGGGCCCGCTTCGACGCCGACACCCCCGACTTCCAGTTCGAGGAGACCTATCGCTGGATGCCCTCCCTGGGCGTGAGCTTCCACGTCGGCATCGACGGCATCAGCCTGCTCCTCGTGCTGCTCACGACGCTGCTGACGCCGATCGCGCTGGCCTCGGCCTGGCACGCCATCGAGGACCGCGCCAAGGAGTTCGTGATCACGATGCTGCTCCTGGAGACGGGCATGCTCGGGGTCTTCGTGAGCCTCGATCTCTTCCTGTTCTTCGTCTTCTGGGAGGCCATGCTGATCCCGATGTACCTGATCATCGGCGTGTGGGGCGGCGGCCAGCGCGTCTACGCGGCGGTGAAGTTCGTGCTCTACACGATGCTCGGCTCCGCGCTGATGCTGGTCGCCATCCTGGCCCTCTACCACCAGCACGGCGCCGCGACGGGGACGTACACCTTCGACCTGCCCACGCTGGCGCGCTGGGTGCTGCCGCCCGGGCTGGGTCAGAACCTGATGTTCCTGGCCTTCGCGCTGGCCTTCGCCATCAAGGTCCCGCTGTTCCCGTTCCACACCTGGCTGCCCGACGCCCACGTCGAGGCGCCGACGGCGGGCTCGGTGATCCTGGCCGGCGTGCTGCTGAAGATGGGGACGTACGGGTTCCTGCGGTTCTGCCTGCCGCTGTTCCCCGACGCCACGCTGCGCTTCGCGCCGGTCGTGCTCGCGCTGGCCGTCGTCGGCATCGTCTACGGGGCCTGGGTGTCCACGGTGCAGCCCGACCTCAAGAAGCTGGTCGCCTACTCGAGCGTGAGCCACCTCGGCTTCGTGATGCTCGGGATCTTCGCCCTGAACCAGCAGGGGCTGGTCGGCGGCGTGATCCAGATGATCAACCACGGCCTCAGCACCGGCGCCCTGTTCCTGATGGTCGGCATGATCTACGAGCGCCGGCACACCCGGCTCATCGCCGAGTTCGGGGGGCTCTGGAAGGTGGTCCCGGCCTTCTCGGTGCTCTTCCTCGTCGTCGTGCTCTCCTCGCTCGGCCTGCCCGGCCTCAACGGCTTTGTCGGCGAGTTCCTCGTCCTGGTGGGGGCCTTCCAGGTGAACCCGTGGGTCGCCGCGCTGGCCACGACCGGCATCATCTTCGCCGCCGTGTACCTGCTGTGGATGTACCAGCGGGTCGTGTTCGGCGAGGTCACCCAGGAGGCCAACCGCCGGCTCGCCGACCTCAGCCCGCGCGAGTGGGCGCTGCTGGTCCCCATCGTGGCGCTCATCGTGTGGATCGGGGTCTATCCGGCCGCCTTCACGGGCAAGACCGAGGCCACGATCGCCGCCCTCCTCGCCCAGGTCGAGAGCAAGGCCAGCGTGGCGCTGGCGAGATGATCCCGGGATTCACGCCGCCGCCCGTCGCCCTCTGGGTCCTGCTGCCGGCGCTGATCGTGCTGGGGACCGGTGGCCTGGTGCTCGTCCTCGACCTGCTGCCGCCGCGCGAGAGCAAGGCGCATCTGGGCGGTGTCGCGCTGGCCGGCATCCTGGTCGCGCTGGGGGCCGCGCTGGCCCTGTGGCTGCGCGGCGGTGACGGCCGCGCCTTCCGCGACATGGTCCTGCTCGACGGCTATGCGCTGTTCTTCGACCTGCTCATCTGCTACGCGGCCGCGCTCGTGGTGATGCTCTCGATGGACTACCTGAGCCGGACGGGCGGCGAGTCGGGCGAGTACTACGCCCTGCTGCTCTTCTCGACCGCCGGCATGATGCTGATGGCCTCGGCGGGTGATCTGATCGTGGTGTTCCTGTCGCTGGAGCTCATGTCCCTGTCGCTCTACGTGCTGGCCGGGCTCTTCAAGACGCGCCTGAGCTCCGGCGAGGCGTCGATGAAGTACTTCCTGCTGGGCGCCTTCGCCACTGCGTTCCTCCTCTACGGCATCGCGCTCGTCTACGGCGCCACCGGCTCCACCAACCTCGACCGCATCGCCGCCGCCTCCCGGGGCGGGGACCCCCTGCTGCTGGTCGGGCTGGGCCTGCTGCTGGTCGGCTTCGGGTTCAAGATCTCCTCGGTCCCGTTCCACATGTGGGCGCCCGACGTCTACGAGGGCGCTCCCACCACGATCACCGCGCTCATCGCCACCGGCTCCAAGGCGGCCGCCTTCGCCGCTCTCATCCGCGTGCTGGTGGTGGGGCTGCGCGGCGCGCAGCCCGACTGGTCGGCGCTGCTGTGGGGACTGGCGGCCCTCACCATGACCGTCGGCAACGTCGTCGCGCTGGCCCAGTCGAACCTCAAGCGGATGCTCGCGTACTCCTCCATCGCCCACGTCGGCTACATGCTCATGGGGCTGGTCGCCGGCGGGACGGCCGGGGCGGGGGCCGTGCTGTTCTACCTGCTGGCCTACACCTTCACGACCGTCGGCGCCTTCGGCGCCATCGGGCTGTGCGCCCGCGCCGGCGAGGAGGCGGTCGAGACCGGCGACTACGCCGGGCTGGCCCGGCGCCATCCGGTGCTGGCCGCCACGCTGGCGCTCTTCCTGCTGTCCCTCATCGGCATCCCGCCGCTGGCCGGCTTCGTGGCGAAGTTCTACCTCTTCGGCTCGGCGGTGCGCGCCGGGTACCTGTGGCTGACGGTGATCGCGGTCCTGAACTCGGCGGTCGCCGCCTATTACTACCTGCGGGTGATCGTCTACATGTACATGCGCGAGCCGGAGGGGGACGGGGTGGCGGTGGCCTCGTCGCTGGCCGGAGGGCTCGCACTCACGATCGCGCTCGTCGGCATCGTGCTGCTCGGGGTGATGCCGGCACCGTTCGCCGACCTCGCCCAGGCCGCGGTCGCGCCGCTCCTGCGCTGATGCGCCGCGCGGCCATGGCGCCGCGACCCCCTTGGCCCGACCTGCGCCGACGCGGCGGGCCGCCCCCGGCGCCCGCGTGACCACCATCGCGCTGCCGCACCGGGGCTGGCTCTTCGATCTCGACGGCACCGTCTACCTGGGCGAGGCATTGCTGCCGGGGGCGGGGGAGACGATCGCGGCGCTCCGGGCGGCGGGGCGGCGGGTGGCGTTCCTCTCCAACAAGCCGCTGTACACGCGGGCGGACTACGCGGCGAAGCTCACGCGGCTCGGGGTCCCGACCGCCGTCGACGAGGTCGTCAACTCCTCCATCGTGCTGGCGCGGCACCTGCGCAAGCTCGACCCCGGGGCGCCGGTGTTCGTGATCGGCGAGCCGCCGCTGATCGGCGAGCTGCGCGACCACGGGTTCGACGTGCGCGACGATGCCGACGTGCGGTGGGTGGTCATCGCCTTCGACCGCACGTTCGACTACGCGAAGCTGAACACCGCGCTGCAGGCGGTGCGGCGACACCAGGCCCGGCTGATCGCCACGAACCCCGATCGGACCTGTCCCGTCGAGGGCGGCGAGATCCCGGATTGCGCGGGGATGATCGCGGCCGTCGAGGCGGTGACCGGCCACCGCGTCGAGGCCATCGTCGGCAAGCCCTCGCCGATCATCCTGGAGGTCGCCCTGGAGGCGCTGGGCGTCGCGGCCCGCGACTGCGTGGTCGTCGGTGACCGCCTGGAGACCGACATCGTGATGGGCAAGGCGCTGGGGCTGGCGACGGTGCTGGTCCTGACCGGTATCACCCGCGGCGACGATCCCCGCATCGGCGACGTCGGCCCCGACCTCGTCCTCTCCTCGATCCGGGCGCTGCTGGGCTGACCCGTCCGTGAAGATCGGCGTCGTCGGGGGCGGCCCGGCCGGGCTCTACTTCGCGCTGCTGATGAAGAAGCAGGACCCCGGTCACGACGTCCGCGTGGTGGAGCAGAACCCGCCCGACGCGACCTACGGCTGGGGCGTCGTGTTCTCGGCCCGGGCGCTGTCGTTCCTCGAGGCGAGCGATCCCGAGTCCTACCGCGAGCTCGAGCGCCGCCTGGAGACCTGGGGCGACCAGGCGATCGTCCACCGGGACCAGCCGGTGCTCATCGACGGGCCCGGGTTCTCGGGCATCGCGCGGCTCGCGCTGCTCAGGATCCTCCAGGCCCGGTGCCGGAGCCTCGGGGTCCGACTCGAGTTCGGCGCGCGGCTGACCGACCTGGGCGCGCTGGACGGCTGCGACCTGATCGTGGGCGCCGACGGCGTCAACAGCCTCGTGCGCGAGCGCCATCGCGAGCAGTTCCGGCCGTCGGTCGAGGTGCTGTCCAACCGCTACGTCTGGTACGGCACGGACCGCCCGTTCGCCCGCCTGACCCTGACCTTCCGCGAGCACCGCGACGGCGTGTTCGTGGCGCACCACTACCGCTACGCGACGGCGGCCAGCACCTTCATCGTGGAGTGCGACGCGAGGACGTGGGACGCCGCCGGGCTGGCCGGCGCGTCGGACGACGAGAGCCGGCTGTATTGCGAGGACGTGTTCCGCGACACGCTGGACGGCCGCCGGCTGCTCTCCAACAAGTCCACCTGGCTGGCCTTCAGGGTGGTGACCAACGAGCGCTGGAGCCACGGCAACGTCGTGCTGATCGGCGACGCCCTCCGCACCGTGCACTTCTCGATCGGCTCGGGAACGCGGATGGCCCTGGAGGACGCGATCGCCCTGGCGCGGGCCTGCGCGTCGAGCGACGACGTGGGCGCCGCCCTGCGCGCGTTCGAGCGGGCCCGCCGGCCGTCCGTCGACGCGCTGCTGGACGTCGCGGCGCGCAGCTTCCTCTGGTACGAGGGCATGCGCGCGCATCTGCGCCTGACCCCGGTCGCCTTCGCCTACGACTACATGATGCGCGGAGGCGGGCTCAGCCACGCCCGGCTGCGCGAGCGCTCGCCGAGGTTCGTGGCGGCCTACGAGGCCGAGCGGCGCTGACACGGGGCGGGCCGCAATCGCGCGGCGTTGCACTTGGCAACGCGGGTCCCCCGGACTATCGTGGACGGCATGAAGACGCTGGCCCGCGAGTGGACCGAGGACGTCGAGCGAGCCCGGGAAGGCCTCGTCGCGCTCCGGCGCGACTTCCACCGACACCCGGAGCTGTCGCTCGAGGAGCGCCGGACCGCCGAGATCGTCGCGGAGCGGCTGCACGCCGCCAAGCTGCAGGTGCGCACGGGCCTCGGACGCACCGGGGTGGTGGGCGTGCTGCACGGCGACCGTCCCGGCCGCACGATCGCCTGGCGCGCCGACATCGACGCGCTGCCCCTGACCGAGACGGTCGACGCGCCGTTCGCGTCGTCCACGCCCGGAGTCATGCACGCCTGCGGCCACGACGGCCACACCGCGATCGCCATCTCGCTGGCCGAGATCCTATCCCGCCGCCGGGCCCAGCTGCCCGGCACCGCGGTGTTCGTGTTCCAGCCGGCCGAGGAGGTGTTCGGCGGCGCCGGGCCGATGATCGCGGCCGGCGCCCTGGACGACCCACGCGTCGACGAGGTCTACGGGCTGCACCTGACGACGCAGACGGCCGTCGGCCGGGTCGGCGTCATGACGGGGCCGGCCATGGCCTCGGCCGATTTCTTCGACGTGACCGTGACGGGCCGGGGTGGTCACGGCGCCTACCCGCACCTCTCCATCGATCCGATCACGGCGGCGGCCAACATCCTGGTCGGCCTGCAGAACCTCGTCGCCCGCGAGGTGTCCGCGCACGAGCGGGCCGTGCTGACCGTCGGCCAGTTCGTGGGCGGGACCAAGCACAACATCATCCCGGCCAGCGCGGTCATGCGGGGCTCGCTCCGCACGTTCGACGAGGCGGTCCGCTCCCAGATCAAGGGGCGCCTGGCCGATTACGCGGCCGACGTCGCGCGCGCCTACCGCGCCGAGGCGCGGCTGACCTTCACGGGCGACGGCTGTCCGGCCGTCGTCAACCACCCGACCCAGACCGCATTCGTGCGCGAGTGCGCGACGGTCGACCTGGGCCCCGGCGCGCTGCTCGACGGGCCGCCGGTCATGGCCAGCGACGACATGAGCCTGTTCCTGCAGCACCGCCCCGGCTGCTACTTCCGCGTGGGCATCGCGCCGACCGACGACGGCTCGTATCCCCATCACGCGCCCGAGTTCCAGATGAACGAGGACGGGCTGCCGGTCGGCCTCCGCCTCGGGCTGTCTGTCATGCTGAACGCGCTTGGCGGCTGAGGGCGGCCGTCCCCGGCTCACCGACGGCGACTACGACGTCGTCATCGTCGGCGGGGGCATGGCCGGGGCCGGCGCGGCGCGCGACCTGGCGCTGCGCGGGCTGTCGGTGGCCCTCGTCGACAAGGGCGACTTCGCCTCCGCGACCACCTCCCGCTCGTCGAAGCTGATCCACGGCGGCCTGCGCTACCTCGAGCTGTGGGACTTCGGGCTGGTGCGAGAGTCGCTCGCCGAGCGGGAACGCCTGCGGAGGCTGGCCCCCCACCTGGTCCGGCCCCTGCCGTTCCTGGTCCCGATCTACCGGGAGTCCTCGCGAGGGCTGATCAAGGTCCGCATCGGGTTGACGTTCTACGACTGGCTCACGCCCGGGCGGCGCCGCGAGCGGTACCGGGTACTGAAGGCCGTCGAGGCACTCAGCCTGGAGCCGTCGATCCGGGCCGACGATCTGCGCGGCGCCGGGTACTACTTCGACGATCTGCTCCTCTACCCCGAGCGTCTCTGCCTGGAGAACGTGCTGTCGGCCTGTCGCCGGGGCGCCCGCGCGTTCAACTACGCGCAGGTGGAGGAGTTCCGCCGCGACGCCGCCGGCGTCCCCGACGGCGTGCGGGTCCGCGACCTGCTCGACGGCCACGTGGTCACGCTCGGCGCGAGGGTCATCGTCAACGCCTCGGGGCCCTGGGTGGACGACCTGCGCGCCCTGGCCGGGGTGCGCGACCGCGGCCGCCGCGTGCTGCGGCGCACCAAGGGCATCCACTGCCTGCTACCGCGCATGACCGAGCGGGCGATCTATCACTCCACCAGCGACGAGCGCATGATCTTCGTCATCCCCTGGCGCGAGTTCTCGCTGGTCGGCACCACCGACACCGACTTCGACGGCGACCTCGACCGCCTGCACGCGACCCGCGACGAGGTGGCGTACCTGCTGGGAGAGGTCCGGCGCGCGCTCCCCGATCCCCGGGTCGCGGCCAGCGAGATCCTGTACACGTACGCCGGCGTGCGGCCGCTGTCGTTCGACGAGAGCGAGCGCGCCTCCGACGTCTCGCGCGCCCACAAGGTCGTCGAGGAGGCCGGCGGCCGGTTCCTGTCTATCACCGGCACCAAGCTGACCTGCTTTCGCAGCCTGGCCGAGGAGCTGGGCGATCGCGTGAGCCGGCGGCTCGGGCGGGCGGCGCCGGCCCGGACGGCCGGCCTGACGCTCGACGGCGCCGACGAGGAGGTCGGACGCGTGGAGGCGCACACCTGGCTCGACGTCTCCGACGAGGTCGCCGCCAGCGGGCTGCCGCGCGAGTCCCTGCAGACGCTGGTGGCGCTGTACGGCCGCTCGTACCGCCGGGTGATGGAGCTGGCCGGCAAGGTGCCCGGCGGGGGCGAGCGGCTCTGCCCGTCGAATCCCGACGTGGCGGCGCAGCTGCACCACGCCGTGCACGAGGAGCTGACCGTGTCGCTCCAGGACTTCCTGCTCCGGCGCACTGGGATCGGCACCAGCCGATGCCAGGGGCGCGATTGCGCCGAGGCGATCGGGCGGCGCATGGCGCCGCTGCTCGGCTGGACGCCCCGCCGCCTCGACGCCGAGATCGAGGCGTACCGGGGCCACGTCGGCCGGTCTCACCGCTTCCGCGCGTGAAGCGCCGGCCGCGGGCCGCGGCGGTGGTCTTCGCGGCGGCGCTGATCGGCGCCGGCGCGAACGTGGCCGGCGCCGTCGACGAGGTGCGGACCATTGCCACCCGGCCCGGCGTGAGCCAGTCCTTCCTCCTCGTGCGGCCGGCCGGCCCGCCGGTCGCCACCGTCCTGCTCTTTGCCGGCGGCAACGGCGCGCTGCGTCTCGGCGGCCGGCGACTCGGGCTGGGCGGCAACTTCCTCGTCCGCAACCGCGCGCGCTTCGCCGACCACCACCTGCTCGTGGCGGTCATCGACACCCCGTCCGATCGTCCGGACGGGCTCGACGGCTTTCGGGCCACCGCCGCCCACGCCGACGACGTGCGGGCGGTGATCGCCGCGCTGCGGACGGAGGCGATGGCGCCGGTGTGGCTGATCGGCACGAGCATGGGCACCGTGTCGGCCGCCAACGCGGCAGCGCGGCTGGCCACCGGCGGGCCCAACGGCCTCGTTCTCACCTCGACGGTGACGCGGCAGGGACGCGAGCGTCCCGAGAGCGTCGGCGACGTGAGACTGAAGGACATCCGCGTGCCGACGCTGGTCGTCCACCACCGGGACGACGCCTGCCGGGGGACGCCCTATGCCGACACGCCCGCCCTGCTCCGGGACCTGGCCTCGACGCCGCGCCGCGAGCTGCTGACGTTCTCGGGCGGCGACCCGCCGCAGTCGGGGCCGTGCGACGCGCGGGCCGCGCACGGCTACGTCGGTCTCGACGCCGAGGTGGTGGCCGCCATCGCGCGGTGGATCACCGCGGGGGCTCGGGCGTAGCCGAAGCGTCATGCGGCCGTGTGCTATATTCCGCCCCGGTCGCTGCCGCCGACAGGAGGGCCCCCCATGAGGTCGTGCACGCCGCGCTCGCTACTGGCCGCGTCGCTCCTCGGCGCCGCGCTCGTCGCCGCCTTGCCCGGTCCGGCGGTGGCCAGGACGGAGATCCTCTGGTGGCACGCGCTGCAGGCGACCCTGGGGGAGCGCGTCGGCGAGATCGCCTCGAAGTTCAACGCCTCCCAGGCCGAGTACGAGGTGAAGGCGATCTTCAAGGGCTCCTATCCCGAGACGCTCAACGCCGCCATCGCGGCCTATCGCGCCAAGCAGGCGCCGCACATCGTGCAGGTCTACGAGGTCGGCACCCAGACCATGCTGTCCTCGGGCGCGATCCTGCCGGTCTTCCAGCTGATGAAGGATCACAACGTTGCCATCGACTGGAACGACCTCATCGGGCCGGTCAAGACGTACTACTCGAGCGGCGGCAACCTCTACTCGATGGCCTTCAACTCGTCGACGCCGATCCTCTACTACAACAAGGACTTGTTCAAGAAGGCCGGCTTGCCCGACAAGCCCCCGGTGACCTGGGACGAGGTGGAGGCGATGGCCAAGAAGCTGGTGGCCGGCGGCGCCAAGTGCGGCTACAGCAGCGCCTGGCCCTCGTGGGTCATCATGGAGACCATGCACGCCTACCACGATCAGCCGTTCGCCGACCACGCCAACGGCTTCGACGGGCTCGCCACCACGCTCAAGATCAACGGGCCGTTCGGTGTCAAGATGCTGGAGCTGCTCCAGCGGGGCGCCAAGGAAGGCTGGTTCACCTACAACGGACGGCTGAACAAGGCCGAGGCCAACATGGGCGGCGGCGAGTGCGGCATCTTCACGACGTCGTCGGCCTACATCGGCAACCTCACCAAGACCGCCGAGGGCAAGTTCGCCTGGGGGACGGCGCCCCTGCCCCACATGGCCGGCTTCCCGCGCGGCAACTCCATCATCGGGGGCGCGACGCTGTGGGTGATGAAGGGCGCCAAGCCCGAGGAGGCCAAGGGCGTGGCCCAGTTCTTCAAGTACCTGGCCTCCACGGAGAACCAGGCCTGGTGGGCGACGGTGACGGGCTACCTGCCGCTCACCCAGGCGGCCGTGAAGGCGATGGAGGCCTCCGGGGTCTACACGAAGAACCCGCACCTCAAGACGGCCGTCGCCCAGATGAATGCCGCGAAGACCACCCCGAACAGCCAGGGGCTGCGGCTGGGCAACTACGGCTCGATCCGCGACGCCATCGAGGAGCAGATGGAGAACGTGTTCGCGGGCAAGAAGACGGCCAAGCAGGGACTGGACGACACGGTGGCCAAGTCCGGCGACATCCTCAAGGAGTTCGCGGCGCTGTACAAGTAGGACGGGCCGGCGGCCGGCCATGAAGCGCACGGTCTTTCGCAACCGCTGGCTGCCGTACGCGCTGGTCGCGCCCCAGATCGTCATCACGCTCGTCTTCTTCTACTGGCCGGCGCTGGACTCGGTGCGCCTGTCGCTGTACCGCGCCTCGCCGTTCGGCGATCGCCTCATCTTCGTCGGCTGGGGCAACTTCGCCCGCCTGTTCGCGGACGCCGCCTACCTGCGGAGCGCGCTCACCAGCGTGGTGTTCGCCTTCCTGGTGACGCTGATCGGCCTCGTCCTCGCGCTCGTCCTGGCCGCGCTCGCCAACGCGCGGATCCGCGGCCTGGCCGTGTACCGGTCGCTGCTGCTCTGGCCCTACGGCATCGCGCCGGCCATCGCCGGCATCCTGTGGCTGTTCATCTTCCATCCCTCCTACGGGGTGCTGCCGTACGTGCTGTCCTTCGCCACGACCTACCAGTTCAACTGGTTCCTGAAGGGCTGGGTCGCCATGACGTTGCTGGTCGTGGCGGCCGTCTGGAAGCAGTTCGGCTACAACCTGGCCTTCTATCTGGCCGGGCTGCAGGCGATCGAGGCCTCGGTGCTGGAGGCGGCCAGCGTCGACGGGGCCGGCCCCGTCCGGCGCTTCTTGGCCATCACGTTTCCGCTGCTGTCGCCGGTGACGTTCTTCCTGTTCACCCTGAACATGACCTTCGCGTTCTTCGAGACGTTCGGCCTGGTGCACTCGGTGACCCAGGGCGGGCCCGGCGATGCCACCTCGCTCCTCGTGTACAAGGCGTGGAAGGACGGCTTCGAGAACCTGCAGCTGGGCGTGTCGGCGGCCCAGTCGGTCGTCCTGATGGCCGTCGTCATCGGCCTGACCGCGCTGCAGTTCCGCTACGCCGAGAAGAAGGTCACCTACTGATGGCCCGGGTGCTGGAACGCGCGGCCGGCGTGACCGTGGCCCGCGCGCGGGGCCGCCGCGACCGGAGCGGCCTCGTCGCCCACGCCATCCTGCTGGGCTCGGTCGTGGTCCTGGCCTTCCCGCTCTACTACGCGCTCGTGATCAGCACACAGACGGTCGGCGAGGCGACGAGTTTGCCGCCGCGGCTGCTGCCCTCCACCGCCATGCTCGACAACTACGTGCAGGCGTGGCAGCGCGCCCAGATGGGACGGCTGCTCTTCAACAGCGCCGTCGTGGCCCTGGCCATCGCGGTGGGCAAGATCGTCATCTCGATGCTGTCGGCGTTCGCGATCGTGTACTTCGACTTCCGCGGCAAGCAGCTCGTGTTCTGGATGATCTTCGTGACCCTCATGCTGCCGGTGCCGGTACGGATCGTCTCCACCTTCGAGGTCATGACCCGTCTGGGCTGGGTGAACACCTACTGGGCGCTGACGGTCCCCCTCATGGCGTCGGCGACCGGCACCTTCCTGTTCCGGCAGTTCTACCGGACGATTCCCGACTCCCTCGCCGAGGCCGCCCAGCTCGACGGCGCCGGGCCCCTGCGGTTCCTGTGGTCGATCCTGCTCCCGCTGTCCACGGCGAACATCGCCGCCCTCTTCGTGATCCTGTTCGTCTACGGCTGGAACGAGTACCTGTGGCCGCTGATGGTCACCACGACCGTGGAGATGCGGACGGCGGTCGTCGGGGTGGAGTCGCTCGTGCCCCGCGGGGGCTCCCAGCTGGCCGAGTGGAACGTCATCATGGCGGCGGCGATCATGGTGCTGCTGCCGCCCGTGGCGGTGATCGTCCTCATGCAGCGCTGGTTCGTGAAGGGCCTCATCGAGAGCGAGAAGTAGAGGATGCCGACCCGCTACGTCGCCCACCGCGGCGGCGCCGCCCAGTGGCCGGAGAACAGCCTGACCGCGTTTCGCAACGCCGTCGCGCTCGGCGCCCGGATGCTCGAGCTCGACGTGCACCTCACCCGCGACGGACGGGTCGCGGTGATCCACGACGCGATGCTGGACCGCACGTCCAGCGGCACCGGGCCGGTGGCCGCCTGCACGGCGGACGATCTCGGGCGGGCCCGGCTTCGGGGCGCCGACGGCGCGCTGACCGACGACCACGTGCCGACGCTCGACGAGGTGCTGGCGCTGGCGGCGCCGGCCGGGGTGACGCTGCTGGTCGAGGTGAAGACGCCGGGTCCTGCCGTGCGCTACGAGCGCCGCGGCGACCGGGTGTCGGCGGTCCCCGGACCCCGCTACGAGCGCCTGGAGGCTCGGGTGCTGGACCTGCTGCGTGGGGCCGGCGTCGAGGCCCGCACCTACGTCATGGCCTTCAACCCCGCGGTGCTGGCCGAGGTCCGCGCCCTGGCCCCGGCGCAGCCGACGACGCTGCTGGTGGACCGCCACCACGTCGAGCAGTCCGGGGCCAGGCCCGTCGAGACGGTCGCCTGGGCGACCGACGCCCGGGCCAGCTTCCTGGGCGTGCACCACGCGCTCTGCGACGCCGACCTGGTCGAGGCGGCCCACCGGGCCCACATCGCCGTGGGCGTGTTCACGGTCAACGAGGAGGCGACGATGCGGCGCCTGGCCGGGCTCGGCGTGGACGTCATCATCAGCGACCGCGCCGATCTCGTCGCCCGGATGCAGGCCGAGGCCTGAGGACACGCCGGCTCGCCAGGCGCGGGACCGCTACCCTCCCGGCCGCCGGCAGGCGCGTTGACAGGCCGCCGCCGGGCGTTCAGAATCCGACGCACATGCGCGATTCAACGGCGTTCCGGCGTCACCGCGGACGTGACTACTCGCGGCAGCCGGTGATGCGCCAATCTGGGTTGGAGCGCCACCTCAACGAGCTGATCGGCCGGGCGCAGGCCCACGTGGCCGAGACCGACCGGATGGCCCTGGACACCGGCGACGGGGCCGCGCTCCCGGCCGAGCTGCTGACGCGCGCCACGGGCGCGCTGGCCCTTCACCTCGGCCCGATGGGCCTGGTGATGGTGGAGCGCGCGGCCCGCCAGGCTTGCGACACCGAGCACCTGTTCGCCCTGACCGCCGACATCGACCGCCTGGCGCGGCACATCGACGATCCGGCCAAGCGCGCGGCCTTCCTGCGCGCGCTGGACGACGTCTAGCCGCCGGGGCACCCTCGTCTCGACCGGCATGACGGCCCGCCGCTACGTCCTCGCTCTCGATCAGGGCACGTCGGGCTCCACGGCGTTGGTGATCGACGCCGACGGCGCCGTGCGCGCCCGGGGGTACGCCGAGCTGCCGCAGCACTACCCGCAGCCCGGATGGGTCGAGCACGATCCCGCCGAGATCTGGTCCTCCGTGGAGGAGGCGGCCCGCCGCGCGCTGGCCGAGGCCCGGGTGACCGGCGCCGAGGTCGCAGCCGTCGGCATCACCAACCAGCGCGAGACGGCGCTGGTGTGGGAGCGCGCGACCGGCGCGCCCATCCATCGCGCCATCGTGTGGCAGTGCCGTCGGACCGCCTCCCTGTGCGACGCGCTGAGGGTTCGCGGCGCCGAGCCGCTCGTGCGGACGCGGACCGGCCTCGTGCTCGACGCGTACTTCTCGGGGACGAAGATCCGCTGGCTGCTGGACCACGTCGACGGCGCGCGTCGTCGCGCCGAGCGCGGCGAGCTGGCCTTCGGCACCGTGGACGCGTGGCTGGTGTGGAAGCTCACCGGCGGCCGCCGGCACGTCACCGACGTCACCAACGCCTCGCGCACCCTCCTGCTCGACCTGCGCGCCGTCGACTGGGACGCCGAGATGCTCGCGCTGCTCGGCGTCCCCCGCGAGATGCTGCCGGCCATCGTCGACTCCGGCGGTGTGTGCGCGGAGACGAGCGACGTCGGCTGGCTGCCGGCCGGCGTGCCGATCGCCGGCATCGCCGGCGACCAGCAGGCCGCGCTGTTCGGCCAGGTGTGCCACGCGCCCGGCAGCGCGAAGAACACGTACGGCACCGGCTGCTTCGCCTTGCTCAACACCGGCGCCGGGCCCGTCGCCTCCGGGCGCGGCCTGCTGACGACCATCGCCTGGCGCATCGACGGGCGCACCACCTACGCGCTGGAGGGCAGCGTGTTCGTCGCCGGCGCCGCCATCCAGTGGCTGCGCGACGGGCTGGGCCTGGTGGCCCGCGCGGCCGACACCCAGGCCCTGGCGGAGTCCGTGGAGGACACCGGCGGTGTCTACTTCGTACCCGCCTTCGTGGGCCTGGGCGCGCCGCACTGGGACCCGTACGCCCGCGGGACCATCGTGGGGCTCACGCGCGGGACGACCCGGGCTCACCTGGCGCGGGCGACGCTGGAGGCCATCGCCTACCAGAGCCGCGAGGTGCTGGAGGCGATGGCCGGGGACGCCAAGGTCTCGCTGAGCGCGCTCAAGGTGGACGGCGGCGCGGTGGCCAACGACTTCCTGTGCCAGTTCCAGGCCGACGTGCTCGACGCGGCGGTGATGCGTCCACGGGTCATCGAGACCACGGCGCTGGGGGCGGCCTTCCTGGCCGGCCTCGGCGTTGGGCTGTGGCGCTCCCTCGACGCCGTGGCCGGCCGTCAGGCGATCGAGCGCACGTTCACGCCGCGCATGGACGCGGCCACCCGGGCCCGTCGTTACGATGGCTGGCGCCGCGCCGTCGAGCGCGCGCGCCACTGGGAAAAGGAGACCTCGACATGAGATACGTGCTGGAGGTGGCCGTCGTCCTCGCGCTCGTCGTCGGCGTCGCGGCCGGCGCCGGGGCTCAGGCGCCCATCGAGGGCGAGCTGACGTTGATCACGCCGGTCTCGAAGTTCATCCACGACGCGGCGCTGAAGGCCTTCGCCGACTACGCCAAGGAGAGGTGGAACGTCACCGTCAGGACCAACGCGATCCCGGCCGGGACCCCGGTGGCGTACGGGCGCATCGTCGAGTGGAAGGGCAAGCCCGACGCCGACATCTTCTGGGGCGGCGAGTCCGCGCTGTTCGAGAAGCTGGCCGAGCAGAAGCTGCTCCAGAAGCTGGAGCTCGCCAAGGACGCCTGGGACGGGATCCCGGCCTCGATCGGCAAGCCCAAGCCCATCCCGCTCAAGGACCGGCGCGGCTACTGGGTGGGCACCGCGCTGGAGCCGTACGGGCTCGTCTACCATCCGGTGAAGTTCAAGCGGCTCGGCCTGCCCGAGCCTCGCGACTGGGAGGACCTGCTCAACCCCAAGCTGAAGGGCGAGGTCGCGCAGTGCGCGCCGACGCGCTCGTCCTCGTCGAACGCGACCTACGAGGTGATCCTGTCCATGCACGGCGAGGACCGGGGCTGGGAGTGGCTCCGCAAGCTGGCCGCCAACACCGGCCACTTCACCGCGCGCAGCCGGGACGTGCCCACGGTCGTGGCCAAGGGGGAGTACGCGGCCGGGTTCGCGGTGCCGTCCTACATGGCCTTCGAGGAGAAGCTGGCCGGCTTCGACATCCGCTTCGTGGCGCCCAAGAACGCGTTCGTCACGCCGGAGCCGATGGCCATCCTGGCCGGCACCCGCAACCCCAGGGCCGCCCGCGCGTTCGTCGAGTTCCTGCTCAGCGAGCGCGGGCAGCGGGTCTTCATGGAGCGGGGACTGTTCCCGGTCACGCCGAAGTACAAGGTGCAGGGCGCGCCGGGATCGACCGCCGAGCTGGCGGTGCAGTTCACCGGCGGCGTCCGCTCCTACTTCGAGAGCGAGATCGACAACGTCTACGACGAGGGCGTGGCGGCCAAGCGCTCGGAGGCGCTCAAGACGAAGTTCCGCTCGGACATCGAGGCGGTGTGGAAGAAGCCGAACTAGCGTGAGGATCGCCCTCCGGGGCGTCGTCAAGCGGTTCGGCGCGGTGACCGCGGTGGACGGGGCGACGCTCGACATCACGGACGGCGAGCTGTTCACGCTGCTGGGCCCTTCCGGCTGCGGCAAGACCACGCTGCTGCGCCTGGTGGCGGGCTTCTACCGTCCCCCCGACGCCGGCGAGATCCGCTTCGGCGAGCGCCGCGTGGACGCGCTGCCGCCGTACGAGCGGAACATCGGCATGGTCTTCCAGAACTACGCGCTGTGGCCGCACATGACCGTGCGGGCCAACATCGCGTACGGTCTTCGTCTCCGCAAGCTGGGGGCCGCCGAGATCGCCGAGCGGGTGGAGCGCGGGCTGCGCCAGGTGAATCTCCGCGGGCTGGAGGACCGCTACCCGGGCCAGCTCTCCGGCGGCCAGCAGCAGCGGGTGGCGCTGGCCCGCGCGCTGGTGCTGAACCCGGACATCCTGCTGCTCGACGAGCCGCTCTCGAACCTGGACGCCAAGATCCGCGAGCAGGTGCGGGAGGAGATCCGCCTGCTGCAGCAGGCCCTGCGGATCACCACCATCTACGTCACCCACGACCAGGAGGAGGCGCTCTCGCTGTCCGACCGGGTGGCGGTGATGCGCGACGGCCGCATCCAGCAGGTGGCCGCCCCCAAGGCGCTGTACGAGCGTCCGGCCAACCGGTTCGTCGCCGAGTTCGTCGGCACCAACAACTTTCTGCCCGGCGTGTGCCGCGAGCGCGACGAGCACGGCGCCGTCGTCGAGACGGCGCTCGGGCTCGTGCGCGGCCGGCCCGGCGACGGCGTGGTCGTCGGCGAGCGCTGCCTGGTGGCGGTGCGGCCGGAGAACGTCACGCTCGGCGCGCCTGCCGACAACCTCTTCGACGGGCGCGTCGCCTTCGTGTCGTACCTGGGCAACGCGCTGCGCTACGAGGTGGAGATGTCGACCGGCGTGGTGCTCAAGGTGGACGTCGGCGACGCCTGGCACCACGAGACGCTGGCCATCGGCCGGGCCGTCCGCGTCGGCTTCGCGGCCACGGTCGCCCTGACGCTCCGGGACGAGTGACGGGACGTGGGCAAGCTCGACGACACGCTCGCGCGGGTACGGCCGGTCTGGCGGGCCCGCCCGGTCCTGCCCGTGCTCGGCTACGCCGCGATCTGGGTCTTCCTCGTCCTCTTCCTCGTCTACCCGCTGCTGCGGATCTTCTACGACGCGTTCACCGACGAGGTCGGCCGGTTCACGGTCGCCAACTTCGTGGAGTTCGCCGGCGACGCGTACTACGTGCGCTCGCTCGGGAACTCGATCCTGCTCGGCCTCGGCACCGTGGCCGCCACCTCGCTGATCGGCTTCGCGGTGGCGCTGCTGCTGGTCCGGCTGGACTTTCCCGGCCGCGACCTGTTCGGCTACCTCACGCTCATTCCCATCATCTCGCCGCCGCTGGTCGGCGTGCTCGGCGTCACGTTCATCATGGGCCGGGCCGGGACCGTCAACGTGCTGCTGGAGGACTGGTTCGGCCTGACCCGACCGATCAACTTCGTGTACGGCGTCCACGGGGTGCTGCTGGTGGAGACCCTGCACCTGTTCCCGATGATCACCCTGAACGTGCTCGACGCGCTGGCCAAGATCGACCCCGCGCTGGAGGAGGCCGCCGAGAGCGTGGGCGCCCGCGGCTGGAGGAAGCTCCGGACGATCACGCTGCCGCTCACGACGCCCGGCTACGTGGCCGGAGCGCTCCTCGTGTTCATCTGGACGTTCTCCGACTTCGCCACGCCGCTCGTGCTCGGCGTGCACGATCTCCTCGCCGCCCAGGCCTACCTGAACATCGTGCAGTTCGTCGACCGCCGCCTGTTCCGGATGGGCATCGTGATCTCGGCGCTCATGGTCGTCCTGGCCGTGGTGTTCCTGGTGGCGGCCCGCCGCTACGTCGCCATCAAGGACTACTCGTCGCTGGCGTACTCGCGCGTGGCCCGGCGTCGTCCGGGCCCGCTGGGCCAGGCCGGCGCGGTCGGCTTCCTTTCCCTGCTCATGCTGGTCTCGTTCGTTCCCTACCTCGGCGTGGGCCTGGCCTCGATCGGCAAGGGCTGGTCGCTGACCCCGTTTCCCCTGCAGTACACCTGGCAGTACTACGAGCGGGTGATCGTCGAGACGCCGAAGTACATCATCAACAGCTTCCTCTGCTCCGCGCTGGCGGTCGCCGGCTGCATCCTCGTGGGGGTGCCGATCGCCTGGGTGCTGGCCCGCACGCGCGCGCCCGGGCGCGACGTGCTCGACGGGCTCAACACCCTGATCCTCGCCCTGCCGGGCACTGCGATCGGCATCGCGTACATCCGCGCGTTCCACTTTCCGCTGCCCGGGCTGGACCTGAAGCTGACGAGCCTGTGGATCGTGCTGCCCCTCGTCCTCTGCATCCGGCGCTTGCCCTACACCGTGCGGGGCGCCTACGCCTCGCTGCTGCTCGTGCACCCCTCGATGGAGGAGGCGGCCGCCAGCGTCGGCGCGAGGGGCGCGCGGAGCTTTCGCGACGTGACCCTGCCGCTCATCTGGCGCGGCGTCCTCGTCGGCTCGCTCTTCTCGTTCGTGACGGCCCTGCAGGAGGCCTCGGCCGTGCTGTTCCTGGCCCTGGGCGGCTGGGAGACGATCCCGGTCGGGATCTTCGCGTTCTACATCGCCGGCAGCGCCAACGAGGCGGCCGCGCTCGGGGTGATCCTGATCCTCGTGGCGGCTGCCACCACGCTGGCCATCAACCGTCTCGCCGGCACCCGGATGGGGGGGATGTTCGGTTAGCGGTTGTACCGAACTGGGCTCGCCGGGGGTTCTTTTGTACTCGGAAAATCAGCTACTTCAGTCGGCTTGTCGTCCCCCGGGGGCTGTGCTAGTGTTTCGCTTCACATGGCGCCGACCGAGAATCACAGCGCCTGGAAGGCTCTCGGCGAGCTGTCCACGGTCGGGCTGACGCTGGTCGTGGCCACCGTGATCGGCCTGGCCGGTGGGTACTACCTCGATCGCTGGCTCGGCACCTCGCCGTGGCTCACGCTGATCGGGCTGCTGCTCGGTATCGTGGCGGGATTCGTGAACCTCTTTCGGACGGTCAAGCGGGTGGAGCACGACATCGATGATAGGACGTGATCTCGCGGCCAACGTGACGCTGCCCACGGCGATCGCCGTGCTGGTGGCCTCGCTGGCGGGCGGGTGGCTGGGCGGCGCCCCCGGCGCGGTCGGCGTGCTCACCGGCGGCATCCTCGGCCTCGCCGGGTTCCGGCTGCTGGTCCGCCGCGTCCGCGCCGCCGTCGGCCCAGCGCCCACCGGGCCGTGGGTCGTGCTGACCGTCGCGCGGCTCGCGGCGGTGACCGGCCTGGCCGCGGCGCTGTTCGTCGGCGGCTGGGCGCACCCGGTCGCCTGGCTCGTCGGCTACAGCCTGCTGCCGGTCGTCCTGGTCGTGCAGGGCCTGCGCGACGCGCGCGAGGAGAGCAACTCGTGGACGTGATCGAGCACCCCCCGATCCTCCGGCTGCCCGGCATCCCGGACCACGTGACCTACACCTGGCTCGTCATGATCGTCCTGGCCGGCCTGGCCTTCGCCGCCTCCCGCAACGTGGCCCTGGTGCCGCGGGGCCTGCAGAACTTCTTCGAGGTCGTCCTCGAGCAGTTCCAGCAGTTGATCGACGACGTGATCGGCCCCGAGGGCCGCCCGTTCCTGCCGCTCATCGCCACCCTGGGCCTGTTCATCCTGACCGGCAACCTGCTGTCGCTGGTGCCCGGCATGAGCGGCCCGACGACGAACCTCAACACGACGGCGGCCTGCGCGCTCGTCGTGTTCTTCAGCTACCACTACATCGGCGTCCGCAAGCAGGGGGCCCTCACCTACCTCAAGCATTTCATGGGGCCGGTGCCGCTGCCGCTCAAGCCGCTGATGTTCGTCATCGAGATCATCAGCCACCTGGCCCGGCCGCTGTCGCTCACCTTGCGGCTGTTCGGCAACATGGTGGGTGGACACATCCTGCTGGCGATCATCTTCTTCCTGATGGGCCTGCAGGGGCTGATCGGCTGGGCCCTGTCCGGCAGCCCGGTGGGCGCCGTGGTCGGCGGCATCGGCGGCGCGGTGATGATCGTGTTCACGGTCGGGTTCCTGTACCCGCTCAAGATCCTCGTGTCGTTCCTGCAGGCGTTCATCTTCGTCATGCTGACGATGCTGTACATCTCGGGAGCCATCGAGGAGGCCGAGCACCACGGCGGCGAGCACGCTCCGGCGCATCACTAGCACATCACACTACAGAGGAGGCGGTCGTGCGACGTTCACTCATGCTGGCAGGTCTCGCAGTTCTGGCAGTTCCCGCGGCGGCGCTGGCCCAGGCCCCGGCGGCCGCCGCCGAGAGCCACGGCGGCTGGGTGGGGCCGTTCGCGGTGCTCGTGGCCGGCTTCGCCATGGCCTTCGCGGCCGGGCTGTGCGCCCTCGGGCAGGGTCGGGCGGTGGCCTCGGCGGTCGACGCCATGGCGCGCCAGCCCGGCGCCGCCGCCCGCATCCAGACCGCGATGATCATCGGTCTGGCGCTGATCGAGTCGCTGGCGATCTACGTCCTGGTCGTGGCGATGATCCTGCTCTTCGTGCAGCCCATCAAGTAGCGCACGAGTAGGGGGGAGGCGGCGCGAGCCCGGCTCGCGCCGCCGGGTCCATGGCGCGTTCCAATCACCGCCTGCCGAAGATCCCCGAGATGACGATCCGTCGTCTCTCGGTCTACACGCGCTGCCTGCTCCAGCTCGAGGAAGACGGCGTCAAGACCATCTCGTCGCAGGAGCTGGCCGAGCGGTTCAGCCTGAACTCGGCCCAGGTGCGCAAGGACCTGGCGTACTTCGGCGAGTTCGGGGTCCGCGGGATCGGCTACTACGTCTCCGGGCTCAAGGCCGAGCTGCAGCGCATCCTCGGCCTCGACCGGGAGTGGGCCGTGGCGCTGGTCGGCTTCGGCAACCTCGGCTCGGCGCTCTTCCACTACAAGGGGTTCGGTCGTCAGGGCTTTCGCATCGCGGTGGTGATCGACGACGACCCCGCCAAGATCGGTCGCGAGGTCGACGGCGTGCCCATCGTCCCCAGCCGTGACATGGCACGCGAGATCAAGGGGCGCGGCATCCAGATCGCGATCGTGGCGGTGCCGCCGGAGGCGGCGCAGACGGTGACGGAGCAGCTGGTGGCCTCCGGTATCAAGGCCATCCTCAACTTCGCTCCCGCACGCCTGCGCGTGGCTCGGGACGTTCGCCTCAAGAACGTCGACCTCTCGATCGAGCTGGAGACGCTGTCCTTCTACCTGGCCAAGGGCGCCCGTTAGCCCGGGGCGCCTCGCACGCCATGCCGAGACGGGTCGTCGGCGATCGGATCGTGAGCTACGAGGACTACGGCGCCGGCCCCGTGGCCGTCCTCGTCCACGGCTCGCCGGGTAACGGCAAGGCCTGGCAGCGCGTGGGTGAGCGCCTTCGCCGGGACCACCGCGTGCTCGCGCCCGACCTGCCGGGCCACGGCGAGACGACGCCCCAGCCTCCCGACGCGGTCCCGGACGTCGCCTACGCGGCGACCCTGGTCGAGGCGCTCATCGAGGCCGTCGGCCGCCCGCCGCTCGTGGTCGGCTACTCGTACGGCGGCGTGGTGGCGCTGGCCGTCGCGCTACGCGCCCGCGCCCCGATCGGCGCGCTGGCCCTGCTGGAGCCGGTGTCCGTCCCGGCGCTGCAGCTCACCGACGACGAGGCGCTTCACGCGCGCACGCGGGCGGTGTTCGAGGGCTACATCGCGGACGTCGAGGGGGGCGAGCCCGGGCGCGTGCAGACCATGGTGGACTTCTGGTTCGGTCCGGGCGCGTTCGCGGCGATGCCGGATCCGCTGCGCGCGTACATGATCCGGGAGGCCGCGACCAACGTCCGCGACGTGCGCGGCACGCTGCGCGAGGCATACTCGGCCGCCGCGCTCCGGCGGATCGCCGTACCGGTGACGATCGTGGTCGGCGGGCGCAGTCCGGCGGCGACGTGGGCGATCGCCCGCACGATCGTCTCCCACGTGCCGAAGGGATCCCTGGTTCGCCTGGAGGACGCCGACCACGCGATGATCACCACCCACGGGCCGGCCGTGGCCGATATCCTGGCGGGGCTGGCCTGCGCCGCGTCGTGATACGGTGAACCGTCCGCGATGTTGAGACAGTGGCAGGCGCTGCAGGCCGTGGCGAAATCGTTCGCCGGGGGAGAGCCCTGCCTGCGCGTGGCCGGCCTCGTCGGTCCGGCCCGCGCGCTCGTAGTGGCCGAGCTGCTCCACGCGCAGCCCCGCGCGGCGGTCATCGTCGTTCGATCGATGGCCGACGCCCACCGGTGGGGGCAGGACCTGAAGTTCTTCGGCGCCCCGGTGCTCGAGTTCCCCGAGCGGGAGCCGCGCCTCTGGCGCGGCGGCCACCACCGCGAGGCCGACGCCGAGCGCGCGGTGATCGCGCGGCGGCTGGCCGCCGGCGAGCCCGTGGTCGTCGTCGTCACCCCCGCCGGCCTCGACACCGCGCTGCCGGCGCCGGCCGACTTCGCGTCGCGCACGCTGCGGATCTCGGTGGGCGACCGTCTCGAGCGCGAGCTGCTGCTGGAGGCGTTCGAGACCGCCGGCTACGAGCGGGTGGACACCGTCGTCGAGGTCGGCCAGTGGAGCGTGCGGGGCGGCATCGTGGACGTCTTCGTCCCCAGCCATCCCAGCCCGGTGCGGCTGGAGTTCTTCGGCGACGACGTGGAGTCGCTCCGCCGCTTCGACCCGAGCACGCAGCGGTCGACCGAGGCGCTCGACGAGCTGCTGGTGCTGCCGATCTCGGGCCCGTCCGACGACGCGCCCGGTGCGGCGCGGCTGCTGGACTACGTGCCCGCCGACGCTCCGGCGATCGTCGATGCGCCCGCGCTGCTGGACGAGACGTCGGAAGAGGCCCCCGGCCGGCGGCCGCTGGACCAGGTCCTCGGCGGCCGTCCGCGTCTCGAGCTCGAGCTCCTGACCGGCACCGGCGTGGAGGGCGTGCTCGACACCCAGGAGCCGCCGCGGTTCTCCGGGCACTTCGTCCAGCTCACCGAGGCGCTCGGCCGCTGGCGCGCCGAGGGCTTCACGGTGCGCCTGGTCGTCGCCGACGAGCACCAGGCCGAGCATCTTCGCCAGATCCTCCGCGATCACGGCGTCGAGGCGCCCGTGGCCGGCTCGATCGACGCCCCCGAGCCCCTGGCGATCGTGGTCGGGGAGTGCTCGGGCGGCTTCGCCATCGTCGCGGTCGGACTGGTCCTGCTCACCGAGGCCGAGATCTTCGGCGCCCGCCGCCGCACGCTGCGCCGGCCCCGCTACCAGCGCGGCGCCGCCCTCACCGCCTTCACCGACCTCGCGATCGGCGACCTGGTCGTGCACGAGGACCACGGCATCGGACGCTACCTGGGCCTGCGCACCATGTCGGTGGGCGACCGGGACGGCGACTTCCTGCTGCTCGAGTACGCCGAGGGCGGCCGGCTGTACGTCCCGGTCGAGCGCCTGGATCTCGTCTCCAAGTACCTCGGCGGCGACGCCAGCAACGCCCGCCTCGACCGCATGGGGGGCGCGTCGTGGCAGCGTGTGAAGGAATCGGTGCGGGCGGCGTTGCGCGAGATGGCGGAGGGCCTGCTGAAGCTGTACGCCCAGCGCGCGGTCGCCGAGGGTCACGCGTTCACCGGCGATACGCCCTGGCAGCGCGAGTTCGAGGCGGCCTTCCGCTTCGAGGAGACGCCCGACCAGCTGCGGGCCATCGAGGACGTCAAGCGCGACATGCAGGGAGGGCGGCCGATGGACCGGCTGGTCGCCGGCGACGTCGGCTACGGCAAGACCGAGGTCGCCCTGCGGGCGGCATTCAAGGCCGTCGCCGACGGGTACCAGGTCGCGGTGCTGGTCCCCACCACGGTGCTGGCCCAGCAGCACTGGTCCACCTTCACCGACCGGTTCGCGGTCTTTCCGGCCAGGGTCGAGCTGCTGTCGCGGTTCCGCTCTCCCAAGGAGCAGAAGGCCGTCGTGGAGGGGCTGCGCCAGGGCGCGGTCGACGTGGTCATCGGCACCCACCGGCTGCTCTCCAACGACGTGGCGTTCAAGAACCTCGGCCTGCTGATCGTCGACGAGGAGCACCGCTTCGGCGTCGCCCACAAGGAGCGGATGAAGCAGCTGCGCGCCTCGGTCGACGTGCTGGCCCTGACGGCCACGCCCATCCCGCGCACGCTCTACATGTCCCTGTCGGGGGTGCGCGACATGTCGGTGATCGAGACGCCACCCCTCGACCGGCTCCCGATCGAGACGGTCGTCCGCCGGTTCAGCAAGGCCGTCATCAAGGACGCGCTCGAGCGGGAGCTGGAGCGCGGCGGACAGGTGTTCTTCGTCCACAACCGCGTGCAATCGCTGCTGTCGATGACGCGCTTCATCCGGGACCTCGTGCCGGAGGCCCGCGTGATCGTGGGCCACGGGCAGATGGGCGAGCGGGAGCTGGAGGCGACGATGGTGAGGTTCGTGAGCGGCCAGGCCGACGTCCTGGTCTCCACGGCCATCGTGGAGTCCGGCCTCGACATCCCGGCCTCGAACACGATCATCATCAACCGCGCCGATCGCTTCGGCCTGGCCCAGCTCTACCAGCTCCGCGGGCGGGTGGGCCGGGAGCGGCTGCAGGGCTACTGCTACCTGCTCGTGCCGGCCGACGGCCGCGTGGACGAGCAGGCCCAGCGGCGGCTGCGGGCCCTGCAGGAGCTGACCGAGCTGGGCTCGGGGTTCAAGCTCGCGCTGCGCGATCTCGAGATCCGGGGGGCGGGCAACCTCCTGGGGGCCGAGCAGCACGGCCACATCGCGGCCGTCGGCTACGATCTTTACTCGAAGCTTCTCGCCGAAGCTGTGCAAGAATTGAAAGGCGATCGCACCGGAGCTGCCGTCGAGCCGGTCATCGGTGTCCAGGTCGAAGGGTTCTTGCCCGAGGAGTACGTCCCTGAGGTCAATCAGCGGCTGGCGTTCTACAAGCGACTGGCCAGCGCGGCCGGTGCCGACGAGCTGGCCGATCTGCGCGCCGAGCTCCTCGACCGCTTCGGACCGCTGCCCGAGCCGGCCGAGCAGCTGCTCGACATCGTCCGCATCCGGATCGCCGCGCGCGCGCTCGGCATCGAGCGCATCGAGGCCGGGAGCGGTCAGGCGGTGATCACCTTCAGCGCGGCCACGTCGATCGAGCCGGGCCGGCTGGTGGCGGCCATCCAGGCCAGTCGGGGCCGGCTCCGCCTGCGTCGAGAGTTCACGCTGGAGGCCGCCGTCGCCACCGGCAGCTGGCCGGCGGTCCGGGATTCCCTCCTCGGGGTGCTGGGGGGTCTCGCCGCCCGATGAGCGCGCGACTCGTGGCCGTCGGCATGGCAGGTGTCCTGCTGGGCGGCTGCGCGATGCCGACCATGCCGGGCTGGATGCCGTGGCTCGGCAAGAGGCGAGAGCCGGCGCCCACGGTTGCCTCCACCCGGACCGGCGAGAAGCTCGACACGCTCGATGCGCCCAAGCCGGGGGAGCTGCGCAAGCGCGCGGCCGAAGACGTCGACGAGGCCGTGGCCGACCGGATCATCGCGGTGGTGAACAACGACGCGATCACCCTGGCCGAGCTGCAGGAGTCCGTCGTCGCCTACCGCGCCGAGAACCCGGGGGCCCGCTCGGGGCCGTCCGACGAGGAGCTGCGCCGCGATTTCCTCAGCCGCCTCATCGACAGCCGGCTGCAGCTGCAGGAGGCCGACCGCGAGAGGATCACCGTGGAGGACGCCGAGCTGAACGAGGAGTTCGCGGAGCGGATCAAGCATTACGGGGTCAAGAACGAGGAGGAGTTCGAGAAGCTGATCAAGAGCCAGGGCGTCACCCTCGAGTCGCTCAAGAAGCGGCTGCGCGACGGGCTGAAGGTCTCGAAGCTCATCCGCCGCAAGGTGACCCTGCGGGTGTCGGTGACCGAGGCCGAGATCAACCAGTACCTCGACGAGAATCGTGCCAAGCTGGAGACGGACCTGTCCTTCCACGCCCGACACATCCTGATCACCCCGGAGGCCGATACCGACGTCGGCTGGGAGGGGGCCCGGATCAAGGCCGAGATGCTTCGCGCGCAGCTGCAGGACGGCGCCGACTTCAGGGAGCTGGCCAAGCAGTACTCCCGGGATGCCACGGCCAAGGACGGGGGCGACCTCGGCACCCTCAAGCGCGGCGAGCTGGCGCCCGACGTGGAGTCGGAGCTCCTGGCCCTCAACCCCGGGGAGGTCTCCCGGCCGGTGAAGTCGACCCTGGGGTACCACCTGTTCCGGCTGGAGTCCCGGGACAGCCTCCAGGCCGCCAGCATCCGACAGCAGATCCGGGACATCTTATTCCGGCAGCAGTACGAGAGCCGGCTCGAGGTCTGGCTGAAGGAGATCAAGCAACGCGCCATCATCGAGGTGCGGCTGTGAAAAGCGTTGACATACGCCGCCCCGGATGGGAGGATGGTCACTGACGCTGTCGCGCCAACCCCGTAGAAACCCTACGCAAACAGCAGCACAACATGCGATGCGGCCGCCACGTGCCGCGCCCGGAGCTCCTGAATGACCCGCCGAGAACGAGGACAGCAGCCCAACGCCACCGAGAACGCCCCGACGACACCCCCCAACGGAATGAACCTGTCCGAGCTGAAGGAAAAGGCGATTTCCGACCTCAACGGCATCGCGCGAGACCTGAACGTCCAGAACTACGGCGGGCTCCGCAAGCAGGAGCTGATCTTCAAGATCCTCCAGGCCCAGGCCGAGAAGGACGGGCTCATCTACGCCGAGGGTGTGCTGGAAGTGCTCCCCGACGGGTTCGGCTTCCTCCGGGCGCCCGACTACAACTACCTGCCCGGTCCCGACGACATCTACGTCTCGCCCTCGCAGATCCGTCGCTTCGACCTGCGGACCGGCGACACGATCTCCGGCCAGGTGCGGCCGCCCAAGGACACCGAGCGGTACTTCGCGCTGCTCAAGGTCGAGTCGATCAACTTCGAGACTCCCGACCAGTCGCGCGAGAAGATCTTCTTCGACAACCTCACCCCGCTCTACCCGATGGAGCGGCTGCGTCTGGAGCACGAGGCCGAGAACCTCACCACCCGGGTCATGGACCTGCTCTGTCCCATCGGCAAGGGGCAGCGCGGCATGATCGTGGCGGCGCCCCGGACCGGCAAGACGATGATGCTCCAGTCGATCGCCCACGCGATCGCCACCAACCACCCCGAGGTCTACCTCATCGTGCTGCTCATCGACGAGCGGCCCGAGGAGGTCACCGACATGCAGCGCTCGGTCAAGGGCGAGGTGGTGTCGTCCACGTTCGACGAGCCGCCCCAGCGCCACATCCAGGTGGCCGACATGGTGATCGAGAAGGCCAAGCGGCTGGTCGAGCACAAGCGCGACGTCGTCATCCTGCTCGACTCGCTCACGCGCTTCGCCCGCGCCCACAACGCGGTCATCCCGTCCTCCGGCAAGGTGCTGTCCGGCGGTCTCGACGCCAACGCCCTGCAGCGGCCGCGCCGGTTCTTCGCCACCGCCCGCAACATCGAGGAGGGCGGCTCGCTGACCATCATGGCCACCGCGATCGTCGACACCGGCAGCCGGATGGACGACGTGATCTTCGAGGAGTTCAAGGGCACCGGCAACATGGAGGTGCACCTGGACCGCCGCCTCATGGACAAGCGGATCTTCCCCACCATCAACATCGAGCAGTCCGGCACTCGCAAGGAGGAGCTGCTCCTCGAGAAGGACGAGCTGCAGAAGGTCTGGCTGCTGCGCAAGGCCCTGTCCCAGCTGAACCCGGTCGAGGCCATGGAACTGCTGCTCGACAAGCTCAAGCAGACGCGGAGCAACAAGGAGTTCCTGGCCGCCATGCACTCCATGGGCTAGGGGGCGTGATATCCTTGGATCTTCCGAGGAGGGACGATCCGTGAAGGTGGGCATTCATCCGGACTACGTGGACACGACCATCACCTGCGCCTGCGGCGAGGTCATCCGGACCCGATCGACCAGGCCGGGGATCCGGGTCGAGGTGTGCTCCAAGTGCCACCCGTTCTTCACGGGCAAGCAGAAGCTCATGGACACGGCCGGCCGTGTGGAGCGCTTCCAGCGCAAGTACAGGCGACAGCCAGCGGCGGCGCAGTAACCCGCCCGCGCCGGCTGTCCCCGGCGCCCGCCTGGCCGCTCCTCTCCCCACTCGCTCGCCTCGGGCGGGCGTGACGTCGCCCGGGAGGCGCTGATCCATGCTGTTCGACAAGCTCCGCCAGATCGAGGAGCGCTCCGAGGAGATCGCCCGGCGCCTGGCGGATCCCGGGATCTTCGCGCAACAGGCCGAGTACGCCCGCCTGCGGAAGGAGCACGCCGACAGCCAGGAGATCGTCGAGCGCTTCCGCGAGTACCGGGAGGTCCTGCGCCGGATGAGCGAGGCCCAGCACATCCTCGCCGAGGGGGGTGACCGCGAGCTGCTGGAGCTGGCCCAGGGCGAGCTCGACGAGCTGTCGGCGCGCCAGGCCTCGCTCGAGGCCGATCTCAAGCGCCTGCTCCTGCCGCGCGATCCCAGCGACGACAAGAACGTCTTCGTGGAGATCCGGGCCGGCGCCGGCGGCGACGAGGCTGGACTGTTCGCCGCCGACCTCGCGCGCATGTACACGAAGCACGCCGAGCGCCAGCGCTGGAAGGTCGAGGTGATGGACTCCAGCGCCACCGGCGTGGGCGGCCTCAAGGACGTCATCCTGTTCGTGCAGGGCCGCGGCGCCTGGAGCCGGCTCAAGTTCGAGCGTGGCGTCCACCGCGTCCAGCGCGTGCCGGTGACGGAGTCGGCGGGGCGCATTCACACCTCGACCGTCACCGTGGCCGTGCTTCCCGAGGCCGAGGATGTCGAGATCAAGGTCGACGACCGGGACGTCCGCGTCGACGTTTACCGCTCGTCGGGGCCGGGCGGGCAGGGCGTGAACACGACGGACTCTGCGGTCCGTCTCACGCACATCCCGACCGGGCTCGTGGTCACCTGCCAGGACGAGCGCTCGCAGATCAAGAACCGCGCGAAGGCCATGCGCGTGCTCAAGGCGCGGCTGCTGGAGCGGGCGCAGGAGGAGCAGCAGGCCGCCATCGCCGCCGACCGCCGCTCGCAGGTCGGCACGGGCGAGCGCAGCGAGCGCATCCGGACGTACAACTTCGCCCAGAACCGGGTGACCGACCACCGTATCGGCCTGACCCTGCACCGGCTCCCCGAGGTGCTGGAGGGCGACCTCGACGAGCTGATCGAGGCGCTGGCCGCCGCCGAGCAGGCCGAGCGGTTGCAGAAGGTGGCCAGCTGAATGGCGACGGCCGACCCGCAGCGGCTGGTGGCATCCCGGCCGACGGTCCGGGCCGCGCTGGAGCTCGCGACGTCAGCGCTCCGTAAGGCCGGAGTCGAGAGCGGACGGGCGGACGCCGAGTGGCTCCTCGCCGAGACCCTCGGCGTCGGCCGCGGCCGGCTCGGGCTCGAGGGCCAGCGCACGCTGGAGCCCGCGGACGCCGAGCGCTATGTCCGGGCGCTTCGACGCCGGCTGGCCCGCGAGCCCTTGCAGCACATCGTCGGCACCCAGGCGTTCCGCGGCGTCGTCGTGCGCGTGAGCGCCGGGGCCCTGGTGCCCCGGCCGGAGACGGAGGCGCTGGCCGGCTGGGCGCTCGAGCTGCTGCCGCCGGCTTCCCGGGATCCGCTGGCCATCGACGTCGGGACGGGGTCGGGTTGCATCGCGTGCGCCCTGGCCTCCGAGCGCCGGGACCTGCGGGTCATCGCGCTCGACGTGTCGCCGCCGGCCGCCGCGCTGGCCGCCGACAACATCGCGGCGCTGGGGCTGGCGGACCGGGTGAGCGTGCGCATCTCGGACCTGTTCTCCGCCCTGACCGTCGAGCGCGCCGACCTCATCGTGGCGAACCCCCCCTACCTGCCGACCGCCGTGATCCCGTCGCTGGCGCCCGAGGTTCGCTGCCACGACCCCCGTCTCGCGCTGGACGGCGGATCCGACGGCCTCGACGTGATCCGACGCCTCGTCGAGGCCGCCCCGCGGTGGCTCGCGCCGGGCGGCCGTCTCGTGCTCGAGACCGCGGGAGGGCCCCAGGCGCGCGCCGTCGTCGCGCTGATGAGCGCCAACCGGTTCTCCGATGTCGTGACGCGCCCGGACCTGGCCGGGATCGAGCGCTTCGTAGCCGGAGGAGCTCCGCCATGCCTGCCAGCCTGCTGATCGACGGCGGTGTGCCGCTCAAGGGCGAGGTCGCCGTCAGCGCCGCCAAGAACGCCGCCCTGCCGGCCCTGGCGGCCGCGCTGCTCACGCCCGAGCCGGTGACCCTCACGAACGTTCCCGACCTGGGCGACGTGCGCACCATGCTGAAGCTCCTGCAGACGCTGGGCGCCGGTCTCGACCGGCGCGGACCGGCGACGACCCTCACCGTGGAGCGCGTGACCAGCGACCTGGCGCCCTACGAGCTGGTCTCGACCATGCGCGCCTCCGTGCTCGTGCTGGGACCCCTCCTCGCGCGCCATGGCTCGGCGCGGGTGGCGCTGCCGGGTGGCTGCGCGATCGGCGTGCGACCCATCGACCAGCACCTCAAGGGGCTGGCGTGCCTGGGGGCCGACATCGCGATCGAGAACGGCTACGTGGTCGCGCAGGCCAGCCGCCTGAAGGGCGCGCGCATCGCGACGGACGTCGTGACGGTGACGGGCACCGAGAACCTCATGATGGCGGCCTCGCTGGCCGAGGGCACCACGCGCATCGACAACGCCGCTCGCGAGCCCGAGGTGAGCGATCTGGCCGTGCTGCTGAACGCCATGGGGGCGCGCGTGCACGGCGCCGGCACCGACCGCCTCGAGATCGAGGGCGTGCGCGAGCTGCGCGGCGCCGTCCACCGTATCGTGGCCGATCGCATCGAGGCCGGCACGCTGCTGGTCGCCGGAGCGATCACGGTCGGCGACGTGCAGGTGACGGACGTGGTTCCCGACCACGTGGCGTCCGTGCTGGCCAGGTTGGACGAGTGCGGGATCGCCATCGAGTCGGGACCCACCTGGGTCCGGGCGCGCGCCAGCGGCCGGCCGCGGCCGGTCGACGTCGTCACCAGCCCCTTCCCCGGCTTCCCCACCGACATGCAGGCCCAGCTCATGGCCTTGCTGGGGCTGGCGGACGGGCAATCGAGGATCACCGAGACCATCTTCGAGAACCGCTACTTGCACGCTGCCGAGCTCGCCCGAATGGGCGCCCGCATCGGCACCGACGGGCCGGTGGCGGTGATCCAGGGCGTGGAGGCGTACCAGGGGGCGCCCGTGATGGCCTCCGACCTGCGCGCCTCGGCGGCGCTGGTGCTGGCCGGCTTGGCCGCCACGGGCCGGACCGAGGTCTCACGGATCTATCACCTCGACCGCGGCTACGAGCGGCTCGAGAGCAAGCTCGGCGCGCTCGGCGCCCGGATCGAGCGGCGGACGTGACCAGCCGGCTGACGCTCGCGCTGCCCAAGGGGCGCCTGCTCGACAGCGCGCTGCAGACGTTGCGCGAGGTCGGCGTGGACGGCATCGACCAGGACTCGCGCCGGCTCATCTTCGACGACCCGCGCCGCGAGCTGCGGCTGCTGTTCCTCAAGCCGGCCGACGTCCCCGCCTACGTCACGTACGGCGCGGCCCACCTGGGGATCGTGGGCAAGGACATCCTGCTGGAGCAGGAGCCGGACGTGTACGAGCCGCTGGACCTCGGCTTCGGCGTGTGCCGTCTCGTCGTCGCCGAGCCGCGCGAGCTCTGGGAGCGCGACGATCCTTCCCGGTGGTCCTGGGTCCGGGTCGCGACCAAGTACCCGCGGCTGACCGAGCAGTACTTCTCCGCGCGCGGGGTGCAGGTCGAGATCGTGCGACTGGACGGCTCCATCGAGCTGGCCCCGCTCGTGGGGCTGGCCGAGCGCATCGTCGACCTCGTGCAGTCGGGCGAGACCCTGCGCGCCAACGGCCTGGTCGAGGTCGCGGAGATCACCCGCTCGACCGCGCGCCTCATCGTCAACCGGGCCGCGATGAGCACCGAATACGCCCGGATCAACGCGCTCATCGCCCAGCTGCGGGCGCGCTCGGCGACGGCCGCTCGCGCCGGCCGGCCGCGCGCCGAGCCGGCCTCGGGCTCCTCGCGGCCGTGAGAACCCTCGACGCCCGCGCGCTCGGGGTCGAGGGCGTCGCCCGCGCCGTCACCCGGCCGCCCTCCCAGGTCCCGGCCGAGGTCGTCCGGGTGGTGGCGGACATCGTCGCCGCGGTGCGCGCCCGGGGCGACGCGGCCCTGCTCGAGCTCTCGGCGCGCCTGGACCGGTTCGCGCCACCGTCGGCGGCGGGACTGGCCATCGCGCCCGCCGAGCTGGCGGCGGCCGAGCGCGAGATCGAGCCGGCCGTGCGGGCGGCCCTCGCGTACGCGGCCGAGCGCATCGAGCGTTACCACGCGGCCGCCCTGCCGAAGTCGTGGCGGCTGAAGGACGAGCACGGCTCCGTGCTGGGGCAGGAGGTGCGCGCGCTCGACCGCGTCGGCATCTACGTCCCGGGCGGTCGAGCCGCCTACCCCTCCACCGTGCTGATGACCGCGATACCGGCGCGGGTGGCCGGCGTGCGCGAGATCGTGCTGGTCACCCCTCCCGGGCCGGACGGCCGCGTGCCGGCGGCGGTGCTGGCCGCCGCGCGAGTCGCCGGCGTGACGGAGGCCTGGCGCCTGGGCGGGGCCCAGGCGGTCGCGGCACTGGCCTACGGCACGGCGACGATCCGGCGGGTGGACAAGATCGTGGGGCCCGGCAACGTGTACGTCGCGCTCGCCAAGACCCGCGTGTTCGGCGACGTCGGCATCGACATGGTGGCGGGGCCGAGCGAGGTGGTGGTCGTCGCCGACCGCGACGCCGACCCGGCCTGGGTCGCCGCCGACCTGCTGGCGCAGGCCGAGCACGACCCGATGGCGCGTGCGCTGCTGATCACCGACGCGGCGGACCTGCTGCCCCGCGTCGAGGAGGCGCTGACGGCGCAGCTGGAGGCCCTGCCGCGACGCGCGATCGCCGCCCAGGCGCTGGCCGACAACGGGGCATTCGTGCTCGTGACCGATCTGGAGGCGGCGATCGACGTCGCCAACCGGCTCGCCCCCGAGCACCTGGAGCTCCTGGTGAAGGTGCCGGCGGCGTTGCTGCCGCGCGTGCGTCACGCCGGGGCCGTCTTCCTCGGCGCTCACACGCCGGAGGTGGTGGGCGACTACGTGGCGGGGCCGAATCACGTGCTGCCGACGGCCGGCACCGCCCGCTTCGCCTCGCCGCTCGGCACCGAGGACTTCGTGAAGCGATCAAGCGTGATCGAGTACTCGCCGTCGGGGCTCGCCGCCGCCCTGCCCCACCTGGCCGCGCTGGCGCGGGTCGAGGGGCTCGAGGGCCACCGGCGGGCCGCCGAGGCGAGAGCCGGGGAGGCGCACGGATGAGCGGCAACGGGCGGCAGGCGCGTATCGAGCGCAAGACGAAGGAGACGGAGATCGCCCTTCAGCTGAACCTCGACGGCGCCGGCGCGTCGAAGGTGCGGACGCCGATCCCGTTCTTCAGCCACATGCTGGAGGCCTGGGCCAAGCACGGCCTGGTGGACCTGGCGGTCGAGGCGACGGGCGACGTCGAGGTCGACATCCACCACACGGTGGAGGACGTCGGCATCGTGCTCGGGCAGGCGCTCCGCCAGGCGCTGGGCGACAAGAAGGGGATCGTGCGTTACGGTACCGCCTTCGTGCCGATGGACGAGGCGCTGGTGCAGGCATCGGTGGACATCTCCGGCCGCCCGTTCCTCGTGTTCAGCGTGCCGGTGGCCCGGACCCGGGTGTCGAACTTCGATCTGGACATGCTGCAGGAGTTCTTCCGGGCCTTGGCGTTCAACGCCGAGATCACCCTGCACGTCACGATGCACTACGGCCACAACCTGCACCACATCGCCGAGGCCGTCTTCAAGTCGGTGGCCCGCGCGCTGGCCGAGGCCACCCGTCTGGACCCGCGCATCGCCGGCGTGCTGCCCTCCACCAAGGGCCTGCTGTGACGGCGCCGTGATCGCCGTCGTCGACTACGGACGGGGGAATCTCGGCTCCGTCGAGCGCCTCTTCCGTCGCGTGGGCGTGCCCGCGATGGTCACCCAGGAGGCGCGGGCGATCGACGAGGCCGACGCGGTGGTCTTCCCCGGCGACGGAGCCTTCCACGACTCGATGACGAGCCTCGAGCGGCTGGGCCTGCTGGGGCCGGTGCGCCGCGCGCTCGACGGCCGGCGCCCCTTCCTCGGGATCTGCATCGGCTACCAGCTGCTGTTCACGACGAGTGAGGAGTTCGGCGAGGGACGCGGGCTCGACGTCCTCCCGGGGGTGGTCCGGCGCTTTCCGCCCGGGCTCGACGTGCCGCACATGGGCTGGAACCGCGTCTGGCACGGCAAGGCCCTGCGCCTGTTCGACGGCATCGAGGACGGAGCGAGATTCTACTTCGTGCACTCGTACTATCCGGTCGCCGCCGACGAGGGCGTGACCCGGGCCTGGTGCGACTACGGCGTCCGGTTCGCCGCGGCGATCGAGACGGGCCACATCTACGGCACGCAGTTCCACCCGGAGAAGAGCCACACCGCCGGGATCCGGCTGCTGGAGAACTTCGCGGCGATCGTGAAGGAAGCCCGGTGATCGTCATCCCGGCCGTGGACCTGCGGGAGGGCCGCTGCGTGCGGCTGCGGGAGGGGCGCGCCGACGCCGAGACGGTGTTCTCCGAGGACCCCGTCGCGATGGCCGAGCGCTGGGCCGCCGCCGGGGCCGAGCGGCTGCACGTGGTCGACCTCGACGGCGCCTTCGCCGGCGCGCCCCGGCAGACGGCGCTGATTGCGCGAATCGTCGAGGCCGTGCGCCCGATCCCGGTCGAGGCGGGCGGCGGTCTCCGCGACATCGCCGCCGTGGAGGCGCTGCTGCAGGCGGGTGTTACCTGGCCGGTGGTCGGCACTCGCGCCGCACTCGACCCGGGCTTCCTGGCCGAGGCGGCCCGACGGTTCGGCGAGCGGCTCATCGTGGCCGCCGACGGCCGCGGCGACCTCGTCGCCATCAAGGGCTGGACCGAGACCGGCACGCTGACGATCATGGAGCTCGGGCGGCGCGCGCGGGAGGCCGGCGCCTCCACGCTGCTCTACACGGACGTCAGCCGTGACGGGACGGGACTCGGCCCCAACGTCGCCACCACGGCGGACGTCGCCGCGTCCGCGGGCCTGGCCGTCCTGGCCTCCGGCGGCGTGGCGACCGTGGAAGACCTCGTCCGCCTGGCCGAGGTGCCCGGGGTGCTCGGGACCGTCGTCGGCCGCGCCCTCTACACGGGCGCGATCGACCTGCCTCGGGCGCTGGCGGCGGTGGCCGAGCTCGCCGCGTCCGAGGCGGAACGCGGGCAGTCCCGGCCCCCGGTGCGCTGATGCTGGCCAAGCGCATCATCCCCTGCCTGGACGTGAAGGACGGGCGCGTCGTCAAGGGCGTCCAGTTCGTCGACCTGCGGGATGCCGGCGACCCGGTGGCGGCCGCCGTGGCCTACGACGCGCAAGGCGCCGACGAGCTCGTGTTCCTCGACATCACGGCCTCGCACGAGGACCGCTCGATCATGCTCGACGTGGTCCGGCGGACCGCCGAGGTGCTCTACATCCCGTTCACCGTGGGCGGGGGGCTGCGCACCGCCGAGGACGTCCGGCTGCTGCTGCGGGCCGGCGCCGAGAAGGTGTCGTTCAACACCGCGGCGGTGGCCCAGCCGTCGGTCATTCGCGAGGCGGCCGAGCGGTTCGGCAGCCAGTGCGTCGTGGTGGCCATCGACGCTCGGCGGACTGCAGCGATCACCTCGACGGGCTCGGGGCCTACCTGGACCGTGTACACCCACGGCGGCCGGCGTCCCACCGGACGGGACGTGATCGCATGGGCGCAGGAAGTCACGGCGCTCGGGGCCGGGGAGATCCTGCTCACCAGCATGGATCGGGACGGGACCAAGGACGGATACGACCTCGAGCTGACCAGGGCCGTCGCGGACGCCGTCGGCGTCCCCGTCATCGCCTCCGGAGGCGCCGGCACCCTGGAGCACTTCCGGGAGGCCTTCGTGGACGGGGACGCCAGCGGGGCGCTCGCGGCCTCGCTGTTCCACTTCGGCAGCTACACGATCGGCGAGGTGAAGGACTACCTGGCCGAGCGCGGCGTGGAGGTGCGCCGGTGACACCCGAGAGCCTCACGTACGACGAGCACGGGCTCGTCCCGGCCGTGATCCAGGAGGCCGAGACCGGCGAGGTGCTGATGGTCGCCTGGATGGACCGCGAGGCCGTGACGGCCACCCTGCAGACGGGGCTGACGCACTTCTGGTCGCGCTCGCGGCAGGCGCGCTGGCGAAAGGGCGAGACGTCCGGTCACAGTCAGCACGTGCGCGGCGTCTATGCCGACTGCGACGCCGACACGCTCCTCGTCCAGGTTCACCAGGACGGAGTGGCCTGTCACACGGGCAACCGGACGTGCTTCTTCACGAGCCTGCACGGTCCCCGGGCGGCCGCCAACATGCTGGACCGCATCGAGCAGATCGTGGCCGCCCGCAAGGCGTCGCCGCCGGCCGGCTCCTACGTGGCCGAGCTACTGGCCAGAGGCGAGCCGGCGGCGTGCCGGAAGATCGGCGAGGAAGCCGTCGAGGTGGTGACGGCCGCCCTCGGGGGCGAGGGCGACCGGCGCGTCGTCGAGGAGGTCGCCGACCTGTGGTTCCACACGCTGGTGCTCCTCGGACAGCGCTCGATCCCGCTGCGGGACGTGCTCGAGGAGCTCGCGCGGCGCCACGCCGCCACCGGGGACCCGGGCGGCGGCAAGGGGTCCCCGCGCACGGACCAGCCTGCGGGCGGCCGATGACTTTCGTGGACGTCCACGAGAGTCGCTAGCGCGGCGTGAGCGCGGCCGCGTTCCGCGCCGTGGCGGTCGTCGGCGCCCTGGCGCTGGCCCTGGGCGCCTGCGCCGGCCGCCGGATCGTCGACGGCGTCTATCACGCGCCGAGCGGGTACCGGGTCACGCTTCCGGGCTCCGCGTGGGATCTGGCGGCCGACAGCCGCGCCGACCTCGAGCTGCGCAACCGCACCGCCCCGGCCGGCATGCTGGCCAACGCGGTGTGCGACCCGGCCGTCGCGCGCCGGGGCGGGGGGGTGCTCGTGCAGCACCTGCTGCTGGGGATGCGCGACCGCGCGATGATAGAGGCCAACGAGACGCCGGTGAACGGGCGGGTCGCGTGGCACCGGCTCCTGGAAGGACGGATGCGGGGCAGCGACGAGCGGGTGCGCATCGAGAGCTACACGGTGAAGGGTGACCGCTGCGTGTACGACCTGCTCTACGTCGCCTCGCCGGACGCCTTCGAGGCCTGGCAGGCCGACTTCCAGCGCTTCGTCGGCAGCTTCTCGGGGGAGTGAGTTGGAGGCGTATCTCCGCAGCACGGCCATCTGGTACGGCGGGGTAGGGCTGCTGGCCGCCCAGGTCCTGCGGAGCCTGGCCCTGCCGCCGAAGTACTTCCGGCTGGTGGTCCTCGAGATCGAGACCATGGGGGTGCGCTCGCTCGGGGTGGCGCTCACGGCCTCGATCTTCACCGGGATGGTGTTCACGCTGCAGAGCGCGGTGAACATGGCCCGGTTCGGGGCGGAGAACTACGTGGGGCCGATCGCGGCCCTGGCGATCCTGCGGGAGCTGGGGCCGGTGCTCACCGCCATCCTGGTCGGCGGCAAGGTGGCCTCGGGGATCACCGCCGAGCTGGGCTCCATGCGGGTCACCGAGCAGATCGACGCGCTGCGAACACTCGGCGTGAACTTCATCAAGCGCCTCATCGTGCCCCGCGTGCTGGCGGCCCTGCTGGTGTTCCCGCTGCTCACGATCCTCTCCGACGTCCTCGGCGTGCTGGGTGGCATGGTGATCATGTTCTTCGAGCGGGGCACCGACATGTGGGCGTACTGGAACACCACGACGTACTGGGTGGTGCCGCGCGACTTCCTGATGGGTGTCGCCAAGTCGTTCTTCTTCGGCGGCATCGTGACCCTGATCGGTTGCTACAACGGCCTCAGCACGACCGGAGGGACGGAGGGGCTCGGGCGGGCCACGACGGCCACCGTCGTGCACTGCACCATGGGCGTCATCATCTCGGATTTCTTCCTGACCAAGCTGATGCTCATGATCTTCTGGTGATGCGACGGCCGACGATCCGCGGTCGCGCGCGGGACCGCGCCGGCACCGGGGTCGACCGCCCGGTGGTGGAGCTCGTCGACGTCCGCAAGCGCTTCGACGGCAACGAGGTGCTGCGGGGCGTGTCGCTGACCGTCGAGCGGGGTCAGACGATGGTGATCATGGGCGGGAGCGGCTCGGGCAAGACCGTGACGCTGCGGCTGATCGCCGGCCTCATCCGTCCCACCAGCGGTGTCGTGCGGGTCTTCGGCCGGCGCCTGGACACGCTCGGCGAGGAGGACTTGCTGCCGGTACGCCGCCGGATGGGGTACGTCTTCCAGGGCGCGGCCCTGTTCGACTCCCTGAGCGTGCACGAGAACGTGGCCTATCCACTGCGGGAGCACACGAGCCTGGGAGAGGCCCAGATCCAGGAGCGCGTGGTCCACTTCCTGTCGCTGGTGGGTCTGGGCGCGGACGTCCTCAAGCTGCTGCCCTCCGAGCTCTCGGGCGGCATGCGCAAGCGGGTCGGGATCGCGCGCGCGCTGGCGCAGGAGCCGGAGTTGCTGCTGTTCGACGAGCCGACGGCCGGGCTCGACCCGACCAACGCGCGCATGGTGAGCGATCTCATCATGCAGCTGCGGGGCGGGGTGTGCGACACCGCCGTCGTCGTCACCCACGACGTGGAGCTGACCCGCACGGTGGCCGACCGGGTGGCGATCCTCATCGAGGGCCGGTTCGCGGCGCTGGGAGCGCGCGACGACGTGCTGGCCTCCGGCGATCCGGCCGTGCAGGCGTTCCTGGCCGGCGAGGCGAGGGTAGGGTAAGGGGATGAACGACGAGGGAACCGACCGGGGGCGAATGCTGCGAGTGGGCGTCTTCGTGCTCGTGGGCCTGGGGGTGTTCCTCGGCATGGTGTACGCCCTGGGAGCCCGGGCCCGGCTGTTCGAGCCGCGCTTCACGGTCGCGGCCGAGTTCACGGAGGTCGGCGGGCTCGTCGAGGGGGCGACCGTGCGGCTGGCCGGCGTGCAGATCGGGCGGGTGAGCCGCGTGTCCCTGCCCGCCGAGCCGGGCGGCAAGGTGCGTGTCGAGATGAGCATCGCCCGCCGGTTCGGTGACCGGGTACGCAAGGATTCGGTGGCCCGCATCGAGACCCAGGGGCTGCTCGGCGATCGCATCATCGAGATCAGCGTCGGCACCGCCTCCGCCCCGCCGGTACAGCCGAACGACGTCATGGCCGCTCGCGATCCCTTCGACATCAACCGCGTGATGGGGGAGAGCGCCCAGGTCGTGAAGAGCATCGGCCTGCTGGCCGACAGTCTGCGCGAGACCGCCCAGTCACTGAACCAGTCCGGCCTGATCAAGGAGGCGTCGGCGACCGTGCAGTCGGCCCGGCGGATCACCGACCAGGTGGGCCGCGTGGTCGGCGAGGTCGAGCGGGGCCGGGGGTGGGCCCACGCCCTGATCTACGAGGAGCCGCAAGCGCTGCGCCGTCTGGGTGATGCGGTCGCGTCGACCCAGGCCCTGCTGGACCGGGTGCAGCGCGGGGAGGGCGCCGTCGGGGTGCTGACCTCCGAGCAATCGGGCGCGGCGGCCAGGCGCCTGGTGGCGGCGATGGACCGGCTGAGCCGCGTGGTCGAGCAACCGTCCCCCGATGACGGTCTGCTTCCGGCCCTGCTGTTCGATCCGAAGTACCGCGCGGTCGTCGAGGACCTGCGGGTCGTGGCCCACAACCTGCGTGAGGTGTCGGACCGCGTGGCCGGCGGCCGCGGCACGCTCGGCAGCCTCGTGAAGGACGAGCCGGGCGACGGCGGGATCCGTCAGGCCTCGCAGGACTTCCAGGCGGCGGTCGCCAACCTGCGGGAGATCACCGAGAAGATCAAGGACGGCGAGGGCACGGTGGGCGCGCTGATCGCCGATCCCACGCTGTACGAGCGTCTCGTGACCATTCTCGACGGGGCCCAGCGCAGCCTGCTCCTGCGGGGCCTGCTGCGCGGTCTCGGGCGCGACGGTCACGACGCCAAGCCCAGGGACTGACCCGTGCCACGCGCGACGAGCGTCTATCGCTGCCAGCAGTGTGGCTTCGCCAGCCCCAAGCCCGGCACGTGCCCCGACTGCAAGCGCGAGACGGGGGAGCTGCTGCCGCTGGTCGAGGAGCGGGCGGCTCCGCCTCCGGGCGCGCGACGGGCGGCCGTCGCCGGGACCCGGCCCGTGCTCCTGGCCGAGGTCGTCATGGAGCAAGGCGACCGCACGCCGATCGGCATCGCCGAGCTGGACCGCGTGCTCGGCGGGGGTGTCGTCCGCGGCTCGCTGGTGCTGATCGGCGGCGATCCCGGCATCGGCAAGAGCACGCTGCTGCTGCAGGCCGCTCGTGCGCTGGCCCGGGTGACCCCGCCCGTCCTGTACGTCTCGGCCGAGGAGTCGGCCGCCCAGGTGAAGCTCCGCGCCGACCGTCTGGGGATCACCGGCGACGGGCTGCTCCTCTGGGCCGAGACCGACCTGGGCGCGGTACAGGCCGAGCTGGACGCGATCAAGCCGCGCGCGCTCGTCGTCGACTCGATCCAGACGGTCTTCCTGCCCGATCTGGAGTCGGCGCCGGGCAGCGTGGCCCAGGTGCGCGAGTGCGGAGCGCGACTGATGACGCTGGCCAAGGGTCGCGGCATCGCCACCTTCCTGGTCGGCCACGTCACCAAGGAAGGCGCGCTGGCCGGCCCCCGCGTGCTCGAGCACCTGGTCGACACCGTGCTGTACTTCGAGGGTGAGCCGCACCACGCGTACCGGGTGCTTCGCGCCGTGAAGAACCGGTTCGGCTCCACCAACGAGATCGGCGTGTTCGAGATGGCGGCGGGCGGCCTCGTCGAGGTGCCGAACCCGTCCGGATTCTTCCTGGCCGAGCGCCCGGCCGACGCGCCGGGCTCCGTCATCGTCTCGGCCCTGGAGGGCACCCGCCCGCTGCTCCTGGAGCTGCAGGCCCTGGTCGCCCGCGCCTCGTTCGGCACGCCGCGGCGAACCGTCCTCGGCGCCGACTACAACCGAGTGTGCCTGCTGCTGGCCGTGCTCGAGAAGCGGGCGGGGCTGCCGATCGGCAATCAGGACGTCTTCGTCAACGTGGCGGGCGGTGGCCGCATCGCGGAGCCGGCCGCCGACCTGGGCATCGTCGTGGCCGCGGCCTCCAGCTACATGGAGCGGCCGGTGGCCGCCGACGTCCTCGTGCTGGGCGAGGTCGGGCTGACCGGCGAGGTCCGTGCGGTGAACGGCGTCGAGGTGCGCCTCAAGGCGGCTGCCCAGCTGGGCTTCCGTCGAGCCATCGTGCCGCGCAGCAGCGTCGAGGGCGCTCTGCCCCTTCCCGTAACGGGCGTCGGCAGCGTCGCGGACGCGCTGGCCGCGCTCCTCGGCTGATGGGCCTCGTGCTCGGCCGGATCGGGATGGTCGCCGGGGCCGTCGCGGTCGGGGTCATGATCTGCCCGTCGGCCGGCCTGTCGCCCATCGTCGGCGCCGTGTTGGGCGCGGCGGCGGGCGTCCTCGCCGTCGGGCTCGAGCTCGCCGCCGGGCGGGCGACGCTGCGAGCGGTGCTGTGGACGGTGAGCGGCGGCGCGGCGGGCCTCGGGCTCGGCGTGGCGCTGATCCCGCTGGGCGGCGTGCCGGGCGTGGCAGCCCGGGCCGGCCTGGTCCTGATGGGAGCGTGGGTCGGGGGCGCCGCGGCCGCGCGGCGGGCGATCGAGGAGCCCGGTCCGTCCGGCGGGGGAGCTCCGATCCGTGTTCTCGACACGTCCGTGCTCGTGGATGGTCGCATCGCCGACGTCGCCGAGGCGGGATTCCTGGACGGTGCGGCGATCGTCCCGCAGTTCGTCGTGGGCGAGCTGCAGCGCCTCGCCGACTCCGGCGATCTGCTGCGGCGCGCGCGCGGACGCCGGGGCTTCGACGTCCTCGATCGCCTGCGGCGAAGCGCGGCGGTGCGTCTGGAGGTCACCGAGGCGGACTTCCCGGGGATCGCCGAGGTCGACGCCAAGCTCGTGGCCCTCGCCCGGGCGCGCGGAGCGCGGCTGCTCACCAACGACACCGCGCTGGCGCGCGTCGCCGGCCTGGCCGGGGTGGCGGTCGGCAGCCTCAACGACCTGGCCGGCGCCGTGCGGCCGGTGGCGCTACCGGGCGAGGGCCTGCAGGTCCACGTCATGCGCGAAGGCAAGGAGCCGGGGCAGGGGATCGCGTACCTGGAGGACGGCACGATGGTGGTCGTCGAGGGCGGCAAGCGGTTCATCGGCCAGCCGCTCGACGTCGTGGTGACGAGCATGCTCCAGACCTCGGCCGGCCGGATGATCTTCACGCGACCCCGAGCGGAGGAGCCGGGCGCCCGCGATGCCTAGCCGCGCGTCCCGCCCGAGCGTGGCGGTCATCGTCCCCGCCGGCGGCGTCGGCGCGCGCCTCGGACGCCGCACGCCGAAGCAGTTCCTCCGCATCACCGGCGGCCCGATTCTCGTCCGCACGCTGTCGCACTTCCGCCGCCACCCCGACGTCCGCGCGATCGTGGTCGCCGCGCCGGCGCAGCACCTCGCGCGTACCCGACGTCTGCTGGGCACCGCCCGGGATCCGAGGATCGCGGTCGTGGCCGGAGGCGCCACGCGGCAGGACTCGGTGTGGAACGCGCTGCAGGCGGCACCGGCGGAGGCCGACGTCGTGCTCGTGCACGATGCGGTGCGTCCGTTCATCGACCGTCGCCTCATCGATGCGGTAGTCTCCGCGGCGGTGGAGGGCGGGGCCGCGATCTGCGCGCTGCCGATCGCGGAGACCGTCAAGCGTGTCCGCGCCGGGGTGGTGGACGGCACGCTGGACCGGTCGGAGCTGTGGGCCGTGCAGACCCCGCAGGCGTTCCGCAGCGCGCTGCTGCGGGAGGCGCACGACAAGGCCCGTCGCGACGGCGCCACCGCCACCGACGACGCGGTGCTGGTGGAGCGGCTGGGTCATCCGGTCCGGGTGGTGCCGGGACGGTCCGGTAACGTCAAGATCACGACGCCGGACGACCTGCGGCGCGCCCGGGGCCGTCGATGAATCGAGTGGGGCTGGGGTTTGACCTCCACCCCCTGGTCGCCGGCCGCCCGCTGGTCCTGGGCGGAGTGACCGTGCCGTCGGAGCTCGGGCTGGACGGCCATTCGGACGCGGACGTCCTGGCTCACGCCGTGGGGGAAGCCCTGCTGGGCGCGCTGTCGCTGGGCGACCTCGGCCGGCACTTCCCCGACAGCGACCCGCGCTGGCGCGGCGTGTCCAGCCTGCTGCTGCTCGGTCACGTGATGGCGCTGGTGCGGGACCGGAGCGCGGTCCTGCTCAACGTCGACGCGACCATCCTGGCCCAGGCCCCCAGGCTCGCCTCCCGGCTGCCGGAGATGGCGGACCGCCTGGCCGAGGTGCTCGGTATCCCTGCAGGGCGAATCAGCGTCAAAGCAAAGAGCCCCGAGGGCCTCGGTCTCCTCGGCCGTCGCGAGGGCATCGCCGCCATGGCCGTCGTCAGCCTGGACACGCCCGAATGATCCTGGAGGTGCGAATGATCGCTGGCTCCCGGCGCCGGCTCCGCCGGCGCACTCCTGCGCGGAGGCTTCGGACTCGGGGCGCAGCCCGCCTGCAGGTCCGATGAAGATCTACAACACGATGTCGCGCAGCAAGGAGGAGCTCGTCCCGCTGACCCCGGGCGAGATCAAGATGTACTCCTGCGGGGTGACCGTGTACGACCGCTCGCACGTCGGTCACGCCCGGATGCTCATGGTCTTCGATGTGATGGCGCGCTACCTCCGCTTCGCGGGCTATCGCGTCACCTTCGTGCGGAACTTCACTGACATCGACGACAAGATCATCCGCCGCGCGGGCCAGGAGGGGGTGTCCGCCCGCGAGGTGTCCGAGCGCAACATCGCCGCCTTTCGCGAGGACATGGCGGCCCTGGGCGTGCTGCCGCCCGAGGCCGAGCCCCGCGCGACGGAGCACGTGCCCGAGATGATCGCCCTCGTCGGGCGGCTGATCGCCTCCGGGCACGCCTACGTCGTGGACGGCGACGTGTACTTCGCGGTGCGCAGCTTCCCCGCCTACGGCAAGCTGTCCGGCAAGAACCTCGACGAGCTGCAGGCCGGGGCCCGCGTCGAGGTCGACGAGCGCAAGCGTGACCCGCGCGACTTCGCGCTGTGGAAGGCCGCCAAGCCGGGTGAGCCGGCCTGGGACAGTCCCTGGGGGGCGGGCCGGCCCGGGTGGCACATCGAGTGCTCCGCGATGTCGGTGCACTATCTGGGGGAGAGCTTCGACATCCACGGCGGAGGCGAGGATCTCATCTTCCCTCACCACGAGTGCGAGATCGCCCAGACCGAGGCCGACACCGGCAAGCCGTTCGCGCGCTACTGGGCGCACAACGCCATGGTGAACATGGGCCGCGAGAAGATGTCCAAGTCGCTGGGCAACACGCTGTCGATCCGGGACCTGGTCGCCCGGCACGATCCCGCTGCCCTGCGCCTGTTCCTGCTCGGCACGCACTATCGCACCCCGCTCGAGTGGTCGGAGGCGCGCGTCGAGGACAGCGCGCGGGCCCTGGAGCGTCTCTGGCGCCCGATCGACGACGCCGCCAAGCGTGCCGACGCCGGGCCGCGCGCGTCGGCCGCCGACGCGCCGCTGCCGGAGGAGCTCGGCGTCTTCAGGCAGCGGTTCATCGACGCCATGGACGACGACTTCAACACGCCGGAGGCGCTGGGCGCGCTCCACGACTTCAGCCGGACGCTCCGCTCCGAGCGTGTCGGCGCCCAGGCCGGCCTGCGGGGCGCCGAGGAGCTGAGGACCCTGGCCGGTGCGCTGGGTCTCCAGGGCCCACGCCGGGCCGACGTCGACGAGGAGCGCGTCACGCGACTGATCCAGGAGCGGGCCGAGGCGCGGCGTCGGCGCGACTTCGGGCGGGCCGACGAGATCCGGGCCGAGATCGAGGGGCTCGGCGCGATCCTGGAAGACAAGCCCACCGGCACCGCCTGGAGGTGGAAGGGCCGGTGAGCGAGGACCGCCTGTGGGGCCGCAACCCGGTGCTGGCGCTGCTCCGGAGTGGAGGGCGTCGTGCCGACGAGATCGCCGTCCTGGCCGGAGCGCGGGGACCGCTGTCCGAGGTGGTGGCCCTCGCGCGTCGCGCCGGTGTGAAGGTCTCCTATCGCACTCGGGACCAGCTGACCGCCATCGCCGGAACTCCCAGCCACCAGGGCGTCGTGGCGCGGGTGGCCGCCGCCGACTACTCCGACCTCGACCGGTTGCTGGGCGTGCCGGCGGAGCGCCGAGAGGCGCCGTTCTTCCTCGTCCTCGACCAGATCCAGGACCCCCGGAACCTCGGGGCCCTGCTCCGCACGGCCGACGCCTTCGGCGTGCACGGGGTGATCGTGCCCAAGCACCATGCGGTCGGCCTGACCGAGGCCGCCGCCAGGACCGCTATGGGCGCCGTCGAGCATGTCCGGGTCGCGCGGGAGACGAACCTCGTCGCCGCACTAGAAAAGATCAAAAAATCAGGTATTTGGGTCCATGGCACGTCCGTCGAGGGAGGCCGTCCGCCCTGGTCGGTCGACCTGACGGGCCCTGTCTGCCTGGTGCTGGGGAGCGAGGGCGAGGGGCTGAGGCCGCTGGTGGCGAGGACGTGCGACGTCCTGGTGACAGTGCCGATGCGCGGGGGGGTGGGCTCCCTGAACGTCGCCGCCGCCGGCGCCTCCCTCTGCTACGAGGTGGCCCGGCAGCGGTTTCAGACCCGAAACTCCTTGACGTAATGGCATCTCGCAACTAGATTGGAGCTTTGCCTGTGCTGGCGTAGCTCAGGGGCAGAGCAACTGCCTTGTAAGCAGTGGGTCGGGGGTTCAAATCCTCCCGCCAGCGCCAGTTCGAGGACGCTTTGTGCTCGAGAGGTTTCGCATCGCCATACCGCCGCGTTCGGGGAGGTACCCAAGTGGCCAAAGGGGGCAGACTGTAAATCTGCTGGCGTACGCCTTCGGGGGTTCAAATCCTCCCCTCCCCACCATTGTAACGAGAGCCGCGTGGACGGCTCGGGTCGAGGGTGGCCGCGGGAATAGCTCAGCGGTAGAGCGCCAGCCTTCCAAGCTGGGGGTCGCGGGTTCGAATCCCGTTTCCCGCTCCACGCGCATTCGACGCGTCCACGGCCAGTCCGTGGGCGAGGAGCGTTGGGAGTTCGGGGGCCGTGACGCGGCCCTCAAGACGACCGGACGGGCCCATGTAGCTCAGTCGGCAGAGCGCGTCCTTGGTAAGGACGAGGTCTCCGGTTCAAACCCGGACATGGGCTCCACGCCTTCGGCGACAGTGACCGGCTCGGCCAACGGGAGGTAGCGAGGGATGGCGAAGGCCAAGTACGAGCGGACGAAGCCGCACGTGAACATCGGGACGATCGGGCACATCGACCACGGCAAGACGACGTTGACGGCGGCGATCACGAAGGTGCTGCACACGAAGAACAAGACGATCGCGGTGCGGGAGTACGGATCGATCGACAATGCGCCGGAGGAGCGGGAGCGGGGGATCACGATTGCGGTGGCGCACGTGGAGTACGAGACGGACAAGCGGCACTACGCGCACATCGACTGTCCGGGGCACGCGGACTACATCAAGAACATGATCACGGGGGCGGCGCAGATGGACGGCGCCATCCTGGTGGTGGCGGCGAACGACGGGCCGATGCCGCAGACGCGGGAGCATGTGCTGCTGGCGCGGCAGGTGAATGTGCCGTTTCTGGTGGTGTTCATGAACAAGGTCGACATGGTGGACGATCCGGAGATTCTGGACCTGGTGGAGCTGGAAGTGCGGGAGTTGCTGAAGAAGTACAACTTTCCGGGGGACGAGGTGCCGGTGATTCGGGGGTCGGCGTTGCAGGCCAACGAGAAGCCGGAGGACCCGAAGGCGAACGAGGCGATCTTCAAGCTGATGGAGGCGGTGGACAGCTACATTCCGACGCCGCCGCGGCCGGTGGACAAGCCGTTTTTGATGCCGATCGAGGACATCTTCAGCATCACGGGGCGGGGGACGGTGGTGACGGGGCGGGTGGAGCGCGGGGTGGTGAAGGTGGGCGAGGAGGTGGAGATCGTCGGCATTCACGACACGCGCAAGACGGTGGTGACGGGGGTGGAGATGTTCCGCAAGCTGCTGGACGAGGGGCAGGCGGGGGACAACGTGGGCACGCTGTTGCGGGGGATCGACAAGGACGAGGTGGAGCGGGGGCAAGTGCTGGCCAAGCCGGGGTCGATCAAACCGCACAAGAAGTTCAAGGCGGAAGTGTATGTGCTGACGAAGGAGGAGGGGGGGCGGCACACGCCGTACTTCAACGGGTACCGGCCGCAGTTTTATTTTCGGACGACGGACGTGACGGGGGTGTGCACGTTGCCGGCGGGGACGGAGATGGTGATGCCGGGGGACAACGTGACGATGGCGATCGAGCTGATCACGCCGATCGCGATGGAGAAGGAGCTGCGGTTCGCGATCCGGGAGGGGGGGCGCACGGTGGGAGCCGGCGTCGTCACGGAGATCTCGGAGTAGCGACATGGTCACGCTGACCGCCGACCAGAAGATCCGCATCCGGCTCAAGGCGTACGACCATCACCTCCTGGATCGGTCGGTCAAGGAGATCGTGGAGACGGTTCGGCGGACGGGCGCCCGCGTGGCCGGGCCCGTGCTGCTGCCGACGATCATCAACCGCTGGACGGTCCTCCGCTCGCCCCACGTCGACAAAACGTCTCGCGAGCAGTTCGAGATGCGCACGCACAAGCGCCTGCTCGACATCGTCGATCCCACCCCCCAAACCGTCGATAGTCTGATGAAGCTCGACCTGCCGGCGGGCGTGGACGTCGAGATCAAACTGTGAGAACGACCGCGGTGAGGATCGCGTAAATCCATGGCCCGCAAGGAAGGACTGATCGGCCGGAAGGTCGGGATGACGCAGATCTTCGGGGACGACGGCAACCACGTCCCCGTCACCGTCATCCAGGCCGGACCCTGCACCGTGCTCGACATCCGCACGCGCGAGCGGCACGGCTACGACGGGCTCCGGCTGGGCTTCGAGCCCAAGAAGAACGTGAGCAAGCCGGCCGCCGGCGTGTTCAAGAAGGCGAACCTGGCGCCGATGGGCGTGGTGCGCGAGATCCGGCTGGAAAAGAGCGAGATGCTGCAGGGCTACGAGGTCGGGAAGAGCCTGACCGCCGAGCTGTTCGCGCCCGGCGAGCTCGTCGACGTCGTCGGCATCACCAAGGGCAAGGGGTTCCAGGGCGGCGTCAAGCGCCACGGATGGTTCGGCGGCGACGCCACCCACGGCTCCATGTTCCACCGGGCGCCGGGATCGATCGGGGCCTCGTCGGACCCGTCCCGCGTGTGGCCGGGCCACCGGCTGCCCGGACGCATGGGCGGCGTGCGCCGGACCGTCCTGAACGTCTCGGTCGTCCGCGTCCTGCCCGAGCAGAACCTGGTGCTGGTCCGGGGCGCCGTCCCCGGCGCCAACGGCTCGCTCGTCATGATCCGCAAGTCCGTGAAGACCACGAAGGCCCAGCAGCAGAAAGCGGCGGACAAGAAATAATGCCGACGGTGCAGGTCCTCGACGGGAAGGGCAAGCAGGCGGGCACGCTCGAGCTCTCGCCCGACGTCTTCGGCGTCGAGGTCAAGGGGCCGCTCCTGCATCAGGCGGTGACCCGCGAGCTGGCCGACCGGCGCGTCGGCACGCACGACACGCGGGGGCGCAGCGAGGTCTCGGGCGGCGGCAAGAAACCCTGGAAGCAGAAGGGCACCGGCCGCGCGCGCCAGGGCAGCATCCGGGCCACCCAGTGGAAGGGCGGCGGCAAGCCGTTCGGCCCCACGCCGCGCCGCTACGACAAGGCGCTGCCCCGCCAGATGCGTCGCGAGGCGCTCCGCGAGGCGGTGGCTGCGACGATCTCGAGCGGCACGCTGCGCGTGGTGGAGGGTGTGACCGCGGACGGCAAGACGAAGGGGCTGGTGTCCTCGCTCGCCCTGCTCGGGCTGCAGCCGCACTCCACGCTGCTCGTCGTGGCCACCCTGGGCGACACGCTCCTGCGGGCGGCCCGGAACGTGCCGTGGCTGACGATCGAGACGCCGTCGCAGGTGTCCGTCTACCAGGTCCTGAAGGCGCGACAGGTCGTGTTCGAGCGCGCCGCCCTCAAGGCGCTGGAGGAGGCGCTCGGACGATGACGCCGCACCCGGGGACGCCGCTCTCGCCGAGGCCGCAGGATTCCCGGAGGTCGACACCGTGAGGGACGCGCGGCACGTGCTCATCCGGCCGTTGATGACGGAGAAGTCGATGCAGCAAAAGGAGGCCCTGAACACCGTCGCCTTTCGGGTCCGGCCCGACGCCAACAAGGTGGAGATCCGGTCGGCGGTGGAGACCGTGTTCAACGTCAAGGTCACGGCGGTCCGGACCGCGTCGTACGAGGGCAAGCTGAAGCGGATGGGTCGCTTCCAGGGCCGGCGCGCGAACTGGAAGAAGGCCGTGGTGACCCTGGCGCCCGGTCACAAGATCGACCTGGTGGAGGGAGCCTGAGCCGTGGGCATTCGAACCCTCAAGCCGACCTCGGCCGCCCGTCGGTACCTGACCTACGTCACCAACGAGGAGATCACGCGGGACGAGCCGGAGAAGAGCCTGCTCGTGCCCAAGCGCCGGACCAACGGTCGCAACGCCTACGGCCGCATCACGGTGCGCCATCGCGGCGGCGGGGCCAAGCGCATGCTGCGGCAGGTCGACTTTCGTCGCGACAAGCAGGGCATCCCGGCCCGGGTGGCCACGATCGAGTACGACCCGAACCGGTCCGCCCACCTGGCGCTCCTGCACTACCGCGACGGAGAGAAGCGCTACATCCTCGCGCCGTTCGGGCTCAAGGTCGGCGATGTCCTGATGTCGGGGCCGCAGGCCGACATCGTGGTGGGCAACGCGTTGCCGATCCGGAACATCCCGGTCGGTACGCTGCTGCACAACGTCGAGCTGCAGCCCGGCCGGGGCGGCCAGATATGCCGCAGCGCCGGGGCCCAGGCCCAGCTCCTGGCCAAGGAAGGCGACCGCGCGACCCTGCGGTTGCCCTCCGGCGAGGTGCGGCTGGTGGCTCTGGAATGCATGGCGACGATCGGCCAGGTGGGCAACCTCGACCACGAGAACGTGTCGGTCGGGAAGGCGGGGCGGGTGCGCTGGCGGGGCTTTCGCCCGACCGTGCGCGGCACCGTGATGAACCCGGTGGACCACCCGATGGGCGGCGGCGAGGGCAAGGGCAAGGGCAACCACCCGATGACCCCGTGGGGTAAGCCCACCAAGGGCTACAAGACCCGGCGGGGGGCGCGGCCGACCGACGCCTTCATCGTGACGCGCAGGACGAAATAGGAGCCGCGGATGGGACGCTCGCTCAAGAAGGGCCCGTACATCGACGAGAAGCTCTACGAGCGCGTGGAGGAGCTGAACCGGACGCGCCAGAAGAAGGTGCTGAAGACGTGGTCCCGGCGGTCGACCATCGCGCCCGAGTTCGTCGGCCACACGCTGGCCGTCCACAACGGCAAGAAGTTCATCCCGGTGTACGTGACCGAGAACATGGTCGGCCACAAGCTGGGTGAGTTCGCGCTGACCCGGACCTTCAAGGCACACGGCCAGGCCGAGAAGGCCTCGGCGACGCCGACGGGGAAGGCGTAGGCCATGGTCACGAGCGCGACGGCGCGGTTCGTCCGCGTGTCGGCCCGGAAGGCCCGCCTGGTCCTGAACCAGATCCGCGGCAAGGCCGTCGGCGAGGCGCTGGCCACGCTCGAGTTCACCCCCCGCGCGGCGGCTCGCCTCGTCGAGAAGGTCCTGCGCTCGGCGGTGGCGAACGCCGAGCACAACCACCAGGTCCGCAATCTCGACGACCTGCGGGTCGTGCGCGCCGTGGCCGACGGAGGCCCCTCGCTCAAGCGCGTGCAGCCGCGCGCGATGGGACGGGCGTTCTTCATCAAGCACCGCACCAGCCACCTCACGATCGCGGTGAGCGACGAGGTCAACGGCGGCCGGCCGTCGCTGACCCGGCCCCGACACATGCGCGCGCGCCCGGCTCGGCCGGCGCCGGCCGTCGCCGCGCCGGCGCCGCCCGAGCGGCCGTCCCGGGCCCGGCGCGTCCTGGGCCGGCGCCGCGCGAAGCCCAAGGAGAAGACATAGGCGATGGGCCAGAAGACACACCCGATCGGCTTCCGCCTCGGCTCCACGCGGACGTGGTCATCCCGGTGGTTCGCGACGAAGAACTACGCCGACCTGCTGCACGAGGACGTGAAGATCCGGCGCTTCATCAAGGACCAGCTCTACCACGCGGGGATCGCCAAGATCGACATCGAGCGGTCGGCCAACCGCGCGCGGATCACGATCTTCACCGCCCGGCCCGGCATCATCATCGGCCGCAAGGGCTCCGAGGTGGAGAAGCTGAAGAACGAGCTCCAGATGCGCACGGGCAAGGAGATCTACCTCAACATCGAGGAGGTCATCCATCCCGAGCTCGACGCCCAGCTCGTGTCCGAGAACGTCGCCCTCCAGTTGCAGAAGCGGGTGGCGTTCCGGCGCGCGATGAAGAAGGCGGTCACGTCCGCGCTCCGACTGGGCGCCGACGGCATCCGGATCGCGTGCGCGGGCCGGTTGGGCGGCGGTGAGATCGCGCGGCGTGAATGGTACCGCGACGGACGAGTGCCGCTCCACACGATCCGGGCCGACATCGACTATGGCCTGGCCACCGCCCACACGACGTACGGGACCATCGGCGTCAAGGTCTGGATCTTCAAGGGCGAGGTGCTGCGCGCCACCCCCGCGGAGGCCTGAGTCGACTCATGTTGATGCCCAAGCGCGTCAAGTACCGCAAGGCCCAGCGCGGCAACATGCGCGGCAAGGCGCAGCGGGGCTCGACGCTGGCCTTCGGGGAGTACGGGCTCAAGGCGCTGGAGCCGGGATGGGTGACCAACCGGCAGATCGAGGCGGCCCGGGTGGCCCTCACCCGCAGCCTCAAGCGCGGGGGCAAGGTGTGGATCCGCATCTTTCCCGACAAGCCGGTCACCAAGAAGCCCGCCGAGACCCGCATGGGCAAGGGGAAGGGGAATCCCGAGGAGTGGGTGGCCGTGGTGAAGCCTGGCCGCATCCTCTACGAGATGGAAGGCGTGGGGGAGGCCGACGCCCGCGAGGCGTTCCGGACCGCCGCCAACAAGATGGGCATCACGACCAAGTTCGTCACGCGGGCCCGGAGCCTATGAAGGCGGCCAAGTGGCGCGACCTCTCGGACGACGAGGTGACGCAGAAGGTGCGGGAGCTGTCCGAGGAGGTCTTCAATCTGCGGTTCCAGCTGTCGATGGGCGTGGCCAAGAATCCCTCGCGCGTCCGGGAAGCGCGGCGCGACCTGGCTCGGGCCTACACGATCATCCGCGAGCGCGGTGGCGCGCCGGCGGCGGCTGCGGTGGCGGCGGCAGCGGCCCCGACCCCGAAGCCGGCCAGGGCGCCCCGGCGCGCCAAGGCGCCGCGTCGGGCCACGGCGCCGTCCAGGGGCCGGGCGCGGGCGGGAACGACCGCCCGGACGAAGAAAGCGAAGGGATAGGCGCGTGGGCGAGCGCAAGACGCGAGAGGGCGTCGTGGTGAGCGACGCCATGCAGAAGACGCGGGTGGTTCGCATCGAGCGGGTCTACCGCCACCCGCGCTACCAGCGGGTCATCCGGATGTCGAAGAAGCTCAAGGCGCACGACGAGGACAACGCCAGCCGGGTGGGCGACCGCGTGCTCATCGAGGAGACGCGGCCGCTGTCCAAGGAGAAGCGCTGGCGCATCCGGCAGGTGCTGACCCGGGCGGCCCGGGTATGATCCAGCCCCGCTCGATGCTCGACGTGGCCGACAACTCCGGCGCCAAGAAGGTCCAGTGCATCCGGGTGATGGGCGGCGCCAACAAGCGCTACGCGTCCCTCGGCGACACCGTGATGGTGGCGGTCAAGGAGGCGTCCCCCGACGGCACCGTGAAGAAGGGCGAGGTGGCGCGCGCGGTCGTCGTGCGGACGGTCAAGGAGGTCCGGCGCCGCGACGGCTCCTACATCCGCTTCGACCGCAACGCCGTGGTCCTCATCAGGCCCGACGAGAACCCGGTCGGCACCCGTATCTTCGGGCCAGTTGCCCGCGAGCTGCGGGAGCGTCAATTCACGAAGATCATCTCGCTGGCACCCGAGGTCCTCTGATGCAGGCGACGCATGTTCGACGGGGCGACGTGGTCGGCGTCATCACGGGCCGTGAGCGCGGCAAGCGGGGCAAGGTGCTCCGCGTGCTCACCGACAAGGGCCGCGTGGTGATCGAGCACGTCAACATGGTGAAGAAGCACCAGCGGCCGACGCAGAAACTGCGACAAGGCGGCATCATCGAGCGGGAGGGCGCCCTGGCGCTGTCCAACGTCCTGCCCATCTGCGCGCGGTGCGACAAGCCGTCGCGGACCGGCGTGAAGGTGCTCGGCGACGGTCGCAAGGTCCGCACGTGCAAGCGCTGCGGCGAGCCGATCGACAAGGGTTAGTGACATGGCCAAGCCAGGCGGAAGTCCCGCACCGAAGGCGCCGGCCGGCAAGGGGCCGGCCCGGCCGCCCCAGCCGGCCCGCAGGGGCGACAAGGGGGCCCCGGAGCCCGCGGGTCCCAAGACGCGACCCAAGGGCACCGGCGAGGTGCCGCCGCGTTTGAAGGAGCATTTCGCCCGCGCCGTCGTGCCGGCCCTCATGAAGGAGCGCAGCTACGCCAACGTGTGGCAGGTGCCGCGACTGCACAAGATCGTCCTGAACATGGGCGTGGGGGAGGGCCGGGAGAACGCCAAGGTCCTCGACTTCGCCACCGCCGACCTGCAGGCGATCACCGGGCAGAAGCCGATCGTCACCCGGGCCAAGAAGTCGATCGCGAACTTCAAGCTCCGCGAGGGGGTGCCCATCGGCGCCAAGGTCACGCTGCGGGGCGCCCGGATGTACGAGTTCCTCGACCGGCTCATGAACGTCGCCCTGCCCCGCGTCCGGGACTTCAAGGGCGTGCCGCCCAAGGGCTTCGACGGTCGTGGGAACTACGCGCTGGGGCTCCGCGAGCAGCTGATCTTCCCGGAGATCGTCTACGACAAGGTCGACAAGGTCCGGGGCATGGACATCAACATCGTGACCACGGCGCGGACGGACGAGGAGGCGCGGACCCTCCTCGCGCACCTCGGCATGCCGTTCAGGGAGTAACGACGCTCATGGCCAAGACCGCGCTGATCATGAAATCGCTGGCCACCCCCAAGTTCTCGAGCCGGCGCTACCGTCGCTGCCGCCTGTGCGGCCGTCCCCGCGGGTACATCCGGAAGTTCCAGATGTGCCGCCTATGCTTCCGCGAGCTGGCGCTCAAGGGCGAGATTCCCGGAATCGTGAAGGCGAGCTGGTAGCCATGCGAAGCGACCCGATCGCCGACCTGCTCACCCGCATCCGCAACGCCAGCAACGCCGAGCACGAGAAGGTGGACATCCCGGCGTCCAAGCTCAAGGTGCGCATCGCCGAGCTGCTGAAGGACGAGGGGTTCATCAAGAACTTCCGGGTGCTCGAGGACGGGCGGCAGGGGATGCTGCGCGTCTACCTGAAGTACGGGCCCGGCAACGAGAAGATGATCTCGGGGCTGGTGCGCGTCTCGACACCGGGCCGCCGCGTGTACGTCGGCCACGACGACATTCCCTCGATCCTCGCCGGCATGGGCGTGGCGCTGGTGTCGACGTCGCGAGGTGTCTTCACCGATCGAGAGGCGCGCAAGCAGAAGGTCGGCGGCGAAGTCCTCGCCTACGTCTGGTAGGAGACCGGAATGTCACGCATCGGCAAGCAACCCATCCGCATCCCGGCCGGCGTCAAGATCCAGGTCGATGGCCTCACCGTGCGGGCCGAGGGCCCCAAGGGCAAGCTCGCCCAGCCGGTCCCGGCCGGGCTGACGCCGCGGCTCGCCGACGGCATCGTCGTCATCGAGCGCAGCGGCGACGACCGCCGCGTGCGGGCCCTGCACGGCCTGGCCCGGGCGCTCGTCGCCAACATGGTGACCGGTGTCAAGGACGGCTTCGAGCGCAAGCTGGAGATCGTGGGGATCGGCTACCGCGCACAGATGCAGGGCAAGAGCATCCAGCTGGCGCTCGGGTACTCTCACCCGGTGCTATTCCCGCTGCCCGACGGCGTCACGGCCGAAATCGACCGGCAGACGGCCATCACGTTGCGGGGGCCCGACAAGGCACTCCTGGGACAGACCGCGGCGAAGCTGCGGGCCCTGCGCGAGCCCGACCCCTACAAGGGCAAGGGGATCCGTTACGTCGGCGAAGTCGTGCGCCGCAAGGTCGGCAAGAAGGCGGGCGCGAAATGATCATCCAGGACCGGCGAGGTCCGCGCGACAAGCGACACCACCGTCTGCGCCGGTGGGTCCGGGGGACGGCGGCGCGGCCGCGCCTCGTCGTGTTCCGCAGCATCAACCACATCTATGCCCAGGTGGTCGACGACGAGGCCGGGCGCACCATGGTGGCCGCCGACAGCCGCAGCAAGGAGTTCCGGGCCGGGCAGCCGCGCGGCGGCAACGTCGCCGCCGCCAAGGCCGTCGGAGAGGTGCTGGCCCGGCGGGCGAAGGCGGCCGGGATCGACCGCGTGGTCTTCGATCGCGGCGGATACATGTATCACGGGCGTGTGAAGGCGCTGGCGGATGCGGCGCGCGCCGGCGGCCTCGTCTTCTGAGACGGGTCATTGGAAATCGGCCCCCGGCGCCCCGGGCGACGCGACCGAGGGCCGACGCATGACGGAGAATGACGGGATGATGGCCTGGACCAGGAGAGACTGAGTGGCGGAAGCGAAGATCGATCCCAGCGTGCTCGAGTTGAACGATCGGGTGGTGTCCATCAATCGGGTGGCCAAGGTCGTCAAGGGTGGACGGCGGTTCTCGTTCACGGCGCTCGTCGTCGTGGGGGACGGGCGCGGCCACGTCGGCGTCGGCCTCGGCAAGGCCCACGAGGTGCCGGAGGCGATCCGCAAGGCGGTCGAGCACGCCAAGAAGGACCTGATCTTCGTGCCGCTCAAGGAGACGACGATCCCCTGCGAGATCACGGGGCACTTCGGCGCCGGTCGCGTGTTCCTCAAGCCCGCGGTCCCGGGGACCGGCGTGATCGCCGGGGGTGCGGTGCGGCCCGTCCTGGAGGCCGCCGGCGTGCAGGACATCCTGACCAAGACGCTGGGATCCAACAATCCGCACAACGTGCTCAAGGCCACCATCGACGCCCTGCGGCGGATCAAGCGGCTCCAGGACCTGCACGCGGCCCGCCGTCGGGGCGGCGGCGACGGCAACCTGGCGGAGGAGACGGTCGGTGCCAGACAAGACGCTTAGGATCACCCTGGTCAAGAGCATCATCGGCCTCAGCCCCAAGCAGGAGGCCACGGTGAAGGCGCTCGGGCTGCGACGGATGCGCCAGCAGGTGAGCCACGTCGACACCCCGACCATCCGCGGCATGATCGCCAAGGTGCCCCACGTCCTGCAGGTGACCCATGAGGCTTGACGAGCTGCGTCCAGCGCCGGGAGCCGTGACGCGCCGCAAGCGGGTCGGCCGGGGGCCCGGGTCCGGGCACGGCAAGACGTCGACCAAGGGCAGCAAGGGCCACAAGGCTCGCTCGGGCGGCGGCAAGACCAACGGCTTCGAGGGCGGTCAGATGCCGCTCTATCGCCGGCTCCCCAAGCGCGGCTTCCTGCCACACGGGGGCAAGCGCCCGTACGCCGTCGTGAACGTCGAGGCGCTCGGCGTCTTCGCGGCGGACAGCGTGGTGGATCCCGACCGCCTGGCCGAGGCCGGGCTCATCAAGCGGGCCGACCGCGCCAGGGTCAAGGTGCTCGGCGAGGGCGAGGTGCCGCACGCGCTCACGCTGCGCGTCCACGCGATCAGCGCGTCGGCGCGGACCAAGGTCGAGGGCCGGGGGGGACGCGTCGAAGTCCTGGCCGAGAAGGAGAAGGCGGCGGCCTCGTGATCGAGAGCCTGCAGTCGTTCCAGAACATCTTCAAGATCCCCGAGCTGAAGCGTCGGGTGATCTTCACCGCGATCCTGCTCGTCGCGTACCGGGTGGGGGCCCACGTGCCCACCCCCGGCATCGACGGACACGCCCTCGCCCAGTTCTTCGACCAGGCCCAGGGCACCCTGCTCGGGATGGTGGACCTCTTCTCGGGCGGGAACCTCCGGCGGCTGTCGATCTTCGCGCTCGGGATCATGCCGTACATCTCGGCGTCGATCATCTTGCAGCTGCTGACCGTCGTCATCCCGGCGCTCGAGCGGCTGGCCAAGGAGGGTGAGGCCGGACGCAAGAAGATCACCCAGTACACCCGCTACGGCACGATCGCGCTCTCGCTGGTGCAATCGCTCGGCATCGCCTACGGGCTGGAGGGCATGCCGACTCCGAGCGGCGTGGGCATCGTGCCGCATCCGGGCTGGGGCTTCCGCCTGCTCACCATGGTCACGCTCACGGCCGGCACGGCCCTCATCATGTGGCTGGGCGAGCAGATCTCCGAGAAGGGCATCGGCAACGGGATCTCGCTGATCATCTTCGCGGGCATCGTGGTGCGCCTGCCGTCGGCCATCCAGGCCTCCTACACCCTCATCAAGACGGGCGAGATGAAGCTGTTCGTGTTCCTCGCCATCGTGTTCTTGATGGTCGCGGTGACGGCCGCCGTGGTGCTCATGCAGGAGGGGCAGCGCAAGATCCCCGTGCAGTACGCCAAGCGGGTGGTCGGTCGTCGGGTGTACGGCGGCCAGTCCACCCACATCCCGCTGCGCATCAACACGGCGGGCGTGATTCCGGTCATCTTCGCCTCCTCGCTGATCCTGTTCCCGGCCACCCTGACGCGGTTTCTGCCCTACTCGTTCATGCAGGCGGTGGCGGACGCGCTCAGCCCGGGCCGGATGACCTACACGATGCTCTACATGGGCCTCATCGTCTTCTTCGCCTACTTCTACACGGCCATCGTGTTCAACCCCGTCGATCTGTCCGACAACATGAAGAAGTACGGTGGTTTCATCCCCGGAGTGCGGCCGGGCAAGAAGACCGCCGAGTACATCGACCACGTGCTCACCCGCATCACGCTGCCCGGGGCGCTGTTCCTGGCGGTGATCTCGGTGCTGCCCGATCTGCTCATCCAGTGGTTCAACGTTCCGTTCTACTTCGGGGGCACCAGCCTGCTCATCGTCGTCGGCGTCGCGCTGGACACCGTGCGGCAGATGGAGTCCCATCTGCTCATGCGCAACTACGAGGGTTTCCTCAAGCGGTCCAAGTCCCGCTCGGGCGCCTTCGCGCGGAGAAGCTGAGCGTGCGGCTGGTCTTCCTCGGCCCGCCCGGCGCGGGGAAGGGAACCCAGGCCCGCCAGCTGTCCCGCGAGTGGCAGGTTCCACAGGTCGCCACCGGCGACATGCTCCGGGAGGCCGTGGCGGCCGGCACGCCGCTGGGCCTGAGGGCCAAGCGGATCATGGACGAGGGGGCGCTCGTCCCGGACGACGTGATCGTGGGCCTGATCGGGGAACGCCTGCGTCAGCCGGACGCCGCCGGCGGCTTCATCCTGGACGGCTTTCCGCGCACCCTTGGTCAGGCCGAAGCGCTCGACCGCTTGCTGAAGGACCTCGGGCAGACGCTCGACGGGGTGCTCTACTTCAGGGTCCCCGAGCTCGAGCTGGTACGGCGGCTCAGCGGGCGCCGCATCTGTCGGCAGTGCCAGACTGCGTATCACGTGGTCTCGGCCCCCCCGGCCCGCCCCGGTGTGTGCGACCGCTGCGGCGGCGATCTCTACCAGCGCGACGACGATAGCGAGACGACCGTCCGGACCCGGCTGCAGGTGTACGAGCGGCAGACGGTCCCGCTCCTGGAGTACTACGGAGACCGCGGCCTGCTCGCCACGATCGACGGTGAGGGGTCGATCGACGCCATTCGCGACACGATCCGACGCGCCGCCACGGAGGCCCGGTGATCGAGCTGAAGTCTCCGCGCGAGATCGCCCTGATGCGGAGAGGCGGCCACATCCTGGCCGAGGTCGTCGAGCGCCTGCGGGCCAGCGTCAAGCCGGGGATGTCCACCCTGGAGATCGACGAGGACGTCGAGGAGTTCATCCGGAGCCGCGGCGCCAGGCCCGCGTTTAAGGGGTACCGGGGATTTCCGGCGACGGTGTGCATCTCGATCAACGAGGAGGTCGTCCACGGCATTCCCTCTGCCCACCGCCGCGTCAAGGAGGGCGACATCGTCGGCCTGGACCTCGGGTGTATCGTGGAGGGGTATTATGCGGACTGCGCCTTCACCCTCCCCATCGGTGAGGTCCCGGCGCGGGTCCAGGAACTGCTCGAGGCCACCCGGCAGAGTCTCGACGCGGGCATCGCGGAGTGTCGGTCAGGGCGACGGCTCTCGGACGTCTCCCACGCCATCCAGCGACACGTGGAGGGTCACGGCTTCTCGGTCGTGCGCGCCTTCGTCGGCCACGGCATCGGTCGAGCCCTGCACGAGGAGCCGCAGGTCCCCAACTTCGGCGACCCGGGCCGGGGCCCCCAGCTGAAGCCCGGCATGGTGCTGGCGATCGAGCCCATGGTGACCATGGGGAGCTGGGAAGTGCGGATCCTGGACGACGGCTGGACGGCGGTGACGAAGGACGGCAGCCTGGCCGCTCACTTCGAGCACACGATCGCGGTGACGGAGTCCGGGCCCGAGGTGCTGACGAGCAAGAGCGGCGGCTCCGCGCAGGCCGCCTGAGAGCGGGCATGGCGAAGGAAGACGCGATCGAGGTCGAGGGCACGGTGGTGGAGCCGCTGCCGAACGCGATGTTCCGGGTCGAGCTCGAGAGCGGCCACCGCGTGCTGGCTCACGTGAGTGGCAAGATGCGGATGAACTTCATCCGGATCCTGCCCGGCGATCGGGTGAAGGTGGAGCTGTCGCCCTACGACCTCACGCGGGGCCGCATCACGTACCGGTTCAAGTAGGAGTGGACGAGCGATGAAAGTGAGGCCGTCGGTCAAGGCGCGCTGCGAGCACTGCAAGACGGTCAAGCGGCAGGGGGTCGTGCGGGTCATCTGCAAGAACCCCCGGCACAAGCAGCGGCAGGGATAAACCCTCGGAGGGGGGCTTCGCCCCCCTTCCGAAACCTCCCCCCAGGAGGACTGCGCCGACAAGGCCGGCGCTCGAAAGGGAAGCGGAGAGACATATGGCGAGAGTGGCTGGGGTGGACCTGCCGCGGGAGAAGCGGGGGGAAGTGGCGATCACGTACATCTATGGGATCGGGCGGTCGACGGCGAACCGGATCCTGAGCCAGGCCAGCATCGATCCGGCCAAGCGAGTGAAGAGCTGGAGCGACGACGAGACGGCCCGCGTCCGTGAGCTCATCGAGCGTGAGATCAAGGTCGAGGGCGATCTGCGGCGCGAGATCTCCATGAACGTCAAGCGCCTCATGGACATCGGCGCCTATCGCGGCATCCGACATCGCAGGGGATTGCCCGTGCGCGGCCAGCGCACCCACACCAACGCGCGGACCCGCAAGGGCCCGCGCAAGGGCGTCATGGTGAAGAAGAAGCCCACGGCGGCGGCCGCACCGGCGGCCGCGGCGGCGCCGAAGAAGGCAGGGGCCTGAGGCATGGCCGAGCCGACGAGGCCCGCTCCCCGCAAGAAGGGCGGCAAGAAGCGCGAGCGCCGCGAGGTCCGCACCGGCATCGCGCACGTGCAGGCCACGTTCAACAACACGATCGTGACCCTCACCGACAAGTCCGGCAACGTCGTGGCGTGGTCGAGCGCGGGCAGCGCCGGGTTCAAGGGCTCGCGCAAGAGCACGCCGTTCGCGGCCCAGACGGCGGCGGAGATCGCCGCTCGCAAGGCGATGGAGTACGGGCTCAAGCAGATCGAGGTCTTCGTGCGTGGGCCCGGGGCCGGGCGCGAGGCGGCCATCCGCTCGCTGCAGGCCGTCGGGCTGGAGATCAACGCGATCCGCGACGTCACGCCCATTCCGCACGACGGCTGCCGCCCCCCCAAGCGGCGTCGGGTGTAGAGGAGGACGCGGATGGCGCGATATCGCGACGCCAAGTGCCGGCTGTGCCGCCGGGAGGGCATGAAGCTCTTTCTCAAGGGCGCCCGCTGCTTCACCGACCGCTGCGCGATCGAGCGGCGCAACTATCCGCCCGGGCAGCACGGGCTCAACCGCGGCAAGCTGACGCCGTTCGGCATCCAGCTGCGGGAGAAACAGAAGGCCAAGCGGATCTACGGCGTGCTGGAGAGCCAGTTCCGCAAGTACTTCCAGTGGGCCGAGGGTCAGAAGGGCGTGACCGGCGAGAATCTGTTACGGCTGCTGGAGCTGCGGCTGGACAACGTCGTGTTCAGGCTGGGCTTCGCCGCCTCCCGCCGGGAGTCGCGCCAGATGGTCGCGCACGGCCACTTCCAGGTGAACGGACGCAAGGTCAGCGTCCCCTCGTTCCTGACCAAGGTGGGCGACGTCGTGCAGCTGCGGGCCACCTCCAAGATGGGCGCGCGCGTGGACGACAACGCCAACGCGGGCCGCGGTCAGGTCCCGCAGTGGCTGGACGCCGACGTGAATGGCAAGAAGGGTGTCGTGCGCAGCTTGCCGCTGCGCGAGGATATCCAGATCCCCGTGTCCGAGCAGCTCATCGTCGAGCTGTACAGCAAGTAAGGAGGCCGGGGCCGGCATGCCACGCATCCCGTTCCAGAAGCCCAAGAAGGTCGAGTGGGAGATCCTCACTGACCGGTACGGCCGGCTGATCGCCGAGCCGTTCGAGAAGGGCTACGCGCTGACCGTGGGCAACTCGCTGCGTCGCACGCTACTCTCCATCGTGCCCGGGGCGGCGGTCGCCTGGGTGAAGTTCGACGGTGTGCGCCCGACCGACACCAAGGTCGCCGGCGTGACCGAGAGCCTCCCCGACGTGCTCCTCAACCTCAAGAAGCTCGCGATCCAGGTGCCGTCGGACGAGCCGCGAGTGCTGCGGCTGGAGGCGGCCGGTCCCAAGGAGGTCAAGGGTGAGGACGTCCCGGAGACGGGCGCCGAGATCCTCAACCCCGAGATTCACCTCTTCACCCTCGAGGCCGGCGCCCGCGTCGCGCTGGAGCTGGGCGTGGGGGTCGGGCGCCGCTACCAGGCCACCGACCGTCCGAGCGGGGGTGTCCCGGCCGGCGCCGTGCCGCTGGACGCTGCCTACTCGCCGATCACGCGCGTTTCCTACAACGTCGAGATGTCGCGCCTGGGCAAGATCACCGACTACGAGAAGCTGGTGCTCGAGGTCTGGACGAACGGGGCGATCAGCCCCGACGAGGCCCTGACGCGGGCCTCCACCTACCTCCGCGACCACTTCGCCCCGCTCTCGCCTGGCGGTAGCGACGACGACGAGGAAGCCGAGGCGAGTGCCGGCGAGGCCTATCTCCGTGAAGCCCTCGGCAAGGCCCTGGAGGAGCTGGCGCTGCCCGCGAGAGCCATCAATGCGCTCAAGGGCGTGGACCTGCACCTGGTCGCCGACCTCGTCCAGAAGACCGAGGCGGACCTCGCCGACGTCAAGAATCTCGGCGACAAATCGATCGACGAGATCAAGGTGGCGCTTGCCGGTCTCGGCCTGTCGCTGGGCATGCGCATCGATCCCAACCTGCTGGGGGCGCTGGGCCGGGGCGCCGCCGGGAGCGTGCGATGAGGCACCGCAAGGACGGTTACAAGCTGGGCCGACTCACCCAGCACCGCTGGGCGCTGTTCCGGAACCTGCTGACCGGCCTGTTCCGCCACGAGCGTATCCAGACGACCGAGGCCAAGGCCAAGGCCGTCCGCGGGCTGGCCGACCACGTCATCACGCTCGCCAAGCGGGAGAACCTCCATGCCCGCCGGCAGGTGCTGAGCCTGGTGCCGGACTCGGAGGTCGTGGGACGGATCTTCGACACGATCGCCGCTCGTTTCTCCGACCGCAACGGCGGCTACACGCGCATCGTCAAGGCCGGTGTCCGGCGGGGTGACGCGGCGCCGATGGTCCTGCTCGAGCTGGTCGACCGACCCCAGGCGCCGGCCGATGGCGACCGCAAGGGGTCCAAGAAGGAGAAGACGCCGAAGGGTGAGAAGGGCGAGGCCGGCGCCACCGGCAAGCGCAAGCGGCGCGAGAAGGCGGCGGCCGCGTCGGCCTGACGCCGCGGCTCGCTAGCGCCTGGCCCTGACCGCCTCGGCGTAGCCGCGCAAGAGGGGGTGCGGGCTCGCGGCGGTGCCGCGTGCCTGGGGCAAGAACAGGGTCGCCACGTAGTACGGGTGGTCCGGGAGCTCCACGATCCGGATCTCTCCCTCCTCGCCGACGCCGCTCACCCGAAGACCGGCGGCTCGCAACCGGTCGACGTAGTCGGGGCTGACACCGTAGTTGCAGTAGTACTCCTCCGTCGCCTCCGACACCCCGTACAGCGCGGCGGCGCGGGTGCCCGGCACGATGCTCACGGGGTGAGTCTGGCCCACCAGCGAGCACGCGAGCGGTGTGATCACGAGACACGGGGCGTCCGGGCTGCTCTCGGCGTGGTCGGCGTCTCGGAACCCGAGGACGTTGCGCGCGAACTCGACGATCGCGTGCTGGAAACCGCCTCAGGTGCCGACCAGCGGCACGCCGCGCTCGCGCGCGTAGCGGATCGCCGCCAGCGCGCCGTCCATGCTCCGGTACGGGCTGGCCGGCGCGATCCAGAGGCCAGCGTAGCCGCCGAGGCGGTGGTGGGCCTCGGTGGTCACGTCGTCCGTCGGCACCCACTCGTGATCGAGGCGGAGGTGCTCGAGCGCCGTGCTGGTGAACAGGTGCGTCCGGTTGCTTGCGTCGAAGTCACCCACGACGGCCACGCGAGGCGTCATCGGCCGCATGCTATCACGGCGTCACGAGGGTCTTCGGTGCCGGTCGGTCACGGGCGTGGGTTCCTCCAGGGCGGGATACGCGGTCGTGAGGTGAGGGTGGTGGGCCGCGGCCGGCCCACCACGCCGGCGACCTGCTACTTCACGTGCTGACGGAAGAAGGCGAGCGTCCGGCGCCAGGCGTCGTCGGCCGACGGCTTGTGGTACGCGGCCGTGTTCTCGTCGTTGAAGAACGCGTGGTCGACGTTGGGATAGATGTGGATCTCCGACGACTTGCCGGCTTTCTTGATCGCGGCATCGACGTCCCGCGCCGTCTGGGGAGTCACGAACGAATCCTTCTCGGCGAACAGGCCGAGGACGGGCCCGGAGAGCTTGGAGTAGTCCGGCTTCACGTTGGGGTGGATGCCGTAGAAGTTCACGGTGGCTCCGACGCTGGCGTTGACCGTCGCCGCGAACAGGGCCAGCTGTCCGCCCATGCAGAAGCCGACCGAGCCAATCTTCTGGCTCGAGGAGTGCGCGGCCAGGTAGGCGGCGGCCCCGCGCAGGTCCTTCTCGGCCTGGGCGATGTTCAGGGCCATGAACAGCTTGCCGGCGCCGTCGGGCTCGCTGGCGGTCTGCCCGTGGTACATGTCGGGGGCCAGCGCCGTGAACCCCTCGGCGGCGAATCGGTCGCACACGTTCTTGATGTGGCGGACCAGCCCCCACCACTCCTGGATCACCAGGATCCCGGGTCCCTGGCCCGAGGCCGGGGTCGCGAGATAGCCCTGGGTCGTACCGCCGTTCGAGGGAAAACTCACCATCGTGCCGGGCATCGTTCTCCTCCTTGGCTGGGGTTGGAGCTAGGCGGCGCCAGGGGCCGGCGCCGTGGTCGTCGAGGGAGCGATCTTCACCGCCGCCACCCGGCGGACGTCCGCCTCGAGCACCGTGATCGTGTAGCCGGGGACCTGCAGTTCCTCGCCGGTGCGGGGAATCCGGTGCAGCGTCGCCAGCACGAGACCGGCCACCGTCTCGAAGTCCTGCTTGGGCAGGTTCCAGTCGAGGGCCTCGTTCACCTCGTCGATGTGGGTGCGGGCCGCCACCCAGTAGCTGCCGTCCGGGAGCCGCTCGACCGAGGCCGGCGTGCGATCGTGCTCGTCCTCGATCTCGCCGACGATCTCCTCGACGATGTCCTCGAGGGTCACGATGCCGGTGGCGCTGCCGTACTCGTCGACCACCACGGCCAGCTGGTTGCGTCCCTTCTGCATCTCGCGGAGCAGGTCGTCGATGCGCTTGGTCTCGGGCACGAACGTGGGCTGGCGCATGAGCGCGGCGACGTCCGGGCTCTGGCCGCCTCGTCGGAGGAGGTCCATCGCGGTGACGACGCCGACGACGTTCGTCTCGCGCTGGCTGTAGACCGGGATGCGGGAGAAGCCGCGCTGGCGGATGAGCGCGATCGCCTCCGCCACGCTGGCGCGCTCCGGCAGCATGGCGACGTCGACCAGGGGCACCATGACCCCGCGCACCGTGGTGTCGCCGAGATCGAAGATCTTGTCAATCATCTCGGCTTCCTGGGTGCTCACCGAGACCTCGCCCGGCTCGAGCTGGAGCAGCGCCTTCAGCTCTTCCCGGGACACGAACTGCCGCGTGTCCACCCGGGGGCCACCGCACGCGCGGAGCACGGCGCCGACGGCCGCGTTCGCCAGCGCCACGAACGGGACCAGGGCTCGCGAGGCCCACGTGAGCGGGTGGTAGATCCTCAGGATGAGGCTGGTCGCCCACTCGCGGGCGATCGCCTTCGGGATAATCTCGCCGAAGACGAGCATGACCGGCGTCAGCACGACGGTCGTCACCAGCCAGGCCGCGCCACCCAGGCGGGGGAGCAGCGCGAAGGTCAGGGCGGAGCTGGCCACGATGTGCGCGATCGTCACCCCCATCATGGCCGTCGACAGCACCCGCTCGGGCCGACGGAAGTCCTCGAGGTAGCGCAGCGCGGTGACGCTGCCCTCCTCGGCCAGGTGACGGAGCCGCAGCCGGTTGGCGGCGATGAAGGCCATCTCGGCGGCCGAGAAGAACATGGTGGCCAGCAGGCACAGGACGGCCAGCCACAGCCAGACCGTCACGCCGCCGCCTCCGCGGAGACGACAGGCCTGCGCAGGGCGATGATGACCTCGACGACGCGGGTGCGCTCGACCTTCTCCACCGTGACGATCAGCTCCGGCATCTCCCGCCGCTCCGACTTGCGGGGAACCCGTCCGAAGAGGTCGAGCACCCAGCCGCCGACCGTGTCGTACGCCTCGTTCGAGATGCTGAGGCCGGTGGCCGCGTTGAGCCCGTCGACCGACAGCTTGCCCGAGACGCGGAACGTCGACTCGTCCAGCCGCTGGATGAGTCGCTCCGGTTCGTCGAACTCGTCGGCAATCTCGCCGACCAGCTCCTCGAGCAGGTCCTCCAGGGACACCAGCCCGGCGGTCCCGCCATACTCGTCCACCACGATGGCCAGGTGTAGCTTCTTGGCCTGGAACTCCTGCAGGAGGGCATCCGCGCGCTTGGACTCCGGCACGAAGTACGGGGGATGCAGGTGGGCCCGCAGCTCGAAGTCGGAGGGCAGGCTGGCGGCCACGTAGGGCAGCAGGTCCTTGGTGTAGAGGATGCCGACGATGACGTCGAGCGAGCCGTCGTAGACGGGGACGCGCGAGTGGAGGTTCTCGCGCAGGGCCGGCATCACGTCGGCGGGCGGCGTGTCGACAGGCAGGCAGAACATGTCGGTACGGGGGACCATGACCGACCGGACGAGCGTGTCCTCCAGCTCGAACACCTTGTGGATCATCTCGCGCTCTTCGCGCTCGACGACGCCTTCGCTGGCTCCGACGTCGACCAGTGTCCGGAGCTCCTCCTCGCTGAGCTCGGGCTGACCCCGGCGGTCGCGGCCGATCAACTGGATCGTCAGGGATGTGAGGCCGCCCAGCACGACGCGCACCGGCGCCAGCGCCCGGCTCAGCCAGCTCACCGGGAGGCCCACAATCGCCAGGAAGCGCTCCGGGTACTTCACGGCGAGCGTCATCGGGAGGACTTCGCCGAAGGTGGTCAGCAGGACGATCATGCCGAGCATCTCGACCACCGGGCCGAAGCGCTCCCCGACGAGCTGGCTGGCGAGATGAGCGGCCAGGCCGGCGCCGGCGATGTTGATCAGCGTGATGCCGACGAGCAGGGTGACGAGCAGATCGTGAGGCCGCTCGATCAGCACCGGCCCGCCGGCCGTCCCGCTGTTCTGGCCCGTCATGCGGGCCAGCCGCGCCCGCCCCAGCGAGAAGTAGGCGGCCTCGGCCCCGGTGAGCACGGCCGAGCAGACGATCAGCAGGAACAGGACGATGAACTGAAGGAGCACGCCGTCGGTCACGGCCGACCCCCGCGCGCCGCCGGCTGAGCCGCGAAGTGCTCGAAGCCGCGCGCCACCGCGATGGCCCGCCCGCGCGACGTCCAGCGTGCGACCGGCTCGCCGGCCGCGATCGTCCCGATCGACGTCAGCGCGGTTCCGCACGCCTCGGCCAGCCCCCGCTGCAGACGATCGAACGCCGCCGAGTCGCACGTCAGCAACAGCTCGTAATCCTCGCCACCGCCGGTGGCCCACGCCACCGGATCGAGGCCGATCGCGGTGGCCACCGCGCGCGCGGAGGCATCGACGGGCAACCGGCCGACATCGACGTCCGCGGCGACCCCGCTCTCCTGAAGCAGGCGCGGCAGGTCGATGGCGAGGCCGTCCGAGAGATCCATCATCCCCGTGACTCCGCCGGCGGCGGCCAGCCACACCCCCTCGGCCACCCTGGGAAGGGGACGCAGGTGGGCGGCCGTGACCTGGGCGAGTGTCGCCGCGTCCAGTTCCGCGGGCGCTGTCCCGCGCTCCAGCACGGCGAGCCCGGCGGCCGAGCGTCCCAGGGTGCCGGTGACCGCAATCGTGTCGCCGGCCCGCGCGGTCGAGCGCAGCCTCGGGGCCGTACCCTCACCGAGCACGGTGACGTTGACCAGCCAGCCGGAGGGCGAGGCGGACGTGTCGCCGCCCACGACGGCGACGCCGTGGGTCCGGGCCAGCGCCAGCGCGCCCCCGTAGAAGGCCTCGATCTCGTCCGGGTTGGTGTCCTCGACGCAGGCCAGCGCGACGAGCGCCCACCGGGGCCGGCCGCCCATCGCGGCGATGTCGGAGAGGTTCACGGCGATCGACTTCCAGCCGATGTCGGCTGGCTCGGCCCAGCGGCGACGAAAGTGGACGTCCTCGATCAGCAGATCCGTCGTGGCCAGCAGGGCCACTCCTGGCTGTGGATCGAGCACGGCGCAATCGTCCCCGATGCCGACGCGCACGCCGCGGTCGGCGTCCGCCGTCCCGGCCAGGGCGCGGATCTTCCCGACGAGCAGGTTCTCGCCGTTCACTCGAGCAGCCTGCCGGACTCGGCGACCGAGCGCACGCGATGTCCTTGTCCCGCGAGTTGGCGGCACTCCTCTCGGGTGGGGGAGAAGGTCGGGATTCCTATGCCGGCGGAGCTGATGCGAAGCTCAGCGGCGACGCGCTACACGGCCAGCGCGTCCAGCTTCTCCTTGAGCTTGGCCCTGGGCACAGCGCCGATCACCTGGTCGACGACCTTGCCCGCCTTGACGAACAGGACGGTCGGAATCGAGCGGATCCCGTAGCGACCCGCCAGTCCGTGATTCTCGTCCACGTTGACCTTCGCCAGGGTCACCCGGCCCGCGGACTCGCGAGCGAGATCCTCGAGAACGGGCGCGATGGCTCGGCAGGGACCGCACCACTCGGCCCAGAAATCCACCATGAGCAGACCCTGATGCTCCGTCAGGGCCTCGTCGAAGTTCGCTTCAGTCAGGTGGACCGTCTTCGAGTCGCTCATTCGCGCGCCTCCACTAAAAAGTCAACACCAACGCTAACATGGAGAGCGCCTCGACGCAACTCCAGGCCCGGGAAAACCCTTGTCACTTTGACACCCCATCAGCTAGAGTGGACGTTACTCTCATGGATCCAGCGAAAATACTGGTCGTCGACGACGAGAAGGCGATTCTGCTGCTGCTCAAGGAAGCGCTCACCCAGTGGGGCTACGACGTCACCTGCGCGTCCTCAGCCGTGGAGGCGCTCGAGCTCCTCAAGAACGGCCTGTTCGACGCGCTCATCACTGACGTCCGCATGCCTGACATGAACGGCCTAGATCTGCTGCGGGAGATCCGCAAGCAAGACGAGTCGATCGAGGTCGTCATGATGACGGGCTATCCGACCATCGCGTCGGCCGTCCAGGCGCTCAAGGAGGGGGCCTACGACTACCTCTCCAAGCCGCTGATCCTCGACGAGCTACGGCACCTCATGGCCCGGATGATGGAGCGCCGCTTCCTGCGCGGCGAGGTGCACACCCTTCGCGCTCGCCTGGGCGAGGAGCTGGCCGTCAGCGACATGGTCGGCTCATCGTCCGCCATGCAGAAGGTGAAGGACATCATCGCCAAGGTCGCGGTGACCGATTCTCCGGTCCTGATCGAGGGCGAGAGCGGGACCGGCAAGGAGCTGGTCGCGGCGGCCATCCACCGCCTGTCGTCCCGGGCCAAGCGACCGTTCATCCCCGTGAACTGCAGCGCGATACCGCAGGACCTCCTCGAATCGGAGTTCTTCGGACACGTGCGCGGGGCCTTCTCCGGTGCTGTGGCCGACGCACTCGGGTTGTTCCGGGGAGCCGACGAGGGCACGATCTTCCTGGACGAGATCGCCGAGCTGTCTCCCAGCCTCCAGGTAAAGCTGCTCCGCGTCCTGCAGGAGATGCAGGTCCGGCCGGTCGGGTCGACCAAGGCGTTCCCGGTGGACGTGCGGGTCATCGCCGCCACCAATCGCGACCTGGAGCGCGCCATGACGGAAGGCAGCTTCCGGCAGGATCTGTTCTACCGGCTCAACGTCGTGCGGATCACGCTGCCCCCGCTCCGCGAGCGGCGTGATGACATCGCGGCGCTCGTGACGCACTTCCTGCGCCGCTTCAACCGTCGGTTCCATCGCGAGGTGCGAGGCGTGGCGCCGGAAGCCCTGGCGGCCCTGAGCGCCTACAGCTTTCCGGGGAACGTGCGTGAGCTGGAGAATCTCATCGAGCGGGCCTACGCGATGGGCGCCCGGGAGCAGCTCACCCTGGCCGATCTCCCCTCGCTGGGACGGACGCCGGTGGTCGCGCCGGTGGCGTCGGCCGGGCCCCAAGCGGTTCCGACGCTCGCCGATGTCGAGCGGGAGCTGATCCTCAAGGCCCTCGCCGTGTTCCAGGACGACAAGGAAGCTGCCGCCCGCGCCCTCGGGATCTCGCGTCGGACCATCTACCGGCGCCTCAAGGAATACGGCGTCCTCTGACCCTGCCAGGGAGCGCAGGCTCCCTGGCCGCGCCGATCGCCGGCGCGGCGTCTCCGACGACGCAACTTCTGTGGGATCACGCCGGGCGGCCCGGCAACAACTGCCGCAGGCCGTCAACGCAAGTGCCGCTCCGGCACGTCGAGCATCCCGTAATCACTCGAAAAGTGGTGATTTTCTGGCGTATTGGCTTTGGCACGGGCAACGCAATGACCGTGTCCATGCTTGACACAGAGATTGCGCCCGCGCAGCTGAGCTCGAAGCTGGACGTGACGATCGGTATCGGCACCGATCCGGACCCCGACACCGCGATCGCGCAGGCGGCCGGCCTCGCCGGCCAGCGGCTGGGAAGCACCAACCCCGATTTCGCTCTCGTCGTGACGGCTGGTCGACCGGCCCGTGACGCCGTCGGCTCGCTGCGCGGAGTCCTCGGACAGATTTCCGTGGCGGGCGGCGCCGCCACTGCGATTCTCACGGACCACGGCCCCTCGAATGAGGGCGCGCTCGTCGTCTGCCTCACCAACGCGGACGGCGCCGCCAGCGGAGTGGCAGCCACCGCCGGCCGGGGCGTGCAGGAGGCTGGGCAGGCCGCTGCTCGACTGATGCTCGCGGGGTGGCCGTTCCGCGCGCGGTATCCGCGCGGACTGGCCTTCGCCTTCGCGCGCGCTGAGGGCGAGGAGACTGCGCAGACGTTCCTCGCCGCCTGGCGCGACTTCATGGGGCCTAAGATGCGAACGATCTGCACGGTGCTGACCGGCGCCGCCTATGGGCGAGGAGCTTCACAGCCCCTGGCCAGCGTCGCCTGCGTCGAGGCGCCATACGCTTCCGGCATCGGGTACACCGACGCGACGCCGACGGACGGTGTCACACCGACTGCCGACGCGCTCGTCCACGCGGCCGCCGACGCCATGCTCACCGCGGTGAAGCGCCTGGAGGGACGTCCCGCGCGACTCGTCGTCGTGATCGAGAGCGCGTCCAGGCGGAACATGCTCGGCTCGGCGACCTCGCGCGAATGGGTCTCCATGCGGAGCGAGCTCGACGAAGGCACACCGTGTGTCGGCTGGGTGAGTGAGCACGTGGCCGCCTACGGGCGGGGCGTGCAGCCGACCGGCGCGCCCGGCGCCCTCGTCGTCGTGACGCTGGGAGACACACCCCGCTAGCTACTTTCCGGTGCGAATTGGACGCGGTCGGACCGCTGTTCTTGCGGCCAGCCCGAGCGGCACCACGTCCAACTGCACAGTTATTCGTTGACGATCGCTCGCACACTGCGCGATGGTGAGGGAGCCGT
>Ga0209382_10000277_pt1 | contig 82653 bp, 73 predicted proteins | sample SoiMetdeltSBSDD5_FD_187599 | JGI IMG/M metagenome (GOLD analysis project Ga0209382, IMG submission 187599) | Bulk soil microbial communities from a Populus tree surrounding site in Tennessee, USA - Soil MetaG P. deltoides SBSDD5 (SPAdes) (version 2) | ecosystem: Environmental > Terrestrial >... | reverse complement strand
CGTCACGCCTTGCCCACCCATCCCTGGGTCCTGGCGAAGGCCGCGGCCGTGCGCCGCCGTGAACAACGCACCGGGAGGACATTTTCACGTAGCCGTGAGCGCGGACATTTTCATTGACCTACGACATCCTGGAGCCGGGCTTGACAGGCCGCGGCCGACGCCTTCAGAGTCGGACCATGCTCAGCGCGACCCGCGACTCCATCCTTCCCACCACCATCACCGGCTCCTACCCGCGCCCCCACTGGTTCACCGAGGAGCTGCGCGGACGCAGCTTCAAGGACGCCCTCGGCAATGCGCGCTTCCGCGAGCAGTACCTCGACGCGGTGGCGTGCCTGGTGCGCGAGCAGGAGGCCGCCGGGCTGGATATCGTCACCGACGGCGACGCGCGCTTCGACCTCACGGTGGGGGGGAAGTCCTGGTTCTACTACGTGATCGAGCGCCTGCGCGGGATCACCGGGCACGTGGACCGCTCGGCGAGCCGCGGCTGGACCACGCTGCGGCCCGGCCACATCCTCTACGAGGTGATGGAAGCGTACCAGCCGGCGGTGGTGGGCGAGGCCATCGCGGGCGGCCCCCTCGAGTACGACGCGCTCTTCAAGGTGGCGCAGCGGACGACGACGAAGCCGGTCAAGTTCGGCGCCATCACCGCCCAGTCCCTGGCCAAGATGCTGGTCAACCGCCACTACGCGCAGGACCACGACCTCATCCTCGCCCTCGCGGACGTATTCAACGCCGAGCTGCGCAAGGTCGCCGCCGCCGGCTGCCGGGTCATCCAGGTAGAGGAGCCGCAGCACCACATCATGGGAGCCACGGGGGCGAGCGACAAGGATCTCGAGTTCTATACCGAGGCGGTCAACCGCGAGATCGCCGGGGTGGAGACGGAGATCTGGCTCCACACCTGCTGGGGCAACCCCAACCAGCAGCCCCTGCACTGGGAGCGCCCCAGCTACGAGCGCTCCCTGCCCTACCTGCTCGAGACGAAGGCGGACGTGATCACGCTCGAGTGCGCGTCCACCAACGGCCGTGACCTTCCGCTGCTGGGCAAGCACCGCACCGACAAGAAGATCGCCATCGGCGTGGTGAATCACTCCACGGCGGCGGTGGAGCCGCCGGAGTTCGTGGCCGGCCTCATCCGGCGGGCCCTCGAGCACGTGCCGCCGGAGCGGCTCATCCTGTCCACCGACTGCGGCTTCGGACGCGAGGGCCTCGCCCGCCGCATCGCCTTCTACAAGGCCGTCAGCATCAACCTGGGCGCCAACATCGTCCGCCGCGAGCTCAAGCTGCCCGAGGTGGAGATTCCCGCCGCCGACCCCCGGTGGACATTCGCCGGTTGAGGAGGATCCCATGGCCGTGATCAAGGTGCGAGACCTGGCATTCGGGCGCCTGCGCGCCCCCGACCTCGACGCGATGGAGGAGTTTCTCACCCACTTCGGGATGATCCGTGCCGCGCGCACCCCCGCCGCGCTCTACATGCGCGGCACGGGCCCGCGCCATCACATCCATGTGACGCAGAAGGCCGATGACGCCGGCTTCATCGGCTTCGCCTATCTCGCCGCGAGCGAGGAGGATCTGGCGAAGGTGGCGAAGGCGCCCGGCGCGTCCGGCGTCGAGCCGATCGACGAGCCCGGCGGCGGCAAGCGGGTGCGGCTGCGCGAGCCCAACGGCTATCAGATCGAGGTGGTGCACGGGATTGCGGCGGTGCCCGAGATCGCCGTCCCCCGCGATCCCATGAATACGGGCAACGACCCCCTGCGGCGGGCGGGACGGGTCCTGCGCCTCGCGAAGTCCCCCGCCCCCATCAAGCGCATCGGCCACGGCGTGCTCGGCACCCCCAAGGTCGGCGAGACGGTGGCGTGGTTCCGCGACACGCTGGGCTTCATCGGCTCCGACGACGTCTACGTGGGGTCGAAGGACAATGTCATCGGCTCCTTCAACCGCTGCGACTGCGGCGACGAGTACGTGGACCATCACACCCTCTTCTGCGTCCACAACGACCGGGCCGGCCTCAACCACATGTCCTTCGAGGTGCCCGACGTGGACGCGGTGTTCAAGGACCACGAGTACATCGCCGGACTGGGCAAGTACGAGCACATGTGGGGCGTGGGGCGGCATCTTCTCGGGAGCCAGGTCTACGACTACTGGGCCGATCCCTGGGGCCGCGTGCACGAGCGGTGGGCCGACACCGACCGCCTCAACGCGCGGAGCGGCTCCAATCTCCTCTCCGCCGAGGAGGGCTTCGTGAGCCAGTGGGGCGCCGACCCGCCCGCGAAGTTCCTCGGACACGTGACCCCGTAAGGCGTCATGCCCACCGCCGTCCCCGCCGACACCCTGCGCCGGCAGCTCGTGTCCGTGCTCCAGGCCTGGGGCATGGCGGCGTCCCCGGCCGAGACCACCGCGGAGGTGATGGTCGAGACCGATCTCCGCGGCGTAGATTCGCACGGCATCTCCATGCTCCCCACCTACGATCGCGAGTACCGGGCGGGCCGGCTCAACCTCACCCCCCGCTTCCGGACGGTCCGCGAGGGGCCGGCCTTCGCGCTCATCGACGCCGACGCCTCGCTCGGCCATCCGGTGTCGGTGCACGCCATGAACCTCGCGGTGGACAAGTGCCTCACCGCGGGCGTGGCGGTGGTGGCGGTCCGGAACTCGCATCACTTCGGCGCCGCCGGCTGCTACGCCAAGATCGCGGCGGACCGTGGGGTGATCGGCTTGGTCACCTCGGCCACCCGCGGGGTGACCATGGTGCCGACCTTCGCTGCCGAGCCGATCATGGGCACCAACCCCATCGCGTTCGCGGCGCCCGCCCGGCGCAACGACCCCTTCCTGCTCGACATGGCCACCACCACGGTGGCGGCGGGCAAGGTGAAGGTCTACAAGCTCAATCACAAGCCGGTACCCTCCGGCTGGGTGGTGGACGGCGACGGCCGCCCCGTGACCGATGCCGAGCGGGCTTTCGGCTTCGTCTTCGACCGTCCCGACGGCGGCATCTCGCCGCTCGGCGGCACCCGCGATCTGGGCAGTCACAAGGGCTATGGGCTCGCGGTGCTCGTCCACGTCCTTGCGGGCACGCTGTCGGGGGCCTCCTTCTCGCCCCTCCGCAATCGCACCCAGCGGCCGTCCGATCCCCACGACATCGGTCACTTCTTCCTCGCCATCGACCCGCGCGCCTTCCGCGGCGAGGGCGAGTTCGAGGAAGACCTCGATCAGGTGATCGACGTGCTGCACGGCGCCCGGCGGGCCGATCCCGCCCAGCCTGTGCTCGTGGCGGGCGATCCCGAGCTGGCCACGAGGCGGCAGCGCCTGGAAGCGGGCGTGCCCGTCCCCGACGACCTTATGACGCAGCTGCGCGAGGTGGCGGAGCGCGCTAGGGTCCCCTTCCTCCTCGGAGATACGGGCCGGCGATGATCAAGCTCGTGTTCTGCGTCAAGCGCCTGCCGTCGCTGAGCCGTGAGGAGTTCCAGCGCTACTGGCGCGAGCAGCACGCGCCGCTGGTGCGCGAGGCCGCCGCCGCCCTCGGGGTCCGGCGCTATGTCCAGGTCCACACCCTCACCAGCCCCGTGAACGACGGGCTGAGGCGCGGACGCGCAAGCCCCGAGGAGTACGACGGCGTGGCCGAGCTCTGGTTCGACAGTCTCGAATCGCTCGCCGCCGCGGGGGCCACGCCGGAAGGGCGAGCCGCGGGCCGCCGCCTGCTCGAGGACGAGCGCCGCTTCATCGATCATGCCCGCTCGCCCGTCTGGGCGGCGGAGGAGCATCCCGTCGTCTGAGGCGCGGCTCGCCGGCCCCCCTCCGGGGACCTGAGACTTTGGTCTGATTGAGCGCCTCCCCCCTTTGGTGTCATGGTCCTTCTGTTTCGTCGCTGTGAACACCGAGGCCAGGAGGAGCCCATGTGGACCATTCGGATCGCGCTCGCCACCGCGCTGAGCCTGCTGGCGGTGCCCGCCCTCGCCGACGAGGTCATCTTCCTCAACGGTGACCGCCTCACCGGCAAGGTCGTCAGCGCCACCGGCGGCAAGCTGGTCTTCAAGACCGACGCCGCCGGCGAGATCACCATCGACATGTCGAAGGTGAAGACGTTCTCCACCGACGAGCCCCATGTCGTGAAGCTGGGCGAGAAGACGCGGGTGACCACCAAGGTCGGCGCCGGGCCGGACGGCCAGGTCCAAGCGCAGATCACCCCCGGCGCCGCGCCGCAGCCGGTCCCCATCTCGGACATCACCGCCATCGTTCCCGAGCCCGCCTGGCACGGCTCGTTCGCCCTCAACGGGCTCCTCACCACGGGCAACTCCGAGACCCAGCAGATCGGCTTCTCGGCGGCACTCGCGAAGCGCTGGGAGACCGAGCGACTGACCTTCCTGGCCGGCTATAACTACGGGCGCCAGGAGGACCCCGACACCGGGGACAAGACCACCACCGTCGATTACGGTTTCGCGTCCGCCAAGTTCGATCACTTCTTCACCCAGAAGTTCTACGGCTACGCGCTGGCGAAGGCCGAGCGCGACGGGGTGGCCGAGCTGGAGATCCGGTTCTCGCCGAGCATCGGCGTCGGCTATCAGTGGTTCGAGGGGCCGGCGTTCAACCTCGCGACGGAGGTGGGCCTGGCGTACGTCTACGAGAAGTACGAGCGGCAGGACGCTACCGACTTCCTCGGCCCCCGCCTCGCCTACGCGGTGGACTGGAGCCCGGTGCCGGTGCTCAAGCTCTATCACACGCTCGAGTACATCCCGAGCTTCGAGGACTTCACCGGCGACTACCTGCTCAACCTCACCGCCGGCGCCAAGGTCAAGATCACCAAGGGCTTCTTCGCCGACTTCCGCCTGGAGTGGGTCTACGACAGCACGCCTGCGCCGGGCCGTGAGAAGGCCGACACGCGCTACATCCTGGCGGTGGGCTGGGAGTTCTGACGCGCTTGCGGCCCTCCGCCGCGCGCCCTATACTCCGCGTGAATTGGCTCTGCGGATCGGCATCGACATCGGCGGTACCTTCACCGATCTCGTCGTTCTCGACGAGGCGACGGGCGCCGTCGCGGACACCAAGGCCCTCACCACCCCGCGGGATCTCCTTGAGGGCATCCTGCGCTGCGTGGATCAGACGGGCGCGCGCCTGGACGACTGCCGGCTGGCCATTCACGGGACCACCATCGGCATCAATGCCCTCCTCGAGCGCAAAGGCGCCCGCACCGGGCTCCTCACCACCGAGGGGTTCCGGGACGTGCTGGAGATCGGCCGCGGGAACTTCCTGCGGATGTACGACGTGCTGTACCGCCGACCCGCCCCCCTGGTGCCGCGCGGCCGCTGCCTGGAGGTGCCGGAGCGCCTGACCGCGCGGGGCGAGGTCCTCCTCGCCCTCGACGAGGCGGCGGTCCGCGCCGCCGCCCGGCGACTCGCCGACGAGGCGGTGGAGTCGGTGGCGATCTGCTTCCTCTTCTCGTTCCGCAATCCGGCGCATGAGCGGCGCGCCGCCGAGCTCGTGGCGGAGGCGCTGCCCGGGGCGGCCATCTCGCTCTCGCATCACATCACCCAGGAATGGCGCGAGTACGAGCGGACGAGCACCACGGTGGTGAACGCCTACGTGCGACCCACCATGGACCGGTACCTGGGCGACTTCGAAAAGGGCCTGGCCGGCCGGGGGTTCAAGGGCCAGCTCCTCATCACGCAGTCGAACGGGGGCGCCTTCTCGCTCGCCGCCGCCGCCACCAAGCCCGTGCACACCATCGAGTCGGGGCCGGCCGCGGGTGCCGTCGGCTGCGCGAGCCTGGCGCAGGCGCTCGGCGCGGATCGCCTCATCTCCTTCGACATGGGCGGCACCACCGCCAAGTGCGCCATCGTGGAGGACGGGCTCGTCCGGACCACCGACGAGTACCACGTGGACGGTCATCCGCTGCGCATCCCCGTCATCGACATCACGGAGGTCAGCGCGGGCGGCGGCACCATCGCCTGGATCGACGCCGGCGGCGCCCTGTCGCTGGGGCCTCAGAGCGCGGGGGCCGATCCCGGCCCCGTGTGCTACGCCCACGGGGGCGTCGAGCCCACCGTCACCGACGCCAACCTCGTGCTCGGCCGCATCGCGCCCGGGCGCTTCCTCGGCGGCGCCATGCCGCTCGATCTTGCCGCTGCCGGCCGCGCCATCGAGGACGCCCTCGGCCTGCCGCTGGGGCTGACGCGGGACAACGCGGCGGCGGGCGTGATCCGCCTCGCCGACGTGAAGATGGCGCTGGCGGTGCGGAGCATCACCACCGAGCGCGGCCTCGACCCGCGCGACTACACGCTCGTCGCGTACGGCGGAGGCGGCCCGCTGCACGCGGTGGCCATCGCCCGCGAGCTCGGCATCCCGCGCGTGATCGTGCCCCCCGCGCCCTCGACGTTCTCGGCGTGGGGGATGCTCGCCACGGACCTCCGCCACGATCTCGTCCGCACCGTGCTCGAACCCCTCGAGGCCACCGACGCGGCGTGGGCGGACGCGCGCTACCGGGAGATGGAGCGCGAGATCGAGGCCATCCTGCCGCCGGTGGGCGCGCCCCTCCGGCACCGCGCGGCCGACCTCCGCTACCTCGGTCAGGAGCATACCGTGACGGTGGAGGTGGGCAGCCTCGCCGACTGGGCCTCGCTGCGGAGCCGCTTCGACGCCGCGCACGAGCGCGCCTACGGCTATGCCGCCTCCGACGTGGAGGTGCAGCTGCTCAACCTGCGTCTGGCGGTGGTCTATCCGCTCGAGCGGCCGCGGCTGCCCACCCTCGAGGCGGGCACGGGACGCGGGCCCGCCTTCGAGACGCGCAAGATCTACTCGACGCTGCTGCGTGACCTCCTCGAGTATCGCGTCTACGCCCGCGGGGCGCTGCGCGCGGGCGACGTCGTGGAGGGGCCCGCCGCCGTCGAGGAGGCCGGCACCACGACCCTCCTCGAGCCGGGCGATCGCCTCCGCGTGGAGTCCAACGCCTGTCTCCTGATCGACGTGGCGAAAGTCATCACATGAAGGGCCGACTGCCGCGGTGGGGGGTGTCGGGGAGGAGCGGCGCTCGCTCCCCCCGACGTCAAATAATCTAATGGGTAATCAGCCGCTGGATGCCGTGACGGTCGAGGTGGTGCGCGCCGCCTTGAACGCCGCCGCCGAGCGCATGCGCATCACCATGATCAAGACCGCCTACAATCACATCATCAGCGAGAGCCTGGACTTCGGCTGCGCCATCTTCGATCCCGACGTGCAGATGATCGCGCAGGGCGTCGGCCTGCCGGTGTTCCAGGGGCATCTCGGCTTCCCGATCGAGGCCACTCTGCGCGACCGCGGCGTGGCCTCGCTCCGCGAAGGCGACGTCTTCATCCACAACGATCCATACTCGGGCAACGGCAATCACCTCAACGACGTCGCCATGTACGCCCCGGTGTTCTGGGACGGGCTCCTCACCGGCTTCGTCTCGGTGAAGGCGCACTGGAGCGACGTGGGAGGCCCCGTACCGAGCAGCATGCAGGTGGGCTCGCGCGAGTTCCGGCAGGAGGGCCTGCGCTTCCAGAGTGTGCGCCTGTTCCATCGTGGGGACCTGAACGACGAGGTGATGCGCGTCATCCGTGCCAACATCCGGACGGAGAGCGGCACTCTCAAGGACATCCAGGCGATGATCGCGGTCTGCCGCGCCGGTGAGGCCTACTTCCGCGAGATCCTCGCCAAGTACGGTCGCGATACCGTGCTCGAGGCCACCCGCGTCTACATGGAGCAGTCGGAGCGCCGGACGCGCGCGGAGCTGGCGAAGCTTCCCGCGGGGACCTATCGCGCCATCGCCCACTTCGACAACGACGGCATCAGCCTCGACCAGCCGGTGCGCGTGGCGATGGCGATCACGGTGGACGAGGGCGGCATGACGGTGGACTTCGAGGGCTCGAACGCGCAGGTGGCAGGCCCGTTCAACTGCGGCGACGCCATCACCATCAGCGCCTGCCGCCTCCTCATCAAGTGCCTGACCACGCCCCTCACCCCCGTGGACGAGGGCTGCTTCCGGCCGCTCACCGTACGCATCCCCCCGCGCTCCGTCCTCGCCGCGCAGGAGCCCGCGCCGACCGCGCGTTACTACGTGCCGATCAACCTCCTCATCGACCTGGGCCTGCGCGCCCTGTCGGACGCCATGCCCGGCCGCATCCCCGCCGGCTCCTACGGCGACCAGATGCCCACCATCGCCTTCGGCACGCACCCCGAGACGGGGCGGCTCTTCATCCAGGGCGACCTCAACGCCGGCGGCACCGGCGCGCGCCCCGCCTACGACGGCGAGTCCGGCATGATCATCTTCGCGGGCTCCACCGCGCGGAACAATCCCGTCGAGGTCGTGGAATCCCGCAACGGCGCCATCCGCATCCTGCGCTACTCGCTGCGCCCGGACTCGGGCGGCGCGGGCACCCATCGCGGCGGGCTCGGGATCGAGCGGGTGTACGAGTTCCTCGCGCCCGCTTTCATCACCTTCAGCCTCGAGCGCAAGGTCGATCCCCCGTGGGGGCTCAAGGGCGGACGCGACGGGGCCGTGAACGGCGTCGAGATCACCGCTCCCGACGGCGCCGTGCGGCACGTGCGCAAGGCGACCCAGCACCCGATCGGCGCGGGCGAGCGGGTGCGCATCCTCACCGGCGGCGGGGGCGGGTACGGCCCGCCGGCGGAGCGCGATCCCGAGGCGGTGCGCCGCGACGTGCGTGAGGGCTATGTCTCGGCCGAGGCCGCGCGCCGGGACTACGGCGCCGCCGTCGGGAGCGCGTAAGGCGCCGGCGCCGCATGGGCACGGTTCGCGCCATCCGCTGCGGGACGCTCTTCGACGGCACCGGCGCCCCGCCCGCGCGCGACGCGACCCTGCTCGTCGCGGAGGGCCGCGTCACCGCCGTGGGGCCGAGCGCGACCACACCCGTTCCCGCCGGAGCGGAGCGTGTGGACCTTACCAGCCGGTTCGTCATGCCGGGCTTCGTGGACGCCCACAGCCACATCTCCATCGTGCCCGGCGCCGGAGACCAGATCGGCCAGCTCCGCCAGGCCCCCGTGCCCCAGGCCCTGCGGGCGACGGCGAATCTGCGCCGCGACCTAGCCGCCGGCACCACCACCATGCGCGTGATGGCGGAGGAGCACTTCCTGGACACGCAGGTGCGCGACGCGATCGAGGCCGGGGTGATCCCCGGCCCGCGACTCCTCTGCGCCACCCGCGGCATCACCGCCAGCAATGGGCACGGCCGGGCCCACACCGCCTTCGACGGCGTGGACGAGATCCGGCGCGGCGTGCGCGAGAACTTCCAGCACGGCGCCGATCACGTGAAGCTCTTCGCCACCGGCGGCGTCAGCTCGTCGAACACCACCTTGCAGGCGAGCGTCTATTCGCGGGAAGAGATCCGCGCCGCGGTGGAGGAGGCGCACCGGGTGGGCAAGTACGCCGCCGCCCACGCCCACGGCGGGCTGGGCCTGCGCCTCTCCGTGGAGGAGGGCGTGTCCACCATCGAGCACGGCGTCCTCGCCAGCGACGACGACATCGCCCTCATGAAGGAGCGCGGCGTCTGGCTGGTCTGCACCTTCTCGATCTTCATGCATCCCACCGGCATCGAGCAGGGCGACGGCCGGACTTCCGCCATCATGGAGAAGGTGCAGTGGGCACGGCGTCAGGTGGCGCAGAACTTCCCCCGCCATCTCGCCTCCGGCATCCGCATCGCCGTGGGCACCGACAGCATGCACGGTCTCATGGCGTTCGAGATGGCCACCCTGGTGCGGCTGGGCGTCTCGGCGCACGACGCCCTCATCGCCGGCACCCGCCACGGCGCCGAAGCATGCCGGATAGACGCCGACCTGGGCACGCTCACCCCCGGCAAGCGCGCCGACCTGATCGCGATCGAAGGCGACCCTCTGAAGAACATCGAAGACCTCCGGAACGTCCGGCTGGTCATGAAAGACGGCGTAGCCTATTCGGAGGACGAGACTCAATAAGGAGACAGGCCCATGAGCGACAACATGGAGACGACACGGCGTGAGTGGCTGAAGCAGACCGGCGCGCTGGCCGCCGGCGCGGGCCTGGGCTCGCTCCTGGCCCCCGGCGTGCAGCGCGCGGCATGGGGGCAGACGGGCAAGCGCGGCGGCACGCTTCGCGTGGCCACCGTCGACAAGCCCGTCAACATGGACCCGGGCTACGCCCAGCTCTACTCCTCTTTGCAGGTCTACCAGAACGTCTACAACAAGCTCGTCTACGTGGACGACGCGGGCCAGTTCATTCCCGGCCTCGCGAAGGCGTGGAAGCAGGACGGCGACAAGGCCTGGGTGTTCGACTTGGTCGACAACGCCACGTTCCACAACGGCGAGCCCTTCACCGCCAAGGACGTGGTCTTCACCTTCACCCGGCTGCTCGACGCGAAGAACAAGCTGCCCATGCGGGTGTTCTTCTCGCCGGTGGAAAGCGTGGAGGCGCTCGGGCCCCACCAGGTGCGATTCAACCTGAGCCGCCCCTACGGGCCCTTCCTCGCCGTGCTCGCCCAGGCCACCGAGATCGTCAACGAGAAAGCCCTCGCCGAGAAGGATCCCAAGCTCTTCCCCATCGGCACCGGGCCCTTCAAGTTCGTCGAGTGGGTGAAGGACGACCACATCACGCTGGAGCGGTGGGACAAGTATCACCGCCCCGGTCGGCCCTTTCTCGACCGCGTCATCTTCTACGCGCCCGCCGACGACACCGTGCGCCTCACGGGGCTGCAGACCGGCCGGTACCAGTGGATCCAGACGGTGCCGCCGCAGCGCATCCCCGAGCTGGAGCGCGCGCGCGACATGCGGTCCTCACCCGGACGGCCGTACTTCCCCTTCTTCCTCATGCTCAACGCGAGCCGGCCGCCGCTCAACGACAAGCGCCTCCGCCAGGCCATCGCCTGGGCGCTCGACCGGACCGAGATCGTGAAGCTCGTCTACTACGACTCTCACACCATTACCGCCGAGCCCACCCCCGAGCCGAGCCCGTGGGCCACCGGCGTGAACGCTCACAAGGGCGGCCCCGATCTCGCCCGCGCCCGGCAGCTCCTCGCCGACGCCGGCAAGGGCGGCGGCCTCCCGCTCACCTACCTCGTCAAATCGCAGGTGCCGGTGCTCGTGAAGACCGGCGAGATCCTGCGCGAGCAGCTCAAGAAAGTGGGCATCACCCTCGACGTCCGGCCGCTCGAGTCGGGGCAGTACTTCGAGGAGCTGGTGGGCAAGAAGTACGACATCGCGGCCGCGTGGTGGAGCGTGACGGTGGATCCCGACATGTTCTACTACCCCATGCAGCACTCGTCGTCGGGCTGGAACTTCACCGGCTTCAAGTCGGAGGAGGCCGACCGGCGCCTGGACGCCTTCCGCTCCGCCGTGAATCCGGCCGCGCGCAAGCGCATGTACCCCGAGCTGGTGCGCTTCTTCCAGGAGGAGGGCTCGCTCGTCATCTTCAGCAACGAGATACAGCGCTACTGGACGAAGCCCAACGTGCAGGGCTCCGTTCCCCTCTCGTCTCTGGAGCTCCGCTTCGAGGACACCTGGCTGGCCTGACGCCCGGCCATGCTCGCGTACGCGGCACGGCGGGTCGCCCTCGCCGTGCCGCTCTTGCTCGGCATGAGCGTGCTCGTGTTCGTGCTCATGCGCCTGGTGCCGGGCGACCCCGCGGTGGTGGTGCTGGGCTACAAGGCGACGCCCGAGGGGATCCGCGCCCTCCGCGAGGCGTTTCACCTGGACGAGCCGGTGGTGCAGCAGTATCTGCGCTGGCTGGGCGGGGCGGCCCGCGGCGACTTCGGCCTGGACTTCCGCCAGAACGAGCCCATCGGCCAGATGATCCTCGACCGCCTCCCCGTCACCCTCGAGCTCACGCTCCTCGCCGCCCTCTGCACTGCGCTCATAGGCGTCCCGCTGGGACTGCTCGCGGGCGGCCGCCGGGGCGGCGCCGCCGACTGGACCGCCGTCGCGGTAGGCCTGGTGGGCGTGTCCATTCCCGACTTCTGGCTCGGCATCATGCTCATCCTCGGCCTCTCGCTCGGCGCAGGCCTCTTCCCCTCCGCGGGCTGGGTGCCCTTCGTGGAGAGCCCGCTGGAGAACCTCCTCCACCTGGCGCTGCCCGCCTTCACCCTCGCGGTGTCTCGCGCCGCCGTGCTTGGACGGCTCACCCGCGCCGCCGTGCTCGACACCATGCACCGCGGCTTCGTCCAGTACGCCCGGGCCAAGGGCCTCGGCGAGGGGGCCATCCTCTTCCGCCACGTCCTGCCCAATGCCGCCATCCCCATCGTGACGGTGCTGGGTCTCCAGGTGGGCTACATGTTGGGGGGCGCCATCGTCGTGGAGATGATCTTCACGCTCCCGGGAGTGGGCCGGATGACGCTCGACGCCGTCCTCGAGCGCAACTACCCGGTGGTCCAGAGCACGGTGCTGGTGATCGGCGCCATGTTCATGCTGGTGAATCTCGTCACCGACGTGCTCTACGGTCTCATCGATCCGCGGGTGAGGCGGCGATGAGGCACAGGAACATCACTCTCGCCGGGCTCGTCGTCGTGGGCGCGCTCGCCCTCGCCGCCATCCTCGCGCCCTGGATCGTGCCGGGCAGCCCGACGGAGATCGCCCGCGACCAGGCGCTGCGCGCGCCCACCCTCGCGCAGCCCTTCGGGATGGACGATCTCGGGCGCAGCCTGCTGAGCCGGGTCGTGCACGCCTACCGCGTGTCGCTGGGCGTCGCGGTGGCGTCGGTGGCCCTCGCCCTCGCCGCGGGGGTGCCGCTGGGGCTGATCGCGGGCTACGCCGAGGGCGTCGCCGACCAGCTCATCATGCGCCCCCTCGATGTGCTCATGTCCTTTCCCGCCATCCTCCTCGCCATCGCCCTCATGAGCGTGTTCGGCACCGGCGTCGCGCTCGTCGCGGCCTCGCTCGCCGTGGTCTACACCCCGGTGGTCGCGCGCGTGGTGCGCGCCGCCGTGCTCGCCGCCAAGGTGGAGGTGTACGTCGACGGCGCCCGCGCCCTCGGCGCTCCCGTGGAGCGGCTGGTGCTGCGGCACATCCTGCCCAATGCCGCCACGCCGGTGCTCGTGCAGGCTTCCGTCCTCATGGCCATCGCCATCCTGGTCGAGGCGTCGCTGTCCTTCCTGGGCGTCGGCGTGCGCCCGCCCACCCCGTCGCTCGGGCTCATGCTCGCCGACGGCCGCGGCTTCATGGTGCAGGCGCCCTGGATGGTGGTCTTCCCCGGGCTCGCCATCATGGCGGCCGTGCTGGGCTTCAACATGGTAGCCGACGGCCTTCGCGACTGGCTCGATCCGCAGCAGGCGGCGGGTCGCTCTTGACTTGCCGCGCCGGCGGGCGCTAAGAAGGCCCCAGCGAGCCTCCCGAGGGACTGACGCGTGGATCTTCCCGCCACCATCCATCTGCTGGGCGAGACCCTCGGCGCCGTGCTCCGCGCCCGGGAGTCCACCGCCCTCTTCGCCACCGAGGAGACTGTGCGCGGACTCGCCAAGGCGCGGCGCGCCGGCGATCCCGCGGCCGGAACCGGGCTCGCGGACGCGGTGGCGCTCCTGTCGCTGGACGCCGCGCGCGCCACCGCCTCCGCGTTCGCGGTCTACTTCGACCTCGTCAACGTCGCCGAGGAATCGTACCGCATCCGCGCCCTCCGCGAGCGGCGCCGCGCCCAGCATCCCGCCCCCATCGCGGAGTCGGTGGGCGCGGCGGTCGCGCGGCTCAAGGCCGAGGGCGTTACTCTCGCCCGCATGGCCGCGCTGCTGGCGGCGCTCCGCATCGAGCTCGTGCTCACCGCCCATCCCACCGAGGCCAAGCGGCGCACGGTGCTGTCCAAGCTCCAGCGGGTGAGCGAGCTCCTACGCCGGCTGCACGACGCGGAGCGCCTGCCCGACGAGCGCGCCGCCGACGCCGCTGCCCTCCGGGCGGAGATCACCGCGCTCTGGCTCACCCGCGCTCTGGCTCACCGACCGCGCCCGCACCACGCGGCCCGCGGTGACCGACGAGGTGCGCACGGGGCTCTACTTCGTGGAGTCGATATTCTGGGACGCGTTGCCGCGCCTGGGCGCCGACCTTGCAGACGCGCTCGCCGAGCACTTTCCCGGGCTGGCCCCGCCGCCCCGCTGGCTGACCCTCGCCTCGTGGATCGGCGGCGACCGAGACGGCAACCCCTCGGTGGTGACGGAGGTGACCGCGGAGACGCTGCGGCTGCACCGCGGCCTCGCGGTGGAGCGCCATCGCCGCTCTCTGCGCGACGCCGCCCGGCGCCTCAGCGTGAGCGGCCGGCGCTGCCCCCCGCCGCCCGCCCTCGTCGCGTGGCTCGAGGCGCGCCGGCCCCTGCCGCCTCGCGTGGTCTATCTGGAGCAGCGTTACGCGAACGAGCCCTACCGGCTCGCGCTGTCCCTGCTCGCCGCCGATCTCGAGGCCGCCTCCGAGGAGGACATGACGGCCCGCCTGCTCGAGGACGCGCCCCATCAGGCGCGCGCCACGGGGACGGAGATCGAGCGGGTGCTCGATCTCATCGCCGCCGCGCTGCCGCCCGAGGTGGCCGCCGACGCGCTCGGTCCTCTGCGGGCGCAGCTAGCTTGCTTCGGCCTCCACGCCGCGCGCCTCGACGTGCGAGAGGAGTCGGGCCGCGTCGCCGCCGCCGTTGAGGGAATCCTCGCGGGGCTGGGCCACGTCACCGCCGGCGCCGCGGAGGACGAGGAGGCGCGCGCCCGCCGCCTCCGCGTCCTGCTCGCCGCGGAGGCCCCCAAGCCCGCGGACGTGCTGGCGGCGGCGCGGGAGGAGCCCGCCGCCGAGATGTGGCGGCTCTTCCGCCTCATCGGGCGCGCGCAGAGCGTGTACGGGCGCGGCTCGCTCGGTCCCTTCATCATCTCGATGACCCGCGGCCCCGCCGACGTGCTCGCCGCGCTCCTGCTCGCCCGGTGGGCGGGCTGCGCCGACGGCTTCGCCATCGTGCCGCTCTTCGAGACCCTGGACGACCTCGACGCGGCCCCGCGCATCCTCGAGGCCCTGTTCGCGGTTTCCGACTATCGCGCGCATCTCGCCGCCGGCGACAACGAGCAGATGGTGATGATCGGCTACTCGGACAGCAACAAGGACGGGGGCTATCTCGCGGCGAGCTGGGCGCTTTACCGCGCCCAGGAGGCCATCGCCCGCGTCTGCGCGGACCACGCCGTGACGCTGACCCTGTTCCACGGCCGCGGGGGAACGGTGGCGCGCGGCGGCGGGCCGGCCGGGCGCGCCATCCGCGCCCAGCCCCCGGGCACGGTGCGGGGACGCTTCCGCCTCACCGAGCAGGGCGAGACCATCGCCTCACGGTATGCCGACCCCGCCCTCGCCCATCGCCACCTCGAGCAGATCGTGAGCGCGGTGCTGGCGGTCTCCGCGGACGCGGCGCCCCGCGACACCGCCCCCGCATGGCGTGCCGCCATGGACGAGATGGCGCAGGCGGCGCGCGCGGAATACCTGACGTTGGTGGACGGCACCGCCGGCTTCCTCGACTACTGGCGCGCGGCCACGCCCATCGACGAGATCAGCCGGCTGCGGCTCGGCTCGCGGCCCGCCGCCCGGCGCGGCGGCGCGCTCAGCCGCGCCGGCGTCCGCGCCATTCCCTGGGTGTTCTCGTGGATGCAGAGCCGCTTCAACCTGCCCGGCTGGTACGGCCTCGGCGCCGCCCTCATCCGCGTCGACGGCTCCCGTCTCCGCGAGATGTACGAGGGATGGCCCTTCTTCCGCGCCTTGCTCGACAATGCCGAGATCTCGCTCCTCAAGGCCGACATGGGCATCGCCGCGCTCTACTCCGACCTCGTGCCCGATCGCGCCCTCGCGGACTCGGTGTACGCCCGCATCGCGGCGGAGTATGCGCGCACGCGCGACGCGGTGCTCGCCGCCACCGGGCACGCGGCGCTCATGGACGGCGATCCCGTGATCCAGCGCTCCGTCCAGCTCCGTAACCCCTACGTCGACCCGCTCAACTATCTTCAGGTCGAGATGCTCCGCCGGCTCCGCGCGCTGCCGGACCCGGAGGGCGCGGAGGCCGAGGGCATCCGCGAGGTCGTCGTGGTCACCGTCAACGGCATCGCGGCGGGGCTCCAGAACACCGGCTGAGGGGCGCCGCTGCCGGCTATGGCACACTCGAGCCATGGCCTGGTCGCCTGACGGAGACGCGCTGCGCGGCCGCGTGGCCGTCGTCGCGGGCGCGACCCGCGGGGCGGGACGCGGCATCGCCGCCGCCCTCGGCGAGGCGGGCGCCACCGTCGTCTGCACGGGGCGCAGCACGCGGACGTACCGGTCGGAGTACAACCGTCCGGAGACCATCGAGGAGACGGCCGAGCTCGTCACGCGGCTCGGAGGCATCGGCATCGCGGTACCGGTGGACCATCTCGATCCCGCCCGGGTGGGCGCCCTCGCCGACCGGATCCGGAAGGAGCACGGCGCGATCGACGTGCTCGTGAACGATATCTGGGGTGGCGAGCTGCTCAAGGGCGGACCCGCGCAGTGGAACACGCCCATCTGGAAGCACGATCTCGACGGGGGCCTGCGCATCCTCCGCCTCGCCATCGAGACCCACCTCGTCACCTCCCATCACCTCCTGCCGCTCCTCATCGGAAAGCCGGGCGGCCTGCTGATCGAAGTGACGGACGGCACCGCCGACTACAACGCCGCGCGCTACCGGATCTCCGTCTTCTACGATCTGGCCAAGGTCGCCGTCAATCGCCTGGCCTTCTCGCAGGGACACGAGCTGGCGCAGCACGGCGCCACCGCGGTCGCCATCACGCCCGGCTGGCTTCGCTCGGAGATGATGCTCGACAACTTCGGCGTCTCGGAGGAGAACTGGATGGACGCCGTCGAGCCCCGCGCCGGCGCCCCCCGCGCGCCCGCCGACTTCGCGCTGTCCGAGTCGCCCCGCTACGTCGGGCGGGCCGTCGCCGCCCTGGCCGCGGACCCCGGGCGCGCCCGCTGGAATCAGCAGTCGGTCAGCTCGGGCCGCCTCGCGCGCGAGTACGGCTTCACCGACGTCGACGGCACCCGGCCCGACATCTGGCGCTACATCGAGGAGGTTCGTGAGCGCGGCGGCTCGGCTCGCCTGAGCGAGTATCGCTAGGGTCGCGGTGCCGTTTGGCGGGCATTCGACCCGGCGCGCCCAGCCCCTGCCCGATGGGGAGGGCAGGGCGCCCCCAGCCCCCGCGCGATGGCCCGTCGAACCTGCTGAAAATCCTGCCCGCCGCACCGCCGGCCCTTGCTGGTCCCGGACTTGCTCACCTCCGCGGTCAGGTATGTCGTGGTAGACATGTGAGCCTCCTTGCCCCCGGGGGCAAGGAGGCTCACATGTCTACCACGACATACGCCGACCGCACACTGGACGCCCGACCCGACCGTGTGGACCTTCGCGACCGCCGCTATCAGCCCCGACTGACATCGCTGCCCTTGCAATATCCCGCTCCCGTCGACATCGCCCGCTACCTCACCCGGTACGGGGAGGACGGGATGATTCTCGACCAGGGGCGTGAGGGCGCTTGCACCGGCTTCGGGCTGGCCGCGGTGATCAACTACCTCCGCTGGAAGCAGGCGGTGGATGCCGGCGAGAAGGCGCCCGACAAGGTGAGCGAGCGCATGCTCTATCACCTGGCGCGCTTCTACGACGAGTGGTCCGGCGAGGACTACGAGGGGTCGAGCTGCCGCGGCGCCATGAAGGGCTGGCAGCGGCACGGGGTCTGCGACGGGGCCCACTGGCCCTACCGTGACGCCGACGGCAATGTCGCCTTCATCCCGCCCGTGGGCGGCTGGGACCGGGATGCGGCGACGCGACCGCTGGGCGCCTACTATCGGATCGACAAGGATTCCATCGGCGACATGCAGGCGGCGCTGGTGGAGGTGGGCGCGATCTACGCGTCGGCGACCGTGCATCGCGGCTGGTTCCTCGATCCCGTCGGGCGCATGGCGCCCATCGGGCTGCCCGTGATCGAGGTGCCGGAGGACCGCGCCAACGTGGGCGGGCACGCCTTCGCCTTCGTCGGCTTCACGCGCGAAGGCTTCATCATCCAGAACTCGTGGGGACCGGGCTGGGGCGTGAAGGGCTTCGCCATCCTCCCCTACACCGACTGGGTGGAGCGGGGCAGCGACGCATGGGTCGCGGTGATGGGCTCGCCCATGGAAGGCGCGACGGCGCCTCGTTACCACGCGCCGGTGGCCCTCCAGGAAGGGACGACCAAGGGGCTCGGCACGGTGTCGCTCGGCACGAAGGAAGCCGCCGCCACCCCGTCCCGGCGGGAGATTCCGGCCTGGACCACCGAGCAGGCCTACGCGCACGCGGTGGTCATGGGCAATAACGGCGTCGTGCTGAACCGGAGCCTCACCGCCTCCGGCGGGCTCGACGCTCTCCGGCAGGCGCTGGTCGACGAGCCCAAGGCCTGGCTCGCCGCGCACGGGGCCAAGCACGTGGCCGTCTACGCTCACGGCGGGCTCAACTCCGAGGCCGGCGCGCTCGATCGGGCACGGCTGCTCGGGCCCTACTTCGAGGCCAACGGGATCTATCCCATCTTCTTCATCTGGAAGACGGGCTTCGTCGACAGTCTCGCCGGCATCGTGGGGGACGAGATCCGCGGGGTCCCCTCGCAGGGCGTGTGGAGCGATCTGTGGAAGGCGATCAAGGAGCAGGCCCGCGAGGCGAGAGACCGCTCCATCGAGGTGGCCTGCCAGGAGATGCTCGTCCGCGCGGTGTGGACCCAGATGAAGCAGAACGCCTACGCAGCCGCCCACGAGCCACGCCCCACGCTGGGGCTCTCCTCCGAGCACCTGCGAACGCTCATTCCGAAGGATTCGGACCGTCGCCTCCACCTGATCGGGCACTCGGCGGGCGCGATTCTCCTGGGGCACTTCCTGGACACGTTACGGGCCGTCGAGCTGTCGGCGCAAACCTGCTCGCTCTACGCACCCGCCTGCTCCGTCCGCTTCGCGCTCGAGCATTACCGCCCGGCCATCGAGAGCGGCGTGCTGGGGCGCAAGGCGGTGACGCTCGACATTCTGAGCGACGAGCGCGAGCTGGCCGACTCCGTTGGTCCCTACGGCAAGTCGCTCCTCTACCTGGTGAGCCGCGCCCTGGAGGATCACCACAAGACGCCGATCCTGGGCATGGCCAATGCCTGGTCGCGCAAGCCCGGCGACGCGGCCTCGACCGAGACGCTGGGCGGAGCCGAGCTCGCCGGCGACGTCGACAAGTGGCTTGCGTTCTGGGGCGCGGCACGTCCGCGCGAGGTGACGACACCGACCATCTCCAACGGGCGCGAGCCGATCCCGGCCGCGCACGGCTCGTTCGACAACGACCGTGACACCATCACGCGCACCCTGACCCGGATCCTCGGCCGCGAGCCGAAGGTGGCGGTCTCGGACCTGCACGGCTTCTGAGCCGCCTTGACTCCGTCCGCGCGCCCGCCCCAGTATCGGCGGCGCGGACGGAGCGATGGCGGCGGGAACCCGGCTCGAGTACGAGAAGCGCGTCAACCGCGCCATCGACCACGTCCGTGCCCACCTGGGCGAGCCGCTGACGCTCGCCGGCCTCGCCCGGGTGGCCGCTTTCTCTCCCTTCCACTTCCATCGCATCTTCCGCGCTCTCACCGGCGAGACCCTGTCCGCCTATGTGCAGCGCCAGCGAGTCGAGCGGGCGGCCGGCCTTCTCGCCGCCTCGCCGCGCACGAGCATTCTGGACGTGGCGCTGGACCACGGCTTCGCCTCTGCGGCCACGTTCGCGCGCGCGTTTCGCGCCCGCTTCGGCATGAGCGCCACCCAGTGGCGGCGCGGAGGGGCCGATCGGTGGCGCGCCCAGAATCGCAAGCTCGGCAAAGCATCGCGCTCCCGGCGCCGGCATACTCCCGTCATGGCGCCGGAGCTCCGCACCCTGCCTGACCAACGCGTCGCCTACATGCGTCACGTTGGCCCCTACGGCACCGGCGGCATTCCCGCGCTGTGGTCGCGGCTCCGGGACTGGATGGCCGCGCGCGACCTTTCGCTTGCCGCCACCGTACGCCTCGGCGTCTCCTATGACGACGCCGGGATCACCGCGCCCGCGCGCTGCGCGTACGACGCCTGCGTGGTCGTGCCCGCGGACTTCGCGGCCGATGCCCGAGTCACCCTCGGCAAGATCGCGGGTGGCCGATACGCGCTGGCCCCGTTCCGGGGCATCGCCCTCGAGATCGAGGACGCGTGGCAGCGCGTCTTCGCGGACTGGCTGCCGGCAAGCGGCTTTCAGCCGGACGACCGTCCCTCCATCGAGATCTATCGAGGCGGGCCGCGGAGCGGCGGCGCGCCCGGGTCCTTCCAGTGCGAGCTGGCGCTGCCGCTGAGGCCGCTGTGAGCCGCTCCGGGGGCCTGGCTCGCTGGAGCGAGCTCGCCGCTGCCGCGCCCGACCTCGCCGAGACGGGCCGCTCCCTGCTGCAGCAGTTCGGCGTGGGGCTCGCGTTCCTCGGCACCGTGCGCGGCGACGGGGCGCCGCGCCTGCATCCCGTCTGTCCCGTCCTGTCCGGCGGCGAGCTCTTCGTCCTCATCACGCCCGAGTCGCCCAAGCGACACGACCTCGAGCGCGACGGCCGGTACGCACTCCAGACCTTTCCCCAGCCCAAGCCCGGCAGCGACGAGTTCTACGTGGCGGGCCGGGCGGTCAGGCTCGACGACGCAGCGGCGCGAGAGGCGGTGTTCCGAGACTGCCGGCACATGTGGGATCCGTCCGAGCTCGTCTTCGAGCTCTGGATCGAGCGTCTGATGCACACGCGCTGGGAAAACGTCCTGACGCCGCAAATGCGCCCCGTGCGCCGGACCTGGCGGCCGCCCGCGGCGCGCTGAGCGTCGCTTCGCCCTAGCGGGTCGGCCTCCGGAAGTGACGCTTGCACATTCCCCAGAGGCTCCCGACCGCCTCGCAGCCTCTCAGCCAGCGATCGAACGCGTCGGGGCGGCGACGGACCGCCGCCCACAGCCACCCGCCCATGCGCTCGGCGGCGCCCCGGTAGATGTAGAGCGGGATGCCGAGCAGTTGCCGGCCCCCGGGCGCCCCCAGAGCGAGCGCCTCGCCCTCGGCTTGCTCGAAGTAGAACCGCGCGATGTAGCGCCGCCGCATGCGGCTCGCCGGAATCCGATGCCAGACCACGAGGCGCGGCTCGTAAACGGCCCGGCAGCCGGCGCGCAGGGCGCGCCTGACCAGATCCACCTCCTCGCCGCGGTAGAGCTTCTGCCCCGTCACGCCGAGCTCGGGGTCGAATGTCCCGCTGAGGCCGAAGACCTCCCGTCGAAACGCCATGTTGGCGCCCCAGACATTGGGATTGCCTCGAGCCTCCATCACGGGGCCGCCCACCGGGTGCTCCATGATCGCGAAGGGGCCGCGGAGATAGGGGCGGGACGCGAGCCACGGCGGCCGCGGGTGCGCCCAGAGGGGAAGGATGCGCCCGCCCACGATGTCGGCGCCGGTATCGATCAGGACCGCGCGCACGCCGGCCACCCAGTCAGGCTCGGGTTGCACGTCGTCGTCGGTGAAGGCCACGATGGCGCCGTGGGCCTGGGCGACGCCCGCGTTGCGGGCATGGCTCAGGCCCTGCCGGGGCTCGAAGAGGTAGCGCACGCGAAGGCGCGTGGCGCCGGCGAAGGCGGCGACCACATCCCGGGTGCCGTCCGATGAGTTGTTGTCGACGACCAGCAGCTCCCAGGCGAGATCAGGGGGCGTCACCTGGGCCTCGAGCGCCTGCAGAGTGTCCCCCAGGGACACGGCGCGGTTGTAGGTGCAGACGATGACCGAGACGTCCATCGAGTCAGCCGGACCGCCGCGGCCGTGCGCTAGACTGGGTAGCGAGGAGACCCCGAAGATGACACGCCGCCGGGTGCTGGCTATCGGGCTCGATGGGCTGGAGGTGACGTTCGCCGAGCGGCTCATGGCCGCGGGCGATATGCCCGCGCTGGCCGACCTCCGCCGCCGCGCCGCGTGCTTCCGGCTCGACCACGGCCCCGCCCAGCGCACCGGCCTGGCATGGGAGCATGTCGCATCCGGTCTCTCCCCGGAGGCGGCCCGCCGCTGGGCCGCGGTGGAGTTCGATCCGGCGACCTATCGCGCGTGGCAGGAGGGCGCCCGGCTCGATCCCTGGTGGACCGCCCTCGACCGCCGTGTGGTCGTGTTCGACACCCCCTACGTGGATCTGCGCCGCGCGCCCGAGACGCAGGGCATCGTGGCGTGGGGCGCCCATGACCCGGGCACATCCCTGGCCGGCCGTCCCGACGGGGTCCTCGCCGAGTTCGAGCAGCGATTCGGCCGCTACCCCGCGGCGCCGTGGACGTACGGCATTCCGTGGCCCTCGGCGGCGCGCACCCAGGCGATGGGAGAGGCGCTCACCCACGCCCTCGACGTGCGCACGCGCGCCGCGCGCTGGCTCATGACCGAGCGGCTCCCGGACTGGGACCTGTTCATCGCGGTGGCGGGCGAGGTGCACGGAGCCGTCGAAGGGCTGTGGCACGGCGTCGATCCCTCGCATCCGCTTCACGGCCACCCGTCGGCACGCGCGGCCGCCACCGCTCTCCTCGACGTGCATCGCGGACTCGACCGCATGTTGGGCGAGCTGACGCAGGCCGCCGGGAACGCGGCCGTCGTCGCGTTCGCGATGGGCGGCATGGGCCCCAACCACTCCGACGTGCAGTCCATGGCCCTCTTGCCGGAGCTCCTCTATCGTCACGCCTTCGGCCATTCGCTGCTCGCCGTGCCCCCGGCGTGGGCGTCGGCGCCGGGCCTCTTGCCCATTCTCGACGAGGCGGAGAGCTGGGAGGCATCGCGGTGGGTGCCGCGTCCGGCGGCGCCGGCGCCCTCCGGACCCGGCCGGGCGCTGCGGTCGCTCGCCCGCCGGTTGCCGACTCCGGTGCGGGCGGTGCTCAAGGGCGCGCAGGCAGGGTTGGCGCACTGGCGCTCACCGGACGCGCCCGCCGCGCATGGAGATCTCGCCTGGCAGCCGGCCGCCCACTATCGCCGCCACTGGCCCCGGATGCCCGCCTTCGCGCTGCCGTCGTTCTACGACGGGCGCATTCGCATCAACCTGCGCGGCCGCGAGCGCGACGGCATCGTGGAGCCGTCCCGCTACGAGGAGACGTGCCGCGCCCTCGAGCGCTTGCTCCGCGAGTGCCGCGATCCGCGCACGGGCGGACCCGCGGTGTCCGACATCGAGCGCGCCTCGACCGCGGATCCGCTGGCCCTGGCGGGCTCGGAGTCCGACCTGCTCGTCGTGTGGAGCGGCACCGCCGCGGCGATCGAGCATCCGCGACTGGGCCTGATCGGCCCGGTGGCGCTGCGACGCACGGGGGGCCACACCGGGCCTCACGGCATGGCTTATGTCGCGGCGCCGGGGCTCGCGCCGGGCGATCGCGGAACTCGCTCGGCCTTCGACGTCGTCCCCACCGTGGTGGAGCTGCTGGGCGGCCGGCCGCCGGCGGGCCTGAGCGGGGTCAGCCTGCTTGCAGGCGAGCCCGCACGTCGCTGAAGTCATCGCTCGGTAGGACACTGCTGCGCGCGCGCTATCGCGAGCGGGGCGCGGCGAGCCGCTCGGCCGCCAAGCGATGACTGGCCAGGAGCCCCGGCACGCGCTCGGGATCGGTGCGGCCCCACCCGCACTCCGACGCCACCCCGAAGGCCGCCGCGAAGCGCCGCGCGGCCGTCATGCGGGCCAGGTCTCCCGCCTCGTCGGCATGATGGATCAGGCCGAGGTAGAGCGTCGTCGAGGGGAGGGCGTCGAGCCGCTCGAGCGGCCGGAAGTAGCCGTCGTCGGCGCGGTCCCGGGGCACGGGGAGATGCAGGAAGTCCATCCGGCGCCGCAGCGAGCGCCGGATCCCGCGCGTCATCTCCACCAGCACGCCGAGATCCCTGGGCATCACGAGGTGTTCATCCGCGGGTGACCCGTAGCAGAGGTGGTAGCCCATCTCCACCGCCTCCGGCACCGCGTCGCCCAGCCGCGCCAGCTCCGCCTCGATCTGCCGCGCGTAGTCGACGGGGCGGTCGGGGAAGAATCCCTCGTGCACCAGCACCTCCTGGCACACGTCCCACTGGATGGAGAGGCGCGCGGACGGAACAGCCGCCACGATATCGTCGAGGGCGCGCCGCAGCGCGCGCTCGTAGGCGGGCAGATACGCGGCGCGGGCGTGCGGGCTCACGTACATGTAGCCGCTTGCCATCGGGGTGGGCAGGCACACCTGGAAGCGCAGGTTCGCGGGGATGACGCCCTCGCCCTGCAGCCGCGCGAACACCGCGTAGGAGTCGCGCGCCGCCGCCGCGTAGCCCGTCTCGAAGCGGACGCTCTCGGGATCGACGCCGGGGCGGAAGCGAAGGAGCGACATCTCGCGCAGCAGCTTGCCGTCCCACTGGCGGAGAGCGAACGGCGGGACGGTCGGGTCTTCCTCCATGGCCGGGTGCTTCCGCAGCATGAGGTTCTGGAAGAAGATCCAGCGCCGCCGCTCGCCCGTCTCCCCGTCGGGAATGCGGCGGAGATGCGGACCGAGGGCCCCCGCGACCGCGCGGAATACGGACTCGGCGTCGTCCATCGGCACGCTGCCGACGAGGTGCGCGCCGCCGGCGTCGCGGGCCGTCGCCGCCGTCATCGCCCGCCGCTCGCCCCGTCGAGGCCCAGCGCCGCTTCCCAGGCCTGCTGGGTGGCGATCTCCTGCGTCCACGGCCGCATGAGGGCGCCCGCGCGCGCGTCGCGAGCGTAGCGCTCGAGGGGGTAGCGCTTGAGCAGGCCGCGCCCGCCGCACACGCGGATCGCCTCCTGGGTGACGGTCACCGCCGAGCGCTGCACGGTCACGTGCGCGGCGCGGGCCCGCTGCACCGCCGCCGGCGGCGCCCCCACGCGCGCTTCCGCGATCGACCGGTAGTAAAGCGCGCGGGCGCCTTCCAGCGCGAAGAGCATCTCCGCCACCGCGTGCCCCTTCACCGCGGCCTCCGTGTGGAGTCCCGGCGAGCCGGCCATCTCGCCCCGCAGATACGCGAGCGCCCCGTCGTAGGCGGCCTGCATGAGCCCCAGGAAGGTCGCGCAGAACGTGAGCGGCGAAAGGTGGGGAAAGGCGTTGTACATGGCGCCGAACATGCCTGGCGGCAGCACCTCGCCGTCGTCGGGAACGAACACGTCCTGGAGCACCATGTCGCGGCTCACGGTGGCGCGCATCCCCATCGGGTCCCACTCGCCGGGAAAGGTCACACCCGGGGCGTCCTTGGGCACCTGCAGGTACAGGGTGCGCTCGATCCAGGGCTCGTCGCCCAGGCGGATGGCGGGCGTGGCGAAATAGGGAGCGCTCCCCGCCAGCGACACGAAGAACTTTCGGCCGTTGACCACGTAGCCGCCGTCCACCTTCTTCGCCGTGGTCCCGAAGCGGCGCCCGCCCATGCTGAGCTTGGTGTCCGTCTGGCCCTGCTCGACCGGCTCGCTGTGGGGCTGCCCGTAGAAGGCGCCCTCTTCCACCACTTCGCGGAACTTCGCCGCGCGCAGCTTGTCGTGTCGCTCGCGCGTCGCTGGCGTCATGGGCATGGTGTCGGCAATCACGCCCATCATGAGCATGGTGAGACAGTGCATGTTGAAGGTGAGGGACGTCGAGGCGTTGCCCTGGGCGATCTGCTCGGCGACGAGGCAATAGGTCTCGTAGTCGGCGCCCAGCCCCCCGTGACGCTCGGGCACGCACAGGCCGAGCAGACCCGTGGCCCGGAGATCGGCGTAGTCGTCGAACGGGAACGAGGCCTCGCGGTCGTGACGCTCCGCGCGCGGCGCGAAGCGCTCCCGCGCCAGACGGCGGGCGAGGTCGATCAGCTCACGCTGCCGCGGCGTGGGGGCGAGGTCCATGGCCAGCCATTGTGTCACCAAAGGGCTGCCGCCGCGCAAGCCCGGAGAGGGTCAGCGGGGGCGGCGGACCTTTTCCATGAACGCGCCCACTCCCGGCTCCGCGTAGACGCCGAAGGCGTCGGCCAGGGTGCCCCGCACCCCGCCCCGCGTCTCGAGCGCGTAGAGGATGGCCATGTCGTCAGGATCCGAGACCCCCTCGAAGCGGTAGAACTCCACGAGGCGCACCTCGTCGGGGGTGGACAGCTTGCCGCTCTGGACGGCGCGCAGCCGGTCGCCGGCGAGCATGAATTGCTCTGTGAAGCCCCGGGCGGCGAGCTCCGCCATCACATCGACCAGCGTGGGGACTTCGATGGCGGCAGCCATGGGGCATCGCTCCCATCTCGATCGTCCGCCCGCCCGCGGCGATCGTCAAGGGCGCGCCCCTACTCGATGGAGCGGCCCCCGTCCACGTCGAGGCACACCCCGGTGAGGAACGCGGCGTCGGCGGAGGCGAGAAAGGTCACCGCGCCCGCCACGTCGCCGGGCGTGCACAGCCGCTCGAGGGGGATGCCGCGCACGAGCGTCGCCCGTGTGCGATCGTCGAGCGGCGTCCCCCCGCGCGCCGTCAGCATGAACGCGGTATCGGCGGCGACCGGGCAGACCGCGCACACGCGGATCTTGTCCCGCGCGACCTCGCCGGCGAGGCCCCGGGTGAGGGTCAGCACGGCGCCCTTGGTGGCGTTGTAGACAGTGACGCCCCGGCGCGGCCGCCGGGCGCCGATGGAGGCGGTGTTCACGATCACGCCGCCGCCCCGCGCACGCAGCGCCGGCACCGCGTACTTGCAGCCCAGGAAGACGCCCTTCATGTTGACCGCCACTTGCCGATCGAAGTCGGCTTCCGGGAGCTCCCAGAGCGGCATCGACGGATGCGCGAAGCCCGCGTTGTTGACCATCACGTCGAGCCCGCCGTACGCGGCCACCGCAGCCGCCACGAGCTCCTCGACGTCCGCGGCCGCCGCCACGTCGCAGCGCCGGAACCGCGCCCGGCCGCCGCTCGCCGTGATGGCGGCGGCCACCGCCCCGCCCGCCGTCTCGTCGACGTCGCCCAGCATCACCGCCGCGCCCTCGGCGGCGAAGCGGCGGCCGATGGCTTCCCCGAATCCCTTCGCCCCGCCCGTCACCACCACCACCTTGCCGTCGAACCGTCCCGGAATGAGCATGCCCTCTTCTACCGTTCGCGGGGCGGCTCGACAAGGGCCTGTGCTAGCCTCCTGGCACCGACTGCCACCAGGAGGCCCGACCCCATGGACTATGCCGACTACCAGCACCTCGTCTTCGAGCGCCGTCCCAACGGCGTGGTGCTCATCACCATCAACCGGCCGGAAGTCCTCAACGCCACCAACGATCGCCTGCACTGGGAGCTCACGCAGGTCTGGCTGACCCTCGACGCCGACGACACCGCGCGCGTGGCGGTGGTGACGGGGGCCGGGCGCGCCTTCTCCGCAGGGGGCGATCTCGATATGGTGGACGCCAACAGCCGCGATCCCAAGCGCCTCGCGCGGACCGTCCGCGAGGCCTCGGACATCGTCTACAACATGATCAACCTCGACAAGCCGGTCATCTCCGCCATCAACGGCGTCGCGGTTGGCGCGGGTCTCGTGGTGGCGCTGCTCTCCGACATCAGCGTCATGTCGGAGACCGCCCGCATCACCGACGGCCACACGCGGCTGGGCGTGGTGGCGGGCGATCACGCGGCCATCGTGTGGCCGCTGCTCTGCGGGATGGCGAAGGCCAAGTACTATCTCCTCACCTGCGACTTTATCGACGGCAAGGAGGCGGAGCGCATCGGGCTCGTGAGCCTGTGCGTGCCCGCGGCGGAGGTGCTGCCGAAGGCCTTCGAGGTCGCGGACAAGCTCGCCACCGGGGCCCAGCAAGCCATCCGCTGGACCAAGCGCTCGCTCAACAACTGGCTCCGCATGGCCGGGCCCATCTTCGACCAGTCCATCGCGCTCGAGATGCTGACCTTCATGGACGAGGACGTCCGCGAGGGCGCCCGGGCGATTCGCGAGAAGCGGCCGCCGCGCTTTCCCTCCGCGCGCTGAGCGACGCGGAGAGCCCGCTTCCGAGGTTCGTGCTAGCATCGGGTCGCACGGAGGAGACGACGCAGCGATGGCGGACATCGTCCTCGGCATCGGCAGCTCGCATAGCCCCATGCTCAGCACGCCGCACGAGGCCTTCGCGGGCCATCGCGAGCGGGATCAGCAGCGCGTGCCCGAGTTCGCCGCGCTCGCTCGGGCCAACTCGGACCGGGTGGCGCCTGAGCTGGCGCCGACCCGCACCGCCGCGCGCCACGCCGCCAACCAGGATGCCATCGCCCGCCTGGGCGCCGTGCTCGCCGAGGCCCGCCTCGATACCGTGATCGTCATCGGCGACGACCAGGGTGAGTGGTTCAGCGTGGATAGCCAGCCCGCGCTCTGCATCTACTGGGGGGAGAGCGTGGAGAATCTGCCGCCACCGGTGGAGCGCATGGCGCCCTCCTTACGCCTGGGCTACTGGGGCTACTACGGCGACGGCGCCAACCGCACGTACCCGGTGAACGCGGCGCTCGGCCGCCACCTCATCGAGTCGCTCACCCGCGACCACGGCTTCGACGTCGCGCACATCCGCGTGCAGCCCCGGCACGCGCCCTTCGGCCACGCCTGGAGCTTCGTGCATCAGCGGCTGATGGGCGACCAGGTGGTGCCGATCGTGCCGGTGCTGCTGAACACGTATTATCCGCCTAACCAGCCCACCCCGAAGAGGTGCTACGAGCTGGGACGCGCCATCCGCCGCATCGTCGAGGCCTGGCCCCGCGCGGGGCGCGTGGGCGTGCTGGGCTCGGGCGGGCTCAGCCACTTCGTGGTGGACGAAGCCCTCGATCGCCACGTGCTCGAGATCCTCGCCAAGCGCGACGCCGACGCAGTCGCGGCGCTGCCGCTCGAGCAGCTGAACTCGGGGAATTCCGAGATCCGCAACTGGATCGCCGCCGCCGGCGCGCTCGAGGGCCTCGAGATGCGGCTCATCGACTACGTGCCGTGCTATCGCTCCGAGGCCGGCACCGGCTGCGGGATGGCCTTCGCCGTGTGGGACTGAAGAGGAGGCGCCATGCTCTCGAAAGAGGACAACGAGCTCCTGTGCCGGGTCGGACGCGGGACGCCCATGGGCGACCTGCTGCGACAGTACTGGATGCCGGCACTGCCCGCCGCCGAGCTGCCCGCGCCCGACGGCCCGCCCAAGAAGGTCCGCTTGATGGGCGAGGATCTCGTGGCCTTCCGCGACACGCGAGGCGAGGTCGGCCTGCTCGGCGCCAACTGTCCCCACCGCGGCGCCTCGCTCTTCTTCGGCCGCAACGAGGAGTGCGGACTCCGCTGCGCCTACCACGGCTGGAAGTGGGACGTGGCCGGACGCTGCGTGGACATGCCGAGCGAGCCGGAGGAGAGCACCTTCAAGGACAAGGTACGCGCCCGCGCCTATCCCTGTCGCGACGTCAACGGCGTGATCTGGACGTACATGGGGCCGCGCCAGGCGCCGCCGCCCTTCCCCACGTTCGAGATCAATACGCTGCCCGCCGAGCAGGTCTACCCGCCGCTCATGATGCTCGAGGACTGCAACTGGATGCAGGCCCTCGAGGGAGACATCGACTCCGCCCACATCGATTGGGTGCACGGCAAGCTCCGCGCGGACAGCCCGCAGCGCGGCACGTTCCACCGGGACAAGCGTCCTCGCCTGGAAGTGCTCGGCACGGACTACGGCGCCTGCTACTCCGCGCGGCGGCGGGGCGACGCCGACGGGCTCTACTGGCATCGCATCACCCAGTTCATCCTGCCCTTCTTCACCATGATCGCGGCCAGCGATCCCCACGTCGTCTCGGCGCGCGCGTGGGTGCCGCTGGATGACCACCAGAACCTCCAGTTCGTGATGCGCGGGCGGCTCGACCGCCCGGTGACGGACGAGGAGCGCCGCCAGGTGCGCGATCCCTTCCGCGCCTGGGGCGGCTACGTGGAGGGGGGCAGCGATCCGCGCCAGCGCTTCTACACCAAGGCGAACCTCCACAACGACTACCTCGTCGACTACGAGCTCCAGCGCACCGAGCTCAACCTCGGCATCCCGTTCCTCGGCAACCTACAGGACCGGGCGATGACCGAGACCATGGGGCCCATCTACGACCGCTCCCAGGAGCATCTCGGGACCACCGACGCGATGGTGATCTTCGCGCGGAAGCTCCTCCTCGACGCGGCAAAGGCGCTGCGCGATCAGGGCGCCGTCCCCGCCAACGTGGACGACGCGTCGCTCTACCGCGTCCGGCCCGCGTCCGTCATCCTGCCCGAAGGCGAGAGCTGGCTCGCCGCCACCGAGAAGGCGCGCCAGTCCGACGCGGGCGTCCCGATCGCGTGGGTGCCGTTCGTCTAGCCGCGGGCGCCTGATGGACGCGTCCGAGCGGCCGGCGGCGGAAGGTCTCGCGTACTACCGCGCGATCCCCTATCTCCTCGTGGTGGAGACCGTCGAGCGGGCGGGCCTCTGGTGGCGTCGCGCCACCTATCCCGAGCTCCCAGGCTGCGCTGCGGAGGCGGAATCAGCGGTGGAGGCCATCGCGCAGCTTGAGCACGAGCGCGAGGCCTTGCTCGCGCAGCGCCTCGCGCGTGGCGAGCCGATCCCGGTGCCGCGGCCGCCGCCCCGGGGGCGCGGGCCGGCTTGACAGCCCGCGCCCGCGCGCGTACCGTGCCCGTCGTCGCGATCCTACGCACCGCAGTTCCCGTTCCTTCGCCGCAGAAGAGAGAGGGGACTCCACCATGATTCCCGCTGGCTTCGACTATCACGCCCCCACGACCGTCGGGGAGGCCACCGGGCTCCTGTCCCGGCTGGGCGAGGACGCCAAGGTGCTCTCGGGAGGCCAGAGCCTCATCCCGCTCCTCAAGCTGCGTCTCGCAAGCCCTCGACATCTTGTCGATATCAATAGGATTCCGGGACTGGCCTACGTGAAGGAAAGCGACGGCGCGCTCCGCATCGGGGGGCTCGCGCGCGAGGTCGATCTCGACGAGTCCGACCTAGTGCGCGCGCGTTACCCGCTCCTCGCGGATGCCACCCGCGTCATCGCCGATCCGATCGTGCGGAACCTCGCCACCGTGGCGGGCAACCTCGCCCACGGCGACCCCGCCAACGATCATCCAGCGGTCATGCTCGCGCTGGGCGCGGAGATCATCGCCACCGGCCCCACCGGCGAGCGGCGCATTCCCATTGGCAGCTTCTTCAAGGGCCCGTTCGAGACCGCGCTCAAGCCCGATGAGCTCCTCACCGAGATCCGCGTGCCCCCGCCGGCCGCCCGCAGCGGCGGCGCCTACGTGAAGCTGGAGCGAAAGGTCGGCGATTTCGCGACCGCAGCGGTCGCGGCCCAGGTGACGCTCGCCGCGGACGGCACCGTGGCCGCCGTCGGCATCGCGCTCACCAACGTGGGCCTTACCCCCATCAAGGCGGACAAGGCCGAGGCCGCGCTCAAGGGCAAGCGGCCCGACGACGCCACGCTCAAGCAGGCCGCGCAGCTCGCCGCCGACGCGGCCCGGCCCGAAGCCGATCTCCGCGGCTCCGCCGAATACAAGAAGGACGTGGTGCGGGTCCTGACGGCCCGCGCGCTTCGGAAGGCGATCGAGCGCGCCGGCGGAGGCAAGTGACGCCATGAACGTCCAGGTCACGATCAACGGCGAGAAGCTGTCCGCCGACGTGGAGCCACGCCTCCTGCTGGTCCACCTGATCCGCGAGGTGTTCCGGCTCACCGGCACGCACATCGGCTGCGACACCACCCACTGCGGCGCCTGCACGGTGCTCCTCGACGGCCGTGCCGTGAAGTCGTGCACCATGTTCGGGGTGCAGGCTCACGGACGCGAGATCATGACGGTGGAGGGGCTCGAGCAGAACGGCGCTCTCCATCCGCTGCAGGAGGGCTTCGTCGCCGAGCATGGGCTCCAGTGCGGGTACTGCACGCCGGGCATGCTGATGACCAGCAAGGCGTTCCTGGAGAAGCATCCCTCGCCCACCGAGGACGACATCCGCTGGGCCATCTCCGGCAATCTCTGCCGCTGCACCGGCTACGTGAACATCATCAAGGCCGTTCAGCACGCGGCGGCCAAGCTCCGGGCGACCGCGCCCGCCGCGGGAGGCGCCCGATGACGACGGCCAGGACCAGTCCCGAAGTCGGCGGCATGGGCCACTCGATCAAGCGGAAGGAGGATCCGCGCTTCATCCGGGGCAAGGGCACCTACGTGGACGACGTGGTGCTGCCGGGCATGCTCTACCTGGACATCGTGCGGAGCCCTCACGCGCACGCGCGAATCGTGAAGATCGACACGTCGAAGGCCATGGCGGTGCCGGGCGTGCTCGCCGTCATCACCGGCGCCGATCTCGCCAAGTACAACCTCCACTGGATGCCCACCCTGATGTCGGACACCCAGATGGTGCTGCCCGTCGAGAAGGTGATGTATCAGGCCCAGGAGGTGGCGGCCGTCCTCGCCACCACCCGCTACGCCGCCGCCGACGGCGCCGCCGCGGTGGACGTGGACTACGACCCCCTGCCCGCGGTGGTGAGTCCCCAGAAGGCGCTGGAGCCGGGGGCGCCCGTGCTCCGCACCGACAAGAAGGACAAGAAGGACAATCACATCTGGCACTGGGAGTGGGGCGATCGCGCCGCGACGGATCGCGCCTTCTCCGAGGCCGAGGTGACGGTCAAGGAGCAGATCTACATCCCGCGCATCCACGTGGCGTCCATCGAGACCTGCGGCTGCGTGGCGCACTTCGACAAGGTCAACGACAAGCTCACGGTGTGGATGACCACCCAGGCGCCTCACGCGATCCGGACCGTCTTCGCGCTGGTGGCGGGGCACGTGGGGCTGGCCGAGCACAAGATCCGCATCATCTCCCCCGACATCGGGGGTGGGTTCGGGGGCAAGGTGCCCGTGTACCCGGGCTACGTGATCGCGGTCGCCGCGTCCGTCCTCACCGGCAAGCCGGTGAAGTGGATCGAGGACCGGATGGAAAACCTGCAGGCCGACTCCTTCGCGCGTGACTATCACATCACCGCCGAGCTCGCGGCCCGGAAGGACGGCACCCTGACCGCGCTACGCATCAAGACCCTCGCCGATCACGGCTACACCGACGCCGCCGCCAACCCCTCGAAATTCCCCGCGGGCCTCTTCCACGTCTGCACGGGCTCGTACGACCTCAAGGCCGCCCACGTGGAGGTCGACGGCGCTTATACGAACAAGCCGCCGGGCGGCATCGCCTATCGCTGCTCGTTCCGGGTCACCGAGGCGGTGCACACCATCGAGCGGATGGTGGACATCATGGCGCATCAGCTGGGCCAGGACCCGGCCGAGCTCCGGATGAAGAACTTCATCCGGCCCGAGCAGTTCCCCTACAAGTCCGCGCTGGGCTGGGAGTACGACAGCGGCAATTACGGCGGCGCCCTCAAGCTGGCCATGGATACCATCGGCTACGCCGATCTCAAGCGCGAGCAGGCCGAGAAGCGGAAGCGGGGCGAGCTGATGGGCATCGGCATCTCGAGCTTCACCGAGATCGTGGGCGCCGGCCCCTCCAAGCACTTCGACATTCTGGGGCTCAAGATGTTCGACTCCTGCGAGATCCGCATCCACCCCACCGGGAAGGCGATCGCGCGCTTCGGGACCAAGTCACAGGGGCAGGGCCACGAGACGACCTACGCGCAGATCCTCGCCGAGGAGCTGGGCATTCCCGCGGCCGACATCCAGGTCGAGGAGGGCGACACCGACACCGCGCCCTACGGCCTCGGCACCTACGCCAGCCGCTCCACGCCGGTGGCCGGCGCCGCCGCCGCCATCGCGTCGCGCAAGATCCTGGACAAGGCGCGGAAGATCGCCGCGCATCTCCTCGAGGCGGCGCCGGAGGATCTCGTCTACGAGCCGGGCAAGTTCTCGGTGAAGGGGGCGCCCAACCGCTCCAAGACCATCCAAGACTGCGCCTTCGCCGCCTACACCAACCACCCGCAAGGCATGGAGGCGGGGCTGGAGGCCGTGTCCTACTACGACCCGCCCAACCTCACCTACCCCTTCGGAAGCTACATCTGCGTGGTGGACATCGACAAGGGCACCGGCGAGGTGAAGGTGCGCCGCTTCGTCGCCATCGACGATTGCGGCAACATCATCAATCCCATGATCGTGCAGGGCCAGGTGCACGGCGGTCTCACCATGGGGCTGGCCCCGGCGCTCCTCGAGGAGATCTCCTACGACGAGCACGGCAACGTCCAGGGCGGGAGCTTCATCGACTACCTCCTGCCCACCGCGGTGGAGACGCCCAAGTGGGAGACCGGCCACACGGTGACGCCCTCGCCGCATCACCCGCTCGGCGCCAAGGGCGTGGGCGAGTCGGCCACGGTGGGCGCCCCCGCCGCCATCGCCAACGCGGTGGTGGATGCGCTCTGGCATCTCGGCGTCCGTCATGTGGACATCCCCATCACGCCCCCGAAGGTGTGGAAGCTGCTCCGCGAAAAGGGCGTGACCGACTAGCGATGCCCGAGCCGGATCTGCTCACGCTCGCCGCCGCGCTCCGCGAGCAAGGGGAGCTCTTCGCGCTCGCCACCGTGGTGCGCTGCGAGCGGCCCACCTCTGCCAAGCCCGGCGCCAAGGCGCTGATCCGCGCGGACGGGGCGATCACCGGCTGGGTGGGTGGCGCCTGCGCCGAGCCCGTCGTCGTGCGCGAGGCCCTCGCCGCGCTCCGGGACGGCCAGCCCCGCCTCGTCAGCCTCGTGGGCGAGTCCGGGCGGGTGGCCGGCCGCGTCGAGGGCATCCGTGAGCTCCCCATGACGTGCCACAGCGGCGGCACGCTGGAGATCTACGTGGAGCCATATCTGCCCAAGCCCGTCCTCCTGCTCATCGGCAACGGCCCCGTGGTCGAGACGCTCGCCGCGCTCGGCCGCGCGGTGGACTACGCCGTCACCGTGGCGGAGGCCGATCCCCACGCGCTCGACGGCCTCGTCCTCACGCCGCGCACCGCGGTGGTAGTGGCCACCCACGGCGAGGTGGACGAAGGGATGCTCGAGCGCGTGCTCGACACCGGCGCCGGCTACGTGAGCCTGGTGGCGAGCCGCAAGCGCGCGACCGCCATCGTGGAGAGCCTGCGCGGGCGCGGCGTGCCTGTCGCGCGCCTGAGCCGGCTCAAGGCCCCCGCCGGGCTGGACATCGGCGCGGTGGCGCCAGCCGAGATCGCGGTGAGTATCCTCGCCGAGATCATTCAGCTGCAGCGGGGCGAGAAGGCTTCCGCGGGCGGGAGCCCGAGCCCCGAGGCCGCCGAGGCGCGCGACCCCGTATGCGGGATGACGGTGGTGGTGGCCACTGCGCGATACCGTTCGGACGCGCCCGGGGGGCCGGTCTACTTCTGTGCCGCGGGCTGCAAGGCCCGCTTCGACGCGGCGCCCGAGCAGTTCGCGGGCACGCGCGTCACATTCGCGCGCGTACCCACGCCACCCACGGATCCTCGCGCCCGCTGATCTCCTCGTTGGTGGGCGCGAGCGGAGCCCAGTACGGCGTGCCCCCCTTGAGCAGCAGCAGATACTCTCCGCCCTCGCGGTAGCGGCGCGCGAAGCAGCCGCCGCACCCCGGCTCGCGGCCCACGCAGTCGATCTCGCGATACGGCGGGCGGCGGCCGGGATCGGGCCGGTACGCCGCGAGCTCACCCGGCACAGTCAGGGCGGGACCGGCGGGGGTTCCCCGCAGAACTTCGAGGACGCGCAGGTGGACTGTCCCGGCGGAGCCACGGACATCCGGCGGGGCAGGCACGGCCCGGGCGCGGACGATCAGCTCCGCCTCGCGAACGACCTCCTCCACCGGGCGCAGCATGGCGGAGCACGCCTCGGCGGCGGCCGGAGCCAGGAGCAAGGCTCCGACCACCGCGCCCGTCGCCGGGATGAGGGCGCTGAGCCCGGGGCGCGCGAAGGCGACCGCTACTTCCCCTCGAGCGCCGCGAGAGGGGCGTAGTCGGCGACCGACCCGTGCCCTCCCGCGAACCGGGTGGGCGTGATGCCGTACTTCTTCACTCCCGCGATGATGGCGGCCAGGGGTGGGGTCGCCTGCGCCGGCAGCGGGCCCCCCGGGCTCCAGATGTCGGTGACGAAGCCCAGCTGCGCCGCCGGCACGTACCCCATCAGGGTGGAGTCGGCGTGCGGGTTCTCGAGCAGGTACGCCTGCACCTCGCGGGTTCCGTCATTGAGCATCCACTTGTCGGACACTTCCACGATGGACACGCCGCTGAGATCCTTCGCGGTGAGGTCGGGGTTGCGGCTGTAGGGCGCGGCCAGAACTTTCCGATAGTGCGCTGCCGCCCCTCGGCCCACCACGAGGGTGGCGCCCTCGGCGACGTAGGCGCGCACCCCGCCCGCGTGGTCCATGTGGTGATGCGTGAGCACGATGTACTTCACCGGCTTGCGGAGGTACTTCGCGCGAGCGGCGCTCAGCACCATGTTCGACTGCCGATCGCTGACCGGCGCGTCGAAGACCACGACATAGTCCTTCATCTCGACCATCAGGCTGTTATGGGTGCCGCCCACCACGTGGTTCACGCCGGGCGCCAGCTCGGTCAGCCGCAGGCCGCTGGACGCCCGCGCGTCCCAGCTGGGCGATTCCGAGTCCATGTAGACGCCGATGAACTGGCGCCGCAGCACCCACTGATACGGTACGTCGACGGTGGCCGGCTTGACCGCCGTTGCCTTGACGGCGGCGGGGATGGCGAAGCGGTCCGCCGCCACCGGAGCGTTGATGGCGATGTCGGTGAGCTTGGTCTCCTGCACCACGCGCCCGTTCAGCTCGTACTTCTGCGTGGTGGCGACCTGGACTCCGTTCACCGCCTTCCAGTCCGAGAAGACGAGATCGTAGGTGACGTCGCCCCAGATATTGTCGTAGTCGAGGCTGCGGACGCGGGCGACCCGCCCGCTCGCCTTATCGAAGAGCACCATCAGCGGCTGGCCCGCGGTCCGGTATTCCGCGGCAGCATAGCTGACCCCTCCCACCGTCACGTCGTCGACGGCGGCCACCGCCTCGGGATTCCGCTGCATCGCCAGCAGGAGCGCCGCCGAGCTGCGCCGCAGCTCCCGCTGCGCGGTGGCGAGCCGCAGGCTGGACATCGAGTGCGCGGGGGGATTCGACTCCTGGCTCTGCTTGTTGCGGCCGTTGCTGTCGATGCCGGCCACGTAGCCGGCGTCGGCGGTGACGATCTCGGTGAAGGTGAACGTGCGCGGGGAGGGATAGGCGAAGTTGCGGACCCAATCGATCCGCGTCGCGCCGGCGGCCAGGTCGGTCACCGACGTGAAGGTCGACTCGCCGGCAAAGCGCGGCTCGCCGCCGGGCGTCTGCGACTGCTCGGGCTCCCACTGCTTGACGGTGCCCTTCACGGACACCGTCTTGACGGCGGAGAGCGCGTCGACGCCGCCCGCCGCCTGGATGGCGCGCGTCACCAGCGCCTGACCTCGCTGCTGAGTGGATGCGCAGGACACGACGGCGAGGAAAACGGTCAGGAGCAGCCCGATGCGCCTCATTGCGTGCCTCCCTGTGGGTGGATGGACATCCGAACCCTACGGACCGGGGTTGCCGATGTCAAGCCGGCCCGGTACATTAACCGCCATGCCGGACCCGGCGGTTCCCGCCATCGATTACAAATCGCTGGTCCAGGACGATCGCATCCACGCCTCCCTCTACACCGACCCGCGCGTCTTCGCCGAGGAGATGGAGCGGATCTTCCACCGCGGGTGGGTGTTCGTCGGCCACGAGAGCGAGGTCCCCCGCCCTGGCGACTTCGTCACCCGGCGGATCGGCACCGAGCCGGTCATAATGGTGCGCGGGGGGGACGGCGCGATCGCCGTCCTCGTCAACCGATGCATGCACCGGGGCACGCTCGTCTGCCCCGCCGACCGCGGCCATGCACGCACGTTCACCTGCCCCTATCACGGCTGGACGTACGATCTCGCGGGCACGCTGCTGGGCGTCCCCTATCCGGGCGGCTATGCGGCCCTCGACAAGGCCGCCCACGGCCTGACGCGCGCGGCGCGCGTCGACGCGTATCGCGGCTTCGTCTTCGCGGGCCTAAGCCCTCAGGGGATGTCCCTGGGGGAACATCTGGGGCCCGCCACCCGGCTCATCGATCGCTCCTGCGACCTCGCCCCCGACCGCGCGGTGGAGCTCACCGCGGGGTGGGTCAAGCACCAGTGCGCGGCCAACTGGAAGATGCTCCCCGAGAACGACAGCGACGGCTACCACCTGGGCTTCGTCCACCTCGCGCTCTTCCGCACCATCCGTACCCAGTATCAGCGCGTGGTGGGCGACGAGCGGACGATCAAGGCGGTGGTCCGCGACTGGGGCGGCGGCCACATCGAGATCGACTGGTCGCCCGGCTACGAGCGGCCCTTCGAGTGGCTGGGCGGAGCCTCCGGGCCCGCGGTCGCCGACTTCACCGCCGCCCTCGAGCGGCGGGATGGGCCGGAGCTGGCTCGGCGGCGGCTCATGGAGGGCCCCGCCCATGCCCTCATCTTTCCCAACCTCTTCCTCGGCGAGACCAACATCGCCATCGTGCAGCCCCTGAGCGTGGACGCCTGCGTGCACTGGCACACACCCATGTTCCTCAAGGGCGCCCCCGAGCTGAATGGCCGCCTGCTCCGCATGGCGGAGGCCGGCATGGGTCCCGCCTCCTTCCTCATGCCGGAGGACCTGATCATCGCCGCCCGCAATCAGCTGGGCCTGGCCGCCCACACCGCCCCGTGGCTCCTCCTCGGGCGCGGGCTCAACCGCGAGGCCATCGACGCGGAGGGCCGCACCGTCTCTCACGTCACCGACGAGACGACCAATCGCGGCTTCTTTCGCCACTTCCGCGCGGTGATGACGGAGTCGTAGCCGCTGCCGCGCGTCCCCGATGGTCTCCGACGTCGACACCCGCGCTGTCACCGAGTTTCTCTACATGGAGGCCCGCCTCGCCGACGAGGCGCGCTATGCCGAGTGGCTGACCCTGTGGACCGACGACGGAGTGTACTGGGTCCCCGCCACCGCCGAGACCGGCGCCGACCCGGAGCGCCACCTCTCGCACATCTACGACAACCGCGCCCGCATCGAGACGCGCGTGAAGCTCTTGCAGACCGGGCACCGCTTCAGCCAGGAGCCGGCCTCACGCATGCGCCGCCTCATCTCGAACATCGAGGTGACGGCGCCGGCGGCGGGCGAATGGGTGACCGAGTCGAACTTCATGCTCGCCGAGCTGGCGGTGCAGGCCCGGCGGGAGCTGCACTGGTGGGTGGGCCGTGCCACCCATCGCCTGCGCCGGGTGGATGGCGCCCTCCGGATGAGCGCGAAGACGGTGGTCCTCGTGAACGCGGCTGAGCCGCTCCCCAACCTCGCCTTCCTGATCTGAGGCCGAGCCCATGCTCACGCGTCTCGATCACATGATGGTCTGCGTGCCCGATCTCGCCGCCGGCGTCGAGGCGTATCGCCGCATCGGCTTTGACGTCCACGCCGGCGGGACCCACACCGGCCGCGGCACCGAGAACGCGATCGCCTTCTTCGCCGACGACTACCTCGAGATCCTGAGCCTCCGGGCGCAGCCGGCGGCTGGGACCCCCGCACCGGGCAGCTCCGAGGCGCGGCTGGCCGAGTTCCTGGCCCGCGGCGGCGGGCTCCGTTACATCGCCATCCAGAGCGACGACCTCGCCGCGGACGTCGCCGCGATGCGCGGCCGCGGCGTCGACGTGAGCGAACCCAGCGAGGGGGGACGCACGACGCCCGCCGGCCAGGAGCTCCGGTGGCGGGCGGCGCAGCTCGGCCCGCGGCATCCGCTCCCCATCTTCTTCATCCAGCACCTCACTCCGCTGGCGGAGCGGCGGCGGCAGGTCCCGCGGCCCGGCGAGCACCCCAACGGCGCCCTGGGCGCGCAGCGCGCCTACATCGTGGTGCCCGACCTCGCGGCCGCCGTGCCGGAGTACGCTCGCGTGCTCGGGGTGCCGGCGCCGCGGGTGCAGCGCGGCGGCGTGATCAAGGCGGACATGGCGGTGTTCGAGCTCGGATCCACCGGCCTCGGGGTCGCCCAGCCCGCGGAGCCCGGGCCCGCCGCGGAGGCGCTGGCCCGGCGCGGCCCCGGCCCCTTCCAGGTGCTCTATCGGGCCCGGAGCCTGGACGCGGCCGCGGACTGGATGGCGAGCCGCGGCCTGCCGCGTCCCGCGCGCGGCGTGCGCAACACGGGCGAGCAGGCCATGCTGGTCGCGCCGGAGCACGCGGGCGGTGTCTACGTGGGCTTCTTCGGGCCCTCGTAAGAGGAGGATCGCCATGCTGATCGTGGACGCCCAGGTGCACATCTGGAGCAGCGGCAAACCGACCAATCCCAATCACCGGCAGGTGCCGGTGTACTCGAAGGACGACGTGCTGAGGGAGATGGCCGAGGCCGGCGTGGACGCGGCCGTCATCCATCCGCCCGCGTCCTGGGATCCGAGCTCCAACGAGCTGGCGGTGGAGGCCGCGCGCCAGCACCCGGAGCGCTTCGCCATCCTCGGCAACTTCCCGCTCGATCGGCCCGAGAGCCGGGCGCTCGTCGATGGCTGGAAACAGCGGCCCGGCATGCTGGGCCTGCGCTTCGTGTTCCTGCAGGCGCACCAGCGGAGCTGGCCCACCGATGGCACCATCGACTGGCTGTGGCCGGCCGCGGAGCGCGCGGGGCTACCGGTCGCGCTGCACGCCTCTCTCTTCATGCCCACGGTGGGGAAGATCGCGGAACAGCACCCGCGCCTCAAGCTGATCGTCGACCACCTCGGCCGCACCTCCGGCGCCAAGGACGACGCCGCGTGGGAGAGCCTGCCCGAGATGCTCGCGCTGGCGAAGTACCCCAACGTCGCGGTGAAGGCGACGGGCGCGCCCAGCTACTCCAGCGCGCCCTACCCCTACCGGAACATCCACGCTCACCTGCGCCGTATCTACGACGCCTTCGGCCCCGCTCGGCTCTTCTGGGGCACCGACATCACGCGCATGCCCTGCTCGTGGCGGCAGTGCGTGACGCTCTTTACCGAGGAGCTGCCCTGGCTCGCCGGCCGCGACCTGGAGCTCGTGATGGGCCGCGCCGTTTGCGAGTGGCTGGGCTGGAAGCACCCGCGACTCTGAGCCCGCGCTAGGGGCCTCCGCCCCATGCGAGCTGCCAGGCGATCCCGGCGGTGGTGAAGCTGCCGCCGAAGCGCGCGTAAGCGCCGGTGCTGCCGTTGATCTTCACGGAGCTCAGGCGGGTGACCGGGAACGACACGGTGACGCCGACACGCACGTTCTCCTGGAACGTGTCACTCTTCACGTCGTCCACCGCCACACGTCCGCCGCGGTAGCCGACCACATTCAGCGACGCCCAGATCCCCCACGGCAGGTTGTAGATCAGGTGACCCTGGAGCGAGTACAGCGGCTCGCGCTCGAGCGTCCGGCTGCCGAGGAAGTCGTCGTTCGTGGTGAAGAAGGTGACGCCGAAGGCGAGCTCGAGGATGAGCGGCCCCCAGGCCTTGGACACGCCGATCTCCGGCTTGAAGGACCAGCGGTTGGCCCCGACATTCAGGAGCTTGTCGTCATCGTACTGCCCCAGCGGCGCGCTCACGATCAGGCTTGCCCCCACGATGAGGTCCTGACGGTAGTCGGCGAACTCCTCGAGGCTCATCGCGGGCGCGCCGTAGAGGTTGACGGCGAGGCGGAGCCTCGGGTCCCCGAGGCCGGCCACCTCCCGCTCCCCCGCCTCGCCCCGGAAGGTCGCCCGCCCGGACAGCCAGGCATAGGGCAGCGCGACCCCGACGCTGGCTGAACGCCCCAATACCCCGAACGACCGCACGTAGGCGAGCCCCGTCGTGTGTATCCGCAGGCTCGCGTCCTGGAGCGGCCCCGACGCGTCGAACTCGATGTCGCCCTCGGAGTAGGCGTAGACCGCCGCGAGAAAGTTGAGGCCGACGGGGATGTTGGAGTACGCGCGCGGCTCGATCTGCTGGGCCTCGGAGACGGGGGACACCGCGAGGACGGCGAGCAGCGCCGTCACAAGGCCGGACACGGTTGGGACACACCGCACGAACCGCATCATGCCACGAGCGGCCTTGACTCCGCGTCTCCCCTGTCGCAGTCTCGCCCGTGACCCCACTTCATGGAGGAGCACATGACCACCGCCGCCACCGACCCCCGGCTGAACATCGAGCAGCACCTGCACATGTACCGCCAGATGGCCAAGATCCGCGCCTTCGAGGAGCAGGTGAACGAGCTCTACAAGGGCGCCAAGATGCCCGGCCTCGCGCATCTCTACGTCGGCGAGGAGGCGGTGGCGGTCGGAGTGTGCGAGGCGCTCAACCGCGACGACTTCATCACCAGCACGCACCGCGGCCACGGCCACTGCCTCGCCAAGGGCGCCTCGGTGAACCGGATGTTCGCCGAGCTCCTCGGCAAGGAGTCGGGCTACTGCCGCGGCAAGGGCGGCTCCATGCACATCGCCGATCCCGAGACGGGCAATCTCGGCGCCAATGCCATCGTGGGCGGCTCCGCCGGCATCGCCACCGGCGCCGCGCTGTCCGCCAAGATGCGCGGCAGCGGCCAGGTCGCGGTGTGCTTCTTCGGCGACGGCGCCCTGGGCCAGGGCCTCGTCTACGAGTCCATGAACATGGCCGCCCTCTGGAAGCTCCCCGTCATCTACGTCTGCGAGAACAACCTCTACGGCGAGTACACGCCGTGCGGCGAGACGGTGGCCGGCGAGATCCTCGCCCGCGCCCGCGCCTTCGGCATCCACGCCGAGGCGGTGGACGGGCAGGACGTGCAGGCGGTGAATGCCGCCATGCAGCGGCTGGTGGCGCGGGCCCGGCGGGGTGAGGGTCCCGCCTTCGTGGAGTGCAAGACCTACCGTTACTACGGGCATCACGTGGGCGACGTCAACCGCGACTACCGCACGCGCGAGGAAGAGAAGGAGTGGATGACCGGGCACGACCCCCTGCAGACCCTGGCGGGGCGGCTCACCGCGCAGGGAATCGCGGACGCGGCCGTCTTCGACCGCATACAGGCCGACGTGAAGGCCGAGATCGACAAGGGAGTGGAGTACGCCCTGTCGGCGCCCTACCCCGCGGCGGGCCAGGTGGACGAGGACGTGTATGCCTGACGTCCGCGTCTACGCCCTCTGCACGGGCTACATCGAGCTCGACCGCGCCAGCATGCTGTCGGATCTGCCCGCCGGCCAGCCCTGGACGGTGCCGGTGCTGAGCTTCCTCGTGGCCCACCCGCGCGGCCGGCTGCTCTTCGACACCGGCGTGCACTGTCAGGCGCGGCTCGATCCCCTCACGCGCCTGGGCGCCGAGCGCATGAAGCGCCTGACCGTGAAGTCGAGCGAAGGCGACGACGTGATCCCCCAGCTCGCGCGGCTCGGATTGACGCCGACCGATATCGGATATGTCGCCAACTCGCACCTGCACTTCGACCACTGCGGGGGCAACGAGTTCTTCCCGAAGGCGACCTTTCTCGTGCAGCGGCCCGAGCTGGAGGCGGCCCGCAAGCCGGGCTTCGTGCCGAAGTACAGCCCGAGCCCCATCGACTTCGACCATCCGCTCGACTATCGGCTCATCGAGGGCGAGCACGACGTGTTCGACGACGGCTCCGTCGTCCTCATCCCCACCTACGGCCACACGCCCGGGCATCAGTCGCTCCGCGTGCGGGCGGGCAAGGACGCCCAGCTGGTCGCCGCCTCGGACGCCTGCTACACGCGGGAGAACATGGACCGCGACGTGCTGCCCAATATCCTCTGGGACCCGGGCGTCATGCGGGAGTCGCTGGCAGCCCTGCGGAAGCTGCGGGACCAGGGCGGCGCCACCATGTTCTACGGCCACGACCCCGACCAGTGGAAGGGCACCCCCCGCGCGCCCGCCGCGGTGATCTAGGTCGCGCCGTCCTTCAGCAGAGCGGCGATGTCGGCGTCGCCGTAGCCCAGCTCCCTCAGGATCTCCTCGCGATGCTGCCCCAGCAGGGGCGACGGCGCGATCGTCGTCGGGGAGGCCGAGAGCTTGATCGGATTCCCCACCGTGCGGAACGGTCCGCGCACGGGATGGTTCACCTCGACGATCATGTCCCGGGCGAGCAGGTGGGGATCGGTCAGCACCTCGCCGGTGTCCAGGCAGGCCCCGCAGGGCACGCCCGCGCCACCGAGGACCTTCATGACCTCGTGCTTGCCCCGCGTCGAGGTCCAGCCCTCCACGAGGGCGTTCACGTCCTCACGGTTCTTCCAGCGCGCCTCCCCCGTCTCGTAGCGGGAGTCGCCGATGAGGTCCTCGCGGCCGATCGCGCGGAGGAGCGGGTGCCACATCTGCTGCTGCACGAAGATGAACACGTAGTCGTTGGGCCCGCCGGGATGGCAGCGATACGTCGTGCCCGGCACGCCCGCGCCGAGCTGATTGCCGGTGCGCTCCATCACCCGGCCGTAGCGCTGATGGTCGCGCAGGCTCACGCGGATCAGGTTCACCACCGCGTCCTGCATGGACACCTCCACCGCCTGCCCTTCGCCGGTGGACTGTCGCTGCATGAGCGCGGCGAGGATGCCGATCACGCAGTGCATGCCCGTGCCGGAGTCGCCGATGGACGGCCACGCATACGTCGGAGGGCCGTCGGGGAAGCCGGTGACGCTCATGGCGCCGCCCATCGCCTGCGCGATGGGCTCGTAGCTCTTGTAGTCGGCGTACGGCCCGTAGGAGCCGAAGCCCTTGATGCTGGCGTAGACCAGCCGGCGATTGAGGGCGCGCACGGCAGGGTAGCCGAAGCCCAGTCGCTCGATCACCCCGGGGCCGAAATTCTCCAGCAGGACGTCCGCGGACTTGAGCAGGGCGCGGAAGACGTCCTGCCCGCGCGGGTGCTTGAGGTTCAGGGTCAGGCTGCGTTTGTTGGCGTTGAAGGCGAGGAAGAAGAGGGCGTCCGCATCCGGCTGGTCCCGCTGCGAGTAGCGGGCGACATCGCCCTTGCCGGGCTCCTCCACCTTGATCACGTCCGCGCCCAGCCAGGCCAGCATCTGCCCACAGGACGGCCCTGCCTGATTGTTGGTGAGGTCGACGACGCGGATGCCGGTCAGTGCTTGGCTCATAGGCGGATCTGGCTCATGGCGACAGTCTCTACCACAGCCGCTCCGCCCGGTCTAGAATCACCGCCATGCGCTTCGGGGTCTTCCATCAGGCGTCGGCGGCAGAGGGCCGGTCACACGCGGACCGCTATGGCGAAATGCTCGACCTCATCGCCTTCGCCGACACGCTGGGCTTCGACGTGGCCTGGCTCGCCGAGCTGCACTTCGGCGGCGCCTTCTCGCTCCTGTCCAACCCCCTCATGGCGGTGCCGGCCATCGCCGCGCGGGCCCCGCGCATCCGTATCGGGACCGCCGTCACCCTGCTGCCGCTCCACCATCCCCTCGCCTGCGCGGAGCAGGCGGCCATCGCCGATATCCTCTCGGGGGGACGGCTCGAGTTCGGCGTGGGGCGGGGCTCCATCCCCAGCCAATTCCACGGCTTCCGCGTGCCCCTCGCCGAGAACCGGGCGCGCTTCGACGAGGCTCTGGAGATCATCCGCCTCGCGTGGACGGAGGAGCGCTTCAGCTACCGCGGCACCTTCTACGACGTGGAGGATCTGGCGGTGGTGCCGCGGCCCGTGCAGCGCCCGCATCCGCCCATCCGCGTGGCCGTGCACAGCGCGGAGAGCTTCGCCCACATCGGCGACATGGGGCTGCAGATCTACTCGGGGACCACGACCACGCCGCTGCCTCAGCTTCGCGAGTACATGGCCCTCTATCGCGAGCGGCTCGCCGCTGCCGGCCACCGGTGGCAGCCCGACCAGATGGCCCTGATGCTCCCGATCCACCTGGGCCCCACCGGCGCCGCTGCGCGGGAGGCCATGCGGCCCGGCGTGCGCCGGTACTACCAGAACCTCCAGGCCATCTTCTCCCGGATCCCGGAGTCATACGGCGAGCATTTGCCGCGCCTCAGGATCATCGAGGAGACGCTCGCCAACCTGCCCTTCGAGAAGTTCTGCCGGGATCAGGGAGTGTTCGGCGACGCCGCCGAGGTGATCGACCGGCTGCAGGCCGCCCGCGACGACTTCGGGCTCTCGCAGATCATCGCCTGGTTCGACCAGGGCGCCATGCTGCCGCGCGCCGAGGTCGAGCGGACGATGCGCGAGTTCACCGAGCGCGTCATCCCCAAGCTATGACGCCGCCGCCGCCCCTGCCGGCTCCCGGAAGCTGAAGGCGCGGTCCAGCGGCGGCAACGGCGCCCCGAAAAAGATCCGGCGCTGCACCCGCGGCAGCAGCGGCGAGCGCAGCAGGATCGGCAGCAGCCGCGGCGCCAGCCAGCGCACGAGCGGGTTGGCGCTCCCCTGGCCCAGGAGCACCCGCTGCGCCCCGAGCTGGAGCCGGTGCAGCGTGCGCACGTCCTCCTCGCGCAGCCGCTGGACCTGCGCGAGGACGTCGTGCGGGATCGGCCCCTTGCCGAGGTGGGGCAGCAGCACCTGGGCCGCCACCGCCGCCGTGGCGATGGCCACGTTGACCCCGATCGCCCCCGCCGGGCTCATGGTATGCGCGGCATCCCCGATGAGGAGCAGGCCGTCCCGCGCCCAGTCGCGCACGAAGCGGATGATCCCCTCCAAGGGGAAGAAGGGCTTGAAGTCTGTCAGGCTCGACGCGAACGGCGCGAAGATCGGGTCGAACTGCCGCACCCGCTCCGCCACCGCGGCCACCCCGTCCTGGCGCCAGCGCCGCCATTCCCCCGTGGGCAGGAGAATGCCCGCCTGGATCTGCTGCGGGTACTTGGGCAGCATCAGGCCTCGGACCTTGCCTAGCGACACGTAGAAGGTGCTGGACCACCCCGGCGGCTGATCGATCGTGAACCAGATGACGTCGAAATCGTGGTGCTCGTACTCGGTCTCGAAGCCGCCCAGCCGCGCCACCGCCGAGTAGCGTCCGTCCGCACCCACCACCACATCCGCGCGCACCTCGAAGTCCTCGCTGCCGTGGCGCCGGCCGCGAACGCCGACCACGCGTCCGCCCTCCTCCACGAGCTCGGTCACCTTGGCGCCCATCCAGCACTTGAAGGAGGGAAACGGCTGCGCCTTCCGCAGCAGCGCGTCGAGGAAGATGGGCTGCGGCATCCAGATGGCGTAGGGATACTCGGGCGCGATCCGCTTGAAGAGGAACTCGCCGATCTCCCGGCCGTTCAGCCGAACCTTGCCCGCGTCGAGCAGCGAGTGGGGCTGAGCCAGCACGTACTGGAGCAGCCCCAGCTCGTCCAGGAGGTGGGCGGTGCTGGGCTGGAGCACCTCGCCGCGGAACTCGCGGTCGAAGTTCTCGTGACCCTCCAGCACCAGGACGTCGGCGCCCCGCTTGGCGAGGAGGAGGCCGAGCATGAGGCCGGCCGGTCCGCCCCCCACGATGCAGGCATTCACGGGTGTCGTCGTCATGGCGTCCTCGCTATCCGAAGTAGTCCGTAGAACACGCCCTTGCCCCGGAGGTTGAAGGAGACGCCGGTGGCGATGATGACGGCCCGGGCACGCACCTCGGGGCCCTCCTACAGCACGGACCGCACGAGTCCCCCGTCCACGAGCATGGTGGTACCCGTGATGTAGCTCGACCGGCTGGAGGCGAGGAAGGCCACCAGGTAGGCCATTTCCATGGGGTCCCCGATGCGGCCCACCGCGGTCTCGGCCGCCCGATTCGCGAGCGCGTCCTCCACCGTCTGCCCGAGCTCGCGGGCGCGCGCGGTGACGTTGGCGAGCATGCGCTCGGTCAGGATCGACCCCGGGCACACGTTGTTGACCAGGATCCCGTCGCGCCCCACCTCGTCGGCCAGGCTCTTCGCGAACGCGACCACGCCCATGCGCGTGACGCCGGACAAGGCGAGGTTGGGGATGGGCTGATACACCGTGCTCGCCAGGATGTTGATGATGCGCCCGCCCCCGCTCCGCTTCAGATGCGGCACCGCCTCGCGGCACATGCGCGCGAAGAACAGCAGGGAGCGCTGCACCGCCGTCGCCCATTGCTCCTCGGTGGCCGTGTTCGCGCGGGCCAGCGGCGGACCGCCCGAGTTGTTGACGAGGATGTCGACCCGGCCGAACCGCTCTACCGTGGCGGCGACCAGGTCGCGCGCGGTTTCCGGGCGGTCGAGGTCGCCCGGGAAGGCCAGCGTCTCCGCGCCGGTCACGTCGTGGATCTCTCGCGCCGCCTTGTCCAACTCGCCCGCGGAGCGGCTGCAGAGGGCCACCCGGGCGCCCTCCGCCGCCAGTACCTGGGCGCACGCGCGTCCCAGTCCCTTGCTGGCTCCTCCCACGATCGCCACCTTGCCCGCGAGCTCGAGATCCATGCGTTCTCCTATTCCGCGACGTGCGCGGCCGGTCGGTCGGTCGCCGCTCCCGCGCCCGGCGTGGCGGTGGTGGGCGGCTGCAGCCGGATCCGCCGCATGAGGGGCAGGAACAATGGCATCAGCGCGAACATCACCGCCAGCAGCCAGAAGTCGTCGGCGTAGGCGAGCAGCTGCGCCTGCTCCACCGTCTCGCGATAGAGCATCGCGATCGCGCGACGCTCGGCGGTGAAGGCGTCGCTGCCCGCGCCCAGGAAGTGGCGGGTCCAGCCGGTGAGACGGGCGTGCGTCTCGGGGCTCCAGACATTGATGTGGCTCACGAGGGTGGACTGGTGGTACTGGCTGCGCTGGGCGAGCAGGGTGGTGACCACCGCGATGCCCACGCTGCCGCCCACATTGCGCAGCATCCCGTAGGCGGCGGTGGCGTTGACGAGCTTCTCGCGCTGAATGGTCGCGAGGGTAAGGGTGGACAGCGGCACGAAGATGAACCCGATGGCGAAGCCCTGGATGAAGCGCGGCAGGGCCAGGGCCCAGTAGTCCATGCCGAGGGTGAGGGAGGTCATCATGTAGAGGCTCACCGCGTTCAGCAGGCAGCCGAAGGCGAGCATCCAGCGCTGGTCCACGCGGGTCACGATCCCGGACGCGAAGAGCGAGCAGATATTGCCCAGGCCGCCCGGCGCCAGCACGAGCCCCGACGTCCAGGCGTCGTAGCCGAGCAGCTTCTGGGTGAAGACGGCGACCAGCAGCATCCCCGAGAACATGCCGAAGCCCACGATGGAGATGAGGGCGGCGCCGGTCGCGAAGTTGCGGTCGGTGAAGACCGACAGATCCAGGATCGGGTCCTCCGCGGTGAGCTCGCGGATCAGGAAGCCGGCCAGCGCGCAGACGGCCACGAGGCTCATCGTGACGATCAGTGTGGAGTCGAACCAGTCCTCCCGCTCGCCCCGGTCGAGGACGAGCTGTAGGCAGCCGAAGCCCGCCACCATGAGGCCGAGCCCCCACCAGTCGATGCGTCCGGCCTTGCGCAGATAGGGGGGGTCGAAGAGAAACGCGCTGGCCATGAAGAAGCCCAGCACGCCCACCGGCAGGTTGATGTAGAAGATCCACCGCCACGACCACTCGTCCGCGAGATAGCCCCCCACGGTGGGCCCGAGAATCGGCCCCAGGATGAAGCCCACGCCCCACACGGCCATGGCGAGCCCGCGCTGGTGGAACGGGAAGATCTCCCAGAGTATGGCCTGCGAGAGCGGGATGATGGGGCCGCCCCCGAGCCCCTGAAAGATGCGAGCGATGATCAGCGTGGTGAGGTCGGGGGCGGCCCCGGACAGGAACGAGCTGGCCACGAAGAGGGTGGTGCAGATGAGGAACAGGCGCTTGCGCCCGACGAGCCCCACGAGCCATCCGGTGGCCGGGATCACGACAGCGTTCGCGGCCAGATAGGAGGTGATGACCCAGGACACCTCGTCCAGCCCGGCCGAGAGCGAGCCCTGCAGATGCGGCAGGATCACGTTCGTGACGCTCGTGTCCAGGATCTGCATGAAGGCCACCACCATGACGGTGAGGGTGATGGCCCACTTCCGCGTGGGAGAGATCGGGGGGGCTTCCGGGGCTGGCGGCGTCATGCGTGGCTCGGGCCGTTGGGATAGGATATGCGCCGGGAACCGCCAACGCGAGGGGGGACAAGAGGCTGCTGCACAACGAAGCGACGCGCTCCACCCGGCCGGGCCGCTGGGTAATCCTGGCCATCGCCGTGGTCTGGCTTCTCGCGGCCGACGCCCCGCCGACCTCCGGGCAGACCCCTGCCCCGGACGCCGACGGGCCGGCCGCCGCGGCGGCGTCGGCGTCCAGATCGAGCATCCTCGTACTCCACATGACGCCTCGGATAAGCCCCGCGATCCTGGGCATTGACCAGGCGTTCCGGGCGACCTTGAACGAGACGGTCGCCGAGCGCCCGACGATCTATGCCGAGTATCTGGAGCTGACCGACTTCGACGACGACGCGGTCGTCCAGGAGCAGCTCGCCGCCTATCTGGGAGCCAAGTACCTCCGCATCAAGCTCGACCTGATCGCCGTGACGAGCAGTCGCGCGCTTCGGTTCGTGCTTCGGCACCGCGCGCGTATCTTCCCCGGCGCGGCCGTGGTCTTCGCCGCGGTGGACAAGGAAGCCGCCGGCATCGAGCCCCAGGGCGACGTGTCGGGGGTGTGGCTTTCGATGGACTGGACCGGCACGCTCGAGGCCGCGCGGCGGCTGCAGCCGGACGCCGAGCGCGCCGTGGTGGTCACAGGGGCCTCGGCCATCGACCGGGTCTGGCGGGCGTCGGCGCGAACGCAGCTCGGGCGTCTCGAGCGTCCGATCCCGATCACCTACCTCGACGATCTGCCCCTGGATGCCGTGGCCCAGCGGCTCGCGGCGCTGCCCCCAAGGACCGTGGTCTTGCTCGGTCCGTTCGGGCGCGATGCGACGGGCCAAAGCATCACCCCTCGGGCCGCGGCGGCCCGACTCGCCGCCGCGTCCGCTGTGCCTGTCTACACGGTGCTCGATAGCACCCTTGGCACCGGCGTCGTGGGGGGCCATGTTGTGAGCTTCGAGACCCAGGGGCAGCGCCAGGCCGAGCTCGCGGCGAGGATGTTGAAAGGCGAGCGGCCGCCTCCACACGGCGACGCGACCAACGTCTATCGCTTCGACGCCCGCCAGCTCCGTCGCTGGGGCCTCGACGCGCAGCGCCTGCCGGCGGGCAGCATGGTGCTGTTCGACGAGCCGTCCCTCTGGCAGACCTACCGGGGCTATCTCGTGGGCGGGGCGGCCCTCCTCGTGCTGCAAAGCTGGCTCATCGCCGGCCTCCTCCTCAGCCGGTCCCAGCGCCGGAAGGCGCAGCGGGCGCTCGCCGAGCAGCTCCGCTTCGAGACGCTCGTCTCCGACGTCCTCGCCACCCTCATTACCCGGCCGGCCGGCGGCGTGGACACCCAGGTCGAGCGCGCGCTCGCCCTCATCGGAGCCGATCTCGAGGTGGACCGCGTGCTGCTGGCGGAGCGCAACGAGGTGCAGCAGGCTGCGGACATCACCCACATGTGGGAGCGCGAGGGCGTGCCGCCCCTTCCGCCGTCGGTGCGCTGGGCAGAGTTTCCGTGGATCTCCCGACGCGTGCGGGCCGGCCACGTTGTCGTTGCGACCCCCCGACACCCGCTGCCCCCCGAGGCGGACAAGGATCAGCGGAGCATGGCGGCGCTCGGCACCCGCTCGCTGCTCGCCATCCCTCTCATGGTGGACGGCATCGTGGTCGGCGTCCTGAGCTGCGGGACGGCGCAACCCGGGCGAGAATGGCCCACCGCGCGCATCGACCGCATGCGCTTGCTCGCCGAGGTGCTCGCCACTGCCCTGGCCCGGCGGCGCGCCGAAACCGCGGCGAGCGCGAGCGAGGAGCGCTTCCAGCGCCAGCGGGAAGAGCTGGCTCACGCGTTGCGCGTCAACACGCTGGGCGAGCTCGGCGCCTCGCTCGCCCACGAGATCAATCAGCCGCTGGCCGCCATCGTCATGAACGCGCGCGCCATGCGCGCGCTGCTGGCGGGCGGGCCCTCGCAGGCCCCCGCGGCCGCGGAGGCGCTGGACGACATCGCCAGCGACGCGAAGCGCGCGGGCCACATCATCGACCGCCTCCGCGCGCTGGCACGCAAGGAGCACATGCCCAAGAGCGGGCTCGACCTCGATCACCTGGTCGACGAAGTGCTCGCCCTGCTTCATCAGGAGCTCGCGAGGAAGGACATCCGGGTCCGGCGGGTCCGTGCCCCGCACCCTCCGGTGATCTCCGGGGATCCCATTCAGCTCCAGCAGATCTTCCTCAACCTGGTGATGAATGCGAGCGAAGCGATCGGGCGCACCGAGCAGAACGGGGGCGACGTCACCGTCGCCACCTCGAGCCCGGCGAAAGGTCTCGTCGATGTGACGATCGCGGATACGGGCGTCGGCGGCAAGCATCTGGACCCGGAGCGGATGTTCGAGCGCTTCGTCTCGACGAAGCCCGGCGGGCTCGGGATGGGCCTGGCGATCAGCCGCTCCATCGCCGAGGCGCACGGCGGCCGCATCTACGCGAAGGCCAATCCCGACTGTGGGCTCACCGTCCACGTGGAGCTCCCGCTGGAGGACCGTCCCTGAGAACCGGCGGCGAGTACCGCGAGTCCCTGCATGACGGCCGCCGCGTCTGGGTGATCGGCGAGGGCCTCGTCGAAGACGTCACGCTCCATCCCCTCACCCGCCCCATGGTGGAGGAGTACGTGGCGTGGTACGACCGCCACCTCGACCCCGCCTGGCACGAGGTGCTCCTGGGACCCCCGGACGCGGCGGGCGCGCGCACGCCCTGGGCCTTCGCCACGCCGCGGAGCCCGGCCGACCTCCGCGCCATGGGTCGGAGCTATGCCGCGACGATATTTCCGACGGCGGGGAACATGACCCACACCCCGGGATACGGCAACCTCATCGCGCTCGGCATCCGTGACGTCGTCCTGCAACGCAAAGTCTCGGCGGAGCAGCTCGCCATCGCCACGCGCTATCGCGATCTCATCACGGGCACCGGGCGCTTCCTCACGTTCTGCGCGGGCGCCGCCACCATCGGCTACCGGCTCCGCGAGAACCCCGCAGAACGGGCGGCGCTTCGTATAGTTCGCGAGACGGATGCGGGCCTCGTCCTGAGCGGCAAGGTGGGCATGCACACCAGCCCCGCCTATGCCGAGGACGTGTACATCGGCGCCCACTCGGGCGTGGACTGGGGCGCGCATCGCGCCACCTTCGCGGTGCCGGTGAGCGCGCGCGGCGTCACCATACTCTGCCGCAAGGCGTCCGCCCGTCATCCGAACGCCTTCCTGGCGCCCCTGTCCAGTCGCTTCGACGAGCTGGATGGACAGCTCTGGCTGGACAACGTGCTGGTGCCGTGGCAGCGCATCTTTCTCACCGAGGCCTCGCCCGATCCCATCGCCGCCTGGTGCTTCTGGCATCAGCTCTATGCCTGGCTGGCCAAGGCCGAGTTCACGCTGGGCCTGGCCCTGGCCTGCACCCACGCGATGGGGCTGCGCGAGCACGAGCCGACCCTGGAGTACCTGGTCGACCTCGTCATCGACGTCCAGACGGTGCGAAGCTGCCAGGCCGCGGCCGAGCTGGACCCCGACTTCACCGAGGACGGCTTCTGCGTGCCCGGGCGCGGGCACGTGGCGGCCGGGAGCATCGCCATGCAGAAGGCGCGGCAGCGCATGGCGGAGATCCTGCGCATCCTCCCCGGCTCGTCCATGGTCGTTGCGCCCTCGGACAAGGACCTCGCCGCTCCGGAGGTCTCCGCCGGCCTGGAGGAGTCGTTCGGCGGCGGCGAATACACCGCCTTGCAGCGTGCGGCCCTGCTCCAGCTCGCCGCCGATCACGTCGCCTCCGCGCTGGACGGCCGCGAGTCCGCGTTCGAGCTGCATGCCAACGGCGGGATGCAGGCCTGGCGCATCCGCCTCCGCCGCTCCTTCAGCCGGTACTCCGAGCTCGCCAACGGCGTGCTGCGCACGCTGGACCTCGACATGCCCACCGTCGACCTGGACGGCCTGCGCAACGTCACCATGCCGCAGCGGCGGCTGGTCGTGCCTCCGCCCTCCCCGAGAGGAGTCAAGGAATGAGTGATCGCGAGCTAACCTACGGCGAAGCGGTGAAGGAGGCGATCGCGGAGGAGATGCGCCGCGACCCCCGCGTGTTCCTCATCGGCGAGGACGTGGCGGAGGCAGGCCATCCCTTCAAGACCTTGCTCGGGCTGGTGCAGGAGTTCGGCACCGACCGCGTCATCGACACGCCCATCTCCGAGCCCGGCTATGCCGGCATCGGCGTCGGCGCGGCCATGACTGGGATGCGGCCGGTGGTGGACGTGATGTTCGGAGACTTCATCACGCTCACCATGGACCAGATGGTGAACCAGGCGGCCAAGGTGCACTACATGTCGGGCGGCAAGATCAAGGTGCCCATCGTCTTCCGCACCACGCTGGGCGCCACCCGCCGCTCGGCCGCCCAGCACTCGCAGTCGCTGCACGCCTGGGTGAGCCACATTCCCGGCCTCAAGGTGGCCCTGCCGTCGGGGCCCTACGAGGCGAAGGGCCTCATGAAGACGGCCATCCGCGACGACAGCCCCGTCGTCATCTTCGAGGACAAGATGATGTACAGGGTCAAGGGGCCGGTGCCCGCCGAGGACTACACAATCCCCTTCGGCGTAGCCGAGGTGAAGCGCGCAGGCAAGGACGTCACCATCGTGGCCACCAGCAGCATGGTGCCGGTGGCCCTGGGCGCGGCCAAGATGCTGGACGAAGTCGGGATCAGCGCCGAGGTGATCGACCCGCGCACCACCTATCCCCTGGACAAGCAGGCCCTGATCGACTCCGCGAAGAAGACCTCGCGCGCCCTCGTGGTGGACGAGGGCTACGAGCGCTACGGCGTGACCGCGGAGATCGCCTCGGTGATCGCCGAGGGCGCCTTCTACCATCTCGACGCGCCGGTGAAGCGCATGGGCGCGATGGACGTGCCCGTACCCTTCTCCCCCGTCCTCGAGGACCTCACGGTGCCGTCGGAGAAGTCCGTGTTCGAGGCGGCGAAGGCCCTCTGCGGCAAGAGCTGACCGTGCCCACCACCGTCATCATGCCGGCCCTGGAGCTGGCGCAGGAGACCGGCAAGGTCCTGCGCTGGATGAAGGCGCCCGGCGACACCGTCAAGAAGGGCGAGCCCATCGTCGAGATCGAGACCGACAAGGTCACGGTGGAGGTGGAATCCCCCGCCGCCGGCGTGCTCCGCGACGTCACCGCGCACGAGGGCGACGTCATCCCGGTGGGTCAGCCGATCGCGATGATCTACGCCGTTGGCGAAACCCCCTCCCCCGCGGGGCGAGGGCAAGGTGAGGGGCGCGACGGTGTCAAGGCCTCTCCCCTCGCCCGCAAGCTCGCCGCCGAGCACGGGCTGGACCTCGCCCAGATCAAGACCAGCAGCGGCAAGATCGAGAAGGCCGACGTGCTCGCCCACGTGGAGCGACACTCCGCCGCCAGCGTGGCCGCGGCGCCGCCGACGGGCGCCGCCGTTCGCCTGGCGGCCGCCTCGCCCAAGGCGCGCCGCCTGGCGGCCGAGCGCGGCCTGAATCTCGCCGCCGTGCGCGGCTCGGGTCCCAACGGCGCCATCCTCGCCGCCGACCTCCCCGCCGCTACTCCTTCTCCACTCCCAGGCGAGAGGGCGGGGGTGAGCGGGAGCGACGTCGGCGTCTCCAACATCTGGCGCATCATGGCCGACCGCATGACCGCCTCGTGGACTAGCGCGCCGCACTTCTACCTGGTGCGCGAGGTCAACGTGTCGCGCCTCGTCACCTGGCGCGAGCGGGCGAGCAAGCAGAGCGGCGCCCGCATCACGTACACGGATCTTCTGGTGCGCCTCGTCGCCGCGGCTCTCGCGCGCCATCCCGCCGCCAACGCATCCTGGGCCCCCGGCACGATCACCCGCCACGCCCAGATCAACATCGGCCTCGCGGTGGCCATCGAGGACGGCCTCGTCGTCCCCGTGCTCCACCGCGCCGACACGCTGCCGCTGGCCGACATCGCCGCCCGCCGTGAGGATCTCGTCGCCCGCGCTCAGGCCGGCAAGCTCCGCCCCGCCGACATTCAGGGGGGCGGCTTCACCATCAGCAATCTCGGCATGTACGGCGTCGACGCCTTCAACGCCATCGTGAATCCGCCGCAGGCGGCCATTCTCGCCGTCGGCCGCATCGCGGATCGCGTCGTCGCCGTCAACGGCCAGCCCGCGGTGCAGCCCACCATGACGCTGACGCTCTCCTGCGACCACCGCGCGCTCGACGGCGCGCGGGGGGCGCAGTTCCTGGGCGCACTGGCGGATCTGATCGAAGAGCCGCTGGCGCTCCTCACCTGAGATCCCTCAGGAGGAGACGCGAGGAGGGTTAGCGGCCGCGGGTCGAGCGGTGTATCGGCGCCGCGACGGTCCGGTCCACGATGTTGAGCTCCCGCAGGCGCTTCCACCCCGTCGCGAGCGCCGCTCCGATCGACACGAACTCCTCGCGGGATTCCTCGACCTGCTCGCCGGAGTAGCTGACGATGCGCCACCGCCAGGCGGGATTCAACGGGGTCGAGAACGCGACAACCTGCATGGGGCGCCTCCCGGGAAGTAACGGCTGGGCCAGACATGAACAGCATGACACAGGCAGGCCCGATCCCGTCGCCTTTGTTTGCGATACAATGCCCCCAAGCCACCCAGGGAGGCACGCATGCCCAGTCAAAACGGTACGCCCCCATCCCAGGCCCAGCCGCCGCGGGCCATCAATCACCTCGTCCTGAACGTGCGGAACATGGAGGTCTCGCACAAGTTCTGGACGGAGGTCCTCGGCTTCAAGTGCGTGGCCGAGCTCAAGCCCATTCCCGGCCGCGTCCGGCCGAAGATGCGCTTCTACAGCGGGGTCGACGCGGAGGGCGGCGTGACGCATCACGACCTCGCGCTGGCCGAGCTGCCGCCCGCCAGCCAGGATGGGAGCGAGCCCCCCGAGTGGAGCCTCATGCCCGGGCGTCCCGGCCTCAACCATGTGGCCATCGCCTGGCCTGACCGGGAGTCTTGGCTCAAGCAGGTCGCGTGGCTGCAGTCCCAGGGCGTGAAGTTCCTCCGGCGCATCAATCACGGCATGACCCACAGCGTCTACATCGCTGACCCCGACGGGCACGGCATCGAGGTCCTGTACGAGCTGCCGCGCGAGATCTGGGAGCACGATATCGACGGCGCCCAGAACTTCTCGGAGGCGCTCCCCACCGAGGGCCCCGAGGCGTTGATCGACAGGACTGATTACCCCGTCTTCAAGAGATAGCCGCCGTCGCAGCGCACGCCTCGTCGCCGTCGCGGGGGATGACCATGCGAGCTCGCCTAGCGCCTCTCCTTGTCGCCGCCACCCTCCTCGCCGCCTCGCCCGCGCCCGCCCAGACGGGGCCGATCAAGATCGGCTTCCTCGCTCCGCTCACCGGCGGGGCCGCCCAGATCGGGCGGGACACCGTGAACGGCTTCGAGATGTACCTCGCCGAGGTGGGCAACCAGATCGCCGGCCGCAAGGTCGAGCTGATCGTGGAGGACACCGCCGGCAATCCCGCCACCGCCATCACCAAGATGCGCAAGCTCGTCGAGAGCGACAAGGTCCACATCGTGATGGGCGAGGTCTTCGCGCACATCGGCTACGCCTTGGCCGCCAAGGCCGACGAGTATCAGATCCCGACGATCTTCCCCGTGATCGCCGCCGACGACCTCACCCAGCGCAAGCCCTCGAAGTGGGTGGTGCGGCTCGGCTGGACCTCCAGCCAGCCCTCGCATCCGTTCGGGGAATACGTCACCAAGACGCTCGGCTACAAGAAGATTGTCGTCCTCGGCAGTGACTACGCCTTCGGCTACGAGGTGGTCGGCGGGTTCCAGAAGACGCTCGAGGAGCACGGAGGCCAGATCATCCAGAAGCTCTGGGCGCCGCTCGGCACCACCGACCTCGCGCCCTACATCACCCAGCTCAAGCGGGAGGCCGACGCGGCGTTCGTCATCGTGGTGGCGGCCAGCGCCCTCAAGTTCCCCACCCAGTATCAGGATGCCGGACTCAAGGCCAAGCTCCCCGTCATCGGGGGCGCCGTCATCACGGACGAGGCCATCCTGCCCACCTTCGGCGACGAGGCGCTGGGAATCATCACGCCGCTCCAGTACTCGGCCGCCATCGATACGCCCGCCAACAAGCGCTTCGTCGCCGAGTACCGCAAGCGCTTCGGCAAGGTGCCCTCCTATTTCTCGGAGACCTGCTACACGAGCGGGCGGTGGATCAACGAGGCGGCGAAGCTGGTGGGCGGCAAGGTGGAGGACAAGGCGAATTTCCTCGCCGCGTTCCGCAAGGTCGAGATCCCCGACGCCCCGCGCGGCCCCGTGAAGCTCGACGCCTACGGCAACCCCATCCAGAACATCTACGTCCGCAAGGTGGAGCGGAAGGGCGGCGAGCTCCAGAACACCGTGATCCACACCTACCCCGCCGTGTCGCAGTTCTGGACGTACAAGCCGGAGGACTTCCTGAAGCAGCCCCTCTACAACCGAGACATCCCTCCCTGCCGCGCCTGCTGAGGCGGCGCTCCGGAGAGTGAGGACCTGAATGGCCAAGCTGGCGCTGCGGGTGAACGGAAGCAACCGCGAGGTCGAGGCGAGCGATCCCGACATTCCCCTCCTCTACGTTCTCCGGAACGATCTCGGGCTGACCGGCACACACTTCGGCTGCGGGCTCGCCCAGTGCGGCGCCTGCACCGTGCTCGTGGCCGGGCGCGCGGTGCGCTCGTGCGTGACGCCGGCGCGGGCGGTGGCGGGCCAGGAGGTGACCACCATCGAGGGCCTCGGCACCCCCGCCCGGCCCGACGCGCTCCAGGCCGCCTTCATCGCGGAGCAGGCCGCCCAGTGCGGCTACTGCACGGCGGGCATCATCATGAGCGCGAAGGCGCTGCTCGCCATCACCCCGCGCCCGACCCGCCAGCAGGTGTGCGACGCCCTCGCCGGCAACCTGTGCCGCTGCGGCAGCCACGACCGCGTGATCCGCGCGGTGCTGCGCGCCGCCGGCAACCCGGGGGGGCGCTGAGATGAGCGGGCCGACGCTATCGTTCTCGCGGCGCGCCTTCCTCGCGGGCAGCGGAGCGCTGGTCGTCGCGTTCCGAATGGACCCGGCCTGGGGGCAGACCATCCCCGGCGCCGATCGCTTCCTGGGCAAGCCCCTGGCCCCGGACCAGGTCGACTCCTACCTGACCGTGCATGCCGACGGCTCGGTGACCATCTTCTCCGGCCGCATCGACATCGGCACCGGGCATCGCATCGCCATGCGCCAGATCGTGGGCGAGGAGCTCGACCTGGCCCCAGAGCGCATCGCGATGATCGAGGGCGACACCGCGCTGACGCCCAACCAGGGCGGCACCGGCGGCAGCTACGGCGTCGCGCGCGGCGGCGCCCAGCTGCGCCAGGCGGCGACGACGGCGCGGCAGGCCCTGCTCGCGGCGGCGGCGCAGCGGCTCGGGCGCCCCGAGGGCGACTTGGAGATCACCGACGGCGTGGTGCGCGTGCGCGGGGGCGGGGCCTCCGTCACCTATGCCGAGCTCATCGGCGACAAGCGCTTCAACCTCAAGCTCGATCCGGCGGCGCCCCGCAAGACGCCCGACCGGTTCCGGCTGATCGGCAAGTCGCTGCCCCGGCCCGACGTGCCCGCGAAGGTCACCGGCACGCACCGCTACCTCCACGACGTCACGGTTCCCGGCATGCTCCACGCCCGGGTGGTGCGGCCGCCCGCGCTCGGCGCGCCCCTCACCGCGGTGGACGAGTCGTCGATCGCCTCCATCCCCGGCGCGCGCGTGGTGCGCCTCCAGAGCTTCGTCGCCGTGCTCGCGGAGAGCGAGTGGGACGCGATACGGGGCGCGCGGCTGCTCAAGACCACCTGGGGCGCCGGACGCGGCCTGCCCGCGCACGCCACCCAGTTCGACGCGATGCGGGCGAGCGCGATCGTGCGCGATCAGGAGATCGCCAAGCGCGGCGACCTGTCCGCGCTGGCGGCGCCGCCTGCCGGCGGCCGGACACTGGCGGCCTCGTATCGATGGCCCATTCACACGCACGGCTCCATCGGGCCGTCCTGCGGCGTGGCCGACGTGCGGGCGGACCGGGCCACCGTATGGAGCTCGTCGCAGGGCACGCATGGGCTGCAGAACACCTTGTCCCGCTTCCTCGGCCTCGAGCGGGAGAAGGTGCGGGTGATCTACATGGACGGCTCCGGCTCCTACGGGATCAACGGCGACGCCGACGCCGCCGCGGAAGCGGCGCTGCTCTCGAAGACGGTCGGCCGTCCCGTGCGCGTGCAGTGGACGCGCGAGGAGGAGCACGGCCTCGACCCGAAGGGACCCGCTCAGCTCGTGGAGCTGCGCGCCGCGGTGGACGCGGACGGTCAAATCGCGGCGTGGGAGACGCAGGCCTGGCTTCCCATCGCCACCGCCAACCTGCCCCATATCCCGCTGGTGGTGCTCGACGCGGCCGGCATCCCGCAGACCCAGGGACGCGCCACCGGGCTCATCTACCAGAACGTGGATCCGCCCTACGCCATGCCGAACATGCACGCCGTCGTCCACTGGATCCCCGACGCGCCCCTGCGCACCTCCGCCATCCGGGCGCCGGGCAAGATCGCCAACACGTTCGCGGTGGAGTCCTTCGTGGACGAGGTGGCGGCGGCCGCCCGGGTGGATCCGGTGGAGTTCAGGCTGCGCCGTCTCACCAATGCGCGGGGCGCGGAAGTGCTGCGCCGGGCCGCCGCGAAGATGGGCTGGCAGCCGCGGCCGTCGCCGCGCCCCGTCGATCGGACGTCCGCGGTGCTCACCGGGCGGGGCATGGCCTACGTGCACTACAAGCACGACGAGACCATGGTGGCGATGGGAATGGACGTCGCGGTGGAGCGGGCCACCGGCAAGATCCGCGTCACCCGCGTGGTGTGCGCCCAGGACTGCGGGCTCATGATCAACCCGGACTGCGTCCAGGCCCAGCTCGAGGGCAACATTCTCCAGACGCTGTCCCGGACGCTCCACGAGGAGATCGTCTTCGACGCCAATCGCGTCACCACGCTCGACTGGGCCTCCTACCCCATCCTCACCTTCCCCGAGGTGCCCGCCCTCGAGTTCGACATGATCCAGCGGCTCGACCAGCCCTCGCTGGGCGCGGGCGAGGCCGCCTCCACGCCGGTGCCGGCGGCGCTCGGCAATGCCGTCTTCGACGCCACCGGCGTCCGGCTTCGCACGGTACCGTTCCGGCCGGATCGGGTGAAGGCGGCCCTGGGCGGGGCCTGATGGCTCTGCGGTTCGGCGTCTTCGACCACATCGAGCCGGTGCCGGGCCTGGGCCTGGATCGGATCTACCGTGAGCGCCTCCTCCAGATCGAGCGGCTCGACGCCGCGGGCTTCCATGCCTATCACCTCGCGGAGCACCACACGCCCGCCATCCACAGCCTGGCGCCCTCGCAGAACGTGTTCCTCGCCGCGGTGGCCCAGCGCACACGGCGCCTCCGCTTCGGCCCCTGCGTGTACGTGCTCCCCCTGCACCACCCCCTCCGCCTCATCGAAGAGATCAGCATGCTGGACAACCTGAGCGACGGCCGCCTGGAGATCGGCGTGGGTCGCGGCGGGGTGATGGAGGCCTACTTCTGGGGGCAGGAGGCCGATCCCGAGGTCAACTACGAGCGTTATCGCGAGACGCTCGCCATCATCCGGGAAGGCCTCAGCCACGACGAGCTCACCTACGCGGGGCGCTTTCAACGCTTCGAGAAGCTGCCCATGTATCTCCGGCCGCTGCAGAAGCCCTACCCGCCCCTCTGGTACATGCGCAATCCCGTGACGGCGGCGATGGAAGGCATGCACACCATCATCGTGGGCTCGCTCGACGGCCTGACCGAGGCGGTGCCCCGCTATCGCGCCGCCTGGGAAGAGCATCAGGGCGCCCGCGCCCGCACCGCCCAGGGCGACGAGCCCATGATCGGTCTCGTCGTGCACCTGGTGCTCGCGGACACGGACGCCGAGGCGCTCGCCGCCGCCACGCCCGCGTGGGAGCAGTACCGGTGGAACCTCGCGGCACCCCGCCGGCTGGAGGCCGAGCGCCGGGGGCTGACGCAGTTCCTGCACGCCAAGGACGGCTCGTTCGGCTTCGTGGGTGAGCGTCCGGCCGGCCTGCCCGCGCGCGAGATGCGGCGGGACATCGACGCCGAGCTGGAGCGCTTCGACCAGCAGAAGCGCCGCCCACACCCCAATCGCCTGGGCGGGGTGGCCCTGGCCGGCGCGCCCGCCGCCGTCCGTGAATACATGGACGAGTACGTGGCGACCGGCGCCAACTACTTCGTGTGCTCCTTCCAGTGGGGCGACCTGAGTCACGAGCAGGCCATGCGCTCTCTCGAGCTCTTCGCCGCGGAGGTCATGCCGCGCTACGTGTCGGCGACAGCGGCGCGGTGAGCGGCATCGCGCCCGCGGCCGAGTGGGTCTTCGTCGGCGGCACCATCCTGACCCTCGACCGGGCGCGCCCGACCGTCGAGGCCCTCGCGGTTTCCGACGGCCGGGTGCTCGCCGTCGGCGGGCGGAGCGACGCACGACGCTGGCGCGATCGCCGGACACGCGTCGTGGACCTCCGCGGCGCCACCCTCATTCCCGGCCTCGTCGACGCCCACGCCCACCTGGATCGCGAAGGTCTCAAGCGCATCTATCCCTCGCTGGCGAGATGCCGGTCGATCGGCGACGTCCAGGCGCTCGTGCGGCGGCTCGCCGCCCGGCGCGCGCCCGGCGAGTGGATCGTGACGATGCCGCTGGGCACGCCGCCCTTCTATCGCGACGCGCCCGGCGGCCTCGCGGAGGGACGCTGGCCCACGCGCGCCGACCTGGACCAGGCCGCGCCCGAGCATCCCGTCTACCTCCGCGGCATCTGGGGCTACTGGAACCGGCCGCCCGTCTACTCCGTGGCGAATTCCGCCGCCCTGCGCCGCGCCGGGATCACGCGCGACACCATCCCGCCCGCCGGGGTGGAGATCCTGAAGGATGCCGCCGGCGAGCCGACGGGCGTGCTCGTCGAGCACAACCTGATCCAGGTGCTCGAGCACACGTTGATGCGGCTCGTCCCGCGCTTCACGCACGCGGATCGCCTGGCCGCCCTCGAGGGCTCCCAGCGGGCCTATGCCGCGCGCGGCGTCACCGCGGTCTACGAGGGCCACGGCATCGCCCCCGAGGTGCTCGCGGTCTACCGCGAGGCGCACGAGCGGGGCGCGCTGCGGCTGCGCGCCACCCTCGCCGTCAGCCCCACCTGGGAAGGTCCCGTCGAGGCGGCGACGGCGCTGCGCGAGGTCGCGGCGTGGGCGGGCGGCGGCGGGCTCGGCGACGACATGCTGCGCGTGGCGGGCATCTGCCTACACTACGGGGGCGATCCCGAGGTCGCGCGCATCCTGCACGAGGCGCAGCCCTATACCGCCTGGGCGGGCTTCGTGGAGAGCGCGAACACCCACGAGGCCTACACGCTACAGGCCCTCCTCGCCGCGCGGCTGGGTCTACGGGTGAACACGCTGGTGACGCGCTGCCTACCCGAGGTGCTCGACGTCTGGGAGCAGGTCGACCGGCAGCATCCCATCCGCGCGCTCCGCTGGGTGCTCGTGCATCTGCACACCGCCGATGGCGGCCAGCTCGCGCGCATCAAGCGGCTGGGCGCGGTGGCCACCACCAACCCGATCAGCTATCTCTGGCGTTCGGGCGCGGACGAGGCGGCCAAGCTCGCCGGCGCCGCCGTCACGCTCCTGCCCCACCGGAGCCTGCAGCGCCGTCGCATCCCCTTCGGGCTGGCCACCGACAACAAGCCCGCCGATCCCTGGGCGGCCTTCGCGGCGGTGGTGGCCCGGCGCGACATGGCGTCCGGCCTCGTGCTGGGGCCCGGGGAGCGGCTCGGGCGCGTCGCCGCGCTGCGCGCGCTCACCGTGGGAGGCGCGTGGATCACGCGGACCGAGCGCGAGGCGGGGACGCTGGCACCCGGGCGCCGCGCCGATCTCGCCGTCCTCGAGGAGGATCCCCTGACGCTGCCCCTCGAGGCGCTTCCGGACATGCGGGTGCGGCTCACCATGGTCGGCGGCCGCGTGGCGCACGGGACGGGCTGAGGGCCCGCGCGCGGGCGTGCCTCAGCCGAGCACGCCCTCCCCGCGCAGCCGCGCGACGTCATCCGCAGAGAGCCCGAGCACCTCGCTCAGCACCTCGGCGGTGTGCTCGCCGGCGAGCGGCGCCGGCGTGGTGGGCGCCTCCGACGCGGAAAGCCGCACCGGGCAGCCGGGCAGACGGATGCGGCCGCGGGTGGCGTGCTCGACGGTGTGGATCTGGCCCCGGGCGTTGAGGTGCGGGTCGTCCAGGAGCTCGCCGGTGTCCAGCACCGCGCCGCACGGCACGCCGGCCTTCCCGAGCGTCGCCATCACCTCCTGCTTGGAGCGCGTCCCCGTCCACTCGCGCACGGCCGCGTTCAAGTCGTCGCGGCGGGCCCACCGCGCCTTCGCGTCAAGGTACCGCGCGTCGCCGAGCAAGTCCTCGCGCCCGATCGCGGTCGCGAAGTCGCGCCACATGTCGCCGTTCATCGGCTGCACGTAGATGTACACGAAATCGTTCGGCCCGCCCGGGGCGCACGGGTAGGCGCCGCCGGGCACGCCGCCCGTGATCTCGTTGTCGCGGCGCACGCTGGGCTTGCCCTCGCGGTAGTGGTCGACGTAGCGGCCCCGCACGAAGTTGGCCACCACCTCCTGCATCGCCACCTCCACGAGCTGCCCCTGCCCCGTGCGCTGGCGCTGGATGTAGGCGGCCATGATGGCCCCCGCCGCGTGCACGCCGGTGCCGGTGTCGCCGATGGCGGCCCCGCACCGCACGGGCTCGCGGTCGGCGAAGCCGGTCACGCTCATCACCCCGCCGGTGGCCTGGGCGATCATGTCGAAGCTCTTGTACTCGTGATAGGGACCGGACAGACCGAAGCCCTTGATACGGGCCATGATGATGCGGGGATTGGTGGCGCGCAGCCGCTCGTAGTCGAGGCCGAGCCGCTCCATCAAGCCGGGCGCGAAGTTCTCCACGACCACGTCCGCCCGCTCGACCATTCTCAGGAACAGGCTCTTGCCTTCCGGCCGCTTGAGATCGATGGTGACGCTGCGCTTGTTGGCGTTGAACACGAGGAAGAACATCGCGTCCAGCCCCGGCACCTCCGGCCGGTTTCGGCGCGACTGCTCCCCGCCGGGCGGCTCGATCTTGATCACATCGGCGCCGAGCCAGCCCAGGAACTGGGTGCAGGTGGTGCCGGCCTCGAACTGGGTGAGATCGAGGATCCGCATGCCGCTGAGCGCGCGATCGGTCATGGCCGCCCCCTTGGCGAGTCGAACGGAAGTATACTAGGCGCCGTGCAATTCCAGCTCCGCAAGATCGGCCACGTCGTGCTGAACGTCACCGACCTCGAGCGGGCGGTGCGCTTCTACACCGAGATCCTCGGCCTGGGGATCAGCGACCGCTATCCCGACAGCATGGTGCCTGGCGGCATGGTGTTCCTCCGCTGCAACCCCGACCATCACGGGGTCGCCCTCGTGGGCGGCGCGTCGAAGGCGGACCGCAGCAGCCTCAATCACTTCGCCTTCGAGGTGGGCTCGCTCGACGAGGTATTCCGCGCGCGCGAGTGGCTGCGCGAGCGCGGGGTGCCCATTCACTTCGAGGGGCGCCGGCGCGCCGGGTGCCAGATCGCCATCGAGTTCCAGGATCCCGACGGCAACAACCTCGAGATCTACTGGAACATCGACCAGGTCGGCACCGAGGGCACGGTGCGGCCGGCCGCCGAGTGGCTGCCCGCGAAGTCCCTCGAAGAGGCCGTCGCCAATCCCGTCAAGGGTCAGACCCTGCCGCGGCGCTGAGGAGAACAGGAGCCGCCCATGCCCCGTGTCGCCCCCATCAACGGAAAGCCCGACGTGCCGCCCGCGCATCACGCCGTCGTCGACGGCGTCGTCCAGGTCTTCGGCAACGTGCGCGGGCCCTTCAGCATGCTGCTGCACAGCCCGAAGCTGGCCGAGCGCATCCTTCCCCTGGTGACGTTCTTCCGGGACGAGAGCGTGGTGGAGAACCGTCTTCGCTCCGTGGGCATCCTCGCCGCGGTCCGCGAGCGCGAGGCCGCCTACGTGTGGGCGGCTCAGGTGGCCGCCGCGCGCCGGAACGGGCTCGGCGAGGCCACGATCGACGTCCTGCGCGCGAAGGGCGATCCCTCGGCTCTCCCGCCGGAGGAGCGGGACATCGTGGTCTATGTCCGGCAGCTGGTCCGGACCAACCGGGTGGAGCCGGGGGCGTTCGACGCGCTCCAGAAGCGCCACGGCACCCAGTGGCTGGTGGAGCTCACGGCAGTGGTGAACTATTTCGGCATCTTGACGGGCATCGTCAACGCCTTCGAGGTCGCGGCGCCTCCCGATGGGGACAAGCTCCCGGCCTAGGCCGCCCGCGCCGCCCCTGCTGCTAGACTAAAGGGGTATGGCTCACGCGGTGACGGCGATACGACCCGTGCCCGGACGCGCTTCCGCGCGGCCGGCGCGAGCCCGGCGCGCCCGGCGCCCGGCTCCCCCGTGGCGGCGCGTGCTGCTGCTCGTGCTCGCCGCTCCGCTCCTCGTGCGCCTCGTGGTCGCGGCGGTCGTGATCCTGGCGCTCTGGTGGATGGTGAACTGGGTCTACCAGGTCGCGCGCAAGCCGAGCGAGCTCTTCTTCCCGGTGAGCCGGGCCCTCAACAAGGTCCCCGCCGAGACCTGGCGGCAGTACGGATCGCTCTTCCGCGCGCACTCCACCACCGTGGTCACGCCCGGTCTGCTCGCCGCGCTCGCGCAGGCCGAGGGCGCCGGCAATCCCGTCGCCCAGACATACTGGCGCTGGCAGCTCTCCCTCAACCCCTTCGAGCTATACCGGCCGGCGTCCAGCGCGGTCGGGATGTTCCAGATCACCGACGGGACGTTCCAGGAGGCGCGCCGCTACTGCATCCACGACCATCGCGTGGTCGAGGACGGCGCCTGGCACGATGTCCGCTCGTGCTGGTTCAATGCGCTCTACCTGCGCGTCGTCCCGAGCCACGCCGTCGAGCTCACCGCCGCGCACCTGGACCGCGCCGTGGCCCGCACGCTCGAGCGCCGGAAGATCGCGACCGCCACCCTCGCCCAGAAGCAGGAGCTGGCCGCCCTGATCCACCTCTGCGGCGCCGGCGCGGGAGAGGCCTATGCGCGGCGCGGCTTCAAGCTCGTTCCGGGTCAGCGCTGCGGCGATCACGAAGCGCGCCGCTATCTCGCTCAGGTCCAGTCGCTGAGACGTCAGTTCGACCGCCTCGCCGCCCTCGGCTAACCGGCGCGTCTATCGTCGGAGGCGTTCGATCTCTTCGGGCGTCCAGGCCACCCGCGGCTCCTGCGCTGCGCGCGCGCACCAGCTGCGATGTGCGTCGCAGGCCCAGAGAAACGCGTCCTTGGCGGTCTGGACGCGGCCCGCGCGCGCCTCGACCGTCCCCACCGCGTAGCGCTCGACGGCGCACGCGCCCAGGTCCGCCGACCGGCATCGACGCCCGGCCAGCACCCGGGCCGCGCGCTCCTCACCACGGCTGGGCGGCCGTCCCACGGCGCGCTCCGACGCCTCGAGAAGGGTCGTCGCGACACGGTGGCAGGCCTCGGCGTTGCCGTTGCGGCATGGCCGGAGCCGAGCATCGTCGGTCAGCAGCCAGACGACGGTCAGCGCCAGCGCGGCGGCGACACCTCCCAGGGGCACGAGGTCTATCGGATGGAAGGTTGGCGCAGCGCGGGCCCGGCGCAGCAGCAGGAGCAGCAGCACCACCGCCGCGGCGGCGAGCGCGTAGCCGAACAAACGCGCGTGAGCGACCAGCGCGTCGTCCGCCGTGTCGCCCGCCGCCGATCCCAGGAGCAGGCGTAGCGCGGTGATGGCGAGAGCAGCGAGCAGCACGCCCAGCCCCACCCGCGTGATCAGCAGCGCCGCGCGCGCCCGCAAGGCGAGGCCCACCCCCGTGGCGATGAGGAGCGCGCCGAGCGCGAAGAGGGGCGGCTCGCGCTCGAGACCGGAGGCCCCGGCCCACGCGTACCGCAGGGCGGACAAACCCGACGCCACGAGCAGCGCGCCGACAAATAGGTGCATCGGCGCGATTATCGCTTACAGTCTCCCCGATGCGGGCATTCGCGCTGGGCCTCGCGCTCTCCCTCTGCGCCTGCTCTGAGGGCCCGCCGCCGGTCACCGCCACCCGCGTGCTCGAGGTCGGCGGCATTCGCCCGGTCGTGAACGCGGTCGCCCTGAGCCCGGACGGCGGGACCGTGGTCGTCGGCGATCTCGACGGCGACCTGGTGGCGCGAGAGATTCCGTCCGGCGCCGAGCGCTGGACGACGCGGGTGCGCCCGCGCGGCGGGGCGCGCATCGACGGCGTGTTCTACTCCCCCGACGGCTCCCTCATCGTGACGACCGGACACGACGCGCGCGCCACCGAGCTCTGGGACGCGGCGACCGGGCGCGCCCGCGGCGTGGTCGATGTCGGCGGCGGCCGCGGCGTCGCCTTTCATCCGAGCGAGCGGATGGCCGCGGTGGCGGCCTCGTCGACCGTGCACCTGGTCGATCTGGATCGCGGCGAGGCCACGCGCGCCTTGCCGAACGCGCATCAGGGCGACCCCGTCTACGCCGTGGCCTTCTCCCCCGATGGGCAGACGCTGGCGTCGGTCTCGCACGCGGGCTCCCTCAAGCTGTGGGGCTGGCCCTCCCTCGTCCTGCGCTCCTCCGTGACGCTGTCGAGCGGGGTGGAGGCCCTTTCCCCCGTGTCCCTCACCCTGTCCCGCCGCGGCAACCGCGCGGCCGCCAACGGCATCTTGGGCCGCCTGCACGTGGTGGACACAGCGAAGGCGCGCGAGGAGCGGGTCTTCTCCGAGATAGGAGCGCGGCGGGCCGGCCAGAGAATTCGGCCCGCCGCGGGTAGGAGTTCCCGCTAGCCCCGCATCACCTTGGCGTAGGCGTCCAGGCGCGGCAGAATGGCGTCCCGGCCCTCGCAGGGCAGCCCGAAGATGGCCCGCTGCACGCCCGCCGCGACGAGGCCGTCCAGGGCCTCCCGCTTGGGCGGCGCGAAGAAGATGGACACCGGCGCTGACTTGGGGTCGCGCCCCGCCTTCTGCAGGCGCTCGCGCAGCTCGGGGATGCGGCGGACCGGATCCACGTGGGGGCGCAGGATCGGCATCCACCCGTCGCCGAACTCGACCACTCGATCGAAGGTCGTCGCGCCGTCGCCGCCGATCACGATGGGCGGGTGCGGCTTCTGCAAGGGCTTCGGATCGCTCCAGATCCGGTCGAAGCGCACGTAGTCGCCGTTGAAGCTGGCTTCCTTCTTCGTCCAGATCTCCTTCATGGCCAGCACGCGCTCGCGCAGCACCTTCCAGCGCGTCTTCCACTCGGTGCCGTGGTGGAGCATTTCCTCCTTGTTCCACCCGCCTCCGATGCCGAAGAGCACGCGGCCGCCGGACAGCCGATCGAGCGTGGCCACCTCCTTCGCGGTGGTGATGGGATCGCGCTCGATCACGAGGCAGATGCCCGTGCCCAGCTTGAGCCGCTTGGTCGCCCCCGCCGCGGCCATCAAGGCCACGAAGGGGTCGTACGCCGACCAGTACTCGCGCGGCAGGTCGCCCCCGCCCGGCCAGGGACTCAGGCGGCTGGCGGGAATATGGGTGTGCTCGGGGAACCACACCGACTCGAAGCCGCGCTCCTCGAGGGCGCGCGCGAGGTCGTCGGGAGCCATCGAGTACTCGGTGGGAAACATGACGACGCCGTAGTCCATGGGACCCTCCTTGGGTTGGGCGGCGACAGCATACGCCAATCCGGGGCTTGACGCCTCCGTTCCGCGGGGCGCAACATCTCCACCCATGAAAGACAATGCGTACCGCATCCGCGCCGAGCGCGGCGACGTGCAGATCGGCACCTGGATCACCATGATCCGGACGCCGGCGGTGCTCACCCTGCTCCAGGCGGCCGGGCTCGACTTCGCCCGCGTGGACATGGAGCACTCGCCGTTCTCGATGGAAACGGTGGCCGACATGGCCACCCTCGCCCGCGCGCTGGACTTCCCCTTGGTGGTGCGGCCACCCGACGGCAACCGGGAGTGGATCACCCGACTCCTCGACGCGGGCGTGTGGAATCTGCACGTCCCCCAGATCGACACCCCGGAGCAGGCGGCCGTGGTGGCGGCGTGCGCCCGCTACGCGCCGCTGGGCGAGCGCGGCATGTACGGCTTCGGGCCCCACACGATGTATCAGACGCTGGCGCCGGGGGAGCACATGGCCGCCGCCAACGCGCGCGTGCACGTCACCGCGATGCTGGAGACCCGCCGCGCCTTCGAGCGGCTGGACGAGATCGCGGCGGTGCCCGGCATCGACGCGCTTACCATCGGGCCCACCGACCTCGCCCAGGACCTGGGCGTGCTCGGCACCCCTGCGCAGCGGCCCACCCTTACCGAGTACCGCCAGCGGCTGGCCGCGGCCGCGCGCAAGCACGGCAAGGCGCTCGCCATGCTCACGGACAGCGTGGAGGGCGTCCGGGAGATGGTGGCGCTGGGCGCCACCATCATCAACTTCTCGTCCGACGCCGCCGTGCTCCGCGCGGGCTACGCGGCCACCGTCGCCCAGATCCGGAGTGCGCGGTGAAGCGCAGCACCGAGCGCATCCTCACCACCCACACCGGCAGCCTCCCCCGCCCGGCGGACCTGACCGCCACCCTCGAGGCGCTGGATGCCGGCGCCGCGCCCGAGCCGCGCGCCTTCGCCGAGCGCGTGCGCGGCGCCGTCGCCGAGATCGTCGCCAGGCAGACGGCGGCGGGCGTGGACGTGATCAGCGACGGCGAGCAGGGCAAGGTGGGCTACTCGACGTACGTGCGTCACCGGCTCACCGGCTTCGAGGGCACCAGTGTGGTCCGGGGCCGGCCCGACTGGGCCGACTTCCCCGCCGCCGCCGCCCGCCGAGAGCAGCGCTCCACCGTCTCCCGCCCCGCCTGCACCGGCCCTATCGAATGGCGCGATCGCGAAGCCATCAATGTGGACATCGCCAATCTTCGGCAGGCGCTCGCGGCGGCGCCGGCGACGGACGCCTTCATGACGGCGGCCTCGCCGGGCGTGATCGCCCATTTCCTCCGCAACGAGCACTACCCGACGCGTGAGGCGTACCTCGCGCGCCTGGTCGACGTGATGAAGGAGGAGTACGACGCCATTGCCCGCGCCGGCCTCGTGCTGCAGGTCGACTGTCCGGACCTCGCCATGAGCCGGCACCTGGCGTTCCACGACCTCAGCGACGCGGAGTTCCTCAAGATCGCCGCCGCCAACGTGGAGGCGCTCAACCACGCGCTGCGCGACATTCCCCCCGATCGTCTTCGCATGCACCTGTGCTGGGGGAACTACGAAGGACCCCACCATCGCGATATTCCCCTGCGCGCGATCCTGCCCATCGTGCTGCGCGCGCGCCCCCACGCGATCTCGCTGGAGGGCGCAAATCCGCGGCACGGCCACGAGTGGGCCGTGTTCAAGGACATCAAGCTCCCCGACGACAAGATCCTCATCCCGGGCGTGCTCGACACGACCACCAACTTCATCGAGCACCCGGAGCTGGTGGCGCAGCGCATCGTGCGCTACGCCGATGTGGTCGGCCGGGAGCGAGTCATCGCCGGCTCCGACTGCGGCTTCGGCACCTTCGCGCGCGCCGCCGCCCTGGTCGAGCCGGAAATCGTCTGGGAGAAGCTGCGCGCGATGGCGGAAGGCGCGCGGCTCGCGTCACGCCAGCTCTGGCGTTAGCTGGGGGCGAAAGACCCTAGAAGGCGTTCGAGAGGCAGGTCCCGTCGAAGTATCTCAGGCCCTGCCGCGCGCACTCGGCCCGGCGCTCCTGCTCCCGCTCGGCCCAGGCCTGCTGGCTCGCCGCGCGCTGCTCGGGGGTGGTCGTGCACCCGGCCGCGAGCGCGAGAAGGAGCGCAAGCGTGATGCCGCTGGCGGCTCGCGTCACGACTAGGGACCACCGCGCGAGACGCAGGCGCCGTCGAAGTAGGGCAATCCCTGACGGGCACACTCCGCGCGACGCTGCTCATTCCGCTCGGCCCAGGCACGCTGGGCGGCGGCGCGCTCCTCGGGGCTGGGGGGCGTGCAGCCGGCCGCCAGGACCACGAGCAGCGCAAGCGCGATGCCTCGAGCCGCTCGAGCCATGGCCACAGTAGACACCCGGGCACGCCCCCCGTCCATGGGACGGAAGGCGTATCTCCCCCCTCAGCCGCGCCGCTTGGTCGTCGTGACGATGTGGGCGGGCATCGCGAACGTCGCGGTGCCGTCGGGGGCGACGAACGCGCGCAACTCGCGCTCGGCCTCGGCGAGCAGCCGCCGGTAGCCGGCCTCGTCGATCAGATCGGCGGCGGTCCAGCCCTTGACGTCCGTGAACACCCACGACTCGATCGACGGAAAGCGCCCCTTGCCCTCATGGGTCACGATCTGGACGTCGGGGGCTCCGCCGTCCCGGAAGAGGGCGCGAAGGCCCCCCGTGTCGCCCAGGACGAACGGCGAGCGGAGGGCTTCCGCGGTACCCGCGCCGAAGAGCCGGTCCAGCAGGCCGACGAAGGCGCGGTAGGCCGGCGTGCGGTCGAGCGAGTCCCACACGGCGACGGCGAGCCGGCCGCCCGGGCGGAGCACGCGCAGCATCTCCCCGATCGCCTTCGCCCGGTCCTGGAAGAACATCAGGCCGAACTGGCTCACCACGGCGTCGAAGGCCCCGTCGTCGAACGGCAGCGCCTCCGCCACCCCGTGGCGCCATTCGACGCCGGGCGCCTTGCGCCGCGCCACCGCCAGCATCCCCTCGTTGACGTCCAGCCCGGTCACCGTCCCGCCCGGCTTCACGCGCTCGGCAAGGGCGCGCGCGAGCACGCCGGTGCCGCACGCGACGTCGAGCACGCGCTGATTCGACTCCACGCCCGCCGCCGCCGCCATCCGCGGCGCCCACTCGAGGAACAAGGCGGGCAGGTAGAATTCCTCGTAGACCTCGGCTGCGCTCGTGCTGACCTGTCCACTCGCGATCCGGCTCATGGCGTCTCCTCCTTGGCGACCGTTTCGATCTGCGAGGCGCAGTGTATGATCGGGGCGTGTCGCGCCGCCATGATCGAGCGTCCGCATTCCATGCCGCGCCGACCAGAACGCGCGCGCGGCTTGCTCGACCGTCCGCCGCGCTTGCCCGAGCGTCCGCGCCGGAGGTCACGCCGCCCGCCGACGTCCTCTCCGACGTGCTCCGCACGGTGCGTCTGACCGGCGCCCTCTACTTCCTCGTCGAGGCGTCCTCACCCTGGGAGATCGCCATGCCCGCCGGGGCGACGCTTGCGCGGGTCCTGCTGCCGCGGGCGCAGCACGTGATCTCGTATCACGTGGTCACGCGGGGCGCCTGCTGGGGGCGGCTCGCCGGCGGGCCGGCGACGCGCGTCGAAGCCGGCGACGTCCTCGTCTTCCCTCGGGGCGACCCCTACGTCATGTCGATCGATCCCGCCTCGGGCGCCGCACCGGGCGAGGCGGAGGTGCTCGACTTCATGAAGAAGATGTCCGTCGGCGAGCTGCCGTCGGTTGTCGTGGAAGGCGGCGGCGGCCCGACCCAGCTCGGACTGGTCTGCGGCTTCCTCGGGTGCGACGTGAGCCCCTTCAATCCGCTGCTCGGCACCCTCCCCCGCCTCCTTCGCGTTCCCCATCCGCCCGCGGCCGCCGGCGACTCGCTGCGGCAGCTCATCGAGCTCACGCTGGCGGAATCGCGCGCTTCGCGCCCGGGCGGCGAGTGCGTCCGCCTGCGCCTGAGCGAGCTGATGTTCGTCGAGGTGGTGCGCCGGCATCTCGCTTCCGGCGCGGGCGAGCCGGCGGGCTGGCTCGGCGGGCTACGCGACGGCATCGTCGGACGGGCGCTGAGCCTGCTCCACGAGCGGCCCGCGCAGCCGTGGACGCTTCCCGCGCTCGCGCGCGAGGTCGGGCTGTCCCGCTCCGCATTGGCGGAGCGCTTCACGCACCTGGTGGGCCATCCGCCCATGCAGTACCTGGCGCGCTGGCGCATGCAGCTGGCGGCCCGCCGGCTCGCCGACGGCGAGGCCAAGGTCGCCGCGGTGGCCCTCGACGTCGGCTACGACTCGGAGGCGGCGTTCAGCCGTGCCTTCAAGAAGGCCACCGGGCTGCCGCCGGCCGGGTGGCGCCGGCGCCACGCGGCGCCCGCTGCGCCGGCCGCACTGTCCCGCCGCCCCCGTTGACGGCGTCGTGAGCGCTCCCCCCACCCCGTCCTTTCTCGACTCGCGTACGCGCGCCGCCGCCGAGGGCGTGGGGCGGCCCGTCCGGCGCAAGGAGGACGGGCGTTTCGTCACCGGAGCCGGGCGCTTCGGCGACGACGTCAATCTGCCCGGCCAGGTCCACGCATGCTTCGTGCGCTCGCCATACGCGCATGCGCGCATCGGCGGCATCGAGGCCGACGCCGCCCGCGCCCTGCCCGGCGTGCTCGCGGTGCTCACGGGCGCCGACGCCGCCGCCGATGGGCTGCAGCCGATTCCCCACCGGCCGGTCCCCACCAATCCCCACGAGGTGCCGCTCCGGAGCCGCGACGGCTCCGCTTTTTTCCTCGCGCCGCACGCTCCCCTGCCGGCCGACCGCGTCCGGTTCGTGGGCGAGCCGGTGGCGGTGGTACTCGCGGAGAGCGCGGCGGCGGCTCGCGACGGCGCCGAGCGCGTGGTCGTGGCGTGGGAGCCGCTGCCGGTGGTGGCCACCGCCGCCGCCGCGCTCGCCGCCGGCGCCCCCGCGCTGTACGAGGACCATCCCTCCAATGTCTGTGTGGACTCGCGGGCCGGCGATGTGGCCGCCACCGAGGCCGCGTTCGCGCGCGCCGCCCACGTCGTGCGGCTCTCCACGCGGATCAATCGCGTGACCGGGGTGCCGATGGAGCCGCGCACCGCGGTGGCCGCCTACGACGCCACTACTGGCCGCTACGCGCTCCATGCCGGCTCCGGGGGCGTGCAGCGCTGCCGCGCCGATCTCGCCGCCACGCTCGGCGTCGAGGAGGAGGCGGTGCGGGTGACGGCCGGCGACGTCGGGGGCAACTACGGGACGCGGAACAGCTCCTACCCCGAGTTCGCGGTCACCGTCTGGGCAGCCCGGCGCCTGGGTCGGCCCGTCAAGTGGACGTGCGACCGCACCGAGGCGCTCCTCACCGACTATCAAAGCCGCGATCTCGTCTCCGAGGTCGCGCTGGCCCTGGACGCCGACGGGACGTTCCTCGCCCTGCGCGGGATCAACACGAGCAATGTCGGCGCCCACGCGGTGTCCTTCATCCCCCTCGCCAAGGGCGTGGCCGTGCTGCCCAGCGTCTACCGCATTCCCGCCGCGGTGATGGACGCGCGCGCCGTCCTCACGAACACCGCGCCCACCACGCCGTACCGGAGCGCGGGACGTCCCGAGGTGATGTTCGTGATCGAGCGCCTCATCGACCTCGCCGCGCGCCGTCATGGCTTCGACCGCGTGGCGCTGCGGCGGCGCAACCTCATCCCCGCCGACGCCATGCCCCATCGCAATCCGCTGGGGCTCCTCTACGACAGCGGCGATTACACGTTGGTCCAGGACCGCGCGGTCGCGAGCGCGGACTGGGCGGGCTTCGAGGCGCGCCGCGCGGAGGCCCGCCGCCGTGGGCGCTACCGCGGCATCGGACTCGCCAACTACATCGAGCTCAACACCGGCGCGCCCCGCGAGCGCGCCGAAGTCATCATCCGACCCGCGGGCGAGGTGGAGGTCGCGCTCGGCACGCTGTCCGCCGGCCAGGGCCACGAGACCAGCTTCGCCCAGCTCGTCGCCGAGTGGCTCGGCGTCGAGCTCGGCCAGGTGCGCCTCATCACCGGCGACACCGACCGCGTGCCCGTGGGCGGCGGCTCGCACTCCGGGCGCTCCATGCGGCTGGGCGCCGTGGTCATGGCCCGGGCGGCCGACGAGATCGTCGCGCGGGGCACCCGGCTGGCCGCCTGGCTACTCGAGGCCGCTCCCGAAGACGTCGCCTTCGCGGGCGGCCGCTTCACGGTGCGGGGCACCCACCGCGCGGTCGACCTCTTCGCGGTGGCCGCCGCCGCGCTCCGCGCCGATGCGCCGCCCGCGCTGGGCGGGCCGCTCGCCGGCGCCGGCGACGAGACCATGAGCGTGCCGTCCTTCCCGTACGGCTGCGCCGTGTGCGAGGTCGAGGTGGATCCCGACACGGGCGTGGTGGAGATCGCGCGCTACACCACCGTGGACGACGTGGGGCGCGCGGTGAACCCGCTCATCCTGCACGGGCAGACCCACGGCGGCATCGCGGCGGGCGTGGGCCAGGCGCTGTGGGAGCTCTGCGATTACGACGCGGACGGCCAGCAGCGCACGGCAAGCTTCATGGAGTACGCGCTGCCCCGCGCCGACGCGCTCCCGGCCTTTTCCACCGAGATCAGCGAGGTGCCGTCGACCTCGAATCCGCTCGGGTTGCGGGGCGGCGGCGAGGGCGGGACCACCCCCGCGCTCGCCGCGGTGATCAACGCCGTCGTGGACGCCCTCGCCGAGCTGGGCGTGGAGCACGTGGAGATGCCGGCCACGCCGGAGCGCGTCTGGCGGGCGATTCAGGACGCGCGCGGGCGGCGTCGACCCCTTACCGTGCCCGCGCGTGATACCAGGGGTGCGGCTGGCCCGGTACCTTGACCCGCAGGGTGTAGACCGAAGTGCGCGCGGTGAAGAAGAGCGTTCTCAGATCTGGCCCGCCGAAGGCCAGATTGGCGGGAATCTCCGGTGTGCGGATGATCTCGAGCCGGGCGCCGTCTGGCGCGAAGACCCACGTGCCCCCGGGGCCGGTGCAGTAGACCCGGCCTTCGACGTCGACTTTGAGGCCGTCGGGCACCCCGTCACGCTCGTCGGAGGACATGTCCGCGAAGATGCGACGGCGGATGGGACGGCCGTCCGCGTCCAGCTCGATGGCGTGGATATACGCCGTCCAGCGGGTGTTGGCGACGTAGAGCGTGCGCTCGTCCGGCGAGAAGGCGAGCCCGTTCGGATACTCGCAGTCCGCGATCAGCGTGGTGGCGCCGTCGGGCGCGAGGCGATACACGCCGGCGTAGGTCAGCTCGCGCTCCGTGAGCGGCACCCGGAGACCGGGGTCGGTGAAGTAGAGGCTGCCGTCCGAGCGGCACACCACGTCGTTCGGCCGATTGAGCCGCTTGTCCTCGAAGCGATCGACCAGTACCTGCTCCACCGCCCCGCTCGCCGAGAGCCGGGTGAGCCGGCGATTTCCGCCCTCGCACAGCACGAGGCGGCCCCGGAGATCGAACGTGAGACCGTTGCCGCCACCCGTCTCCTCGCGCAGCAGCTCGGGAGCCCGCCCGGGGACGAGCCGATACATGCGGCTGGCCAGCACGTCGACGAAGTAGTAGAACCCCTCGGGATGCCAGAGCGGCCCCTCGGTGAACACGAAGCCCGTGGCCAGCCGTTCCGCCGCGGCCGCCTCGACGAGGCCCGTCATGCGAGGCTCGCGCGGCGGCTCTCGTGGTAGCTCTCGAGCACGCGATTCGCATGCGCGATGACGGCGAGCCGCTCGACCACGTCGGCGAGGGCCGGCCCGGGAATCGTGAAGTAGAGCTCGGCGTCGCCGAGTCCCGTGTAGACGCGATTGCCGATGCAGCCCAGGCTCGTATTGCCTCGCGCCGACCGCAGCGCCTCCGGGATCATGGCGCAGGCGGGGCGCCCCATGGTGGCGCCGTCATGACCCAACCCAGCCGCGCGCGCCGCCTCCGCCAGCAGCATGATCCCCCGCGCGCGCCCGCGCACGATCACCACGTCGGGATCCACCGGCAGCTTCCCCAGTGGGCCGTAGACCGCCACCTCGAACGGCTCCGCGCGGTGGGGAAGCGCCGGCACCTCCTCCCTGCGGATGTACTGAAGCTCCACCATGGTGCCCACGACCTGCTGCAGGTCGGCGGCGCGCTCGGGCGGGAGCGCCACGCCATGCGTGTGCGCGCCCAACGGACAGTTGTAGTGGTCGGCGGCCTCCGTGTAGAAGACCCGGCCCTCCGCCGCGTCGCGCCAGTACGCGCAGCCGGCCGGACCGGGGCGCTCGACTCTCGCCACGCCCGCGGGCGGGCTCGAGCGGAACGCGATGCCTACGGGGGGAAGGGTGAGCCAAAGCAGACTGGTCATGACGGCATCAAGGCGGGAGACGTCCATCACGGGCTCCTCTCGATCAGAGCGGGGCACGACAGTCCAGCTCCACGTGATTCTACCGCATCCCCGGAGCCGCCCCCGGCGCGGTGCTATAGTTGCCAATCGTGGATACGGTCTTCGACGCTTTCATGGCGACCGCGGCCGCCGCGCCGGACCACGCGTTCCTCTGCGCGCCGCCCGCGCCGGGTCGCGCCTATCATCCCGACGGCATCGAGCTCACCTACGCGCAGGTGCGCGACGAAGCCCTTCGCCTGCGCGCGGCGTATGCCGACGCGGGCTACGGCCACGGCCACCGCGTCGCCCTCCTCCTCGAGAACCGGCCGGAGATGTTCTTCCACTATCTCGCGCTGAACGCGCTGGGCTGCGGGATCGTCCCCGTGAATCCCGACTACCGGCACGACGAGCTCGCCTATCAGATGGAGCATTCGGACGCCGAGCTCGCGGTGGCGGTGCCGGAGCGCGCCGCCGCGCTCGAGGCGGTGGGGCGTGAGCGCGCGCGGCCCCTCCCCGTCGTCGACACCGGCCGCTGGCCTCGCGCGCTGCCCAAGGCCGCCACGCTCCCGCGCGCGGGCGCTCCCGCCCTGGACACGGAGTGCGCGCTCCTCTACACGTCCGGCACGACCGGACGGCCGAAGGGGTGCGTGCTCGCCAACTTCTACATGCTCAACGCGGGGGCCTGGTACCGCGACCTCGGGGGGCGTCTCGCCATCGTTCCGGGCCGCGACCGCATCATCAACCCGCTCCCGCTCTTCCACATGAACTGCCTCGGGATCACCGGCACGTGCGTCATCCTCACCGCCAACTGCCTCATCCTCCCCGAGCGCTTCAGTCCGCGGCGGTGGTGGCCGGACGTGGCGGCGACGCGAGCGACCGCGCTGCACTATCTCGGGGTGATGCCCCCGCTGCTCCTCAACCAGGCGCCGGCGCCCGAAGAGCGGGCCCATCAGGTGCGCTTCGGGCTCGGGGCGGGCGTCGAGCCCCAGCTCCACGCGGCCTTCGAGGAGCGCTTTGGCTTCCCGCTGGTAGAGGTGTGGGGCATGACCGAGACGGGGCGCATCTTCGCCGACCGCGACGAGCCCCGCCAGATCCACACGCGCGCCTTCGGCCGGCCCCACGGCGGACTCGAGGCGCGCGTCGTGGACGACGCCGACCGCGAGGTGACCCGCGGCGCCGAGGGCGAGCTGCTCGTGCGCTGGGGGGGCCCGGAAGGGCCACGCCACGGGTTCTTCTCCGGCTACCTGAAGGACGCCAAGGCGACCGAGGAGGCCTGGCGCGGCGGCTGGTTTCACACCGGGGATACGGTTCGCCGGTCGGACGACGGCATGCTGGTGTTCGTCGACCGGAAGAAGAACATCATCCGCCGCTCCGGCGAGAACGTCGCGGCTGCCGAGGTGGAAGCGGTGCTGCAGGCGCACGCGACGGTGGCCCAGGTGGCGGTGCTCGCGGCCCCCGACGAGGTGCGCGAGGAAGAGGTCATGGCCTGCATCGTGCCCATGCCGGACGCGACGGCGGACGCCGCGCTGGCGGACCGGCTGATGGACTGGTGCCTGGAGCGGCTCGCCTACTTCAAAGCGCCCGGATGGATCCTCTTTGTCGAGCGTCTGCCCACCACCGGCACCCAGAAGGTGCAGAAGGCCCAGATCTTCCCTCGCGGCGAGGACCCGCGCCGGCACCCCGGCGCGATCGACCTCCGCGCCCGCAAGAAGCGGGGCTGACCGCTCAGGGGTGCGCGCCGACCTGCAGGAGGAGCGGGCGCGCGCCGCCCGCGGGATCGGCGGCCCAGCCGCCCACGTAGAAGCGGCCGGCATTGTCGCGGGCAGACGAGCCGTAGAGGAGCACGCTCTTCAGCCCCTTGGTGTCGAGAAGATGGGCGGTGGACTTCCGTGTCTGCAGGTCGAACACCACCCACTCGAAGCGGCGGCCGCGCTGGGTGACCCCGGCCAGGTAGCGCCGCCCGTCGAGGGCGAACAGCGACGGCGCGTAGGTCTCGCGCGTGGGATTGAACCACCCGACCGGCACCACCCGCGAGGGCCCGCCCGCCTGCGGCTCGATCAGGTAGAGATAGCCGCGGTGAGTCGTGAAGGCCATGCGGCCGTCCGCCAGGTAGGCGAGCCCGGTGATGCCGTGGTTCTCGGCGATCGCCCCGCCCCCCGCGTAGTACTCGAGCGGCGTGACGGCGAGCTCCTGGAGCTCGCTGTCGTACTCGACGAGCGCGACGGCCACCTTGCCTCGCTCCGCCGCGGTCAGCCGCGGCACGAATGCGTGGCCGCGGCCGTCCGACACGAAGTTGCGCGACACGTGCCCGCCGACCGATCCCACCACCGCGCGCTTCGTCTTGCGCGTGACGGTGTCGTGCTGGTAGAGCACGTGATTGAAGTAGCCGAGGACGTAGACATAGCGCCCGACCCCGCTCGCCGCCACCAGGCCCTCCGGCGCGGTCCAAATGTACTCCCACTTGCCCGAGTCCGGATCGACGCGCCAGAAGTGGCCACCCCACCGGGGAGGCGCGGAGCCATCTTCGCGCTCGCCCTCCTCGTCGCTCGACGCGAAGTAGAGCCAGCCGTCGTCGGCCGCCACGATGCGCGAGTGGATCTTGATCTGCCCCTCACCCGCGCGGCGCAGGCCGAGGGTCTGCAGCTGCCCGACCACCGAGCCCCGATCGTGCAGCGCGTCGGCCTCGGGATCGTACTGGATCAGGTGCGCGCTCTGGCCCGGGGCGCCGGCCGACATGCCGATCCAGATCTTCCCCTGCAAGTCGCGACCGGTGGATCCCCAGATGGCGGTGGCGCCGCGGAACGCCGGGAGCGTGAGCTCGCGGGTCGGGGGCGCCGCCTCGACGGGCGCTATCGGGGGCGGGCCGAAGACGCTCCCGCTCCGCTCCTCGGGAGTGCTGGGCCGACGGTTGGGATCGGCGCCGCCGCTCCCCGCGGACAGGAGGGCGCCGACGAGGCAACCGGCCACCACCGAGGCGGGGATGCGGGCCATGCGCCGCCTAGACGGCCATCGCCATGCCGTCGTGCCCGGGGTCGGCGCCGCCGTGGAGCGAGCCGTCGGGCCGGACCTCGATGCCATGCACCGCCGCCACGTCGAAGGTATTGGGGTTGCGGGCCACCGTGTACCCGTCGCGCTCGAGCTCCTCGGCCACGTGCGTGGGAATACGCATGGTCACGTCGATGATATGACTGGTGGCGCTGAAGCGCGGCGCGGCGACCGCGTCGGACATCGACATGCCGAACTCGAGCAGGTTCACCAGCGCCTGCATCACGCCGATGGCGATCTGCGCCCCGCCCGGCGCCCCGATGGCGGCGCGGAGCCCGCCGGCGTCGAAGACCAGGGTCGGGCAGATGGCGCTGAAGCGGCTCTTCCCCGGCGCCACCGAGCCGGCCCGACCGGGGCGCGGATCGAAGACGCTCATGGCGCCGTTGTACATGAAGCCGAGACCGTCGGTGATCACGCCGGAGGGCATGCCGAGGGTGTGCGTCATGGTGACGGCGTTGCCATCGCGGTCGATCACCGCCACGTGAGTGGTGTCCTTCGGCTCGGGCAGTCCGACCCGGTCGATGCGCACGCGTCGGCCCGCGCGGATGTCGGCGGCGGCCGCGCTCGCGTGCGTCTTGGAGAGAAGGCGCTCGACGGGCACCTCCACGAACGCGGGATCGCCGACATGCGCCTCCTTGTCGGCGACCGCCCGCTTCATGGCCTCCGCGACCACGCGGATGTACGCAGCGGTATTGTGCCCCAGCGCGCGGAGGTCGAACTGCTCGAGGACGTTGAGCATCTCGAGGAGCATGAGGCCGCCGCCGGGCGGATGGTTGGTGGCGAGACGCCAATCGCGGAAAGTGCCGCGGAGCGGCGGTCGGCGCGTGGTCCGGTAGCTCGCGAGGTCCTCGTAGGAGAGGAGGCCGCCGTGGCCGCGCATGTCCTCGGCGATGCGCTCGGCGAGCTCGCCCTGGTAGAAGACGTCGGCGCCGCCCTTGGCGATGAGGCGGAGGGTCGCGGCCAGGTCGGGGTTGCGCACGGTGTCGCCGACGCGCTTGGGGCTGCCGTCCGGCCGGCAGTAGAGCGCGCGACCGCTCGGGCTGAAGCGCAGCCGCTCGGGGTTGGCCACGCGGCCCATCTGCTCCTCGAGGGCCCACCAGTAGCCGACATGGGGCTTTACCAGCCAGCCACGCTCGGCCCAATCGATGGCGGGCTGCACGACCTGCGCCCACGGGAGCGCGCCGTGAGCGGTCTGGGCCTCGTGAAAGGCGCGGAGCGAGCCCGGCACCGTGATCGACTGATAGCCGAGGTCGTTGACACGCCCCTTGAGCACGAAGCCGAATCCGTCGCGCGTCTCGCCCTCCAGACGGTCCGCCCACATGTCGGGCCGCGCCGCCCCGGGGGTCTTCCCGTGGAAATCGATGCACTCGTGGACGTTCTTGCCGGGCAGGTAGAACTGGCCGCTGCCGAAGCCGGCGATGCCCGTCATCATGGGATCGACCACGCCCGCCACCAGGGCGCACGCGATGGCGCCGTCCACCGCGTTGCCGCCCGCGCGCATGATGAGCGCTCCCGCCTCGGTGGACTCCGGCTGCGCCGCGCAGATCATTCCCCTGGACATGGCCCATAGGGTAACACCGCCGGCTCGCAACACCGTCGCGCGCCGACCGGACTCGAGAGCGCGACGAGCCCCCCTTATCCGCCCACGCC
>Ga0209382_10000276_pt1 | contig 82741 bp, 77 predicted proteins | sample SoiMetdeltSBSDD5_FD_187599 | JGI IMG/M metagenome (GOLD analysis project Ga0209382, IMG submission 187599) | Bulk soil microbial communities from a Populus tree surrounding site in Tennessee, USA - Soil MetaG P. deltoides SBSDD5 (SPAdes) (version 2) | ecosystem: Environmental > Terrestrial >... | reverse complement strand
ATGCGCTACCAGACTGCGCCATGCCCCGTGCACCCGGGGGCGCGAATGATACGGAAAGACCGCAACGCTCGCCAGTGATTCCCGGCAGCCTGCCGGCCGACGCTAACCCCGCCGCCAAGTCGTTGTGCCGTCTGGCTTATCTTCCAGCACGATCCCTGCCTTCGCGAGCGCGTCGCGAACCCGATCGGACTCCTTGAAGTTCCGGGCCGCACGCGCCGCGCGCCGCTCGGTAATCAATTGCTCGACCTCGGCATCGATGAGCCCGGACGTCTGCCCTTTGCGTAGAAATTCCTCCGGCTGCAGGTAAAGCACGCCGAGCACCGCAGCGAGCTTCTTCAGCTCGGCCGCCAGAGCGCTGGCCTTTCCCCACTCGTTCGCGCCCTTCGCCCGATTGATCTCGCCCGCCAGCCCCTGCAGTGCGGCGATCGCTTCCGGCGTGTTGAAGTCGTCATCCATTGCAGCTTCGAACTTCCGGCTCGCCGCGCCCGGCTCGAAGGTTTCCGCCGGCTCGATATCGCGCAGCGCCGTGTAGAGCCGAGTCAACGCCGCGTCCGCCTGCTCGATCTGCGTCACCGAGTAATTGATCGGCCCGCGATAATGGCTCGAGGCGAGAAAGAACCGCACCACCTCCGGATCGCGCACGTGCGGCGAGTCCAGCACGTCGCGAATGCGGAAGAAGTTGTTCAGCGACTTCGACATCTTCTCGTTGTCGACGTTGAGGAAGCCGTTGTGCATCCACAGGTGCGCGAAGCCCTCGCCGGTCGCGGCGCACGACTGCGCGATCTCGTTCTCGTGATGCGGGAACTTCAGGTCCATGCCGCCGGCGTGAATGTCGAAGTTCGCACCGAGCAGCTCGTACGTCATCGCCGAGCACTCGATGTGCCAGCCGGGCCGGCCCTCGCCCCACGGCGACGACCAATGCGGCTCGCCGGGCTTCGCGCGCTTCCACAGCACGAAGTCGAGCGGATCGCGTTTCGCTTCGTCGACGGCGACGCGCGCGCCCGCGCGCAGATCGCTCAGTTGCCGGCCGGAGAGCTTGCCGTACGGAGCGAACTTGGAGACCGAATACATCACGTCGCCATTAGTCGCGACGTACGCGTAGTCCTTGGCGATCAGCTTCTCGATCATCGCGATGATGCCGGGCACGTGCTCGGTCGCTCGCGGCTCGAAGTCCGGCCGCAGCAGGCCGAGCCGGTCGTAGTCCTCGTGCATCGCCTTGGTGAAACGGCTGGTCAGCGACTGCACCGGCTCGCCGTTCTCGTTCGCGCGGTTGATGATGTTGTCGTCGATGTCCGTAATGTTGCGGACGAACGTGACTTTGTAGCCACGATACTGGAAATAGCGGCGCACGATGTCGAACGCCGTCTTCGAGCGCGCGTGGCCCATGTGACAGAAGTCGTAAACCGTATCGCCGCACAGGTACATGCGCACGACGCCGGGCTGGAGCGGCGTGAATTCTTCTTTCCGACCGGTGTAACTGTTGAAGATCTGCATGGTTGTCACGCGGCCAGCCGCCGGGAAGTCGCAGTCATTCTAGCGGCGTTTGCTAAGATCGGGCGAAACTTCGCCGAGGACTACCGACCCCCATGCGCAGCGCACGTGTACTGATCGCCACTCTCCTGCTCGTTGCGGGCCTGGCTGCACACTCCGAAGACGGCGCCAGGCCGCGGGTGCGGGTCGAAACGAACATGGGCAAGTTCGTCATCGAGCTGGACCCCGATCGTGCGCCGCTCACGGTGGCGAACTTCCTCGAATACGTGCGCAGCGGGTTCTACTCGGGCACGGTCTTTCACCGCGTGATCGCCAACTTCATCGCGCAGGCCGGCGCCTTCGACGAGAAGTACGGCGAGAAGAAACCACGTCCGACGATTGCCAACGAATCGGGCAACGGCCTGTCGAACCGGCGCGGCACGGTCGGCCTGGCACGCTCGGCCGAAGCGCACAGCGGCGACGCGCAGTTCTACATCAACCTCGCGGACAACGCCGGGCTCGACCCGCAGCCGACCCGCTGGGGCTACGCGGTGTTCGGCCGGGTCGTGGAAGGCATGAACGTCGTCGACGACATCGGCGCGGTGGCCACGGGCGAGGTCGGGCCGCTGGAGAAGGACGCGCCGCTGAAGCCGGTCATCATCATCCGCATCGAGGAACTGAAGTGATCGTCCTGTGACGACGCTGTTCATCTCCGACCTGCATCTCGACTGCACGCGGCCCGACATCAGCGCGCAGTTTCTCGAGTTCCTGGAACGCGAGGGGCGGCGCGCGCAGGCGCTGTACATCCTCGGCGATCTGTTCGAAGCCTGGATCGGCGACGACGATCCGGACCCGGACAAGCGCCGCGTCATCGCCGGCCTGCGAGCCGTCACGGACGCCGGCGTGAAGAGCTTCCTGATCCACGGCAATCGCGATTTCCTGATCGGCAAGCGCTTCTGCCGCGAGACCGGCGTGCAGTTGCTGGCGGACGGCACGGTGATCGATGTCTACGGCCGGCGCGTGCTGCTGATGCATGGCGACCTGCTGTGTATCGACGATCATGCCTATCAGCGCCTGCGCCGCATCGTGCGCAATCCGCTGGTCCAGTTCGTGATGCGCCGGCTCACGCTGCGACAGCGCCAGCGTCTCGCTGAGCGCATGCGCGCGGGCAGCAAGGATCACATAGCGTCGATGGACATCGCCGCGCCGGAGATCATGGACGTCAACGAGGACGAGGTTCGCCGGACGTTCGTCCGCTACGGCGTCGACTGCATCATTCACGGTCACACGCATCGACCGGCGATCCACGAGATGCAGATCGACGGGCACCCGGCGGTGCGCATCGTGCTCGGCGATTGGTATGAGCAGGGAAGCGTGCTGCGGTGGGATAGCGGCGGATTCCAGCTCGCGACCCTGTAGGTCGGGCTTCAGCCCGACTCTGCTTCGTTGTCGGGCTGAAGCCCGACCTACCGCGGCAACCCAGAGTGGAAGCGGAGCTGTGGATCCGGCGACGTCGCCAGATCCGCTTCGATTTCCGCCAGGCGCCCCAGGCGCGCGCGCCAATCCTGCTCGCCCGCGCGGTGCTCGACGAGACGCAAGTAGACCGACTGGTGGCGGGCTTCCGATGCCGCCAAGCCCGCATAGAACGCGGCCAACGGCTCGTGCAGCCGCGGCGCCAGTCCGACGAACCGCTCGCATGAGCGCGCTTCGATCAGCGCGCCGCACAGAAGCAAATCGATCAGGCGCCCGGGCTCCGAACGTCGTGTAGCTGCGCGCAAGCCGTCGGCGTAGCGAGCCGGCTTCATGCGGACGAACGGAACCTCCAGCTCCTGCATCATCTTCTGCACTTGCTCGAAGTGACGCAGCTCCTCGCGGGCAAGACGCGACAGACGATCGGTCAGCAGCAGGTCGTCGGCGTAGGTGAAGATCAGGCTGAGCGCGGTCGACGCCGCCTTCTTCTCGCAGTTCGCGTGATCGACGAGCAGCTCGCGCCAGCGCTCGCATGCCACTTCGAACCAACGCCGCGGCGTCGGCGCCAGCAGGATGTCGCTCAACGCAGCTCCTCGATCTTCGCCAGCAGTGCGCTCGCGGAGCCGAAGCGATGCACGGGATCCTTCGCCAGCAGCTTGTTCAGCAGCGGCTGATACTTCCGCAAGTCCTCCGGCAGCAGCGGAATGGGCGCGTTGGCATGCATGTAGATGACGGCCATCGGTGTCTGGGCGAGGTACGGCTTCTGGCGCGTCAGCATCTCATAGAAGATCACGCCGAGGCTGTACAGATCGCTGCGCTCGTCGAGCGCGGAGCCGTGTCCCTGTTCCGGGCTCATGTAGTACGGCGTGCCGAAGATCTCGCCGGTCGCGGTGATCTCCGGCGCATCCACCCGTACGTGCTTCGCCAGCCCGAAGTCGATCAGCGCCACAGTGCCGTCGCCGCGCAACATGATGTTCCCGGGCTTGAGATCCCGATGCAGGACGCCGACTGCATGCACGACGTCCAGCGCCGCCGCCATCTGCGCGAGATAGACCAGCGCCTCGGAGCCGTCGAGGCCGCTGGCGATCTGTGAGCGCAGATCGCCGCGCGCGAAGTACTCCATCGCGAGATAAGCGTGATCGTCGGCGATGCCGAGGTCGAAGATGCGCACCACGTTCGGGTGGCGCACTTTCGAGATCAGCTCGTACTCCTGCAGGAAGCGCGTGAACTGCGTGTGCTGATCGCCAGCGTTGGGCGAGTCGCGCAGCACCTTCAGCACGACCATCTCGCCGGCGCGCTCGCTCTCAGCCAGGTACACACTGGAAGTGCCGCCGATCGCCAGTTCACGCACGAAGCGGTGACCGCGAATCGTCACCACTCCGAAGGTCGACAGCCGTTCGGCCTCAGGCCCGGTTCGCAGCAGTGCGAGCTGCTGGCGTCGCGCCGCTACCGCCGTGCGCAGCACATCCGCCAGGCGCCGATGATCGATGCGCTCACGCACCAGGCAGTCGACTGCGCCGCGCTTCACCGCCCGCTGAGCGAGCGCCGGATCGTCGCCGCGCGCGAGATACAGGATCGGCGGAAAAACATTGCGATGGAGCAGGTTCTCGAGCCACTTCTCGCCCTGCCCGCGCTCGATGCGATCATCGAGCACCACGGCGTCGTAGCCGATGGCGCTGAATCCGGAGTGGAGCCGGCCCGATTGCAGCGGTGCGTGGATGCGGCACTCCGCCGCGGGCCAGATGATGGACACGTGCTGCTCGACCGCGCGACCGAGCTCCGTGTGATCAGTGACGATCAGCAGGCGCGGCGCGATCGAGCTGTTGGTGTTCCCGGTCACACGGCGCGGATCGCCTTCAGTGAGCCGCGTTGCAGCTGCTTGCGCCGGGTCTTCGCCTCGTCGGAGCGCTCCTCCTGCAGGCGCGCCAGATAGCTCGGCGTGACGTCGCCGGTGACGTACTGGCCGGAGAAGCAGGAGTCGTCGAACTCCTGGATCTGCGAATCGTGGTGCAGACAGGCACGCACCAGGTCGTCGAGATCCTGGTAGATGAGGCGGTCCGCGCCGATGAGCGTGGCGACCTCTTCATCGGTGCGCTCGGCGGCGACCAGCTCCGAGGCAGCCGGCATGTCGATGCCGTAGACATTCGCGTAGCGCACCGGCGGCGCGGCGGAAGCGAAGTAGACACGATTCGCGCCGGCCTCGCGTGCCAGGTCGATGATCTGCGCAGAGGTCGTGCCGCGCACGATCGAGTCGTCGATCAACAGCACGTTCTTGCCGCGGAATTCCAGATCGATGACGTTCAGCTTGGAGCGCACCGACTTCGCGCGCTGCTCCTGGCCCGGCATGATGAACGTGCGGCCGATGTAGCGATTCTTCACGAAACCTTCGCGGTATTTGACGTTGAGCAGCTGCGCGACCTGGACCGCCGCGGTGCGGCTCGTATCCGGAATCGGGATCACCACGTCGATGTCGTGATCGGGCCAGACGCGGCGGATCTTCTCCGCCAGCAGGTCGCCCATGCGCAGGCGCGCCTTGTGCACCGAGATGTTGTCGATGATCGAGTCCGGGCGCGCGAAGTACACGTACTCGAAAATGCACGGCGTGTGGCGCGCCACCGGCACGCACTGCTGCGAATAGAAGCGGCCGTGCTCGTCGATGAACACCGCCTCGCCCGGGCTGACGTCGCGCATCAGCTCGAAGCCGAGCTGGTCGAGAGCGACGCTCTCCGACGCCAGCATGTACTCGTTGCCCTGCGGGGTCTCGCGGCGGCCGATCACGAGCGGCCGGATGCCGTGCGGATCGCGGAAGCCGAGCAGGCCGTGGCCGACGATCAACGACACGACAGCGAACGCGCCGCGGGCACGACGATAGACCGAAGTCACCGCCGCGAAGATGTCGGAGGCCGAAGCTCGCGGCGTGCCGGCGCGCGACAGCTCGCTCGCGAGCACGTTGAGCAGCACTTCGGAATCGGAGCTGGTGTTGAGGTGGCGCAGGTCTTCGCGGATCAGCACCTCCGCGAGCTCGGCGGCGTTCGTCAGGTTGCCGTTGTGCCCGAGGCAGATGCCGTACGGCGAGTTGACGAAGAACGGCTGCGCTTCGGAAGAAGCGTCGCAGCCGGCGGTCGGGTAGCGGCAGTGGCCGATGCCGATGTTGCCCTTCAGGCGCAGCATGTGGCGCTGCTGGAAGACATCGCTCACCAGGCCGTTCTGCTTGCGCATGAACAACTCGCCGTCGTCGCAGGTCATCATGCCCGCGGCGTCCTGGCCGCGGTGCTGCAGCACCGTCAGCGCGTCATAGATCTGCTGGTTGACCGGCGAGTGCCCGACGATGCCGACGATTCCGCACATGCTCTCAAGCTCCCGACCGCGTCGACTGCACGTCGACCACGGTTTTCATGCCCGTTTCCGCGAAATTCTGGATCCAGCTCGCGAGCTCGCTGGCGTACGGCAGCAGATGCGACCGCTTCCACCACTCGACCTTGTTGAGCTCCACGAACTCTCCAAGCATCACGAACACCGCAATGACCACGGCGCCGCGCACCGTGCCGAACACCAGCCCGAGCATCCGGTCGACCAGCACGCTGAGCGCCGAATGACGCAGAAAGTAACCGAGAATGCCCGAGATCAGCCAACCGATCACCAGCACGCCCAGCACGATCAGCGTGCGCGCCGTCCACAGACTCACCGGCGGCTTGCCGACCATGCCGCCGAGATACGGCTCGAGCGCAGGCGCGTAGCGCCACGCGAACCACAAGCCGCCGAGCCAGGCGAGCAGGCCGATCGCTTCGCGCACGAAGCCGCGGAGCATGCCCAGCAGCATCGACGCGAGGAGCACGCCGACGATCAGGTAGTCAGCTGCATTCATAGGCCGGGCGACACCACCGTGACGTTGCGAGAGGCAACTTTGGGCGCGCGGATTCTACCAGCGCGCCTGCGCCCCCACCAATTCACACTTGGCAATTCCGGCGTCACGGATCCCGCGGTCAGGGCTGCGGCACGACCGCAGCTCCCGGCGCCTTGAGCTCACGCAGTGCCGCCTCGGCGCTCGCACGATCCTTCATCGGGCCAATGCGCACGCGATACAACGTCCCGCCGCTCGACTTCAGCGGCATCACGAACGCGCTCTGTCCCTGATCGCGCAGCTGCTTCACCAGCCGCTGAGCATTCGCTTCCTTCGAGAACGTGCCCAGCTGCACCGCCCACCGGCCTGATGTTGGGGCTTCGGCGGCTGAAGCAAGAGGCGGCTGCGGCGTGCGCGTCGGAGGCGTAGCGACGGTCGGTTGTTCGACGACGGCCGGCGGCGATATCGGCTGCGATTGCGGCGTGGTCGCGGCGGACTGTTGCGCCACCTCAGGCTTTGCCTGATCGCCCTGCGAGGGTTGCGCTTCAGGCGGCTGAGGCGTCGTCGGGATCTCCTCGGGAGGCGGCGCGCGGTTTTCGACCACTGCGCCAGGTGCCGCCGTCGGCGACTGGCTCAGATCGATCGTGTAGGTCTTGATGGGCGCGTCGCTGCGCTTCGGTGCCGCCGCGGGCTCCGCCTGCGAGCCAGCGCGATCCGGACCGGACAGCATCTCCGGAATCAGGATGATCGCAGCGGCCATCAGCACGGCCGCACCGACCAGGCGTTCTTTGACTAGGCGCTCCACGGACGCGAAGTATAAGGCTCAGGCGCTCGGACGACGCGACGCCAGCATCGCCAGCGCCGGCCCGACGGTCAGGAACGAGCCGAACACGACCACGCGATCGCCCGACTGCGCCAGCGCCTCGGCTGCCCGGCAACCGGCAACGACATCGGCCGCGACCGCCTCCACCTTGACGCCGCCTGCCCGCACGCGCTCAGCAAGCACCTCCGGCTCCAGCGCGCGGCCGCCCTGCAATCCGACGATCACCCACGCGTCGAAGGAGCCTTGCAGCTCGCTCACGATGCCCTCGACATCCTTGTCGCCGAGCACGCCGCAGACCGCGATCGTGCGGCCGCGACGCTCCTTCGCAGCGAGTTGCGCGGCCAGCGTGCGCGCCGCGGCCGGATTGTGGGCAACGTCGAGGATCCATTCGATCGGGCGCGGACGCGTTCGTCGCACGATCTGGAAACGTCCGGGCAGCGACACCGTGAGCAGGCCGCGTTCGATCCCCGAGCGAGGCACGCGCAGCCGCGACTGCAGTGCTTCCAGCACTGCGAGCACCGCTGACGCGTTGTCGTATTGAATCTCGCCGCGCAGCGCCGGCGCCGGCAAGTCGCGCTGCTCGCTGCCGCGCCCGCGCCAGCTCCAGCGTTCGCCGAGCGGCAGCCAGTCGAAATCGCGGCCGAGCTGCTGCAAGTCGGCGCCGATCTGCCGGGCGTGCTCGCGGATCGCAAGCGGCATGTCGCGCGCGCCGAAGATCGCTGGACGCCCGGCGCGCAGGATTCCTGCCTTCTCGCGCCCGATGGTCTCGCGGTCGCGGCCGAGCCAGTCACAATGGTCGAGATCGATCGAGGTGATCAGCGCGACGTCCGCGTCGACGACGTTGACGGCGTCCAGCCGCCCGCCCATGCCGACCTCGAGCACGATTGCATCGGGCTGCGCGTCCGCGAATACCAGCAGGGCTGCCGCGGCGTTGAACTCGAAGAACGTCAGCGTGTCGTCGCCGCGCGCGGCATCGATGCGCTCGAATGCCGCCATGAGCGCCTCGTCGGAAACTTCGACACCGCCGACGGCGATGCGCTCGTTGTAGCGAAGCAGATGAGGCGAGGTGAAGGTGCCGACGCGTAAGCCGGACTCGGCCAGGATGCGGGCTGTCAGCGCAACGCAGGAGCCCTTGCCGTTGGTGCCGGCAACGGTGACGACGGGACAGTCGGGACGGCGCCAGTCGAGGCGATCGAGAGTGCGCTGCAGACGCTCGAGCCCGAGGTCGATCGCGTTCGGATGCAGCGTCTCCTGCCACGCCAGCCAATCGGCGAGGCGGCGGAACCGGGGGCTCCGCTCGCTGGGCAGGACCATGGAATCAGCTCGCCGGAGCGGCGGGCTCGTGCATGAACATCGTCAGGAGCCCGGCGATACGATCGCGCATGTCGCGGCGGTCGACGATCATGTCGAGCGCGCCGTGATCGAGCAGGAACTCCGCGCGCTGAAAGCCTTCCGGCAGCGTTTCGCGCACGGTCTGCTGGATGATGCGCGCCCCGGTGAAACCGATCAGCGCCTTCGGCTCGCCTATGTTGACGTCGCCGAGCATCGCGAGGCTCGCGGACACGCCGCCGGTCGTCGGGTCGGTCAGCACCGAAATGTAGGGCAGGCGCGCTGTGCTCAGGCGCGCGAGCGCCGAGCTGGTCTTCGCCATCTGCATCAGCGACAGCAGCGCTTCCTGCATTCGCGCGCCACCGCTGGCCGAGAAACACACCAGCGGCTTGCGATGCTCGATGCAGTGCTCGACGCCGCGCACGAAGCGCTCGCCGACCACCGAGCCCATCGAGCCGCCGAGGAACGCGAATTCGAACGCGCCGGCGACGATCGGCAGGCCGTGCAGCGCGCCGCTCATCACGACCAGCGCGTCCTTCTCCTGCGTGCTCTTCTGGGCCTGCAGCACGCGGTCGCGATACTTCTTGGTATCGCGGAACTTGAGCGGATCCTCCGGCTCGATCGCGTCGCCGATCTCCTCCGTCGTGTCCGGATCGAGAAAGTATTCGAGCCGCTCGCGCGCGCCGATGCGCATGTGGTTGCCGCACTTCGGACAGACGTGCAGGTTGCGCTCCAGCTCGGCGCGGTACAGCACCGCGTCGCAGGCCGCGCATTTCATCCACAGGCCTTCCGGCACCGAGCGCGTGCGGCGCTCGGTCTTGATCCGCGAAGGCATGATCTTTTCGAACCAGGTCATCGGTGCAGCGAGTCCTTGGCCAGGCAGGCAGGCATGATGCGGTCAGTCCGGGCCGAAGCCAAGGGCCCGACCGGCGTCCCAGCGCGGCTCGCTGGGCAGCTCCAGGGCTGGCGTGTAACGGATGCCCGCCAGGTAGAGGCCGCCGGGCTGCGCAGTGACCCCGCCCCGGGTGCGATCGCGAGCCGCCAGCACCTCGGCCGCCCAGTCGGTCGGCCGCTCGCCAGCTCCGATCGCGATGAGCAAACCGGCGATGTTGCGCACCATGTGATGCAGGAAGGCGTTCGCGCGCACGGTCAGCACGATGCGCTCTCCGGAGCGCTCGACTGCGATCTCGTGCACGTTGCGCATCGCCGTGCGCGCCTGGCACTCGGCGGCTCTGAAAGAGGAGAAGTCGTGCTCGCCGACCAGATGCGCGGCAGCCGTACGCATGCGGCTCTCATCGAGCGCCTCGCGAATCCAGCAGACGCGACCTGCTGCGAGCGCCGGCCGGGCGGCTCGATTCAGAATGATGTAGCGGTAGGTGCGCGCGAGCGCGCTATAGCGAGCATGGAAAGCTTCGGGAACCTCGCGAGCCCAGAGCACGCTGACCTGCGACGGCAGGTTCGTGGTTGCGCCAAGCACCCAGCCGCGTTCCGTTCGCACCGAGGGCGTGTCGAAGTGCACGACCTGCATCGCTGCGTGGACGCCGGCATCGGTCCGGCCGGCGGCAGTGACTTCGACGGGATGATCGGCGACGACGGAGAGCGCGGTTTCGACGACCGACTGGATCCCCAGTGCGTGCGCCTGCGACTGCCAGCCGCAGAACGCGCTGCCGTCGTACTCCAGGCCGAGCGCGATTCGGGTTATCTGATCGACTCCATCAGGCGCTGCGCTTCCTGCTTCTGGCTGGCGTTGCCTTCGGACAGCACCTCTTCGAGGATGCTGCGGGCGCCGTCCGGGTCACCCATGTCCATGTAGGCGCGCGCCAGGTCGAGCTTGGTGCCGACCTCGCTCATCGTCACCGGCTCGAGCTCCGAGAGCCCGACGTCGCCGCCGGCGATCGTCTGGCGATGCGTGGTGTCGCCGTCGTCGCTCGACAGCGGCTCGCCGACGTCGAGGTCGACGCGCGGCACTTCCGTCGTGCGATCCGCGAACACGTCGCTCGAGAAAGTGTCGGCCTCGCGATCGCCGCCGCGTACCTGCCGCACCGTTTCCGGGCCGCTGCCCGCGCCCGACAGGTGGTCGAGGTCGACGTCCAGGTTCTTCGGCAGCGAAGGACGCTTCATCTCGGCGGTCGATTCGGTTTCCGGTCGCGGCTGCTCGACGGTGTCGCCGCCGGCCAGGTCGACCTGGTCGATGTAGATCGTGCCCGTGGTCTCGATGTCGAACTTCTCGCGCGGCGCCTTCATCGTGCGATCGAAGTTGCCGATCGAGGGCGCGAGCTGAGTCATCTCGTCGTCGCGCAGCGGCGCCGGACCTTCGGCCGTCGCATCCTTCTCCAGCGAAGTGGTGTCTTCCAGCGAGCCGGAGACTTCCAGCGAATCGACGTCGAGGCCGAGATCATCGAGTGACAGCTCGGCGGTCTGTTCGGCTTTCGATCCCGCGGCCTTCTCGCGGATCGTGCGCTCGCGCATCGTCTGCGCCGAGCGATCGATCTGCGGCGATTCGATCGTCGGTGTTTCCTGCGTGCGCGACAGCTGATCGAACTCGCGCGTCGGCTCTTCGTCCGAGCCGCGCTTCGGCTCGTCCAGCAGGAAGTCCAGATCCGAACCGGCCTGGGCCGGCGCCGGACGCTCGCCGCTGGTGAATTCCAGGTCGAGCCCCGCGGGCTTGTCGGCCTCGGGCTCGGCGAACAGATCGACGTCGACGCGGTTCTCGCCGCCTTCCAGGTTGACGTCCACGAGATCCACGTGGGCTGCAGCGGCCTCGCCTTTGAACATCGCGTCCTCGGGCGCGATCTGCTTGCCCATGATGAGGACTTTGTCCCACTCGCCCGGAGCAGCCTGAGCACGGCTGCCGTGCAGCTCGCGGGCCGTGTCGAGGAACAGGTCCTTGTTGCCCCACACGAAGTAGATCTCGAGCAGCTTCAGCTTCAGATCGCGGCGGCCCGGCTCGCGATCGATCGCGATCTTCACCAGGTCGGCGGCCTGGTCATACAGGCCATAAGCCATGTGGAAGTCGGCTTCGGCGAGCGCGTCCTGCTGATCGAAACGCACCTGCGTTTCGCTGCTGATCGTCTCGTCGGCACGCGAAGTCGCGGCGGCTGCAACGGGCTCGACGCGTGATTTCGTCGGCTCGGCACGACGCGCGGTCGGCGCCGGCGCAGGTTCGTCAACCTCGCCGAGCGTGTCCGCATCCGAGTCTTCGACCAGGAACGAATCGCGGTCACGCACCTTCGTCACGGGCGCGAGCGCCGGAGCGGCGCGGGTCGGACGCGGCTCGAAGTCCAGGCCGGCCATCGAATCGGAGGCCGCAGCAGCTTCTTCGCGGCGGCGGCGAACGAACGCGACCGCGAAGCCGAGTACGACGACCAGACCGATGACGACGAATGCCCACCAGTACTCGCCGATGCGCTCGAACAGCGAGGGCGTCGGCTCCTCGGGCGGCGCCTTCACCGGCGGACGTGCAACCGGCGGCGGCGGCGCGGCCTGTTCTGCCGGGGCCGGCGTCTCGGCCGAGGTTTCCGGCTGCTGTGCCGGCTCCTGCGGCGGCGTCTCGGCCGGCGTGGGCTCGACCGGTGCTCCGGCCGCACTCTGCTGGGTCGCGGCCAGACCCTGGCTCGGCAACGCGACGCGGTTGTCGCCCGGTGTCGGGCTGGAAGTCGTCGGCGTCGACGGAGCCTTCGCGACCTGCTCTTGCGGAGCGGGCGCGGCGGCGGGCGCCGGTGCAGCGGGCGTCTCCTCCGGCGTGACCAGTCGCAAGCGGTTCGCTTCTTCCTGCGCGACCTGCGACGGCTGCGCCCCGCTCCATTCAGCGGCCTGACGCCGGACCTCTGCGGTCGCGTCGGCTGTGGAAATCGCTTCGATGTCGGACAGCTCCGGGATGCGCAGCACGCTGCCGGAGCGCAGACGATTGATGTTGCCGTTGAACGCCGCAGGGTTCGCGCGGAACAGCGCGATCATCGTGCGATTGATCTCGCGGCGCGATCCGCCCGGCGTGACGCCGCTGGCGATGCGCCAGAGCGTGTCGTTGCGCGCGACGGTGTATTCGCCGGCGATCGGCGCGCCCGACGAGCTCGCGACTGGCTCCTGCGTGGGCTCGGACGGCCTCGGAACCGGCGCGGCTTGCGGCGGCGCTTCGGCGGGCTGCTCGGCAACCGGCCGCTCGATTCTGCCGCCGCTCGGTGCGCCGGCTTGCGGCGTGGTCACCGGTGCCTGCGCTTCGGGTTGCGTCGGCATGAACACCGGCGGGTCGAGCAACACGGTGTACTCACGCAGCAGGCGGCCGCGCGCCCAGCTCGCTTCGACGAGCAGCGTGACGAACGGCTCGGTGACCGAGCGGGTGGACGTGACCTTGATCGTCGCGCGGCCATCGCGGCTGCGCTGCACGGAGAACGCGAAGTTCGACAGGAACATCGGCCGGTCGAGGCCGTAACGCTGATACATGTCGACGCCGGCGAGGCCGACCTTGAGGCCTGCCAGCTCGTCGGCAGTCGGTGCAATCAGCTCGATCTCGGCGTCGAACGGCTGGTTCAGGGCGGAGTGGGGACGGATTTCACCCAGGCCCAGCGCGTACAGCGTCGCAGGGGACAGCAGTGCGCCCAGCAAAAGCAGGCGCGGCAAGTGTCTTCTCATCAGCTCTCCCGAATCTCGTCCCGATGCGTCCCAAGCCCTTTGATTGACCAATGCTTTTGGGTGCTTATGGGCAGGCGCGAGCGGTCAAAAGCTCATGTGCTTCATGACTTTGCGCGCGCAAATATAGCTTACAAGTAATCTTTCACCAAAATTTCGGCGATTTGGACGCTATTTAAAGCAGCTCCCTTGCGAACGTTATCGGACACAATCCACAGATTCAGACCTCGCTCGTGCGAGATGTCCTCGCGAATGCGACCCACGTACACCGGGTCGGTGCCGGCCCCCTCCGTCACGGCCGTCGGATAGCCCCCCGGCCTGCGCTCGTCCATCACCACGACCCCCGGCGCCCGCCCGAGGATTTCCCGCGCCTGTGCCTCAGTGAGCTTGCGACGCGTCTCGATGTGCACCGCCTCCGAATGCCCGACGTAGACACCGACTCGCACGGCAGTGGCGTTCACGCGGATCGACGTGTCCTCCATGATCTTCTGGGTCTCCCAGAACATTTTCATCTCTTCCTTGGTGTAGCCGTTGTCGAGAAATACGTCGATTTGCGGCACACAATTGAATGCAATCTGCTTCGCGATGACTTTCGGCGTGACGCTGCCGCCCGCGGCGAGCGTCGCGGTCTGCTGCCGCAGCTCGTCGATCGCTTTCTGGCCGCCGCCCGACACTGACTGGTAGGTCGCGACGTTGATGCGCTCGATCTGCGCGACATCGTGCAGCGGCTTCAGCGCCACCAGCATCTGCATCGTCGAGCAGTTCGGGTTGGCGATGATGTTGTGCTTGCGGTAGCCGGCGATCGCGTGCGGGTTCACCTCGCTCACCACCAGCGGAATGTCGTCCTGGTAGCGGAACTGCGAGGTGTTGTCGACCACGATGCAGCCCGCTTTGGCGGCGCGCACCGCGTGCACCTTGGATACGCTCGCACCGGCCGAGAACAGCCCGAGGTGCGCCTTGGAGAAATCGAAGGTCTCCAGATCCTGCACTGGCAGGTCGCGCCCCTGGAAGCGCACCGTGCGCCCGACCGAGCGCGCGCTCGCGACAGCGTGCACCTCGCCGACGGGGAAGGCCCGTTGCTCGAGGATCGACAGCATGTTGCCGCCCACGAGGCCGGTCGCGCCGACCACCGCCACATTCCAACGTCTGCTCATAGTCCTTAAGTCAGCGGCACCCGTCTTTCCGCTGGGCGAACACTACATGAAACCCCGCGCGCCGATAAGGTGCGCGGCTCGCAAAACAGCCGTGAGATCATCCCTGTAGGTCGGGCTTCAGCCCGACTCTGTGTCGGGCTAAAGCCCGACCTACAAGTTACGCGCGCGGCGGAATCCTAGGAGTTTTTGCGACAACGTCGGCGTTCTGCGCGCGGTGGCGCAGGTAGTGATCCATCAACACGAGCGCGAGCATCGCCTCGGCGATCGGCGTCGCGCGCAGGCCGACGCACGGATCGTGGCGACCGGTCGTGACGATCTCGACGCTCGCACCGTGCTCGTCGATCGTGCGGCCCGGGATGATGATGCTGGAAGTCGGCTTGAGCGCGATGCTCACCACGATGTCCTGCCCCGATGAGATGCCGCCGAGCACGCCGCCTGAGTTGTTCGACAGGAACCCTTGTGGCGACATCTCGTCGCGGTGCTGGCTGCCCTTCTGCTCGACCGCCGCGAAACCAGCGCCGATCTCGACGCCCTTGACCGCGTTGATGCCCATCATCGCGTGGGCAATGTCGGCGTCGAGCTTGTCGAACACCGGCTCGCCGAGCCCGGGCGGCACGCCGGTCGCGATCACGTTGACGCGCGCACCGACCGAATCACCCGAGCGGCGCAGCTCCGTCATGTACGCGTCCAGCTCAGCGACTCGCGACGGGTCCGGGCAGAAGAACGGGTTGTCGTACGCGCTGTCGAGCGACTTGGGCTCGAGGCTCAGCGGACCGAGCTGCGCGAGATAACCCTGGATGCCGACCCCGGCGCGCACTCGCAGGTACTTGCGCGCGATCGCGCCGGCAGCGACTCGCATGACCGTCTCGCGAGCCGACGAGCGCCCGCCGCCGCGGTAGTCGCGAAAGCCGTATTTCTGTTGATAGGTGTAGTCGGCATGCCCCGGACGGAAGCGGTCCTTGATCTTCTCGTAATCGCGCGAGCGCTGATCTTCGTTGTCGATGAGCAGACCGATCGGCGTGCCGGTCGTGAGCCCTTCGAACACGCCCGAGAGAATGCGCACCTGGTCCGGTTCCTTGCGCTGGCTCGTATGACGCGAGGTGCCGGTGCGCCGCCGCTCCAGCTCCGGCTGGATGTCCTGCTCCGACAGCTCCAGCCCCGGCGGGCAGCCGTCGACGATGCAGCCGAGCGCCGGGCCGTGGCTTTCGCCGAACGTCGTAATGCTGAACAGCCGACCGAAGGTATTACCGGACATGCTGCGATTCTAGTTGTTCCGCGCTCAGCAGGAACACCCCGCCGCCGCCGCGCTCGAACTCCAGCCACGTGAACGGCACTAGCGGAAACGCCTCGTTCAGCGCCGCCTCGGAGTTGCCGACCTCGACGATGAGGATGCCGTGCGGTTCGAGATGCGCGGCCGCGTCGCGCAGGATCCGGCGCACCACGTCCAGTCCGTCGGTGCCGGAGTGCAGACCGCCGGCCGGCTCGTGCCGGTACTCCGCGGGCAGCTCCGCCATTTCGGCGTCGCCCACGTACGGCGGATTCGAGACGATGATGTCGTAGCGTTCGCCGCCGAGAGAATCGAACACATCGGAGCGAATGGCGCGCACCCGGGACTGCACGCCGTGCGTCGCGATGTTGATCGCGGTCACCGCGAGCGCATCGTCGGAAACGTCGCTCGCATCGACCTGCGCCTGCGGCACCGCCAGTGCGCTCGCGATGGCGATGCAGCCGGAGCCGGTACCGATGTCGAGGATCCGGCGGATCTTCGCCGGATCGATCCAGGGCTGAAATTGCGCTTCGATCAGCTCCGCGAGCGGCGAGCGCGGCACGAGCACCCGCTGGTCCACGTAGAACTCGGAGCCGGCGAACCACATGCGATGCGTGAGATACGCCGCCGGAATGCGCTCGCGAATGCGACGATCGAACAGCGCGAGCACCGTGGCGCGTTCGCCGGCACCGAGCTGTCTGCTGTAGACATCGGCTGCGTCTTCGTGCCGCAAGCCAGCTGCGAAGAACACGAGCTCGGCCGCTTCGTCGAACGCGTTGTCGGTGCCATGTCCGAACCACAGCTCCGCTTGCTCGAACAGCAGCGTGCCGTAGTGAATCAACTGCTCGACCGTCGCCGGATCCGGCGCAGGGAGCGTGACCGGCGGCGGGCCGGGCGGATGGGGAGTCGGGTTCATGATCGGCGTGCGATAATTCGCGCCACGAGGAACCGATGTCACGAACTCAGTCGATTGCGCTCGCAGCCCTGGTCGCCATTGTAGCCGTCGCCGGCGGCATTCTGTCGGCGCGCTGGCTGCTCCAGCATCGAGCGGGCCTGGAGGCCGCGGTTGCGACGGCGACCTTGCTCGCTCCGCCGCGGCCGCTGCCACCGCTCGCGCTCGTCGACCAGGACAACCGGCCCTTCGGCGCGGATCGGTTGCGCGGCGGCTGGAGCTTCGTGTTCTTCGGCTTCACCAGCTGCCCGGACGTGTGCCCGGTCACGATGAGCGCGCTCGCGCAGACCCGCAAGCTCCTGGCCGATCTGCCGGAGGCGAGGCGCCCGCAGGTCGTGATGATCTCGGTCGATCCGCAGCGCGACACGCCCGAGCGGCTCGCGGGCTACGTCAAGGCGTTCGATCCGGCGTTCGTCGGCGCCACCGGCACGAAGGCCGCCATCGACGAGCTCGCTCAGCGCATGGGCGTGCTCGTCGCCACCCGGCCGCTCGAGGGCGACAACTACACGGTCGATCACTCCTCGTCCGTGTTCCTCGTCGATCCCGACGGCGCGCTGCGGGCGCTGTTCTCGGCGCCGCACACGCCGCAGCTGATCGCCGAGGATTACCGGCGGATCGCCGGCGTATGAACTTGTTCTCGGCGCTCCAGTACGTGCTGCCGAAGCACGCGTTGTCGCGCGTGATCTACGCCGTCGCACGCAGCGAGTCGCGCTGGGTCCGGAATACGTTCCTGCGGATCTTTCTCAGCGGTTACACACTCAACATGGCCGAGGCGGCGCAGCCCGATCCGTTCTCGTACCGCAGCTTCAACGACTTCTTCACGCGCGCGCTGCGGCCCGATGCACGACCGATCGATGACAACGACGACGTAATCGTCAGCCCTGTCGACGGCACCGTCAGCCAATGCGGCCAGCTCGAAGACAATCTGCTGCTGCAAGCGAAGGGCCATCGCTACTCGCTGCAGGATCTCCTCGCGGGCGACGCCGAGGCCGTCGAGGTTTATCGCGGCGGCAGCTTTGCGTGCATCTATCTCGCGCCGTACAACTATCACCGCATTCACATGCCGTATGCCGCAAGCGCGCGCGGCAATCTCTACGTGCCGGGCGATCTGTTCAGCGTGAATGCGGCGACGGTCCGCGGCGTGCCGCGCGTTTTCGCGCGCAACGAGCGCCTGATCTGCGATTTCGCGACGCCGCTCGGGCGCATGGCGGTGATCCTGGTCGGCGCGCTGTTCGTCGGCAGCATCGAGACGGTACATTGCGGCGAAGTGAATCCACCGCCGCGCGGGCGCAAGACGCCGGTGCGAATTGCAACAGGGATCGGGCGAGAATTCGCCAAGGGCGAGGAGCTGGGCCGCTTCAACATGGGATCGACTGTCGTACTGCTGTTCGAGCGCAATCGCATCGCCTGGGACGGGACGCTGGTCGCCGAGGCAAAGGTGCAGCTCGGTCGGGCCATCGGCCGGGCGGTGTCGCGATGAGCTGGCATCCCACTGCCTCCATCGCAACGCTCGAAGTTCGAGCGGCGATGCTGCGCGCGACGCGTGAGTATTTCGCTGCAACTCGCACGCTCGAAGTCGAAACGCCCGCCATGAGCGCAGCCGCCGTGACCGACGTGCACCTCGCCAGCGTCCAGGCGACGGCGGTCGGGCAGCGCAGCTTCCTGCAAACCTCGCCCGAATACGCGATGAAGCGCCTGCTGGCCGCCGGCTGCGGCGACATCTGGCAGATCTGCAAGGTCTACCGCGACGGCGAGCGCGGCCGCTGGCACAACCCCGAGTTCACGATGATCGAGTGGTACCGGGTCGGCTACGACCATCACTCGCTGATGTCCGACGTCGAGCGGCTGATAGGCGCGGTGCTTCCCGCCTCGCGACAATTCGATCGCGCCGAGCGCCTCACCTATCGCGAAGCAATGCAGCTGCATGCGGGCGTGGATGTGTTTCACGACTCGACGCCCATGCTGGTCGCGCGCCTGCAAAGCGCCGGCATCGAGACCCCACGCGACCTCGGGCAGGATCGCGATGCATGTCTCGACCTGATCATGGGCACGCTGGTCGGGCCGCAGCTCGGTCTCGAGCGCCTCACTTTCATCTACGACTATCCGGCCTCGCAGGCGGCGCTGGCGCGCATCCACGGTCACATTGCGTCGCGCTTCGAGGCGTACCTCGATGGCATCGAGCTGTGCAATGGCTTTCACGAGCTCGGCGACCCGCAGGAGCAGCGCATGCGTTTCGAGCAGGACGTGGCCGAGCGCGCGCGACGCGGGCTGCCGGCCGTGCCGATCGACGAGAACTTTCTCGCGGCCCTGGAGCACGGGCTGCCGGAATGCTCGGGCGTGGCGCTCGGCTTCGATCGCCTCGTCATGTGCGCCGTCGGCGCACGGCACATCGATGAAGTGCTCGCCTTTCCGTTCGACAGGGCCTGACCATGCACGAGAGCGACCGCATCGTCGATTCCAACCAGCCGAAGCCGGCGTTGTACGCAGAAATCGCCGCGCAGGTGCAGGCGCTGACCGCGGGCGAGCGCGACCTGATCGCGAATCTCGCAAACACGGTTTCGCTCATTTATCACTCGCTGCCGGACCTGAACTGGGCCGGCTTCTATTTGTTGAAGGACGGCGAGCTGGTGGTGGGGCCGTTCCAGGGCAAGCCTGCGTGCGTGCGGATCGCGATGGGCAAGGGCGTGTGCGGCACGGCGGCCGCACGCCGCTCGCCGGTGATCGTCGCGAACGTGCACGAGTTCGACGGACACATTGCATGCGACAGCGCGTCGAACTCGGAAATCGTGTTGCCGATCCTGCGCGGCGGCGAGCTCATCGGCGTGCTCGACCTCGACAGCCCGAAGTTCGGCCGCTTCGACGCCCAGGACCAGGCGGGACTGGAGAAGATAGTCGCGACGCTATTGAAGGCGATCTGATGTCGGGCTGAAGCCCGACCTGCATCGAGCCGCCTGTAGGTCGGGCTTCAGCCCGACATCATCAGCTCACGCCTTGCCGCGCGACAGGTACTCCGACGTCCGCGTATCTACGCGGATCGTCTCGCCTTCATTGATGAACAGCGGCACGCGCACGACTGCGCCGGTCTCGAGCTTCGCCGGCTTTGCACCGCCGGTCGCGGTGTCGCCACGCACGCCCGGATCCGTCTCGACGACCTTGAGCTCGACGTGCGCAGGCGGCGTGACGTTCAGCGGCACGCCATTCCACAACATGACGGTGCACTCCATGCCGTCCTTCAGCCAGATAGCGCCCTCGCCCATCGCTTCCTTGCCCGCGGTGAACTGCTCGAACGTGTCCGGCACCATGAAGTGCCAGAACTCGCCGTCGGTGTAGAGATACTGCATCTCCGTCTCGACCACGTCCGCAGCCTCGACGCTGTCGCCGGACTTGAACGTGCGCTCGATGACGCGGCCGGTCTTGAGGTTGCGCACCTTCACGCGGTTGAAGGCCTGGCCCTTGCCGGGCTTCACCATCTCGTTCTCGACGATCGAATACGGATCGTTCTCGAGGATGATCTTCAATCCGGACTTGAATTCGTTCGTGGAGAAGCTGCCCATTTGGCACCGTGGACCAATAAAATAAGGGGTTATCCCGCAAAGGGGCGCAGATGATAGCCGCAACCTCCCCCGCTAGCCAGTTTGTTCCCAAGCCATGGCAGCAGGCGCTCGCCGACGCGATCACCGATCCCGCCGAGCTCTGCGCCATGCTCGGTCTCGACCCCGCGCTCGCGGCCCCGGCACGTGCGGCCGCACGGGATTTCCCGTTGCGCGTGCCGCGCGGTTACGTCGCTCGCATGCGCCACGGCGACCCTCGCGACCCGCTCCTGCTGCAGGTTCTGCCGGGCGCCGCCGAGCTCGTGCAAGCTTCGGACTTCGCGACCGACCCGGTCGGCGATCTCGACAGCAGTGCGGCGCCGGGGCTGCTGCACAAGTACCACGGCCGCGCGCTCGTCGTCGCAACCGGTGCCTGCGCGGTCCATTGCCGCTACTGCTTTCGACGACATTTCCCCTACGGGGAGCAGTCGGCGCTGCGCCACGGCTGGCAGCCGGTGCTCGCGAAGCTGCGCGCCGACCCGCAGATCCAGGAAGTGATTCTGAGCGGCGGCGATCCCTGGAGCCTGAGCGACCGTCGGCTCGCACAATTGACCGATGCGCTGCAGGGGCTGCCGCACGTTCGCCGCCTGCGAGTGCACACGCGGTACCCGGTCGTGCTGCCGGAGCGCGTCGACGCCGGACTGCTGGCGTGGCTGGAGCACATTCCATTGCAGAAGGTCGTGGTCATTCACGCCAACCACGCCAATGAGATCGATGCTCAGGTGCGACGCGCCTGCGCACACCTGGCGGCAGCCGGCGCCACGGTACTGAACCAGTCGGTGCTGCTCGCCGGAGTCAACGATTCGGTCGCGGCGCTCGCCGACCTCAGCGAGCAGTTGTTCGCGGCACGCGTCCTTCCTTACTACCTGCACCTGCTGGACAAGGTACAAGGGGCTGCGCATTTCGAGGTCGACGAACGGCGTGCGCTCGCCCTGCACAGTGCCCTGGCGGCGCGCCTCCCCGGCTACCTGGTACCGCGACTGGTGCGCGAAATTGCCGGCGCGCCGGCCAAGACTGCCGTCGGTGTCACAGAGGACCCGCCGGCACGAATGCTAGACTTGCCGTAAAGAAGCGGAGACACGTCTTTTGGCCGAACAAAGCGCGGTGCCGATGATCGTCCTGACCCGGCATCAGGACAACGTCGAAGCCATCAACAGCACGCTGCGCAACGCCGGCCTGGCGGTGCGCTGCAACTGGATTCGCGAGCTGAACGATCTCGGCGAAGCGCTGACGCAGATCAGCGCTCACATGCTGGTCGCGTTCGTCGGCCAGGATCCCGCCGACACCGCCAAAGTGATGGCCGTGTGCAAGCAGTTCGGCGCCGATGTGCCGGTGCTGATCGCGCGCGACCAGATCGACGAGGAGTCGATGGCGGCAGCGATGCAGCAAGGCGCGCGCGACGTCGTGACGTTGATGAATCCGCTCCGCCTGCGACTGGTCGTGGCGCGCGAGCTGGAGGCGCACAACCGCACGCAGGAGCTCAACCGCACGATCAGCTCCGCGCGCGAGTACCACGAGCAGCTCAAGTCGTTCATGGCCGGCTCGGCGGACGCGATCGCGCACGTGCAGGAAGGCATCGTGGTCGACGCCAATCCCGCATGGCTCGAGCTCTATGGCCTGCCCGACGTGGATGCGATTCTCGGCACGCCGTTGATGGACGCGTTCGATGCCGAAGCGCATGCGGCGATCAAGGGCGCACTGGTCGCGTGCCTGCAGGGCAAGTGGTCGGATCATGCGCTGCGCGCCACGGCGATGCTCGCCGACGGCACGAGCGTTCCGCTCGATCTCGACCTGTCGCGCGTCGATTTCGAAGGCGAGCCCGCGGTACGGCTGTCGGTCGCGTCGACGAAGCGCAATGCGGGGAGCATCAAGGAGCAGCTGACGGACGCGTTGGAGAGCGATGCCGCGTCCGGCGCGCTGCAACGGCGGTTCTTCATTCAGCAGCTGCAGCAGTCACTGTCGCAACCGATCAAGGCTGGCATTCGTCAGATCGTTGCAGTCCAGCCGGACAAGCTCGACACGCTCGCCGACGACGTCGGTCCGCTGGCGATCGAAGAAGTCATCAGCCAGTTCGCCGGGCTCATCGCGGAGACGCGTCAGGCGAACGACCTGTTCGGGCGCTTCGGCGACGGCACGTTCGTGCTGCTGATGGAGCGCGGCACGCCGCGCGACGTCGAAACCTGGGCCAACAACCTCATCCGCAAAGTCGGCGCGCAGGTGTTCCGCGCCGTCGACAAGCAGACTTCCTGCACGTGCAGCGTCGGCATCGGCATGATCGATGTCCGCACGCCGGACGTGGCGCGCTCGATCAACGACGCCCTGGCCGCGCGCCGCAATGCCGAGGCGGCAGGCGGCGGACGCGTGGCGATCACCGACACCCAGGACGAAGACACGCGCCAGCAGGCGGCCGACGCTGTCTGGGTGCGGTACATTCGCGCGGCGCTGATGGAGAATCGCTTCCGCCTGATGCAGCAGCCGATCGCGAGCCTGATGGGCGAAGACCGCGGCATGTTCGACGTGCTGGTGCGCATGGTCGACGAGCAGGGCTCGGAAGTACTTCCTTCGGAATTCCTGCCGGCGGCCGAGCGCAACGATCTGATGAAGAACATCGACCGCTGGGTGATCGGCGCCGCGATGACGTTCTGCGCCAGCCGGCCGGTGAATCTGTTGTTCGTGCGCCTGTCGAAGGATTCGGTGCGCGACAAGTCGCTGTTGCCGTGGCTGCAGAACCAGTTGAAGGCGACCCGCGTCGATGCGCAGCGCATCGTGTTCCAGGTCAGCGAGCAGGCCGCGACCGAATACCTGGCGGACGCGGCCGAGCTGGCAACCGGCCTGCGCCGCGACGGCTTCCGCTTCGCGCTCGAGCACTTCGGCGCCGGCCGCGATCCGCGCCGGCTGCTATCGCACCTGCCGGTGGACTTCATCAAGGTCGACGGCACGATGATGCAGGGACTCGCGGTGGATCAGGACCTGCAACAGCGCGTGCGCGACCTGGTGGATCAGGCGAAGGGCAAGAAAGTCAGCACGATCGCCGAGCGCGTCGAAGATGCGAACACGATGGCCGTGCTGTGGCAGCTCGGCATCGAGTTCATCCAGGGGTATTTCGTCAACGAGCCCGAGTCGGTGACGATTTGAGGAGTCGGGCTTCAGCCCGACGCGACCTCCAACCGCTCCACCTTCCTCCACCCTCGCGGCAACACCGCGCCACGCTGCGCGCGCTCGCCGCGGTAATCCTTCAGCTCGCTGTACTTGAGCGTCATCTTGCGCTCGCCCGAATGCACGATCAGGCTCTGCTCAGGCGCGACGATTGCGATCGCCGCCAGGTACTCCTCGCGGCTCGCGACCTTCTTCGACGACAGGCCGAACATCTTGTTGCCCTTGCCCCGCGGCAGCTCCGGCAGATCCTTGACCGGGAACGCGAGCATCTTGCCGTCGGTGCTCACGACGCACAGCAGTGCCTCGGCGCTCGCGGGAATCTGCGCCGGCGCGAGCACGCCGCTGCCCTCCGGAACTCTCAGCACCGTCTTGCCCGCGCGATTGCGCGAATGCATCTCGCCGAGCTTGACGACGAAACCGTAGCCGGCGTCCGAAGCGATCACCCAGCGATCGTCGGGTTCGCCGATGAGCACTCCAGCGAACGTCGCGCCTTCCGGCGGATCGAGACGGCCCGAGAGCGGCTCGCCCTGCCCGCGCGCCGACGGCAACGAATGCGCAATGAGGCTGTACGCGCGGCCGGTGCTGTCGAGAAACACCGCGAGCTGCGTGCTGCGGCCGCGAGCAGCGGCCTGGAACGAATCGCCGGTCTTGTACGAAAGCGAAATGGGGTCGAGATCGTGACCTTTCGCCGCGCGCACCCAGCCGCGCTGCGACAGCACGACGGTCACGGGCTCGCTCGTGACCAGCTCCGATTCGTCGATCGCCTGCGCCGCCGCGCGCTCGATGATGCGGCTCTTGCGGTCGTCGCCGAACTCCTCGGCGGCCGCGAGCAGCTCCTCGCGGATGAGCTTCTTCAGGCGCGCCTTGCTCTTCACGATCTTGTCGAGTTCTTCTTCTTCCGCCTCGAGCTCGGCTTGCTCGCCCTTGATCTTCATTTCCTCGAGCTTCGCGAGGTGGCGCAGCTTGGTTTCGAGGATCGCTTCCGCCTGCAGATCGCTCAGCTTGAAGCGCTTCATCAGCACCGGCTTCGGCTCGTCCTCGCGGCGGATGATCCGGATCACCTCGTCGAGGTTCAGATAAATCGCGAGCAAGCCGTCGAGGATGTGCAGCCGCGCGCGCACTTTCTCCAGGCGCCAGTTGATGCGCTTGGTGACGGTGTCGGAGCGGAACTGCAGCCACTCCTCCAGCAGGCCCTTCAGGTCCATCACCTTCGGCTTGCCGTCGAGCCCGATGATGTTGAGGTTGACGCGATAGGTGCGCTCGAGGTCGGTGGTGGCGAACAGGTGCGCCATCAGCTGCTCGGTATCGACGCGATTCGAGCGCGGCACGATCACGAGGCGCGTGGGATGCTCGTGGTCGGATTCGTCGCGGAAGTCCTCGACCATCGGCAGTTTCTTCGCCTGATACTGCGCGTTGATCTGCTCCAGCACGCGCTCGCCCGACACCTGGTACGGCAGCTGCGTGATGACGACCTCGCCGTCCTCGATCTCGTACACGGCGCGGGCGCGGACTGAGCCGTTGCCGGTCTTGTACATCTGCCGGATCTCGCTCGCCGGCGTGATGATCTCGCCGCCGGTCGGAAAGTCCGGACCCTTGACCTTCTTGCACAGGTCGCCCAGCGTGCTGTCCGGCTCATCGAGCAGCAATACGCAGGCGTTCACCACCTCGCGCAGATTGTGGGGCGGAATGTCGGTCGCCATGCCGACGGCGATGCCGGTGGCGCCGTTGAGCAGAATGTTCGGGATGCGCGCCGGCAACAGCAGCGGCTCTTCGAGCGTGCCGTCGAAGTTCGGCGCCCAATCGACCGTGCCCTGACCGAGCTCCGACAACAGGAGCGATGCGTAGCGCGTCAGCCGCGCCTCGGTATAGCGGTAGGCGGCGAAAGACTTTGGATTGTCCTGCGAGCCGAAATTGCCCTGGCCGTCCACCAGCGGATAGCGGTACGAAAACGGCTGCGCCATCAGCACCATCGCTTCGTAGCACGCCGCGTCGCCGTGCGGGTGGTACTTGCCGATGACGTCGCCGACTGCGCGCGCCGCCTTCTTGTGCTTCGCCGCCTGCGTCGAGCCCTGCTCGCTCATGACGTAGACGATGCGCCGCTGCACCGGCTTCAGGCCGTCACCAATGTGCGGCAGCGCGCGATCGAGGATCACGTACATCGAATAGTCGAGGTACGCCTTCTCGGTGAACTTGCGCAGCGACTGGCGTTCGATGCCTTCGAAATCGAGCGTGGGCTGGCTCGGCATCAGACCTGCACCTCGGCGAGGTTGCCGTTGGCCTCGAGCCACTCGCGCCGGTCGCCGGCGCGCTTCTTCGCAAGCATCATATCCATCGTCTGATCAGCCTGATCCTTCGCTTCGACCGTGAGCTGCACGAGCCTGCGCGTTTCCGGCGCCATGGTCGTTTCGCGCAGCTGCATCGCACTCATCTCGCCGAGGCCCTTGAAGCGCGTGACCTGCGGCTTGGCGCGCGGATTCTCGGCAGCGACGCGATCGAGGACGCCCGCACGTTCGGCATCGTCGAGCGCGTAGTACACCTGCTTGCCCACATCGATGCGGTACAGCGGCGGCATCGCGACATAGACGTGCCCCGCGAGCACCAGCGGACGGAAGTGCCGCAGGAACAGCGCGCACAGCAGCGTCGCGATGTGCAGCCCGTCCGAATCCGCGTCCGCGAGGATGCAGATCTTGTGATAGCGCAGGCCGTCGAGCTTGTCGGAGCCCGGATCGACGCCGAGCGCGATCGCGATGTGATGCACTTCCTGGGACTGCAGCACTTCCGCGGCTTCGACTTCCCAGGTGTTGAGAATTTTGCCGCGCAACGGCATCACCGCCTGGAACTCACGATCGCGCGCCTGCTTCGCCGAGCCGCCCGCGGAATCGCCCTCGACCAGGAACAGCTCGCCGCGCTCCGGCTGCTGCGTGGTGCAATCGGTGAGCTTGCCGGGCAGCGCCGGACCGCTGGTGATGCGCTTGCGCGCGACGACCTTCGATGCCTTGATGCGCGCCTGCGCGCTCGAGATCGCGAGCTGCGCGATTTTCTCGCCCGACTCCGGATGCTGGTTCAACCAGTGCCCGAACTGATCCTTGACGACGCCGCCGACGAACGCAGCCGACTCGCGCGACGCCAACCGCTCTTTCGTCTGGCCGGCGAACTGCGGTTCCTTCAGCTTGGTCGAGAGCACGAAGCTGACGCCGTCCCACACGTCTTCCGGCGCGAGCTTCAGCCCCTTCGGCAGCAGGTTGCGGAACTCGCAGAACTCGCGCACCGCGTCGGTCAGGCCGACCCGCAGGCCGTTGACGTGAGTGCCGCCTTGCGGCGTCGGAATCAGATTGACGTAGCTCTCCTCGACGCGCGTGCCGCCGTCGAGCCGCCAGCAGACGGCCCACTCCGCCGCCTCCTTCTCGCCCTGGATGCTGCCCGTGAACATTTCCGGAGGCAGCCACTCGCCCTCGCCGAGCGCTTCGCGCAGGTATTCGTTGACGCCGCCGGTGTAGAACCATTCGTCTTTTTCGCCCGACTGCTCGACCTTGAGCGTGACGCGCAGGCCGGGACACAGCACCGCCTTGGCGCGCAGCACGTGCTTGAGCTTCGGCACGGAGAAGTTGACGCTCTCGAAGAACTGCGGGTCCGGCCAGAAGCGCACCGTCGTGCCGGTGTTGTTCTTGCCGACCTCGTCGACGACTTCCAGCTTGGAGCGCGCTTTGCCGTCCTTGAAGCTGATGTTGTATTCCTTGCCGCCGCGCTTCACCCAGCACTCGAGGTTCTTCGACAGCGCGTTGACGACCGAGACGCCGACGCCGTGCAGGCCGCCGGCGAACTGGTAGTTCTTGTCGGAGAATTTGCCGCCGGCGTGCAGCCGCGTGAGGATCAGCTCTACGCCGCTCACCTTCTCCTTCGGGTGAATGTCGACCGGCATGCCGCGGCCGTCGTCAGCGACTTCCAGCGAGCCGTCCTTGTACAGCACCACGTCGATGCGCTTGGCGTGACCGGACAGCGCCTCGTCGACGGAGTTGTCGATGACTTCGTGGGCGAGGTGGTTCGGGCGGCTGGTGTCCGTGTACATGCCGGGACGCCGGCGTACCGGATCGAGCCCGCTGAGTACTTCGATGTCGGAAGCGGTGTATGACTGAGCCATCTAGAATCGCGCGCGCCAGGTTTTCGCGGCGCGGATTCTAACACCCCGCGACTTTCGTCACGCCAGACTTTAAACAAGGTCTTTGGCCAGCGAATCGCGCACCATGGTCGGCACGCTCGCCACTTCGTGGCGGTAGTTGCCGTGGTCGATCCCGGCCGCGAGCGCGGCGCCCGCCTTCATCCGCTCGCACATCTGCGGCGTGAGTTCGAAGCGCAGGAAGTGAACCGACGAGGTCTTGTCGTCGTTCTCGCGCTCCAGGTCTTCGTCCGCGATCGCCCAGACGCGCTCGCAGCCCGCCACCTGCACCCAGCAGCGATCCTCGACGCCTTTCAGCTGCGCGAGACGCTGGCGCCGCTCGTCGACGTCCGGAAACTCCAGCAGGAACGTCGCCTTCCAGTTGCGACCGTCCGGGATCAGCGGATTGTAGGCATCGAGCTCTTCCTGGATCGCGGCCGCCTCGAAGATGCGCTCGACGCGCAGCATCTCCTGCACCTGGTATTGCATCGTCAGCCTGTCCTCGAACGACCACGTGGCGTTCGGCCCGAGCGCGAGATTGCGGCTGCGCTTGTGCTCGAGCACCTTGGCGCGGAATTCATTGCGAGCCGCCGAGTACTGCTCCAGGCTCATCAGATCGCTGCGTTTGAGATGAGGCAATTGCATGGCGTTCACTTGAGTCAAATCCCGTAGGCCAGCCGCAGCAGCTTGAGCGGATGGGTCGGCTCGCGCGCTTGCTCCAGACCGGATTCGATCTGGTGACCGGCCATCGGGCAGTCGCTCGAATAAAAATCCGCGCCCGAGTCGGCGACCCGCCGCACGACCGGCCGGCCGATCTTCACCGACGCATCGCGATACTCGCGCTTCACGCCGTAGGTGCCGTTGTGACCCGAGCAGCGCTCGATCGGCTCGACCTGCGTCTGCGGCACCAGCATCAGCACATCGCGCGTCTTCAGGCCGAGGTTCTGCACGCGCAGGTGACACGGAACGTGATAGCTGATCTTGCCGAGCTTGCGCGTGAAGTCGGTGCGCAGCAGACCGCCCTTGTAGCGCTGCCACAGATACTCGAACGGATCGAACATCGCGTCGCGTACCTTCAGCACCTGCGCATCGTCCGGAAACATCAACGGCAGCTCCTGCTTGAACATGAGCGTGCACGAGGGCACCGGCGTCACGATGTCCCAACCTTCGTCGACGAGCCGCGCCAGCTCCGGAATGTTCCGCTCCTTGAGCCGGGCGATCGCTTCGAGATCACCGATTTCCAGTTTCGGCATGCCGCAGCAGTGTTCCGAGCGCGCAATCGTCACTGCGATGCCGTTGTGCTCGAAGATTGCGGTCAGGTCATTGCCGAGATCCGGCTCGTTGCGATTGCCGTAACAGGTCGCGAACAGCACGACCCGCCCCTTCGTCTCGCCCGCAGGCTGCGCCTCCAAGGTCGGATGCGCGGCCGCGGCATGTTGTTTGCGATATGACTTGCTGTAGTACTTCGGCACCGGCGCCGCGGGATGCACGCCGAGTGCTTTGTCGAGCAGCTTGCGGCCGGTCGCCGTGCTGTTCACCGCATTGACGATTTCGGCGACGACTGGAATTCCCGCCAAGCTGCCGACCTTGTCCGGCGCGCTGAGAATCCTGTCGCGCGCCCTGACCGGTTGATTCTCGAACTTGAACGCCTTGGCGCGCAGCATGAGGTGCGGGAAGTCGACGTTCCAGGGATGCGGCGGCACGTACGGACATTTCGTCATGTAGCACATGTCGCACAGGTAACAGTGATCGACGACGTCCCAGTAGACTTTCTTGTCGACGCCGTCGACCTCGCCGGTCGGCGAGGCGTCGACTGCATCGAACAGCGTCGGGAACGCGTTGCACAGGCTGAAGCAGCGGCGGCAGCCGTGGCAGATATCGAAGATGCGCTCCAGCTCCTTCAGCAGCAGCGCTTCGTCGCGATACTCGGGAGTGCGCCAATCAATGGGATGGCGCGTCGGAGCTTCCAAGCTCCCTTCGCGGCCGGACGAGATCGGGTTGGCCACTAGCAACTCTTGGGAGTGACGTGAGTAACGACGGTCACGTGGGTCACGAAGGCAGAGAAGAGACCTCTGCCCTCGTCACTCTCGTGACCCACGTGACGCCCGTGACTTCTTCTTACAGCGTATCGAGAGCTTTCTGGAAGCGATTCGCGTGCGAGCGCTCCGCCTTCGCGAGCGTCTCGAACCAGTCGGCGATTTCCTCGAAGCCTTCGTCGCGCGCCGCTTTCGCCATGCCCGGGTACATATCGGTGTACTCGTGCGTCTCGCCGGCGATCGCCGCCTTCAGGTTCGAGCCGGTCGGGCCGATCGGCAGGCCGGTGGCCGGATCGCCGACGGTCTCCAGGTATTCAAGGTGTCCGTGCGCGTGGCCGGTTTCGCCTTCCGCCGTCGAGCGGAACACCGCGGCGACGTCGTTGAAGCCTTCCACGTCGGCTTTCGCTGCGAAATACAGGTAGCGGCGATTCGCCTGCGACTCGCCGGCGAACGCGTCCTTCAGATTTTTCTCCGTCGTCGTGCCCTTCAGATTCTTCATTGCAGCCATCCTCGGTGATCGAAGCGTTGAACCCAGCGTTAGACCAAGTCTAATGGGGTTGAAAATCTAGTCTTGCGTGGGCATCAAGTCAACGGCCGCCGCATTACCGCACAGCGACCGCCGATTGACCACGATTGCCCGGGCATGCAAGCTTGCCGCGCAACTCCCGCCCCGCAAATCAGTTCCAGTGAACAGCAAATCGTCCACGGCCAGCGCAGATCAGACCGCGGCTTCCGATTTCGAGCGCTCGCTTGCCGAGCTCGAAGCGATCGTCGAGAAGCTCGAGCAGGGCGAGCTCTCGCTCGACGAGTCGCTGCGGCACTTCGAGCGCGGCGTGCAGCTCACGCGCGTCTGTCAGAGCGCATTGAAACAGGCCGAGCAGAAAGTCGAGATCCTGCTGCGCAAGAGCGGCGCGCCGGACCAGTTCGAGGCCGCGCCGTTCGATGCGGAGGACAATGAGCGCGACAGCTGAGTCGGTCGGGATCGCGCGCGAGCCGCAGTTCCAGGCGCTGCTCGGACATTGGCAGAAGCGCATCGAACGGGAACTCACCGAGCGCTTGCCGTCCGCCACGACGCGCCCCACGCGTCTCCACGAAGCTCTGCGTTACTCCACGCTCGGCGGTGGCGGCAAACGCGTGCGTCCGGTGCTCGCGTATGCGACCGCGAGCGCACTCGGCTTGCCGGAAAGCAGCGTCGACGGCGTCGCCTGCGCGGTGGAACTCATCCACGCCTACTCGCTGGTTCACGACGATCTGCCGGCGATGGACGACGACGATCTGCGGCGCGGCCGGCCGACCTGCCACAGGGCGTTCGACGAAGCGACAGCGATCCTGGTCGGCGACGCATTGCAAGTGCTCGCATTCGAGACGCTCGCGAGCGGGCCGGGACTGCCCGCGGATCCCGCGATCCGTCTCGAACTCGTCCGACTGCTGGCGGCCGCCAGCGGTACTGCCGGCATGGCGGGTGGCCAGGCGCTCGATCTCGCAGCGGTCGGTCGGCAACTGTCGCTGGCCGAAGTCGAAGAGATGCACGAGCGCAAAACGGGCGCGCTGATTCACGCATCCGTGATGATGGCCGCAGCCTGTACTGGCGGGACGAGCACCACAGTCGCCCGTGCACTCGACGAGTTCGCGCGCGCGATCGGGCTAGCGTTCCAGATCCAGGACGATCTGCTCGACATCGAAGGCGACGCCGCGGAGCTCGGCAAGGCTACCGGCGCGGATCGTGCACTCAACAAGCCGACGTATCCGTCTTGCTTCGGTGTCGAGCCGGCACGACGTCGGATGCACGAATTGCACTCGCGCGCACTCGCTGCGCTCGCCGTTGCCGGCTTGCGCGCAGCGCCGCTCGCGAGCGTCTCCGACTGGCTGGTGCTGCGCAAGTCGTGAACTTCTTTACGGTAAACTGACGCTCCATGGGCTCCGCACCGCCGTATCCGCTGCTCACCTCGATCGGTTCACCCGCCGATCTGCGGGCGCTGTCACCCGCAAAGCTGAAAAAGCTCGCGGCGGAATTGCGCCAGTACCTCATCGACACGGTCGCGCAGATGGGCGGGCACTTCGCTGCCGGGCTCGGCACCGTCGAGCTCACAGTGGCGCTGCATTATGTATTCAATACTCCGCACGATCGCATCGTGTGGGACGTCGGGCACCAGGCGTATCCGCACAAGGTGCTGACCGGCCGCCGCGACAAACTGCGGACGATCAAGCTCAAGAACGGCCTCGCGCCCTTCCCGACGCGCACCGAGAGCGAATACGACACGTTCGGCGTCGGCCATTCGAGCACGTCGATCAGCGCGGCCCTGGGCATGGCGATCGCCGCCGCGCGCAGCGGCAAGTCACGCCGCGTCGTCTCCGTCATCGGCGACGGCGCGCTCAGCGCGGGTATGGCATTCGAGGCGCTCAATCACGCCGGCAGCATGGACGTCGACATGCTCGTCATCCTCAACGACAACGACATGTCGATCTCGGAGAACGTCGGCGCCTTCTCCAACTACTTCGCGCGCGTGCTGTCCGGCAAGGTGTACGCAACGCTGCGCAAGGGCGGCAAGAAAGTGCTGAGCCGCATGCCGACGGTGTGGGAGCTGGCGCGGCGTTCCGAAGAGCACATGAAGGGCATGGTGCTGCCCGGCACGATCTTCGAGGAGATGGGCTTCAACTACATCGGCCCCGTCGACGGCCACGATCTGAAGGCATTGATCGCGACGCTGACGAACCTGCGCGACCTCAAGGGCCCGCAGTTCCTGCACGTGATCACGCGCAAGGGCAAGGGCTATGCGCCGGCCGAAGCAGATCCGATCAAGTGGCACGGGCCCGGTCCGTTCGACCCGAAGAGCGGCGTGATCTTCAAGGAGAAGGCGAGCGGCCCGTCGTATTCGCAGATTTTCGGCCAGTGGCTCTGCGACATGGCGGAGCAGGATCCGCGGATCGTCGGCATCACGCCGGCGATGCGCGAAGGCTCCGGGCTGGTGGAGTACTCGAAGCGCTTTCCCGATCGCTATTTCGACGTCGCGATCGCCGAGCAGCACGCCGTCACGCTCGCCGCCGGCATGGCATGCGAAGGACTGCGGCCGGTCGTCGCGATCTACTCGACGTTCCTGCAGCGTGCCTACGACCAGCTGATCCACGACGTCGCGCTGCAGAACCTTCCGGTGACGTTCGCGATCGATCGCGCCGGGCTGGTCGGCGGCGACGGCGCCACTCATCAGGGCAGCTACGACTTGTCGTACCTGCGCTGCATTCCGAACCTGGTCGTGATGGCGCCCGCCGACGAAAACGAATGCCGGCAGATGCTGTTCACCGCTGCGCAACTCGATCAGCCCGCCGCCGTGCGTTATCCGCGCGGCCAGGGCCCGGGCGTCGCGATCGAAGCCGAGATGCGCGCGTTGCCGGTCGGCAAGGCACAACTGCGTCGCGAAGGACGCAGCGGGCTCGCAATCCTGGCAATCGGCGCGATGGTGCCGACGTGCGAGCGGATCGCCGAGCAGCTCGACGCGACGCTCGTCAACCTGCGGTTCGTCAAACCGCTCGACGAAGAGCTCGTCGTGCGGATTGCAGCCACGCATCGCGCGCTCGTGACCGTCGAGGAGAACGTCGTGGCGGGCGGCGCCGGCAGCGCAATCAACGAATGCCTGGCCGCGAACGGCCACGGCACGCCGATCCTGAATCTCGGGATTGCCGATCGGTTCATCGAGCACGGCTCGCGCGAGGATTGCCTCGCGGCGGCCGGCCTGGACCGCGCGGCGGTCGAAGGCGCCATCACGCGCTGGTGGCAGGCCGGAAAGCGGCTGGCCGTCGGCGGCTAGTGCCGGGCCGGGCTTGTTTTATACTGCCCCGGCCCCACTAGCGGCTCTTCTGCACGGCGATTCCGCACATCGAGACTATGGCGACCCTTCCTTCCAACGCAGTGCCCCCCGACGACGACTCGATCGAGGACGTACAGGGCCGGGCCGATTCCCGCCGCATTCCGATCAACAAGGTAGGCATCAAGGACGTCTATCACCCGGTGCGCGTCAAGGACCGCTCGAGCGGCGAGCAGCACACGATCGCGAACTTCAACATGTACGTCGCCCTGCCCCACGACTTCAAGGGCACGCACATGTCGCGCTTCGTCGAGGTGCTGCACCGGAACGAGCGCGAGATCTCGGTCGAGTCGTTCCGCGACATCCTGGTGGAAATGACCGAGAAGCTCGACGCCGAGAGCGGCCACATCGAGATGGACTTTCCGTACTTCGTCATGAAGAAGGCACCGGCCTCGGGCGTCGAGAGCCTGATGGATTACAGGGCATCACTGATCGGCGAGCTGCACGACGGCAAGCCCGAGCTGTGGCTGAAGGTCGTGGTCGCCGCCACCAGCCTGTGCCCCTGCTCGAAGAGCATCTCGAAGTACGGCGCGCACAACCAGCGCTCGCACATCACGATCAAGGCGCGGGTCGAGGGGCACATGTGGCTGGAAGAGCTGATCGACATCGCCGAAGCGGAAGCCTCGTGCGAGGTGTACGGCATCCTGAAGCGCGCGGACGAGAAGTATGTCACCGAGCACGCCTACGACAATCCGAAGTTCGTCGAAGATATCGTGCGCGATGTCGCCGTGCGGCTGAACAAGGAAGACCGGGTGCGCGCCTATGTGGTCGAAGCGGAGAACTTCGAGTCCATCCACAACCACTCTGCCTACGCGCTGATCGAGAAGGACAAAGAAGCGTAGGCCGGGCCGCTCCAGCGCATCCTGCGCCCGCGCCATTCGCGCATCCCTGCGCAGCACCTTCAGCCCGACGACGCCGCTCGTCGCAACCGCGACGGCGAGATTCCGAACTGTGCGCGGAACGCCTGGGCGAAATGACTGTGCGAGCTGAACCCCAGATCGAGCGCCAGGCGGCTCAGATCTTCCACGCCCTCTGCCACAGCGAACGCAGCATCCTGCAAGCGCAGGCGCTGCACGTAGCGCCACACGGGCACGCCGACAATCTGCCTGAAGCTCTCGCACAGCGTTGACGGGGCGATGCCCGACGCCGCAGCAATCGCGGACAGTGACAGCTGCTCCCGGTAGCGGCTCAGGATGAACGAGCGCGCTCGGTCGACGGCGACCGCACGACGCGCCGATGACGGCATCTGAGCCGCGCTTGCGCCGGCAGCTTCCGCAACGACACACCGGATCAGTGCGAGTGAATTCTCCTCGACCGCCAAGCGATCGTCCGGCCGCGTCCCCAGCAATCGAGCGTGACACGCGGTCACGTCGCTCGACCGCCAGTGGGCAGGAGCTGCCCGGAGTCGACGCAGTGCTGCACTGCCGACGCCTTCGATCGCCGCGAGCGACTCCTCGATCAGGGATTGCTTGACGAACAGCAACGTCGCGGCCTGCGGACGCTCCGTGTTCTGCGACAGTCGAAAGCCCGAATCTGCCGGCCACAGGCTGTGATGCAACGGGTCGATGAAGTAGCGCTGCCGCGCGACGGACCGGACGTGCCAGCCGCGGCGATGCAAGTTGATCTCGAAGTGACGCGTGAACTCGTCCGCGGCGGGCGGCGGGCCCGATCTCGTTCCGTCGCAGCGCCACTCGGCCACGGCGAAGCGATCGTCAGCATAGCGCCACGCAACGCGATAGCCGGGCTCCCACTGGGCCGTGGCACAGGTAGAAGATTTCGACAGTCGCGCAGCCTGCATGTCCCTACACTGCAAGCAACTGCACTCGCCGGCAAGCATCGCATGCACGTATTCCTCACCAGTGCGACCGGATATGTCGGCGCCGCCGTCGCGAAGCGCCTGCAAGCACGCGGTCACACGGTTGCAGCGCTGGCCAGAAGCTCGAACAGCGAGGAGCGCCTGCGAGGTGCTGGCGTCCGTCCGGTGCCCGGCAATCTCGCGCGTGCCGAAACGTATCGCGACCAGGCGGAAAGCGCGGACGCGGTCGTGCACACCGCATTCGAATATTCGGCCGACGGCGCGGAGAACCTCGACCTGGACATGCAAGCGACGCGCACGCTCTTGTGCACCCGACGGCTGATCTACACGTCGAATGCCTATCGGCCGCGGATCGATGTCGAGCAAATGCTGGTGTCCTCGCCGTCAGCCGCGACAATTCGGGTCGGCATGGTCTACGGCGGTTGCGGCGGCGGAACGATCGCGAGCCTGTTCGCAGCTGCACGGCGCAGCGGGCACCTGCCCTACCTGCACGCAGCCGCGAACAATCGCTGGTCGCTGATCTATCTCGACGACCTCGCTGCGCTGTACGCAAGGCTCGCCGAAACGCACGCCTCCGGCGTGTTCAACGGTGTGGATGGGCAATCGTTCAGCGTGCAGCGCACGCTCGAACGGGCCGCGTCAGTTTGCGGCGTGTCCGCGTCGGCAGCCGACGAGACAATTGCGAGGAACGTGCACGAGCAGCACACGGTCGACGTGATGAAGCTCGATGTCGCACTCGATTCCAGCGACACTAGCGCGCTCGATTGGTCGCCGCGGTATCGGAGCTTCGAGGAAGGCGCAGCGGCCGCCTATGCCGAGTGGTGCGCGCAATGATCTTGCGATTGCTGATCCTCGGCGCGGCTGCCGCTGTCGCCGACCCGATGACGCTCTACGATCAGGCGCTGGACGCACGCAAGCAAGGTGATGCACAGCATTTCCTGCAGCTGACCGGAAAACTCATGCAGTGGGCGCCGACGAATCCGCCGCTGCGCTTTCTGCGAGCCGAAGCGCTCGCGATGTCCGGCCGCCCGGCTGCGGCGGTGGTCGAGCTGCGCTGGCTTGCGACTCACGGCTATCACTACGCATTCTGGGAGCGCAGCAGCTTCGCATCGTTGCCGACGACTGCTGAGATGACGGCCGTGCGCGAAGCGACCGTCCGCAACGGCAAGCCTGCTGGAAAAATCTCGCGACTCATTCGCGCCGCTGGCGAGCTGAACGGCGAAGGCATCGATGTCTTCGACGGCGGCTGGATTGCAGGCTCGATGACCACCGGCAATCTGCATCGCATCGACTCGTCCGGCGTGACCAGCGTGCTATGGCGTGAAACCGAGCCGTCGCGCCGCATGCTCGGCGTTCGCAACGACCGCGAGCGCAAGATCGTGTGGGCGTGCCAGACTGGACCGGACGAGCGCGCATCGCACTCGCAACTTCTTCGCATCTCGCTGCAGCCGAGCGGTGTCCAGCGCTTCCAGCTGCCGGACGTGCGCTCGCTGTGCAACGACATCGCGTTGCTGCCGGACGGCTCCGTGGCCGTATCGGATTCAGAGCGCGGCGCGGTGTTGCAGCTGACTCCGAGCGGCCAATGGCGAACGCTGGCCGGCCCTGGGAGCTTCGGATATCCCAACGGCCTGACCTACCTCGCTGCGGCTCAGCGGCTCGTGGTGGCCGACCTGCGCGGCCTGTGGACGATCGACCTGAAGGACGCGCGCATCGAAGGCATTGAAGCGGCCGAGGGAACGTTCGTGGGCGGGATCGACGGACTCTATGCGGTCGACGGCCAGCTCCTGGCGATCCAGAACGGTGTGCGGCCCCATCGGGTCGTGCGCATCGCGCTGGCGGGCGATGCGCGGCGGGTCGTCCGCGTGGCAACCATCGCGTCGAACCTGCCGGAACTGGCGGAGATGACGACAGCTGCCGTCGGTGGCGGGGAAATCACGGTGCTGGCCGGGAGCCAGCTGGTGCAACTCAGCTCGGGCTCTGCAGTCGACTGATCAGGCTGCGCAGGAATACCTTGTTGAAGCGCAGCTGGCAGGCCGCCGAGGACTGCTCGAGCAGCGTCGAGCTGACCTTCATCAGCGTGACCGGCGCGAGCGCCTTGATCGTCGCGAGCCGCTTGGCGCCGCGCACGTAGCTGGTCTCGCCGAAGCAGTCGCCCGCGTCGAGCTGGCCGACCGCGCGGCCGTTGCGCATCACTGCGACGCTGCCGGAGACGATCACGTAGAAGCGATCGTCCATCTCGCCTTCCTTGACGATCTCCTCTTCCTTCTCGTAGTCCTGCCAGGTGCTGGCGCGCAGCACCTCGAGAATCTCCGACTGCGAGAAGTCGTGGAAGAACTTCAGCGTGCGCAGGATCGAGAAGCGTTCCTGGCTGTCGAGCTTCGACAGGCCCTCGCGCAGCGTCTGGTGGACGCGCGTCAGGTCGCCGGCCAGCTCGAGGCCGTTGCGATAGCGCTTGGCAGGCTCCTTCTGCAGCGCCTTCATCAGCGAGTTCTCGAGGACTTCCGGGATGTCCTTGCGCAGCGTGTGGATCGGCTGCGGTGTCGCGTAGACGATCTGGTGCAGGAGCTTGGACAGGTTGCCGCCGCGGAACGGCCGGAAACCGGTCAGCATCTCGTACATCACCGCGCCGAGCGAATAGAGATCGGAGCGGTTGGTGATCTCCAGCGACTGCACCTGCTCCGGCGACATGTACGAGGGGCTGCCGGCGATGCCTTCGATGCGTGAGATGTCCGAATCCGCGACCAGCGCGATGCCGAAATCGATGATGCGCACGTCGTTCGCCTGCGTGAGCATGATGTTCGACGGCTTGATGTCGCGGTGGATGACGCCGCGGCTGTGCGCGTAGTGCAGCGCCTTCGCGCACTTGTAGATGATCTCGACGACGTCGTCGACCGGCAGCAGATTGTCGGGCTTGCAATACGCCGACAACGTGCGCGCGCCATGCACGTGCTCGGTGACGATGTAGTAGCGACCGTCTTCCTCGCCGGCGTCGAAGATCGGCAGGATGTTCGGATGCTGCAGCATGCCGACCATGTGCGCTTCCGACAGGAACATCTTGCGAGTGACGCGCGCACGATCCTCGTCGTGCGACTCGATGTTGTAGACCTTGATCGCGACGTCGCGGCGATAGTACGGGTCGTTGGAAAGATAGACGACGCCGGTGCTGCCGCGCCCGACTTCCTTGACTATGACGTATTTGCCGACCTTCTCCGGATTGCGGGGGTCGCGCTTCGGGCTGCGCTGTTCCATCAGACCGCTCGGGGCATTCACGTTGGTCGTTGTTCCGGTCGGGACGAGGTACGGCGATTCAGATCAGGAGTCTGACCGCGAGCAGGATCGCCGCCGCGAAAATGCCCGCGATAATGTCGTCCAGCATAATTCCCAGCCCGCCGCGCAGACTGTGATCGGCCTCGCGGATCGGCCAGGGCTTCCAGATGTCGAACAGGCGGAACAGCACAAATCCGCCGGCGAGCCAGTACCAATCGGGCGGAGCTGCCAACATCGTCACGGTATATCCCGTGATCTCGTCCCAGACGATTCCCGGGTGATCGTGGACGCCGAGCCGGCGCGCGCTCTCGCCGCACAGCCAGATGCCGGCAACCGTCGCGACGATCGCAAACGCCAGGTGCACCGCGAAGCCGAATTGCATCACGCCGAGCACGATCGGCACTGCGACCAGCGTCCCGAAAGTGCCCGGCGCGCGCGGCGCGAGTCCCGAGCCGAAACCGAACGCGAGCAGGTGGATCGGATTGCGCAGCAGCGCGGGATCTGCGCTCCACTTCCCCGGCGGCTTCGAACTCATGACGAGCCGTCGGCCGCGAAATGATCGTAGCCGGCGCGTCTTGGCACGAACGGCGCGCCCTGCCGCTCGCATTGCACGCCGCTGCCCGGAACCATGACGCCGATGCTGGTGAGCGGCACGGCCGGATCGCGTTGCGCGAGCAAGTCCGGCAACTGGTCCGGCGGCAGCGTGAAGATGAGCTCGTAGTCGTCGCCGCCGGCCAGCGCGTAGTCGATCGCAGTGTCCGCGTCGAACAGTTCCTGCATCGCTGGCGACCGCGGCAGCGCGTCGATGCTGAGCAGCGCGCCGCAATGACTGGCCGCGCACAACTTCTGCAGATCGATCAGCAAGCCATCGGAAACATCCATCGCCGCCGTTGCGACGGTGCGCAACTGGCGACCCAGTGCAACGCGCGGCCGCGGCCGCAGGAATCGCCATTGCAGCTGCGCGCACGCTTCCGTCAACTGCATGTGCTGTTGAATGACGTGCAGGCCGGCCGCGGCTTCTCCAGGGATGCCGGACATCATCAGCAGATCGCCGGGCTGCGCTCCCGACCGTGTCAGCCAGCGATCTTCCTCGACCCAACCGGCGAGCTGAATCGTCACGACGAGCGGTCCGCGCACCGTGTCGCCGCCGATGAGCGCAACGTCGTGCTGTGCCGCGAGCTCCAGCAATCCCGACGCGAAGCCGGCGATCCAGGGCTCGGATGCTTCGGGCAGCGAGAGGGACAGCGTCATCCACGAAGGCTCCGCGCCCATCGCGGCAATGTCGCTGAGATTCACGGCGAGCGCACGGTAGCCGATTGCGCCGGCGTCGATGCTGCGCGGGAAGTGCACGCCTTCGACGATGGTGTCGATCGCCACGACCAGTCGCCGGCTCTCACGCGTTGCGAGTACCGCGGCGTCGTCGCCGACGCCGAGCAGCACGTCGGCGCGATGATCGTGACTCGCGAAGTAGCGGCGGATGATGTCGAATTCGCCGAGACTCATAGAATATCGGGCTAAAGCCCGACCTACCTCCAACCACCGGTTCTCTGTAGGTCGGGCTTTAGCCCGACTCTACCTTCTCTCCGCAGTGCGCAAGTCGCGCGCAGCGCGGTCGAGCACCGCGTTGATGTACTTGTGCGCATCGGTCGCGCCGAAGCGCTTGCACAGATCGACTGCTTCGTTGATGACCACGCGATACGGAACGTCGACGCGGTGTTGCAGCTCGAACATCCCGATCAGGAGGATCGCCGTTTCCACCGGATCGAGCTGATCCAGCGGCCGGTCGAGGAACGGCTGCAGCGCGGCCGACAGCTGTTCGTAGCGCGCGATACAGCTGCCGACCAGCTCCTCGAAATGCTCGCGGTCGACGCCGGCTGAATCGTCGCTTTCGAGAAACTGCTTCTTGATCTCGGCCGCCGGCTGCTGCGTCAGCTGCCATTGGTAGAGCGCCTGCATCGCCAGCTTGCGGGCAATGGAGCGCCCGCGCGTGCCGCGCACCGATTTTCCTTGTGAGCTCATGACCGGTAGTGCGCTCAGCTTTCGATCCTGCGCAACAGATTCGCCAGCTCGATTGCCGTGACCGCCGCGTCCGCGCCCTTGTTGCCTGCCTTGGTGCCGGCACGCTCGATCGCCTGCTCGATGGTATCGGTCGTCAGCACGCCGAATGCGATCGGCACGCCGGTTTCCTGCGACACGCGGGCAAGCCCGCTCGCGCACTCTCCGGCCACGTAGTCGAAGTGCGCCGTTGCTCCCTTGATAACCGCGCCGAGCGCGACGATGGCGTCGTACTTCCTGCTCTGCGCCAGCTTGCGGGCGACCACCGGCATGTCGAAGGCGCCGGGTGCACGTACGATCTCGATCTGCTTGTCGGACGCGCCGTGGCGCTTGAGCGCGTCGACCGCGCCGCGAATCAGCTGATCGACGATGAGATCGTTGAAGCGCGCCGCGACGATCGCGAAGCGCAGCTCGCGGCACTGCAGGTCGCCTTCGATGGTCCGGATGTTATCCATCGACATACTCCACCACTTCCAGGTCGAAGCCCGACAGGCCATGCATCTGCTTCGGTGCGGACAGCACCCGCATTCTCGTCACGCCCAGGTCGCGCAAGATCTGCGCGCCGATGCCGTACGTGCGCAGCACCTTCGCGCCGACCTGCGGCGAAGGCGCCGGATCGCGGCCGATGCTTTGCACCGCGTCCATCAGGTCGCGCGGCGTCTCGTCCGGGCGCAGCAACACGATGACCCCCTGCCCCTCCTGCGCGATCCGCTGCATCGCCGAGCGCAGCGGCCGTCCCAGCCCGCGGTCGCGGATGCCGACGACATCACCCAGCGTGTCTTTCAGATGCACGCGCACCAGCGGCACGCGCTTGCCGTCCAGCTCACCCGCGACCAACGCGAGATGCACCGTGCGGTTGACGTGGTCCTCGTAACAGAACATGCGGAACTCGCCGAACTCGGTGGCGACGACCTGCTCGGCGATGCGCTCGATCGAGCGCTCCTTGTCGAGACGGTAGCGGATCAGGTCGGCGATCGTGCCGATCTTCAGGCGATGCCGCTGCGCGAACTTCTCGAGATCCGGACGGCGCGCCATCGTGCCATCGTCGTTGAGGATCTCGACGATCGCCGCGGCGGGCTCGAGCCCGGCGAGCCGCGTCAGATCGCACCCGGCCTCGGTATGTCCGGCTCGCGTCAGCACACCGCCGGGCTGCGCCATCAATGGGAAGATGTGGCCGGGCTGACGCAGGTCCTCGGCGCGCGCCTCGCGGCGCACTGCGGTACGAATCGTATGCGCGCGATCGTGCGCGGAAATGCCGGTCGTGACGCCTTCTGCGGCCTCGATCGACACCGTGAAGTTCGTGCGGTGATCTACATTCGTGTCGCTGACCATCAGCGGCAAGCGCAGCTGGCGGCAGCGCTCGCGCGTCAGCGTCAGGCAGATGAGACCGCGCCCGTAGTGCGCCATGAAGTTGATGTCCTCGGCGCGCACGTGCTCGGCGGCGATGATCAGGTCGCCTTCGTTCTCGCGATCCTCGTCGTCCATCAGCACGACCATGCGTCCGGCGCGGATGTCGGCCAGCAGCTCGTCGATCGTGTTGAGCTTCATGGGATGGGGTTTGAGCGGGATCGGCTTCATGCGTCGTCTCCGGCGCGCGTCATTCGTTCCAGATAGCGCGCGATGATATCGACTTCCAGGTTCACTTGCGTGCCCGGCCGATTCGCGCCGAGAGTCGTGACCTCGAGCGTGTGCGGAATCAGGTTCACGCCGAAGCGGTTGCGCGCAACGTCGTTGACAGTCAGGCTGACGCCATCGACGCAAACGGATCCTTTGCGTGCGATGTAACGCGCCAGCGCCGCCGGCACCTCGAAATCCATGCGCAGCGAGCGTGCATCCGAGGCCGTTCCGGCCACTGTTGCAATGCCATCGACGTGTCCGGTTACGTAATGCCCGCCCAGCGGATCACCGGCTCGCAGCGCTTTCTCCAGGTTGACGCGCTGACCAGCCCGCCAGCCGCCGAGTGTCGTGACCTGCAGCGTTTCCAGCGATGCATCGGCCGCGAACGAATCGGTCGTGAGCCGCGTCACCGTGAGGCAGCAACCGCTCACGCTGATGCTGTCGCCGATCGCGACGCCTTCCAGCCCGAGAGTGGCGGTGCCGATCAGCAATTCAACGTCGCCGTCGCGCGGTGTGATCGCGCGCACTTCGCCGATGGCTTGAACGATTCCGGTGAACATGTGATCAGGGGCGCAGGATGAGCTTGACGTCAGCGCCGACGCGCTGCATGTCGCGTAGCGTATAACGCAGCACGTCCTCGATGCGATACAGGGGCGGCAACAGAGCCATGGCCCGCGCTTCCGGCCCGAGAATGATCGGCGCGATGTAGACGATCAGCTCGTCCGCCAGCCCGAGCTGCAGAAACCGTCCGGCGAGCGTCGGGCCGGCTTCGACCAGCAGGTCGTTGCACTCGCGCCGGCCCAGCTCGGCGAGCACGTTCTGCAGGTCGACGTGCCGCTCGGCGTCCAGCGCAGTCCCGACCACTTCTGCACCGGCCCGCTGGATAGCACCCGCCCGCGCCACATTCTCGGCCGCCGTGAACACGATCGTGTGGCCCGGCACGCTGAAAATTCGCGCGTCGGCCGCAATGCGCAGCTGCGTATCGAGTACGACTCGCATCGGCTGCCGGCCGAGCAGGTCGATCGCCGGATCGCGCACGTTGAGCTGCGGATCGTCGGCAATCACTGTCTCGATTCCCGTCAGCACGGCACTCGCGGCCGCTCGCAGCTGCTGCACGTCCGCGCGCGCCGGTTCGCCGGTGATCCACTTGCTGACGCCGTTCGCGAGCGCAACCCGCCCGTCGAGGCTCATCGCGATCTTGACTGTCACCCGCGGCAAGCCTTTCGTCATGCGCTTCTCGAAGCCGAGATTGAGCTCGCGCACTTCCGCTTCCAGCAAGCCGGTCTCGACGGCGATGCCGCTGTCGGCGAGTTGTTTGATGCCGGCGCCGCTGACCTTCGGATTCGGATCGAGCGCGCCGCACACGACCCGCTTCACTCCGGCGCGAATCAGCGCATCCGTGCACGGCGGCGTGCGACCGTGATAGCAGTGCGGCTCGAGTGTCACGTAGGCAGTCGCGCCGCTCGCGTTGTCGCCGGCCGCCGCGAGCGCTCGGGCTTCCGCGTGCGCCTCGCCCCATTTGCGATGCCAGCCTTCGCCGACGATCTTCCCGTCGAGCGCGATCACGCAGCCGACGCGCGGGTTCGGATGATTGGTGTAGCGCCCGAGCTGCGCGAGCTCGAGCGCCCGGCGCATCATCCGCAGGTCGAGCTCGGCGCTCATCGCTTCTTGCCGCTTTCCGGACCGGTCCACAGCGCGAGCTGACTTTCGTCCGCTTTGCCGCGACGGGTGCGCATGCGCTCGATTTCCTCGCGGAAGGCGTCGACATCCTGGAAGCTGCGGTACACCGACGCGAAACGCACGTACGCGACCTCGTCCAGGTTGTGCAGCTCTTCCATCGCGAGCTCGCCGACCAGTCGCGAGTTCACTTCACGCTCGCCGAGCGCGCGCAGCTTGTGGCAGATGTGCACGACCGCCGCGTCGAGCGCCTCGCTCGACACCGGGCGCTTCTCCAGCGCCTTGAGCATGCTGTTGCGCAATTTGCTCTCGTCGAAGGGCTCGCGGCTCTCGTCGTTCTTGACGATACGCGGCATCACCAGCTCCGCCGTCTCGAAGGTCGTGAAGCGCTCGCCGCACTGCAGGCACTCGCGGCGACGACGGATCTGCTGCCCTTCGCCGGCCAGGCGCGAGTCGATGACTTTCGTCTCTTCGTGATTGCAGAAAGGGCAATGCATGACTGCGGAAGAGGGCGATGGAATGATGAGGTGATGAAGTGATGGGCATCACTCCATCACTTCCATCACTTCCATCACTTTGCGTAAACGGGGAATCTTCGACAAATCTCCTCCACCTTCCCCTTCACCTTTGCCACCACTGCCTCGCTCAGATTCTCGTCGAGCACGTCGGCGATCCAGTTCGCCAGCTCGAGCACCTCGGCCTCCTTGAAGCCGCGCGTGGTCGAGGCAGGCGTGCCGATGCGCAGGCCGCTGGTGACGAACGGCGGACGCGGATCGTTCGGCACGGCGTTCTTGTTCACGGTGATGTGCGCGCGGCCGAGCGCGGCGTCGGCATCCTTGCCGGTGATGTTCTTGTCGATCAGGTCGACCAGGAACAGGTGGTTGTCGGTGCCGCCGGACACGATCCGGTAGCCGCGCTTCATCAGCCCGCCTGCCATCGCGCGCGCGTTCGCGAGCACCTGCTGCTGATACCCGACGAAGTCGGGCTGCAGCGCCTCGAGCAGCGCAACCGCCTTCGCCGCGATGACGTGCATCAACGGCCCGCCTTGCGTGCCCGGGAACACCAGCGAGTTGAGCTTCTTGTGAATCTCGTCGTTAGGGCGCGCGAGGATCAGGCCGCCGCGCGGACCGCGCAGCGTCTTGTGCGTCGTGGTCGTAACCACGTCGGCGTGCGGCACAGGGTTCGGATAGATGCCGGCGGCAATCAACCCGGCGACGTGCGCCATGTCGACGACGAAGTACGCACCGACCGCGTCGGCGATGCGCCGGAAGCGCTCCCAGTCGATGACGCGCGAATAAGCCGAGAAGCCGGCGATGATCATCCGCGGCCGATGCTCCTGCGCGAGCTGCTCGACGCGCACGTAGTCGATCTCGCCCGTGTTCGGATCGAGCCCGTACTGCACGGCCTTGAACAGCTTGCCGGAGAAATTCACCTTGGCGCCGTGCGTCAGGTGGCCGCCGTGATCGAGGCTCATGCCGAGGATCGTGTCGCCCGGATTCACCAATGCCAGGTACGCCGCCGCGTTCGCCTGCGATCCGGAATGGGGCTGCACGTTGGCGTAGGCCGCGCCGAACAGCTTCTTGGCGCGCTCGATCGCCAGCTGCTCGGCGATATCGACGTACTCGCAGCCGCCGTAGTAGCGCTTGCCCGGATAGCCTTCCGCGTACTTGTTGGTCAGTACGGTGCCCTGCGCTTCCAGCACGCGTGGGCTCGCGTAATTCTCGGACGCGATCAGCTCGATGTGGTCTTCCTGGCGCTGCCGCTCACCGTCGAGCGCAGCCTGCAGCTCGGGATCGAACCCGGAAATCGTCATGTTGGCGGGGAACATGGGCAGCCTTAAGTCTGGGGAGGCTGATTGTACGGAAAGTGCCGGTTATCCGCTGCCCTCGACGAACGCCTCGACCACCCGCGTCCAGGCCCTTGCGATGTTGCGGCGGTTGTAGCCGCCGCCGCCCATTCCGACCACGCGGCCGTGGCCCAGCTCGTCGGCGATTGCGCACAGCCGGGCGGCGGCGTGCGCGTGCGCATCTTCGCTGAAGCGCAGGTGCGTGATCGGATCCCCTTCGAGGCTGTCCGCGCCGCACTGGAACAGGATGAAATCGGGCCGTCCGGCGCGCAGGTAGTCTTCGACCTTCAGCCAGGCCGTGTGGTAGTGCTCGTCGCTCGCGCCCGGCGGCAACGGCAGATTGAGCTTCGTGCCCAGCGCCGGCCCGACGCCGGTCTCTGCCGCCATGCCGGTGCCGGGATAGAGATAGCGGCCGTCCTCGTGCAGGTCCGCGAACAGCAGGTCGGGATCGTCCTCGAATGCGTAGAACACGCCGTCGCCGTGATGCGCGTCGATGTCGACGTAGGCCACGCGCTTCAGCCCATGCCGGCGCCGGAGCATTTCGATGGCGACGCCGCAATCGTTGAAGACGCAAAACCCGGCCGCGTGCCCGCGCGAGGCGTGGTGCAGACCGGCGATGGGAATGAAAGCGCGGCGCGCGCGTCCTTCGAGCACGGCGTCGACGGCATTCAACGTGGCGCCGACGACGTAGCTGGCAGCCTCGTAGACACCGCGCCAGGCCGGCGTGTCGCCGGCGTCGAGATAGCCGAAGCCGCTCGCCGAGCGCTCACGCACCAGCTCGACGTAGGCCGGTGTGTGGAACCATTCGAGCTCTTCGCGGGAAGCGCTGCGGGCCGAGCCGCGCTGGACCCGTCCGTCGAGGCCGCACTGGTGCAGCTCGCGCATGAACGCTTCGTGCCGGTCCGGCCCGAAGGGATGGCCGTCGCCGAAACCGTAGCGCGCGATCTCGTCGCCCGCCACCAGGAGCACGTTGCTGTCCGATTCGCTCACGGCGGGCCTTCTTCGTATGTGCGCCCCCTCCCCCGGTGCCGACACTAACACGTCTTCTGTATGATTCGCCCCCCTCTGCCAACCCCTGAATCTGCCTTTCCAACCATGGCTCAATTCATCTACACCATGAATCGCGTCTCGAAGGTGGTGCCGCCGAAGCGGATCATCCTGCGGGACATCTCCCTGTCGTTCTTTCCCGGCGCCAAGATCGGCGTGCTCGGCCTGAACGGCTCCGGCAAGTCGACGCTCCTGCGCATCATGGCCGGCACCGACCGGGAGATCGAAGGCGAGGCGCGCCCGCAGCCCGGCATCAAGATCGGCCTGCTGTCGCAGGAGCCGCAGCTCGATCCGCAGAAGGACGTGCGCGGCAACGTCGTCGAAGGCGTCGGTGAAATCCAGTCGCTGATCGATCGCTTCAACGCCGTCAGCGACCAGTTCGCCGATCCGGATCTCGGCGAAGAGCAGATGAACAAGCTGCTCGAGGAGCAGGCGAAGCTGCAGGACGCGATCGACGCCAAGGGCGGCTGGGAGCTGGAGCGCAAGCTCGAAGTCGCGGCGGATGCGCTGCGCCTGCCGCCGTGGGATGCCGACGTCACGAAAATTTCCGGCGGCGAGCGTCGCCGCGTCGCGCTGTGCCGGCTGCTGCTGTCGCAGCCCGACATGCTGTTGCTCGACGAGCCCACCAACCATCTCGACGCCGAATCGGTCGCGTGGCTGGAGCGCTACCTCGAAGCGTATCCCGGAACCGTGATCGCGGTGACGCACGACCGCTACTTCCTCGACAACGTCGCGGGCTGGATCCTCGAGCTCGACCGCGGCCACGGCATTCCGTGGGAAGGCAACTATTCCTCGTGGCTGGAACAGAAGGAAAAGCGGCTCGCGGTCGAGGAGAAGCAGCAGGAAGGCCTGCGCAAGACGCTGGAGCGCGAGCTGGAGTGGGTGCGCTCCAACCCGAAAGCGCGCCAGGCCAAGAGCAAGGCCCGCATGCAGCGCTACGAAGAGCTGGCGTCGCAGGAATTCCAGAAGCGCAACGAGACCAACGAAATCTACATTCCGCCGGGGGCGCGGCTCGGCGAGCTGGTGATCGAGGCGCAGGACCTGAAGAAAGGCTTCGGCGACCGGCTGCTGTTCGACAATCTCAGCTTCAAGCTGCCGGCCGGCGGCATCGTCGGCGTGATCGGTCCGAACGGCGCCGGCAAGACCACCCTGTTCCGCATCATCACGGGCCAGGAAAAACCGGACAGCGGCGCAGTGCGGGTCGGTCCGTCGGTGCAGCTCGCGTACGTCGACCAGTCGCGCCAGTCGCTGAATGACGCGAACACGGTGTGGCAGGAGATCTCCGGCGGCCTCGACATGATCCGCGTCGGCAACTACGAAACGTCCTCGCGCGGTTACGTCGGACGCTTCAACTTCCGCGGCACGCAGCAGCAGCAGCTGATCGGCGAGCTGTCGGGCGGCGAGCGCAACCGCGTGCACCTGGCCAAGGTGCTGAAGAGCGGCGGCAACCTCGTGCTGCTCGACGAGCCGACCAACGATCTGGACGTGGAGACGCTGCGGGCGCTCGAAGAAGCGCTGTTGAGCTTCCCCGGCTGCGCCGTGGTCATCTCGCACGATCGCTGGTTCCTGGACCGGATCGCCACGCACATCCTGGCGTTCGAAGGCGACAGCGAAGTCGTCTGGTTCGAGGGCAACCACGCGGAATACGTCGAGGATCTGAAGCGACGCAAGGGCGAGGACGCCGACAGTCCGCACCGGATCCGCTACAAGAAGCTCGACGCCTAGCTGTCGGGCTGAAGCCCGACCTACAATCCCGCCATGACAGCACCTGGCCTGACCATCGACGGCGATACGCTGTCACTGGACGTCCTGCGGCAGTTCGAACGCGCACGCGTCGCCGTTGCACTGAGCGAGCAGGCGCGTCGCCGCATGGAGCGCAGCATCGACGTCGTGCGCGAGGCAGTGCGCACCGACCGGGTGAGCTACGGCATCACGACCGGCTTCGGCGCATTCGCCAACAAACGCATCTCCGCGGATCAGGTGCGGCAGCTGCAACTGAACCTCGTGCGCAGCCATGCATGCGGCGTCGGCGAGCCGCTCGCCGCGCCGATCGTGCGTCGCATGCTGCTGCTCAAAGCGAACAGCCTCGCTGCCGGAATTTCCGGCGTGCGCACCGAGCTGGTCGATGCGTTGCTCGCGCTGCTCAACAATGACGTGCTCCCGATGATCCCGAGCCGCGGCTCGGTCGGGGCATCGGGCGACCTTGCGCCGCTCGCACATTTGTCGCTCTGCCTGATTGGCGAAGGCGAAGCGCTGCAGGGCGAGCGTCGTCTGGAGGGAGCCGAAGTGTGCCGCGCCGCCGGCCTGGAGCCGATCGCACTGGAGGCCAAAGAAGGACTGGCGCTGATCAACGGCACGCAGCTCAGCCTGGCGCTCGCGCTCGAAGGCCTGTTCGCGGCCGAGACGCTGCTGGACGCGTCGATCGTGATCGGCGCGCTGACCGTGGACGGCCTCGCCGGCAGCTATGTGCCCTTCGACGCACGCATTCACGAAGCGAGTCGCTCGAAGCATCAGCTCGAAGTCTCGCGCCGCTTCCGCATGCTGCTCACGACGAGCGCGATCCACAGTGATCACGAGAATTGCGATCGGGTGCAGGACCCATATGCTGTGCGCTGCATGCCGCAAGTGCTCGGCGCCGTCGAGGGTGCGCTCGCGCACGCGCGCGAAGTGCTCGGAGCGGCGATCAACGGCGTGACCGACAATCCGCTCATCTTCGGACAGGACATCCTGTCGGGCGGCAACTTCCACGCCGAGCCGCTTGCGATGCTGAGCGACTATCTGGCGATCGCGGTGGCGGAAATCGCCAGCATGTCCGAGCGCCGCACGGACCTGCTCGATCGCCGCGTGAACCCGGCGCTGAGCATGTTCCTGACGACGGAGCCCGGCCTGGAATCCGGCTTCATGATCGCGCACGTCGCGGCGGCTGCGTTGACGTCGGAGAACCGCACGCTCGCGCATCCTGCGTCGGTCGACAACGTCACGACATCGGCGGGCCAGGAAGACCACGTCAGCATGGCGCCGTGGGCAGGCTTCAAGCTCCAGCGAATCTGCGCGAACACTGCGCACGTGCTCGCGATCGAAGCGCTCGCCGCCGCGCACGCGATCGACAAGCTGCAGCCGCTGCAGACGACCGAGCCTCTGCAGCGCGTCCACACACTCATCCGTCAGCACGTGGCGTACCGGCCGTACGATCACCGGCTCGACCGCGACATCGCAACGCTGGGCGCGCTGATCGAACGCCGTGAGCTGACGGGTTTCGTGACATGACCTCGGACGCAGTCGTCCTGCTCGTCGCCCTGTTCGGTCTGTTGCTGCTGGCGCTCGCCTGCCAGCGATTGTTTCGCGCTCGCTTCGTAGCGGCCGCAGGCAGCGGCCTGATGGGCGCGTTGCTGCTGGCGGGCGCCGCGCTGTTCTTCGTCGTCTCGCTCAATCTGCACACGTACAACCGGCTGACGTACGAGCAGCCCGTCGCCGAGATCGTGTTCGAGGCGCGCGGTCCGCAGCATTTCCGCGCGACGCTCGCGCAGGTGCCGAGTGGCGAGCTGCAGGTCTTCATGCTGGCCGGCGACGAGTGGCAGCTCGATGCGCGCGTGCTGAAGTGGAAGGGCTGGGCGAATCTCCTCGGTCTCGACGCGCAGTACCGGCTCGAGCGCGTCAGCGGTCGCTACCGCGAGATCGAACAGGAGCGCAAGGACGAGCGCACGGTGTATGCGCTGAGCGAGAACCCCGGCCTGGATCTGTGGACGGTGTCGATCGACCATCGGCGCTGGATGCCGTTCGTCGATGCGGTGTATGGCAGCGCCGTCTACCTGCCGATGGCGGACGGCGCGCGCTACGAAGTCGCGATTACGCAGTCGGGACTGCTGGCACGACCGGTGAATGACGTAGCGAAGGCCGCGGCGGGGAACTGGAAGTGATAAGGGTGAAGTAGGTGATGAAAGTGATGCTTCATCACTCCATCACTTCCATCACTCCATCACTTCCATCACGCCTCACCCAACCCAGACTCTCGCATTCCGGTAGATTCTCATCCACGGACTGTCCTCGCCCCACTCGTCCGGATGCCACGAATTCTGCGCCGTGCGATAGACGCGCTCCGGATGCGGCATCAGCAGCGTCACGCGACCGTCCGGCGTGGTGATGCCGGTGAGGCCGCGCGGCGAGCCGTTCGGATTCGCCGGATAGCGCTCCGCCGGACGGCCATCGTTCTCCACGAAACGCAGCGCGAGCAGCTTGTCGCGCACCAGCGCATCCAGCGCACCCGCCTGCGCGAACTCGGCGCGACCCTCACCGTGCGCCACCGCGATCGGCATCCGTGAGCCGGCCATGCCCGCGAAGAACAGCGACGGCGACTCGACCACTTCCACGAGACTCAGGCGTCCCTCGAACTGCTCGGAGCGGTTGCGCACGAAGCGCGGCCAGTGCTGCGTGCCCGGAATGATCTCGCCCAGCGCCGACATCATCTGGCACCCGTTGCAGACGCCGAGCGCGAACGTCCCGGGCCGCGCGAAGTACGCACTGAACTCGTCGCGCAGCCGCGAATGAAACAGGATCGACTTGGCCCAGCCCTCGCCGGCGCCGAGCACGTCGCCGTACGAGAAGCCACCGCACACCACCAGGCCGCGGAACTCGTCGAGGCTCAGCCGACGCTCGAACAGGTCGGTCATGTGCACGTCATAGGCGCTGAAGCCGGCGCGATGGAACGCGGCGGCCATCTCGACGTGACTGTTCACGCCCTGCTCGCGCAGAATCGCAACCTTCGGCCGCGCTCCTTTGGAGATGTACGGCGCAGCGATGTCCTGCTGCAGCTCGAACGTCAGGCGCGCGTTCATGCCAGGATCGTTCGGCTCGATCGCGGCTGCGAACTGCTCGCGCGCGCATTGAGGATTGTCGCGCAGCTCGACCATGCGGAAGCTGGTCTCTGACCACGCGCGGCGCAACGCCGTGCGCGCCTCGTCCAGCACGACTTTGCCGCCGGCGCGAATCACGACGCGATCTGCAGTCGTCACGCGACCGATCGTGCTCGCGAGCTTCGCAAGGCCGTGACGTTCGAGTAGCTGACGCACTTCCTGTGCGTCGGCGGTGCGGATCTGCAGCACTGCACCAAGCTCTTCGCTATACAGCGCTGCGGCAACCGCCCCTGAATCAGCAGCCAGCTCCAGCTCGACGCCGCAACGGCCGGCGAAAGCCATTTCCACGACGGTGGCAAACAGGCCGCCGTCCGAACGATCGTGATAGGCGAGCACCAGCCCGGCGGCGCGCAGCTCGACGATCGCAGCGAAGAAACTTGCGAGACGCGCGGGATCGTCGCAGTCGGGCGCTTCCCGCCCGAGACTGCCGTACACCTGTGCGAGGCACGACGCGCCGAGTCGATTGCGTCCACCGCCCAGATCGATCAACACCAGTGAGGTGTCGCCGCGATCGGTACGCAGCTGCGGCGTCAACGTGCGACGAACGTCACGCACCGGTGCAAACGCCGAGACGATCAGCGACAGCGGCGCGACCATCTTGCGGGCGCGTCCTGCCTGCATCCAACTCGTCTTCATCGACAGCGAGTCCTTGCCGACGGGAATCGCGATGCCGAGCGCCGGACAGAATTCCTCGCCGACGGCTTTCACCGTCGCATAGAGATCCGCGTCCTCGCCCGGCTCGCCGCACGCCGCCATCCAGTTCGCCGACAGGCGCACGTCGGAGAGCGCGCCGATGTCTGCAGCCGCGATGTTCGTGACGGCTTCCGCGACAGCCATGCGGCCCGACGCGGGCGCATCGAGCAGCGCGAGCGGCGTGCGCTCGCCCATCGCCATCGCTTCGCCGCTGTGCGAGGTGTAGTCGCTCAAGGTAACCGCGACGTCGCTGACTGGCACCTGCCATGGCCCGACCATCGGATCGCGGCTGATCATGCCGCCGACGGTGCGGTCGCCGATCGTGATGAGAAACGTCTTGTCGGCAATCACCGGAAACCGCAGCAAGCGATAGGCAGCTTCGATGACATCGATGCGTGCAGCGTCGAATCCATCGCCGAGAGCGGGAACGCGCTGGACATCGCGCACCATCTTCGGCGGCTTGCCGAGAATCACGTCGAGCGGCACGTCGATGGGCGCGGTGTTGAACTTCGGGTCCGCGACCTTGAGCCAGCCGTCATCGGTCGTCTCGCCGACGACTGCGTACGGGCATCGCTCGCGTTCGCAGAGCGCGGCGAAGCGCTCGAGATGCTCGGGCGCGACGACGAGCACGTAGCGCTCCTGCGCCTCGTTGCACCAGATCTCCAGCGGCGACATGCCCGGCTCGTCCGACGGCACGGCGCGCAGATCGATCCGGCCGCCCCGGTGACTGTGCGCGATCGATTCCGGAATCGCATTCGACAGGCCGCCGGCGCCGACGTCGTGGATCAGCAGGATCGGGTTCGCCTCGCCCAGTCCCCAGCACTGATCGATGACTTCCTGCGCGCGCCGCTGGATCTCGGGATTGCCGCGCTGGACCGAAGCGAAGTCCAGGTCCTCGGCGCTGGCACCGCTGCCGACCGAGGAAGCCGCGCCGCCGCCGAGCCCGATGAGCATCGCAGGCCCGCCGAGCACGATGATTTTCGCACCGGCCGGCACCGCGGATTTCTCGACGTGCATGCGGCGCACGTTGCCGAGTCCGCCCGCGATCATGATCGGCTTGTGATAGCCGCGCAGCGCCGCGCGCATGGTGGATTCCGAGCCGGATTCCAGCTCGGTCTCGAAGGTGCGGAAGTACCCGAGGATGTTCGGGCGGCCGAACTCGTTGTTGAACGCGGCCGCGCCGATCGGGCCTTCGACCATGATGTCTAGCGCCGCAGCGATGCGGCCGGGCCGGCCGTAGTCGCGCTCCCAGGGCTGCTCGAAGCCGGGAATTCGCAGATGCGAGACGGAGAAGCCGGCGAGGCCCGCTTTCGGCTTGCCGCCGCGGCCGGTCGCGCCCTCGTCGCGGATCTCGCCGCCCGCACCGGTCGCCGCGCCCGGGAACGGCGAGATCGCGGTCGGATGGTTGTGCGTCTCGACCTTCATCAGGATGTCGATCGGCTCGGCGTTGCGCGCGTAGACGTGACTGTCCACGTCGGCGAACCAGCGCTCGCCGTGCGATCCCTCGATCACGGCCGCGTTATCCCGATACGCAGACAGCACGCCGCGCGAGTTGCGCGCGTGCGTGTTCTTGATCATCGCGAACAGCGACTTCGGCTGGCGCTGGCCGTCGATGATCCAGTCGGCGTTGAAGATCTTGTGACGGCAGTGCTCGGAGTTCGCCTGCGCGAACATCATCAGCTCGATGTCGTTCGGATCGCGCTCGAGGCGCATGAAGTTCGCGACGAGATAATCGATCTCGTCATCGGACAGCGCGAGACCGAGACTCTCGTTCGCCTCGACCAGCGCTGCGCGACCGCGGGCGCGCAACGGCACCGTACGCAGAGGGCGCGGCGCTTCGTGCGCGAACAGCTGAGCCGCGTCGTCCATTGAGAAGATCGCGGCTTCGGTCATGCGGTCGTAGAGGGCTGGCGCGATCGCGCGCAGCTGCTCTTGCGTCAGCGTGGCGGCAGCACGCAGCTCGTACGCGATGCCGCGTTCGATACGCTCGATCGCGTCCAGGCCGCAGACGTGCGCGATGTCGGTGGCTTTGCTGGACCAGGGCGAGATCGTGCCGGGCCGCGGGACGACGACGATCGGGCGCGCGGACGGCGCCGCAGTAGCGCTCGCCTCAGGAGTACGCGGACCGTAAGTCAGCAGAGCCGTCAGGATGCGGCGCTCGTCGGCGCTCAGCTCGCGACGCGCCTGCACAAAATGGACGAAGCGCGCGCTCAGATGTTCGACTGCGTGGCCGCGAGCCGTTACCGCGGCGAGGAGTCTCGTTGTTCGGAAGTCGGAGAGTGCAGGCGCGCCGGGCAGTATCAGCATCTTGGAGCCAGCGGTGAACGGGGGCGAATGATATCAGAGTGTCGGGCTGAAGCCCGACCTACGAAGAGCCTGTAGGTCGGGCTTCAGCCCGACACTCTGCTTCCTTATTTCTTATCTCCCGGCGTGTACAGCGGCACCGGAAACGGCGTCACGTTCGAGCCTTCGAGGGCGCTGACCTTGCTCACGCCCTGCTGTCGCACTTCGTCGACGCGCAGCACCGAGTGCAGCGGCAGATACGTGCGTTTCACGCCTTCGAATTCGGCTTTCACCTTCTCCTCGGACGGGTCGACGACGACTGCCGAGCGCTCGCCGAACACCAGCTCCTCAACCTCGATGAAGCCGAACAGCGCGCCATGGCTGACCTTGCGGGCATAGATCTCGTAGACCTTGCCCTGATTAACGAAAACGACCTTGAAAATGTGACTGGCTGCCATCTTGGTTCCGGGGCGGGTTGGTAGTCTGCTGCCCCATATTATCCATAATCACGCAGCGTGGGCCGGCATCGGGTGGGCTGGGCCGGCCGTGCTGAGTGAGCTGGCCGCTTGGCGCGCATTTGCCCCCATGGCACTGAAACTTCGAGTCATCAGCGATCACTACAAGGCGCTCGGCAAGCGCAGCTCGCGCCTGTTCGGCGTCACCGGCGGGCGGATCGGCCGGGCGCAGGACAACGACTGGATCCTGCCCGACCCGGACCGCTACGTCTCCAGCCACCATTGCAAGGTCGAGTTCAAAGCCGGTCAATGGCTGCTCGAGGACACCAGCACCAACGGCGTCTTCATCAACGGCTCGGACATCCCTGCTTCCGTCGAGGGCGCTTATAATCTGCAGGATGGCGACCGGCTGCGCCTCGGCGACTACGAGGTACTGGTCAGCATCGACGAGCGCAACGATTTCGCCGCCGACGAGAGCGGCCAGATTCCCGCGCCGCCGCGCGTGCGCAACAAAGCCGTGAAGACTCACCCGCGCGCCACGGACAACGATCTCGGCGAGGAGCTCGACCTCACCGACCTGATCAGCGATTCGGCGATCGCACCAGCTCCGGTGCTGCCGCCGCCGCAGCGCGCAGCCTCGTCCGAGCCGCTCGATCTCGAGAGCGCGCTCGCGCTGGACTCAGACGACCTCAAAGCGATGGCGCCGGTTCCGGCCGCGCCGATGCCGGCCAAAGCGCCGCGCACTGCATTCAAATCTCTCCTGGGTGATAGCGGCGAGCACAAGACCGCTGCGCACGGGCGCAAAGCAGAACCGAAACCGCAGCCACAGCCCGAAGCGAAACAAGACGACTGGCACATGCAGACGCGGCCGTACGACCGCAAGGCATTGCAGGCGCTCACCTCGGCCGCTGCGCTCGCAAAGGCGGACAAGCCCGAGCCGGAGCGGCCGAGGCGCGCCCTCGAGAACGGCTCCGGCGAAGCTCCGGTCGGCCTGGACGCATTCTGTCGCGGCGCCGGCATCGATCCGGCGAGCCTGCCCGCGGATACTCAGAATGTACTCCTGACACTCGCCGGCCAGATGCTGCGCGAGTCCGTGCTGGGTCTGATGGAGTCGCTCAAGGGCCGCTCCGACCTGAAGAGCCGGCTGCGCCTGAGCCAGACGACGATTCAGCCGGGCGAGAACAATCCGCTGAAATTCTCGGCGAGCGTCGACGAGGCGGTGATGAAGCTGCTCGACCCGCACGGCAGCCGCTACCTCGGACCGATCGAGGCGATCCGCGAGTCATTCGCGGACATCCGCACGCACCAGACAGCGCTGGCCGGCGCGATCCAGGCGGCCGTCGACGAGTTGATGAACCGCATCGAGCCCCGCGAGCTGCAGGAGCGCTTCGACCGCGGTCTCAAGCGCGGCCCGCTGCTCGGCGCAACCAACAAGATGAAGTACTGGGACCTCTACACCGAGTTCTACCAGGTGCTGAATCAGCGCGGCGAACAGGGCCTGCCCACGCTGTTCTCCGAAGAGCTCGCGCGCACCTACGCCGAGAAAGTCGCCCCGAAGAAGAAATGAGAGTCAGGCTAAAGCCTGACCCACCATTCGTAGCAACTGTGGGTCAGGCTTTAGCCTGACTCTTCCTTTCCATTACAGCGCGCAGCGCGAGCGCGCCCTGCTCCATCAGCGGCGTGATCACCGCCGCCGCCGCGTGCGGCAGAACATCCGCGATCCAGATGAACTCGCACTCTGCGTCGCCGCGCGCTACGACCTGCATGGACGCGCTGTGATGGACGAACTGGCTCTCGATGACCGAATACGCGATTCGCATCCGCTGCGGCTCGACGCTGACGATTCGCTCCTTGACCACACTCCCATTCGCGAACGTTGCTATCCGCAGATCCTCGCGCTCCAGCCGGCAGTCGGTCAGGACGCCGGCGAATGCGCGATGCGCCTCGCCCGTCGCGGCCAGCGCCTGCCAGACCTGCTCCGCGGGGGCACGGATCGGAGTTCGAATATGAACAGCAGCCATTGCACGCTCCGTTTCAGGTGAAGAGCAGGATGCTAGCGCCTCGCGTGGCTGTGGACTTGGAGAATCCTGCGCAAGCCCGGAATGACTCTCGCCAAGGCGCAAAGGCGCCAAGGCCGGAAAAGAATTCTGTTCGCAGACTCTGCCTTCCTTGGCGCCTTCGCGCCTTGGCGAGAGATTCCCGGCTCTTCAATCAGCGTGCCGACGCACCACCCGACGCTGGCGCCTTGGCAGTGATCTCCGCTGGCAGCGGCGCCGGGACCGGGCGGTCGGTTGCGACCCAATCGAGGATGTCGATGTAGCCGCGGATGTTCTCGACGAAACGCACGGGCTCCCAGCCGCGTGCGTAGCCGCGCTTCACGCGCGTGTACCACTTGGCTTGGGTCAGCAACGGCAGATATTCGCGCACGTCGCTCCAGGAGTCCGGGTTCTTGCTGTGCATCTGCGTCAGGATGCGCGCGTCCTCCAGGTGACCGACGCCGACGTTGTACGCCGCGAGCGTGAACCAGGTGCGGTCCGGCTCGAGGATGCGTTTGGGGATCTGGTTGCGCAGCCACACGAAGTAGCGCGCGCCGCCGAAGATGCTGCCGCGCGGATCCAGCCGGTCCGACACGTTCAACGCGCGCGCGGTCTCTTCGGTGAGCATCATCAGGCCGCGCACGCCGGTGTGCGACGTCGCGGTCGGATCCCATTGCGATTCCTGATAACCGACGGCTGCGAGCAGGCGCCAGTCGACGCCGACTTCCGTGGCAGCCTCCCGGAACCACTGCCGGTAGCGCGGCAGCCGCGTCTCGATGTGCTCCATGAAGACGCGCGACTGGATGTAGTCGAAGCGATCGCTGTCGCCGTAGTAGGTATCGAGGATTTGCGCGAGCCGCCCTTCGGCACGCAGCGACGAATAGAACGCGGTCACGCGCCGGAGCAGGGTCGCGTCGCGCGTGTCGACGACCCACGCCAGCGACTTGCCCTGCGACAGATCGAAGGCGATGCGGATCTCCGGGTGAAAGGCGCGCCCGATCGCGAATTCGTTCGAGTCGGCGACGGTGTAATCGAATTCGCGCCGCGACAGGCGATACAACAGCTCCTCGGTCTCGGCCAGCGGATTCTCGACCCAGGAGAGGTTCGGATTGACCGCGCGCCACTGCTCCAGCGTCGCGGCGTGCGCGCTGCCGCCGACGACTTCGATGTGGCCTTCGTTGGCCTGCTTGATCGTGCGCGGCCGCGTCTCGCCCTGGCGGAAAATCAGATGCTCGCGCACCTGCTGATACGGCGGTCCGAAGCTGGCGTTGGACGGCAGGCGAATGCCGCGCGTCAGCCCTGCGGCGGCGATGTGCGCGCGGTGCATCTCCACTTCGCGCATCGCGTCGGCCACGTTCGGCACGGAATACACGAACAGGCGCACGCCCAGCTCCGCAGCGAAGCGGCTGGCGAGATCGAATTCCGGGCCCTGCGGGCCGGAGGCGCCGAGGTAATAGCCGCTCGGCAGGTTGCGCGTCACGACGCGCAGCTCGCCGGCCCGCATGATCTGCTCGAGCACGGTCGGCGGCTGCGAGCAGGTGCCGAGCAGAAGCGTAGCGATGATGGCCAGGGCAGCTTTCAAGGGTGCTGTGTATCAGTCAGAGGTTGCCGAACCGGAGAGTACCAGCCCGGCCCCCCGGGGACCGCGGCACCCGTCGGCTTCAACCGCGGCGGGCTTCGTGTAGAATCCGCCCCCCGCCGGAGAGGTACCGAAGCGGTCACAACGGCACCGATTCGAAATCGGTTGAGGGCATTACGTCCCTACGTGGGTTCGAATCCCACCCTCTCCGCCATCTTTCCTTCAATACACGTCCAGATCCCGGCCGACGACCACGTGCCCCGGGTACCGCGACATCTCCTTGAGCAGCGTCGCGGGCGACGACCGCTCCGAATCCACCGCCGGACGCAGCGACAGCGATGCGTGATACAGGATGAGCAGCCCCGGCTTCGCCTTGGTCGCGAGCTCGGTGAGCTGCGTGGTCGTGGTGTGATGCTGCGCGGCGTAGGCGTGAAAGTCCGGCCGCCTGGACAGCCAATCGTGCGTGAGGACTTCGTGGATCAGCACGTCGCAGCCGCGGCACGCGTCGATCGTCGCCTGGGTCGGATTCGTGTCGCCGGAGATCACGATGCTGCGATCCGGCGTATCGAAGCGATAACCGTAGCTTTCCAGCGCATGCCTGGTCGCGAACGCCGTGACTGTGACGTTCGCGTCCTTGTAGACCACACCGGGCTTGATCTCATGGGCATTGACTGCGTGCCCCTCGGGAAACGACCCGCCGGCGTACAGGCTGCGGTCTTTCTGACGCGCCGCGAAGTCCGCGCTATAGGCCTCCAGCACGTGCTCGGTCATGTGGACGATCCCGCTCGGTCCGTACACTTCCAGCGGCACGCGCCGGCCGAGCACCCACGGCGTCAGGATCAGGTCCGGATAGCCGACGGTGTGATCGGAATGCAGGTGCGTGACGAACACGACGCGCAACTTGACGGGGTCGAGAGCCGCGATGCCGCGATCGACGACTGCCGATTTCGCGCGCCGCACGACGCCCGCGCCGAAGTCGACCAGGTAAGGGGTGCCGTTGACCACGATGGCCGTAGCGGCACCGGAGCGGTCCGGATCCGCCGGAGGCGTGCCGGTGCCGAGCAACACGACCTGTGTCTGCGGTGTCTGCTGGGCGTGCGCTGCGGTGGTCAAGTTCAGCGCGACGAGGGCGAGCGCAACGCCCGCGACAGCGAAACTCTTTGCGACCATGCAGTCCTCCCTTCGTGGCGAGCTTAAAACTTTTTCGGACACCTGAACGTCAACCTGAACGAAAGGATCAGCCAATTTCGCCTGTCATCGAACCGATGACTCGCACCCCGGTCAAACGCCTTTACACCGCCCTGCAGCCACACCACACTGCCCTCGTGAAAGCAATCGCCACCCTGGTCCTGAGCGCCGCCCTCACCCTGAGCGCCGGCTCGCGCGCGCTCGCCGCGGACCCCGAGGACCTACCGGACATCGGCAGCCCGGCGGAGGCCACACTCAGTCAGCAGGACGAGTACCAGATCGGCCGCATGATCGTGCGCGGCCTGCGCGACCAGGATCAGATCCTCGAAGATCCCGAAGTCTCCGAGTACATCCGCTCGATCGGCACGCGCCTGTCGAGCCAGGTGAGCGACGGCCAGCAGCGCTTCAACTTTTTCGTCGTCAAGGAGAACACGATCAATGCGTTTGCGCTGCCGGGCGGCTTCATCGGCGTGAACAGCGGACTGCTGCTCGATACCAAGAACGAGAGCGAGCTGGCAGGCGTGATCGCGCACGAGGTCGCGCACGTCTCGCAGCGGCACATCGCACGCAGCATCGCAGCGCAGAGCAAGTCGAGCCTCGTGTCGACGGCGGCGATGCTCGCGGCGATTCTGGTCGGTGTAGCGGGCGGCGGCGATGCGGCGATGGCCGGCGTCGCGGCAGCGCAGAGCCTCGCGATCCAGCAACAGATCAGCTTCACGCGCGCCAACGAGACCGAAGCCGATCGCGTCGGGCTCGGCATCCTGGCACGCTCCGGCTTCGATCCGCAGGGCATGCCGGAGTTCTTCGAAACGATGAGCCGGCACGCCGGCGGCAGCGAGATCAACATTCCGGAAATGCTCCGCACGCATCCAGTGACGAGCACGCGTATCGCGGAAACGAAGGAGCGCGCGGCGCAGCTGAACGTGACGCCCGAGCCGGACAGCGTCAGCTACGCGCTCACGCGTGAACGCCTGCGCGTGCTCTCGACGCCTCCCGGTGAGGATGCGCGCGAATACTATGCGGCGATCATCGGCAACGAGCCGGATGCCACGCCGGCGCAGGTGTACGGCCGCGCGCTCGCGCTGATGATGTCCGGTCAGGCGCTGAAGGCCGTGCCGATTTTCGAACGCCTGCGCAATGCCGATCCGACCGTCGTGCAATATCACACCGCGCTCGGCCAGGCGCAGCTGCTGGCGGGCAAAGGCCAGAATTCGCTGGCCACGTTCGAGCGGGCACGCCAGCTGTTCCCGCGCAACATCGCAGTGACCGTGCGCTATGCCGAAGCGTTGATGCAGACCGGCGATTCGAAGCGCGCGCACGAGATCCTGCTCGATCTGTTCAACATGGTGCCGCCCACGCCCGAGCAGGCGAAGCTGACGGCACAAGCCGCGAACGCCGCCGGCGACGTCGCGGACTCGTACTACTACATGTCGGAATATCACCTGATGAGTGGCGACCTGCCGCTCGCCATCAACCAGCTGCAGCTCGCTCTGGCCGTGCCGAAGATCTCGGACGTGCAGCGCGCGCGCTTCGAGGCCCGCCTCGAAGAAGTGCAGCAAGCATTGCCCAAGCGAGCCCGTCGCCCGGTGCAGACAGAAGAGAATCGTCGGCGCGCGTCTTGATACAATGCCGCACGGCGCGCGTCAGCCGCCGTCCTACCGATTCGGAGATCTTCGACGCATGCTGAGCTTCTTGCGCGTTGCTGCCGCGATCCTGATCGCGATGCTTGCCGCGGGTTGTGCGGCCACCCCGGGCCGCACCGGTCCCGACGATCCGTGGGAAGGCCTGAACCGCGGCGTCTACAAGTTCAACGACACAGTCGACCGCGCGGCGCTCAAGCCCGTCGCCAAGGGCTATCGCGCGATCACACCGCACTGGATGCGCGTCGGCATCGGCAATTTCCTCGGCAACCTCGAGTACCCGGCCACCGCGGTGAACCAGTTCCTGCAGGGCAAGCCCAAGATGGGATTACGCGACACCGGCCGCTTTCTGCTGAACACGACGATCGGCATCGGCGGCCTGTTCGACGTCGCGACGGCGGTCGGACTGGAAGCGAACGACGAGGACCTCGGCCAGACGCTCGCAGTGTGGGGCGTGCGCTCGGGGCCGTACCTCAACCTGCCGTTCTTCGGCCCGTCCACGGTGCGCGATGCGCCGACGCGCATCGTCGATTTCTTTCTCGATCCGCTGACCTACATCGACGACGTGCCGTGGGAAGCGATCTGGGGTGAGCGCGTGATCGACGTGGTGCACAAGCGCGCCGAGCTGCTGCCGCTGGACGCGACGTTGCAGCGGACTTACGACCCGTACGCGTTCATCCGCGACTCATGGCTGCAGCAGCGCGAGTTCGCGATCTTCGACGGCAATCCACCGCCGGAGCAGCTCGAAGAAGAATTCCAGGACGAGCCGGACAACAGCGACACCCCGCCGGAACAGCCGAAGTAGGTCGGGCTTCAGCCCGACTCCGGGCGTATTGTCGGGCCGAAGCCCGACCTACCTCTTCCGCGCCGGCTCACTGCGGCCCGCTTCACTCGGTGTGCCGATCAGGTCTTCGACCTCGCTGATGCGCGCCAGCGCTTCGATCTGCGCCGGCACGTTGGCGAAGCGAATCTCCTTGCCCGACTGCCGGGCCATGCGCAGCCACTCGATGAGCAGCGCCAGGCCGGCACTGTCGCTCTCGCCTACGCCGCCGAGATCGACGTCGATCTTCGGCGCCTGCGTGAAGCGCGCCTCGCTCTCTTCCAGCACGTCCGTGGCCGTGCTCGCGTCGAGCACGCCGCTCACGCGAAACCGCCCTTCGCCGAGCGACTCCAGCCGCGCGCGGCTCACGACTTCTTCTCGGATGTGCTCTGCTGCGAATTCGCCGGCGCCGACGGCTTCTGCACGGTGCCGCTCGCGACCTGCTGCTCGAGCCGCTGGATCACGGGCTCCAGGCCCTTCTGCTGGATCTCCGAGCCGAAGTCGGTGCGGAACGACTTCACGTACGACACGCCTTCGATCTGCACGTCGAAGGCCTTCCAGCCGTCGGCCGTCTTGCGCAGCGAGTAATTGACCGGCACGCGCTGCCCGTTGTCACGACGAACTTCGCTGCGCACGGTCGCAACCGTGTCCTCCGCCTTGCCCTGGAACGGCAGGATCTTCAGACGATCGGGCGTGAACTCGAGCAGTGCCTCGCCGTAGTTCTGCAGCAGCGACTGGTAGAACGCCTCGACGAAGCGCTTGCGCTGCTCCGGCGTCGCAGTGCGCCAGTACTTGGCGAGCACGAGCTGTGCCGCATATGCGGTGTCGAAATGCGGCAGCATGTTCTTGTCGACCAGCTCGCGCACGCGCTTCGGATTCTGCTTGTACTCGGCGCGATGCGCGTCCAGGTCCTTCAGCGTGTCCTGCGCAACTTTGGTCACGAGCTCCTGCGGTCCGAGCTGCGTCCCTGCATCGGCAGCGCGCGCGCCGGACGCCACGAGCGTCAGGGACGCGACCAGAACCAACATGGGTGCGGCCATCCAGCCGCGCAATGTCTTCACAGTCCGCTTCATTTCTTCGGCTCCTCCGCCGGCGGTTGCTGACTGCCCTGGTTCGCGCCCTGGCCACCCTGACTATTGTCTGGGGCGTTGCCCTGGTCGCGGCGCAGGAAAGTCGACGCCAGCTGGTTGATCAGATTTTCGAGCACGAACGCATCCTGTACGAATTCGATGCGGTCGCCGCCCTTCAGGAATTCCTCGGCGCCGCCCGGCGTGATCCCGATGTACTGCCCGCCGAGCAGTCCGCTGGTCATGATGCTCGCGTCGCTGTCCTTCGGGATGCGGTCGAACTGCGAGTTGATCCGCATGCGCACGACCGCCTTGTACTGCTGCTGGTCGTAGCCGATCGTCTGGACGCGCCCGACCGTGACGCCGGCCATCGACACGGCCGCGCCAGGCTTCAGGCTCCCGATGTTCTCGAACAGCGCCATCACCTCATAACTTTTGCCGCCCGTGGAAAGTTCGCGGTTGGTGATCTGCGTCACCAGGAAAAACAGCGCCGCGAAGCCGAGCAGCACGAACAGGCCGGTCGAAAATTCTACAGTGCGTGTCGGTCGCATAGTCGAGCCTCAGAGCATGATCGCAGTCAGGATGTAGTCCAGAATCAGCGTCAGCACCGCCGAGATGACAACGGTGCGCGTCGTGGCACGCCCCACGCCTTCCGCGGTTGGCGTCGCGGTGTATCCCTCGTACACCGCGATCAGGCTGCAGGCGACGCCGAACACGCAGCCCTTGACGACGCCTTCCATGATGTCGTCCATGCCGACGCTCGAGCGCATCTGCGACCAGAACGAGGCCGCGTCGACCTTGAACTGCTGCACGCCGACGAGCTGGACGCCGAAGATGCCGATCGCGATGAAGATCACCGTCAGCAGCGGCATGGCGATGACGCCGCCCGCGAAGCGCGGCGCGATCACGCGACGCATCGGGTCGACCGCCATCATCTCCATGGCCGTGAGCTGATCGGTCGCCCGCATCAGCCCGATCTCCGAAGCGAGCGCCGTACCGGCGCGACCCGCGAACAGCAGCGCCGTGACGACCGGGCCCAGCTCCTTGACCACCGCGAGCGCACCGGCAGTGCCGAGCGCCTCTTCGGAGCCGAACCGCTGCAACAGATCGTAACCGGTCAGACCGAGCACCATGCCGACGAACAATCCGCAAGTCATGATGATGACCAGCGACAGCGCGCCGGTGTTGTGCACCTGTTCGACGACCAGGCTCGGCCGCAGTAACGCCCGCGGCAATTGCGCGAGCACGCGACCGAAGAACAGCGCCACTGCGCCGACGGTCGTGACGAACTCGCGCACGTTGTCCCACAGCTCACGGAGGAAGTGCATGCTTGCCCTCAATCCGCGAGCAGCTGCTGGTAGTAATCGGGCGCCGGGTAGTGGAACGCCACCGGTCCGTCGGCGAGGCCGTTGACGAACTGGTGCACGATCTCGGATTCGTGATCCTTCAGCTCGACGAAGCTGCCCGACGCCGCCACCTTGCCGCCGGCGATGATGTAGCTCGCGTCCGCGAGGATCGACAGCTCCTCGACGTCGTGCGACACCACGATGCTGGTGATGCCGAGCGCGTAGTTCATCTGGCGCACCAGGCGCACGATCATGCCCATCGAGATCGGATCGAGGCCGGTGAACGGCTCGTCGTAGATCAGCACTTCCGGGTCCGTCGCCATTGCGCGCGCGAGCGCCACGCGTCGCGCCATGCCGCCCGACAGCTCCGCGGGCATCAACTGCGCCGCGCCGCGCAGACCCACGGCCTGCAGCTTCGTCAGCACGATGTTGCGAATCAGCGAGTCGGGCAGGTCGGTGTGCTCGCGCAGCGGGAACGCAACGTTCTCGAACACGTCCTCGTCCGTGAGCAGCGCGCCGTTCTGGAACAGCATGCCCATGCGCCGGCGCAGGGCATACAGCGCGCTCGTGCTGAGGCTGCCGACGTCGATGCCGTCGAACAGAATCTGGCCCTGGTCCGGCTTGATCTGCCCGGTCATGAGTCGCAGCAGCGTCGTCTTGCCGGTGCCGCTCGGCCCCATGATGGCCGTGATGCGGCCGCGCGCAATCTGCAGGTTCAGCCCGGAGAAGATGGCGCGCCCACCGATCGAATAGTGAACATCGCGAACTTCGACGATCGAGTCCGGCGCGGTCTGGGCATCAGGTTTTTCGGTGCTCGCTGCGCTCGACGACATTCAATGTTCCGATCGCTCTTTAGAGCGGCCGCGGCGTCAGGCCGCTTCCTGTTCCAGCTTCGCGCTGTAGCTGCCGCTGCGCGCCAGGCCGTTGAACTTCGCGCGGCGGAAAAATGCTTTTTGGCCCGCGGCGAAAGTCTCGGGCTTGCCGCCCCAGGCCTTCAGCGCCTCGTCCTGCAACGCGCGTCCGTACGAAAAGCTCAGCTCCCAAGGCAGCGGCCCGAGCTTGTTCATCAGGCTCAGGTGCTCGGTCGCCTCCGCCGAGCTCTGCCCGCCCGACAGGAACGCGATGCCCGGCACCGCGCCCGGCACGTAGCGCTTGAGCGTGCTCACAGTCGCTGCTGCGACCTGCTGCGGACTGGCACGATTCGCGGCTTTCTTGCCGGAGATCACCATATTCGGCTTGAGGATCATGCCTTCCAGATGAATGCGGTGTGAATACAACTGTTCGAACACGGACGCGAGCGTGCGGCTCGTCACATCCTCGCAGCGCTCGAGCGAATGACCGCCGTCCATCAACACTTCGGGCTCGACGATCGGCACGATGTTCGCTTCCTGGCACAGCGCCGCGTAGCGAGCGAGGGCATGCGCGTTCGCGTCGATTGCGAACTGCGTCGGAAAGTCCGCGCCGATGTCGATGACCGCGCGCCACTTCGCGAAGCGCGCGCCGAGCTTGTGGTACTCGGCGAGCCGCTCGCGCAGACCGTCGAGGCCCTCGGTGATCGTTTCGTTCGGGAAGCCGGCGAGCGGCTTCGCACCGGTGTCGACCTTGATGCCCGGAACGATGCCGAGCTTCGTCAGGTACTGCGAGAACGGCGTGCCGTCCTTGGTCTTCTGGCGAATCGTCTCGTCGTACATGATCACGCCGCTGATGTAGTCGGCGGCGCCAGGCGTCGTGAACAGCAGCTCGCGATAAGTGCGGCGCGCCTCTTCGGTCGACTCCAGCTTGATGCCGTCGAAGCGCTTCTTGATCGTGCCGCTGGATTCGTCTGCCGCCAGGATGCCCTTGCCCTTCGCGACCATCGCCCGTGCGATCGATTCCAGTTCACTGCGATTCATACCTGCTGCCTCCGGCTCATGGGAACGGGCTCGCGGCGTGCATGAACTGCACGGGTCACTTCGAGCCTCACGTTTGGGGGCGCGTAGGATAACAAAATCATTTCCCTACAGCCGGTCATTGTTGTTGCCGCACGACAGGGCTTGAGACGCACGAACCCGCATAAGACCCTGCCAGCCGAGTATTGGTTCGATGGTTGCATTAGGACTAGAATGGTCCCATATGAGGAAGCACCCATGCTCCGCATCAGCAAGCTGACCGATTACGGCACCGTGATCCTGGCCTGCCTCGCTTCGCAGGCCGATCGGCTGTGGACGGCCGCTGAAGTGGCGGAACGCACACGCGTGGGCCTGCCCACTGTCAGCAAGCTGCTGAAGAAGCTGCAGCGCACGGGACTGGTGATCTCGACGCGCGGCAGCCACGGCGGCTATCAGCTCGCGTGCCCGCCGGGCGAGATCAGCGCTGCACGCATTCTCGATGCGCTGGAAGGGCCGTTCGCCATCACCGAATGCAGTGGCCAGCACAGCAACTGCGGCATCGAAGCGAATTGCCGCGTCGGTCACGTGTGGCAGCGCGTGAATGGAGCGATCCGGCGCGCGCTCACCGACATCACGCTCGCGCACCTCGCCGGCCTCGAGCGCGGCAGCTCGACCAGCATCCCGTTGACGAAGCTCGTGCGCGCTTCGCACGAGTAGGCAGAGCACCTCATGTCCAGTAATGCGCACGACGACGCCCTCGAAGCACTGGTCGGTCAGAAGTACCGGCACGGCTTCGTCACGGACATCGAGGCCGACACCGTCCCGCCCGGCCTGAACGAGGACGTGATCCGGCTGATCTCGCGCAAGAAGGAGGAGCCGCAGTTCATGCTCGACTGGCGGCTGAAGGCGTATCGCCACTGGCTGACGATGCGCGAGCCGCACTGGGCGCACCTGCGCATCGCGCCGATCGATTATCAGGCGATTTCCTACTACTCCGCTCCGAAAGCGCGCGCCGATGCGCCGAAGAGCCTCGAGGAAGTCGATCCGAAGCTGCTCGAGACTTACGACAAGCTCGGCATCCCGCTGCACGAGCGCGCCAGGCTCGCCGGCGTCGCCGTCGACGCAGTGTTCGACAGCGTTTCGGTCGCCACGACGTTCAAGGAGCGACTGGCGAAAGCCGGCGTGATCTTCTGCTCGTTCTCCGAGGCCGTGCAGAAGCACCCTGCTCTCGTCGAGAAATACCTCGGCACGGTGGTGCCGTACACGGACAACTACTTCGCGACGCTCAACTCCGCGGTGTTCACCGACGGCTCGTTCGTGTTCGTGCCGCAAGGCGTGCGCTGTCCGATGGAGCTGTCGACCTACTTCCGCATCAACGCGGCCAAGACCGGGCAGTTCGAGCGCACCCTGATCGTCGCCGAGGAAGGCGCGTACGTCAGCTATCTCGAGGGCTGCACGGCGCCGATGCGCGACGAGAATCAGCTGCACGCGGCAGTCGTCGAGCTGGTCGCGCTGGAGAACGCGCAGATCAAGTACTCGACCGTGCAGAACTGGTATCCCGGCGACGAGCACGGCCGCGGCGGCATCTACAACTTCGTGACCAAGCGCGGCGAGTGCCGCGGCGCGAGCTCGCGCATCAGCTGGACGCAGGTCGAGACGGGCTCGGCGATCACCTGGAAATACCCGAGCTGCATCCTGACCGGCGACAACTCGGTCGGCGAGTTCTACTCGGTGGCGGTCGCCAACAATTATCAGCAGGCCGACACCGGCACGAAGATGATCCACATCGGCCGCAACACGCGCAGCACGATCGTCTCCAAGGGCATCTCCGCCGGCCACGGCCAGAACAGCTACCGCGGTCTCGTCAAAGTGCTGCCGAGCGCGCTGAACGCCCGCAACTTCACGCAGTGCGACTCGCTGCTGATGGGCGACAAGTGCGGCGCGCACACGTTTCCGTACATGGAGGTGCGCACGCCGACCGCGAGCGTCGAGCACGAGGCGACGACCTCGAAGATCGGCGACGACCAGCTGTTCTACTGCCTCAGCCGCGGCATCTCCGAAGAGGACGCGGTGAACATGATCGTCAACGGCTTCTGCAAAGTTGTGTTCAAGGAGCTGCCGATGGAGTTCGCGGTGGAAGCGCAGAACCTGCTGGCGGTGAGCCTGGAAGGATCAGTCGGATGAGCATGCTGAAAATCCCAATGCTGAAAATAGATGGTCTCCACGTCCGCGCCGGCGACAAGCAGGTGCTGAACGGCGTGAGCCTGGAAGTCGGCGCGGGCGAAGTGCACGCCATCATGGGGCCGAACGGCTCGGGCAAGAGCACGCTCGTGCAGGTGCTCGCGGGACGCGAAGGCTACGAGGTGACTGCCGGCTCGGTCAGCTACCAGGGTCGCGACCTGCTCGCGCTGCCGCCCGAAGAGCGTGCGCGCGAAGGCGTATTCCTCGCATTCCAGTATCCGGTCGAGATTCCCGGCGTGAACAACGTGTACCTGCTGAAGGCGGGGCTGAACGCCGTGCGCAAGCATCGCGGCCTGCCGGAGCTCGACGCGTTCGAGTTCCTGGCGCTGGTACGCGAGAAGATGAAGCTGATGCACATGGACGAGAGCTTCCTCAATCGCGGCGTCAACGAAGGCTTCTCCGGCGGCGAGAAGAAGCGCAACGAGATCCTGCAGATGGCGGTGCTGGAGCCGACGCTCGCGCTGCTCGACGAAACGGATTCCGGTCTCGACATCGACGCGCTGCGTGTAGTCGCGAACGGCGTCAACAGCCTGCGGCGCCAGGACCGCGCGATCGTCATGGTCACGCACTATCAGCGGCTGCTCGAATACATCGAGCCGGATCGGGTGCACGTGCTGTCCGGCGGACGCATCCTCAAGAGCGGCGACAAGTCGCTGGCGCTGGAACTGGAGAAGCGCGGCTACGACTGGGTCAAGCAGGAGGCCGCGGCGGCATGAGCGTCGTCACGCTGCAGGAATCGCGTCCCGCCGGCGAACGCTATCGCGCCGCCTTCGACGCGCGCTGGTCGACGAGTGACGCACTCGTCGAGCTGCGGCGCGCAGCCCTGGAGCGCTTCGCCGCCGCCGGATTTCCGACGCAGCGGCAGGAAGACTGGAAGTACACGAATCTGCGCCGCCTGGAAGCGCGCACGTTCGCGCCGGCAACGAGCACTGCTGTAGCACTCGGCGCGCACGAGCAGCACTGGATCGCGAATGCGGGCATTCGGATCGTGCTCGTCAACGGGCACTGGATGCCGGCGCTGTCTTCGGTCGGCGCACAACTGCCCGGCATGACGCTGCTCACGCTGAAGCAATGGGCCGAGCATGATCCTGCGGCTGTGGCCGCATTGCTCGAGCAGTCGGCGCGCCCGCAGCCAGGCGCATTGGAAGATCTCAACCTGGCGTTCTTCGAGGACGGCGTGCTGCTCGATCTCGCCGCTGGCGCCGCTCCCGATCAGCCGATCTACATCGTGCATCAATGGAGCGACGCCGCCGCGCAGCTCATGAGCAATCCTCGCGTCATCGTGCGCGCGGCGCCCAACAGCCGCTGCACGCTGATCGAGCATTTCGTCGGCGGCGCGGCAGGCGAGTGCTTCACGAACGCGGTTACGGAGATCGACGTCGCCGCCGGTGCGCGCGTCGAGCACTATCGCATCCAACAGGAATCGCAGCGCGCGTTCCACATCGGACACGTCAACGCGCGCGTTCAGCAGGGTGGTCACTACTCGTCGCACGACATCGCGTTGGGTGCGAGCCTCGCACGGTTGAATCTGGGAACGGTACTGCAAGGCCCCGGCGCGCACGTCGACCTGTACGGCCTGTTCGCACCCGTTGCGAGTCAGCACCTGGATTCGCATACGACCATCGATCACGCTGCTCCGCACACGACCAGCGTCGAGAACTATCGCGGCATCGCAGCCGAGCGCGGCCGCGGCGTGTTCAATGGCAAGGTGATCGTCCGGCCCGACGCACAGAAGACCGACGCTCAGCAGTCGAGCCGCAACCTGCTGCTCGCAGCGGGCGCCGAGATCGACACCAAGCCGGAGCTCGAAATCTACGCGGACGACGTCAAATGCAGCCATGGCGCAACGACCGGACAGCTCGACGCGACCGCCCTCTTCTACCTGCGCTCGCGCGGACTCGATGAGGCCGCGGCCCGCGGCTTGCTGATTCGTGCATTCGCCGAGTCCATCGTGTCGTCGATCGGCACGCCGGCCGTGCGCGACCACCTCGAAAAGCTCCTGGACGAGCGTTACGGAATGTCCTCATGAGCGCAGCCATCGACTCACGCACCGACTTCGATGTCGCGCGCATTCGTCGCGACTTTCCGATCCTGGACCAGCAGGTCAATGGCAAGCCGCTGGTGTATCTCGACAACGCCGCGTCGAGCCAGCGGCCGCGTTCCGTGATCGAAGCGATCGACTATTACTACGAGCACGACCACGCGAACGTCCATCGTGGCGTGCACACTCTGAGCCAGCGCGCGACCGACGCATACGAAGGCGCGCGCGAGACGATCCGCGGCTTCATCAATGCACGCAGCACGCGCGAGATCGTATACGTCCGCGGCACGACTGAAGCGATCAACCTGGTCGCGCAAAGCTACGCGCGGCCGCGGCTGAAGCCCGGCGATGAAATCCTGATCTCCGCGCTGGAGCATCACGCGAACATCGTGCCGTGGCAGCTCGTGTGCGAGCAGACGGGCGCACAGCTCAAGGTGATCCCGATCTCGCAGACCGGCGAAGTGGATTTCGCAGCGTTCGAGCGCCTCATCGGTCCGCGAACCAGGCTGCTGGCGCTCGCTCATGTTTCCAATGCGCTCGGCACCGTCGTGCCGGTCGCGAAGTTCATCGCGCGCGCGAAGCAGCACAAGATTCCCGTGCTCCTGGACGGCGCACAGGCCGTCCCGCACAGCGTCGTCGACGTACAGGCGCTCGATTGCGATTTCTATTGCTTCTCCGCGCACAAGATGCTCGGGCCCACAGGGATCGGCGTGCTGTACGGCCGCGAATCGCTGCTCGAGGCGATGCCGCCGTGGCAAGGCGGCGGCGACATGATTCTGTCCGTGACGTTCGAGAAGACGACGTACAACCAGCTGCCGTGGAAGTTCGAGGCCGGCACGCCGCACATCGCGGGCGCGATCGGTATGGCTGTTGCCGTCCGTTATCTGCAGGGCATCGGCATGGCACGTATCGCCGCGTACGAGCACGAGCTGCTCGACTACGCGACGGCGCAACTCGCGGGCATTTCCGGCCTGCGCATCATCGGCACAGCGCCGCACAAGGCGTCGGTCGTGTCGTTCACGATGGCCGGCATCCATCCGCACGATATCGGCACTATTCTCGACACCGAAGGCGTCGCAGTGCGCACCGGTCATCACTGCGCGATGCCGGTGATGGACTTCTTCGAGGTGCCGGCGACCGCACGCGCTTCGCTGTCCTTCTACAACACGTTCGAGGAGATCGACCGGCTGGTCGCGGCGCTCGAGCACGCGCGCAAGCTCCTCGCCTGAGACGTTATGGACCTGAAAGACCTCTACCGCGACGTCATCGTCGATCACAACCGCCATCCGCGTAACTTCGGCAAGCTCGATCCCGCCGATGCGCACGCCGACGGCTTCAACCCGTTGTGCGGCGATCGCCTGACGCTCTACGTGAATCTCGAGGGCGACCGGATTCGCGACGCCAAGTTCGAGGGCAGCGGCTGTGCGATCTCTGTCGCCTCGGCGTCGCTGCTCACCGAAGCGGTCAAGGGCAAATCGCGTGCGGAAGTGCAGAAGCTGTTCGACGACGTGCACACGCTGCTCACGCAGCACGATGCGAGCGCCGACCCCACACGCCTCGGCAAGCTCGCGGCGCTCGGCGGCGTGCGCGAGTTTCCAGCGCGCGTGAAGTGCGCCAGCCTCTGCTGGCACACGCTGAATGCCGCGCTCGATCGCGCCAGCGCACCCGTTTCCACCGAATAGACACGACGAAGATCCACCGTGTACCGCCACGAGCACGAACCCGTCACACTGCACCGCGACGTCGAAGCCATCATGGTTCCGGCGGGCATCCCGGTCACGCTGCGCGAAGGCAAGACCGGCTTCATCACGCAGGCGCTCGGCGGCAGTTTCACCGTCTACGTCGAAGGCAACCTGTTCCGCGTCGCCGGCAAGGATGCGGATGCGCTCGGCAAAGAGGCGCTGCTCGGGCCGGAGCTGCCACCCGACGCGACTGACGATGACGTGAAGCAGCTCGTGTGGACCCAGATGCGCGCCTGCTACGACCCGGAGATCCCGATCAACATCGTCGATCTCGGCCTGGTGTACTCGTGCGAGGTCAGGCGCGAGGAAGGCGGCGAGCGCATCGTCGAGATCAAGATGACGCTGACCGCGCCGGGCTGCGGCATGGGCGAGGTGCTGGTGCAGGACGTCAAGGACAAAGTCGAGGTCATCCCGACGATCAAGCGCGCGGACGTCGAGCTGGTGTTCGACCCGCCGTGGAACCAGAGCATGATGTCGGACGCTGCACGATTGCAGACCGGCATGATGTAGGGCAAAGAAGATAGATCAGAGATGCCTTGGCAACCCGTTGCGGCCGCAGCCGCCATTCCGCCCGGCGATTACGCGCAGCTCGAAGTGGACGGCGTGCTGGTCGCGGTGTTCAACATCGGCGGCAACTTCTACGCGATCGACGACATCTGCACGCACGACGGCGGCGAGCTGGCCGGCGGCGCGACCGACGGCGACGTCGTCATCTGCCCGCGGCACGGTGCACGCTTCTGCCTGCGCACCGGCGCGGCACTGACGCCGCCAGCTTACGAGCCGGTCCGCACCTACCCGACGCGCGTCGTCGATGGCAAAGTCGAAATCCAGGCCCCGGACTGAGCCCATCGCTTCCGAGTACATCGTCATGCCTGCGCGCTCACTGCTGCGACTCACTCTCGTCCGCCACGCGAAGACCGAGCCCGGCCATTCGGACCAGGAAGACTGGGATCGTGTGCTCGAGCCGCGCGGCCAACGCGACGCGCCGGAGATGGCGCGGCGCCTGAAGCAGTACGAACCGAAGCCGGACCGGGTGCTGTCGAGCCCGGCGGTGCGCGCGATCACGACGGCGACGATCATGGTGCGCGAGCTGAATATCTCCGCGCAGAAGGTGCAACAGGACGAGCGCCTGTACCTGGCGTCGCCGAAGGATCTGCTCGCGGTGATTCGCGAGCTCGGCGAGCGCTCGCGACACCTGATGGTCGTGGGCCACAACCCCGGCCTCACGGAATTCGCAGACCGCATCTCCAGCGAGCGCTCGGTCGATAACCTGCCGACCTGCGCGGTCTATTCGCTGCTGTTCGAGCTCAAGGACTGGAGCGAGCTCGACTGGTCGAGCGGCATCGATGCCGAGTTCGACTACCCGAAACGCAGCGGCTGACCACTACTCGCCGATCGTCAGCAGGCTCGCGTTGCCGCCCACCGCGGCGGTGTTGATCGTCACCGTCTGCTCGGTGGCAAAGCGATGCAAGTAGTACGGACCGCCCGCCTTCGGCCCGGTGCCGGACAGGCCCCGCCCGCCGAATGGCTGCACGCCGACGACGGCGCCGATCATGTTGCGATTGACGTAGACGTTGCCGGCGCGCACGCGCGAACCGATGTAGCGCGCTGTGGCATCGACGCGGGTATGCACACCGAGCGTCAGGCCGTACCCCGTCGCGTTCACTGCATCGATGACCGCATCCAGCTTGTGCTCCTGGTAGCGCACGATGTGCACGGCCGGCCCGAAGACCTCGCGCGTCAGCTGCGAAAGCCCATCGATTTCGACTGCGACCGGCGCAAAGAACAGTCCGCGCTCGTGCTCGGGCCCGAGCTTGCACGCGTGATGCCAGCGCGATGACTTGACGATCTTCGCCGCATGCGCGCGCAGCATGTCGCGCGAAGCCTCGTCGATCACCGGTCCGACGTCGGTCGACAGCTGCAGCGGATCGCCAATCACCAGCTCATCCATGTAGCCCGCCAGCAGATCGCAGATCCGCGGCGCAATGTCTTGCTGCACGAACAGCACACGCAGCGCCGAGCAGCGCTGACCGGCGCTGTTGAATCCCGACTGCACCGCGTCGAGGACGACTTGCTCCGGCAGCGCCGAGCTGTCCACGATCATCGCGTTCTGGCCGCCGGTCTCCGCGATCAGCACCGGGATCGGACCCTCGCGATTCGCGAGCGAGCGATGAATCGCCTTGGCGGTTTCGGTCGAGCCGGTGAAGGCGACACCGGCGACGCGTGGATCCGCGACGATGCGCGCGCCGACGCTGGCGCCGTCGCCTGGCAACATATGCAATACGTCCGCCGGGACGCCCGCCTCGATCAGCAATTGAATCGCGCGCGTCGCGATCAGCGGCGTCTGCTCAGCCGGTTTCGCGAGCACCGCATTGCCCGCAGCGAGTGCCGCCGCAATCTGTCCCGTGAAGATTGCCAGCGGAAAATTCCACGGGCTGATGCACACGAACACGCCACGTCCACGCAGCTTCAGCTCGTTGCTCTCGCCCGTCGGACCCGGCAGGCGCACGCCGGCGCCGAACTCGGTGCGCGCCCGATCGGCGTAGTAACGCAGGAAGTCGACGGCCTCGCGCACTTCGGAAATGCTGTCCGGAATCGTGCGGCCGCCTTCGCGACCGCAGAACGCCACCAGCTCCGGCATGCGCGACTCGTACAGATCCGCCGCGCGCTCGAGAATCTCGGCACGCTCGGTCGCAGGCTGGAGATCCCAGTCGGGCTGGGCGCGGACGGCAGCTGCGAATGCCGCATCGATGGCGCCCGCGTCGGCATCGCTCACGATGCCGATGACTTCGCTGCGATTCGCGGGATTGCGCGCCTCGGCCGGCCGGCCCTGGCGCAACTTGCCCGAGACGATCGGCCCGCCGACCCAGCGCTCGCGCACCGCGCTGGCAATCCCGGCGGCCAGCGGCTGGTATTCGCAAGGATCCGGCAGGTTCACGCCGCGCGAATTCAGTCGCGACGAGCCATAGAGCATGCGCGGCTGCGGGATGCGCGAATGCGCTTTCTGCGGCAACGCATCCACTTCGACGACTGGATCGCGCACGATGTCGGCGATCGCCGTCTGCTCGTCGACGATGCGATTGACGAAGGAAGTGTTCGCGCCGTTCTCGAGCAGGCGGCGGACGAGATACGGCAGCAGGTCTTCGTGCGAGCCCACCGGTGCGTACACCCGGCACGGCAGGCCGATCTTGCCCGGGCCGACGATCTGCGCGTACAGCTCCTCACCCATTCCGTGCAGTCGCTGGAACTCGAATGCGCGTCCCGCCTCCGCCGCCAGCTCCATGATCGTCGCCACGGTTTGCGCGTTGTGCGTCGCGAACTGCGGGTAGATCGTCGCGCCGGCGCCGATCAGCTCGCGGGCGCAGGCGATGTAAGACACGTCGGTGTTGACCTTGCGAGTGAACACCGGATAACCGGCAAGTCCGCGCTCCTGCGAGCGCTTGATCTCGCTGTCCCAGTACGCGCCCTTCACGAGCCGCACGTTCAGCCGGGTGTTCGCGGAGCCAGCGAGCTCACGCAGCCAGCGAATGACTTCGCGTGTGCGCTTCTGGTAGGCCTGTACGGCCAGGCCGAAGCCGTTCCAGCTCTTGAGCTTCGGCGAGCGCACCACGTACTCGATCAGCTCCAGCGACAGCTCGAGGCGCTCCGCCTCCTCGGCGTCGACGGTCAGCGCGATGCCGCCGTCGCGCGCGGCGACCGCGAGCTCGAGCAGACGCGGCGCGAGCTCCGCCAGCACGCGGCGACGTTGTGTGAACTCATAGCGCGCGAACAGCGCGGACAGTTTCACTGAAATGCTCGGCGCAGCCTCGATCGCAGTGCCCGGCTTGATCGACCGCGCAACGCCGCCGATCGCCTTGTGATAGGCATCGAGATAGCGCTTCGCGTCGGCATCGGTGAGCGCAGCCTCGCCGAGCATGTCGAACGAGTAGCGATAGGCGCGATTGTCGGCCGAGACCGAGCGCTCCAGTGCTTCCTCGATGGTGCGGCCCATCACGAACTGATGTCCCATGATGCGCATGGCCTGCCGGAACGCCGCGCGCAGCACCGGCTCGCCGATGCGGCCCGCAACCCGTGCGATCACGCCGCGCGGATCATGCATGTCCGCATCGCTCGGCCGCACGATCTGACCGGTGAGCATCAGTCCCCAGGTCGAGGCATTGACGAACAGCGATTCCGCGTCGCCCAGGTGCGAAGCCCAGTCGCCGGCGGAGATCTTGTCCGCGATCAATTTGTCGGCAGTGGCGTCGTCCGGAATACGCAGCAGCGCTTCGGCGAGGCACATGAGGATCACGCCTTCCTGTGAGGACAGATCGTACTGACGCAGGAACGCGTCCAGGCCGGTGCGCTTCACGCGGGTCGTGCGCACGCCCTCGACCAGCTGCGCCGCACGCGCCGCAATCTTCTCGCGAGCCGCCGCGGGGAGACGTGCAGCATCTGCCAGCTCACGAACGATCTGTTCCTCGTCGCCGAGGTAGTTACGATTGATGGCGGCTGCGATAGAACTGTCGGATGCCGCTCGCGCGGCTGCGGGCTGATTCATGGTTGTTCGGGTACCAGGATTCGGGGGCGGCGGGCGCGGAAGCCTACACAGGTCGGGGCGCCGATTCTACGCCGCAGGTCGGGTCTCTTGATTTCGGCGGTGAAATCTCCATCGTTGAGCCTTCCACGCCCGTATTGGAGGCCGCTAGTGACCGAAGCCGCTGCCGCGGTGACCGTAACCGCCGCCACCTTCATGACCGACGTCGTCGAAGCGTCCGGCCGGATGCCGGTGCTGGTTGATTTCTGGGCGCCGTGGTGCGGGCCCTGCAAGCAGCTCATGCCGATCCTCGACCGGCTGGCCGCCCAGTACGGCGGGCGCCTGACGCTCGCGAAAGTGAACACGGACGAGCAGCAGGAGTTGGCGCAGCAGATCGGCGTCCGCAGCCTGCCCACCGTGGTGCTTTTCAAGGACCGCAACGTGGTCGATCACTTCATCGGCGTCGTGCCCGAGTCGCAGATCCGGGACATGCTGGAGAAGCACCTGCCGAAGACGGTCGACAGCCCGATGCAGCAGGCACAGCAGCTCAAGGCAGCGGGAGACTTCGCCGGCGCGCGGACCATCCTCGAGAACGAGCTCGCGCGCGATCGCGACAACATCGACCTGCAGACGGGTCTCGCGGAGCTGCAAGCGCTCGACGGCGACCTCGAAGGCGCACACGAGGAGCTGGAGCGGCTGCAGGGCTCGAACCCGTCGCACGCGGCGGTGAAGCGGCTCGCCGCGCTGCTCGCGTTCAGCGACGTGGTCGCGGCGTATCCGGACGTGCGCGGGCTGCGCGAGCGTGTTGCCGCGAATCCCGCGGATCTCGATCTCAAACACGCGCTGGCGGTCCATCAGCTGCTCGGCGGCGATGTCGAGCCGGCGTTGCTCGCGTGGCTGGAGATGGTGCGGGATCACCGCAGCTACAAAGACGATCTGGCGCGGCGCAGTCTGGTGCTGGCGTTCGAGCTCATCGGCGAAGCGGATCCGATCGTTGGTCAGACACGCCGAGCGATGTCACGGATGTTGTTCTGAGGACGGTGCCGGGAGAGAAAAGCAGGGGAAACTGAGCGGCGCAGCACCGAATGTTGCACTGCTGACTTTCCCCTGCTTTTTTCTCCCGGCACCTAAACTCTGCTCGCCGCTTCTTCCAGCGCCGTTGCCGCGGGCACGCCGAGGTACGAGCGGATCATGCGACGCACGAGATAAATCAGCGGGATCAGCAGGAACGCCATCAGCAGCTTGTAAGCGTAGTTGACCGTGCCGACTGCGAGGAACAGCGGCACCGGCCAGTGCTGCGGGCCGATCACGAACGCGATGTAGAGCACGACGAAACTGTCGATGAGCTGCGAGATCGCCGTCGAGCCGGTCGCGCGCAGCCACACCCACTTCTCGCCAGTCACCCGGCGGATGCGGTGGAACACCGCGATGTCGATGAGCTGACCGATCAGGAACGCGATGATCGAGCCGGCGATCGTCCACATGCCCTGCCCGAAGATGCTGGCGAACGCGGCCTGCATGTCCGGCACGCCGTGTTCCCGGTTCACCGCGACCCAGAATCCCGCGGGGACCAGCGCGATCGACAGGTACGCCGCGAGAAAGCCGTAGCTGATCAGCACGACGGTCAGCCACGAAATGAAGCGCACGCCGCGGCGGCCGAAGTATTCGTTGATGACGTCGGTCATCAGGAACACGAACGGCCACAGCAGGACACCGCTGGTGAACGACAGCGAGCCGCTCTGCCCGAACAGGTTCCAGTCGAAAGGCTGCACGCCGAGCGTCGGCTCGAGCGCAAAAATCTTCACGCCGACGAACTCGGCGATCATGGCGTTGCAGGCCAGGAACGCCGCGAGCACCACGAACAGGCGCGCGGCCCGCGAATCGAGCGGCCCGAGGTGGGGCGCGGCAGAAGACGAGGTCATTCTTCTTGTTGAGTAGCTGGTACTGGGCGGTGCTGGCAGACTAGCACCTCCAATGATCCGCATCACCGCCCTCAACGTCTATCCGGTCAAGGGATGCCGCGGCATCGCGCTGGACAGCGCGCGCATCGCCGCCACCGGCTTCGAGCACGACCGCGAATGGCTGATCACGCGGCCGGACGGCCGTTTCATGACCCAGCGCGAAGAGCCGCGACTGGCGCTGATCGAGACTGCGCTGGCCGGCGAAGGGCTGCGGTTGCGCGTGCCCGGCGGTGCGGAGCTGCGCGTGCCGTTCGCTGCGCAGGGAAAAGAAGTCGAGGTGACCTGCTGGAAAGATCGCTGTGCGGCGTTCGACGCGGGCGATGAGGCTGCTGAATTCCTCGCGAGCTACCTGGGCGCGCCCTATCGGCTGGTGCGCTTCGACGCACGCCGCAAGCGACCCAGCAACGCGCAATGGACTCCAGGCGTGGAGGCGCTGAATCAGTTCTCGGACGGCTTTCCCTGGCTGCTGATCTCGGAGGGGTCGCTGGAGGATCTCAACAGCCGCCTGTCGCGCAAGCTGCCGATGAATCGCTTCCGTCCGAACATCGTCGTAAGCGGCCTGCCGCCGTTCGGCGAGGACAGCATCCACGAGCTGGTAACGGACGGCGTGCGGCTGCGTCGGGCCAAACCTTGCACTCGCTGCATCGTGACGACCACCGACCAGGCGACCGCCACGCGCGACGGCGACGAGCCGCTGCGCACGCTGGCAAAGTTCCGCTTCAATCGCGAGCTGAAAGGGGTGGTCTTCGGTCAGAACCTGATTCTGATCGAGGGCAGCGGCGCGCAGCTGCGCGTCGGGCAGGAGCTGGAGTTGTCGGGATCCCTGTAGGTCGGGCTTCAGCCTGACTCCGCGGATCTGTTCTGCACTTCCCGAGACAGCCGCCGCAGCCCTTCGCTTTCCCAGCCAAAGCGCTCCTCGTCATCGTCGGCGACTGCTTCCTGCACAGCCTCGACGTGCGGCGCTACGCGGCGAATCACGACGCTCTCCCAGTCCTCGCGGACCAGGGTCTTCTCCGGATCGAAATTCTCGTCGGCGTCGTCGCTGGCAGGCTTCGGCTGCGAGGCGGGCCGCTGAATCTCGACGGTCGGTTCGGTGTCCGGATCGCGCTCTGTTGTCATAAGTCCTTGGCCTGTTCCCACGTGCGCGCGTCAAACTACCTGTGGCGGAGGGTCCCGGTGAGGACGTAGGTCACAAGCTGGCAGGTCCTCCTCGCAAGCTGTGCAGTCCGACACGCTTCGCTGCTGAACGCCCTGTCGCCGCGCGAAGTTCCGGCCGTGGCGGCGCTACAACTCGTCCTCATTCGCGCACCCGGGCAACGGCATTTGTCCCTTCGGCTGCTGAGTCGCGCGCGCCGCCACCAGCTTCGGAATCAACGTGCGGATCGCGGCAGTGGCTTCGCGACAGCGTCGCGCATCGCGCCCGGCTGCATCGCGCTCCTCGGCGAACGAGCGCGCGTCCGCGCTCAATATGTCCTCGAGCATTTGCAATTGCTGGATCGTCATGTCGATGAGATCGGCGCCGGTGAGATACATGGTTCGTTCCGTGGCTTCATGTACAGCCTTGTAGTTATATACAGTCTCGGGACGCAACGAAAGCACCGAACGGGAAACTCCAGGAAATTCAGCAGGACAGCTCAGTAGCCGGAGAGCTGCGCGTAGCGGTCGGCGTGATAGTAGTAGTCGCCGAAGGTCTCGCCCGCCGCGCGCGCCCGCTTCATGAAGAAGCCGATGTCGAACTCGTCGGTCATGCCGATACCGCCGTGCATCTGCACCGCTTCGTTGGTCGCGATGCGCGCTACGTCGGTGGCCTTGGCCTTGGCCAGGCATACGAGGTTCGACGCCGTCGGCTCCTGCGCCTCCAGCGCCTGCAACGTCCGCAGCACCACCGAGCGCACCAGCTCGATCTCGCAGAACAGGTGGGCAGCACGATGCTGCAAAGACTGGAAGGTGCCGATCTTCGCCCCGAATTGCTCGCGTTCGCGTAGATAGCCGAGCGTGCGCTCGAACGATTCCTCGGCGACGCCGAGCAGTTCTGCCGCGAGCACTGCGCGGCCTGCATCGAGCACCGCGTCGAGGACGACCGCACCCTTGTCGAAAGTGCCGATGACGTCGCTGTCGCCGGCCGCAACGTCGCGCAACTCGAGGGTTGCCGCATTGTGGCTGTCGACCGTCGGCGTGCGACTCACGCTGACGCCGTTCGCCTTGGCATCGATCAGGAACAGCGTGATGCCGTCGCGGCTCTCGACGTCGCCGGACGTCCGCGCCGTGACGATGATGCGATCCGCAACGTGACCGTCGAGCACGTGAATCTTGCGGCCGTTGAGCTTGAATTTGCCGCTGCCCCCACTGGCGCGTGTCGCGATGCTATGCGGCGCGTGGCGATTGCGCTCATCCGATGCGAGCGCAACGACCAGCTCGCCGCCGGCAATCGCAGGCAGCAACGCCTCCTTCTGCGCCGCCGATCCGCCCCGCATCAACGCCGTCACAGCAAGCACGGCCGTGGACAGCAGCGGGGTGGCGCTCAGGTTGCGACCGACCTCTTCCGCGATGAGGCCGGCGCCGACAAAGCCGAAGCCCGCGCCGCCGTACTCCTCCGGCACCAGCACGCCGGCCCAGCCCATCTGCGCCATTTCCTTCCACACTTCGCGGTCGAAACCGACGCCATCGTTCTGGTCGCGAAGCTTGCGCAGCTGCGCGACCGGCGCACGCTCCGCGGCGAAGCGCCTGGTCGCGTCGCGAAACATCAACTGGTCTTCGGTCAGAACGAGCGACATGGTGAGATCCCCTGTTCGATGCTGCTAGGCGCCGGGCAGCCGCAGCACGTTCTTCGCAATGATGTTGAGCTGGACTTCTGAGGTACCGCCCTCGATCGAATTCGCCTTGGTCCGCAGCCACACCGGCGCGAGATCGGTCTGCGACTGGCCGTCGAATTTCAGGCCGTCGGTGCCGGCGATCGACATCGCCAGCTCGGCGCGGCGCTTGTTCAGCTCGGTGCCGTAGTACTTCAGCATCGAGGAGACCGCGCCGGTCTCGTTGCCCGCCTTGGCCTCGTCCATGACGCGGCCCATCGTCAGCGCGAACGCCTGCGCATCCATCTCGAAGCGCGCGATGTCGGCGCGCAGCGTGCCCTCGGCGAGCCGGCCGGAAGCGAGCCCGATGCTCTTGATCGCGAGCTGGCTGAGCGGCGTCTGTCGCTGCGTGCCGATGCCGCCGATCATGTTGCGCTCGTGCGTGAGCAGGTACTTGGCGATCGTCCAGCCCTTGTTGAGCTCGCCGACCAGGTTCTCCTTCGGCACCTGCACG
>Ga0209382_10000275_pt1 | contig 82925 bp, 76 predicted proteins | sample SoiMetdeltSBSDD5_FD_187599 | JGI IMG/M metagenome (GOLD analysis project Ga0209382, IMG submission 187599) | Bulk soil microbial communities from a Populus tree surrounding site in Tennessee, USA - Soil MetaG P. deltoides SBSDD5 (SPAdes) (version 2) | ecosystem: Environmental > Terrestrial >... | reverse complement strand
GGTGCGCCGAGGAACGGTCGAGCAGCGACCCGACCCACCGTGCCAGGTACGTGCATGGGGCCCCCGGCCCGGCACCCCCTTGGCCGGGTCGCCGGACAGGGTGAGCAGCCCGACACGTCGCCCTTCATGCGGCCAACCCGGCGAGCCCTTCGTCCATCCGCCCCCCTTGTGCGGCACCAGGACAGCGGACGGCAGTTCTATAGGATGAGCGCCGTGACCGCACCCGTGCCCGCCCCCAGCCCCGGCCCCGACCGGCCGGCGACGCTGCCCTACGGGCCGCCGTTCCTGATCGGCGACCCGGCCGCGGCCCGCCACGACCTGACCCTGCTGCGCCGGGCCCTGGCCGCCGCCGGCGTGGTCGCCGAGGCGGCGGTGGCCAGGCCGGTCGAGCGGGCCGGGGCGATCGCCGCCCGGGCCCTGGAGGACGGCCACCGGCTGCTGGTCGCGGTCGGCTCCGACCGGCTCGCCCACGCCCTGCTCCGGGTGCTGGTCGACCCGGGCGGGCCCCGCTGGCCGGACGCCGTCCTCGGCCTGGCCGGGCTGGGCCGCCAGGACCTGTCGGCCACCTTCGGCCTGCCCGACGACCCCGCCAAGCTGGCCCGCCACCTGCTCGGGCCCAACCTGTTCCTGGCCGACGTGGGCCGGGCCCGCTGGCGCGGCCCCGACGGCACCGAGCGGGTCGGGGTGTTCGCCAACACCGCCGAGCTCGGCTACCCGGCCGAGGTGTCGGCCCGGGCGCCGGCCGGCCGGACCGGGGGGGCCTGGGGGAGCGTCGGGATCGTCCCCCAGTGGATCGGCCGGGCGGGGCGGCTGACCGCCGCCCTCGGTGGTCTGCTGGCCAGCCGCTCCACCCCGGCCCGGCTGGAGGTCGACCACACCGCGGTCGACCTGCGCCTGGCCGGGCTGGTGGCGGCCAACGGCCAGTTCACCATGGGGCGGATGAAGGTCGCCCCCCGGGCGCTGCCCGACGACGGCCGCCTGTCGGTGATCGCCTTCCAGGGCGAGCCGCTGGGCGTCTACGCCCGCTCCAAGGACCTCTACTACGGCCTGCACGTGCCGCACCCGTCGGTCCGCGAGTACCAGTCGCGCCGGGTCGCGGTCGACACCGCCGAGCCGCTGGCCCTGGTCCTTGACGGCTGGCGGGCGGCCGGCGGCCCCCCGGTCAGCCTCGACGTGATGGAGCGGGTGCTCCGGGTCAAGGTGTGACCGGAGGTAGGATTGTCCCTATGACGACATCCGTGCCGGCGCGCGCCGAGCGGCTGGCCAGGGCGCGCAAGGAGCAGGCCGAGCGGGGCGTGGACGCGCTGCTGCTGGGACCGTCGCCCGACCTCGAGTACCTGACCGGCTACCGGCCCCCGGCCCTGGAGCGCCTGACCATGCTGGTGCTGCCGGCCCACGGCGAGGCCCGGCTGGTCGTGCCCGCCCTGGAGGCTCCGCTGGCCCGCGACCACCTGGGCGGGCTCGAGGTCGAGGTGGCCGCCTGGCCGGAGACCGCCGACCCGGTGCGGCTGGTCACCGGCGCCCTGGCCGCGGCCGGGGCGGCCGGCGGCCGCCTGGGGGTGGGCGACCGGCTGTGGAGCGGCTTCCTGCTCCGGCTGCAGGACGCCCTGCCCGGGGCCGGGTTCACCGTCGCCTCGACGGTGACCCGCCAGCTGCGCATGCGCAAGGACCCCGAGGAGGTCGAGGCCCTGGCCCGGGTGGCGGCGGCCATCGACCGGGTGGTCGAGCATCTCGGCGAGCTGCGCTGGGCCGGGCGCAGCGAGCAGGCCCTGGCCCGCGACATCGAGCAGGCCATCCGCGACACCCACGACACGTGCTGCTTCACCATCGTCGCCTCCGGGCCCAACGCGGCCAGCCCCCACCACGTGGCCACCGGGCGGGTCATCGGGCCCGGCGACCCGGTGGTGGTCGACATCGGCGGCCGGCTCGACGGCTACTGCTCCGACACCACCCGCACCCTGGTCGTCGGGGAGCCCCCGGCCGGCTTCCTGGAGCTGTACACGCTGCTGCACGCCGCCCAGCTGGCCGGCTGCGCCGCCGTCCGCCCCGGGGTGGCCGCGGCAGGCGTCGACGCCGCCTGCCGCGACCCGATCGTCGCCGCCGGCCACGGCGCGCTGTTCCTGCACCGCACCGGGCACGGGATCGGCCTGGAGGAGCACGAGGACCCCTACCTCGTGGCCGGCAACGACGAGCCGCTGGAACCCGGCATGGCCTTCTCGATCGAGCCTGGCCTCTACCCCCGGGGCCGCTACGGGGCCCGGATCGAGGACATCGTCGTCTGCACCCAGGACGGCGGCCGCCGCCTCAACACCACCCCACGTGATCTCAGGATCGTGAGCTAGGGACCATGGCCGGGGGCAGGCAGGCATGGTGCCCACGCTGTGACGAGGTGCGGGCGGCCAGGCCGGGAACGGCCTGCCCGGTCTGCGGCCGCCAGCTGCTACGGGTGCCCCCGGCCCGGCCCGGCCAACCCGAGCCCGGACCGGCCGACCGGGCCGCCCGGCGGGTGCGCGCGCTGCTGCCCCTGGCCGGCGCCGTCGGGGTCGCCCTGCTCGTCCTGGCCGCGGTGGGCAGCGCCTTCGTCGCCGGGCGGCTGACCCGGACCACCCCGTCGGCCCCGGCGGCGGCGCCGACCAGCACCACGCCCGGCCTCCTCGACGACGAGGGCCCCGACACCGGCCGGCGCGACGTCGACTGGCAGGCCAGGGCCGGCGGGATCACGGTCAAGCTGCGCAGCCTCTCCGTCGGCACCGGCTTCAGCCGGCTGGAGCTGCATGTCGACGGGGTCCGCCGCGGTCTCGAGATCAGCGCCCTGGAGCGGCTGCGGATCCGCGACGCCGCCGGCAGAGACCTGCTGGCCAGGGGCGGGCTGGCCACCATCGCCACCGCCTCCAGCCGGCCCAGCCCCTCCGGCGGCGTCGACACCGAGGTGGTGCTCGACCGGCCCCTCGACCTGCCGGCCGTGGCCAGCGTCGAGCTGGGCGGGCTGACCCTGGGCCACGAGGTCGTGGAGCTGCTGGACGGCTCCCTGCTCGACCGGGAGCTCCAGCGTCGGGCCGGCGACGCCCTGGACGACGGCGCCTGGCTGGCCGAGCGCCGCGGCTGCCCCGGCTGCCGGCTGCGCGTGGCCTGCCAGGACTGCCGCACCATCCGCGTGGTCGGGTCCGCCTACCGCCGCGGCCGGGTGCTGGTCGCCGTCGAGGCCCTCGGCCCGGTCGGGCAGACGGCCCTCAACCCGTCGCGACGCAGCGTGCTGGTCACCGGCGACGGCGGCGTGGCCGAGCTGACGGCCTGGATCGACGGGACCGGCGGCAGCGCCGTCATCTCGATCGGGGCCGACGTGCTGGCCGCCACCCGGCTCGGCGACCCCGACGACGTCCAGCCGATGCCCTTCGTCGTCCGCGTCCAGGCCGAGGCCGAGCAGGCGATCCGCGGCGCCTGGACGATCCGCCAGGGAAGCAGCTGATGCGCGCCTGGTGCCCCCGCTGCGACGCCGTCCGCCCGGGCGCGACCGCCTGCCCGGTGTGCGACACCCCCCTGGCCGAGCTGGACGACGCCGCCCGGGGCGAGCGGCGGCCCGACCTGCCGCCACCCGCCGAGGGCCCGGCCCCGCCGCCGCCCCGCTCGCGGCTGCGGCTCGCCCTGGCCGCGGCCACCCTGGTCGTGGCCGGGCTGGCGTTCGTGGCCGGCCGCAGCGTGGCCCGCCCGGCCGCCCCGGCCGCGGTCGCCGCCGCCCCGGCGACCAGCACCACCGTGCCCGAACCGGGGGCCGACCGGCGCCAGCTGGGCTGGAGCGCCCACGCCGGCGGCCTCAGCGTCACCGCCGTGGAGGCCACCCGCGTGGCCACCGAGCAGCGCGAGACGGTGGCCGAGCTCACCTTCCGCATCCAGGGCGTGCCCGCCGACCAGCGCGTGCTCGCCCTGCGCGGGCTGCGGCTGCTCGACTCCGGCGGCGGCGTGTACGCCAGCGTCGACCACCGCCAGGTCGGCCGCGAGGGCGGCGCTCCCGTCGAGCCGGTCGACGGCGCCCCCGGCACCTACCGGGTCGTCACCGGACCCGCGCCCCGCCTGTCGTCGCTGGCCCGGATCGACCTGGCCGGGGTGGTCATCATCCGCCCCCGCGGCCAGACCATCCCCCTGGACACCTCGGGGCCGTGGCCGGCCGGGCCGCGGATGCGCGCCATCGACCCCGGCCCCCACGACGCCGTCAAGGTCGACCTCGGCCTCGTCCAGGTCCGGGGGGTCGACCTCCAGCTGCGGGTGGCCTCGGCGTTCGTGCGCGACGGGCAGGCGCTGGTGGTGATCGACGCCTCCTCCGGCTACCGGGGTGTCCCCGGCGAGGTCCTGCCCATCGGGGCCGAGCTGCGGGCCGGCGACCGGGTCCTGTGCGCCCGCACGTCGCTGCTGGGCGAGGAGGCCAACCAGGAGGCCCTCCAGGGGATCGTGCTCAACTGCCCGACCAGGCAGGTGCCGCGGCTCACCGTGGCCGTCGGGTTCGGTGCGACAATCCTCCCCCTCGACGCCCGCCTGACACCCTGACAGTCCGCCGCGGAGGTCCGATGCCCGACGACGACGACGAAGCACGACCCGAACCCACCGCCCGCGAGCGGGCCCTGCGCCGCGACCGCCCGCTGGTCCAGCGGGCGATCGTCTCCGACGCCCTCATGGACCCCGCCGAGCGGGAACGGATCGGCTTCGACCCCAGCCCCGACGCCCCCATCCCGGTGGTCGTCGAGCTCAACCTGCGCCACCGCGACGGGCTGGCCGGCGCCGCCGAGCAGTTCCTGGACCACTACCGGACCACCCTGCCCGGCGCCCCCGACCCCGACCGGGTGGCCGACACCTACTTCCGCTGCGAGCTCACCCAGGCCGACATTCTGCGCCTGGTCGAGGCCGACCAGCGCCAGGAGGACGCGTCGCTGCGGGCCATCTACCGCATCTGGCCCGACTTCCCGGTCCACCCGCTGATCGACGCCTCCGGCGCCACCGTCAAGGCGGACGCGGCCCGGCGCTCCTTCGACGCCACCGGCCGCGGCATCACCTGGGCGGTGCTGGACTCCGGCATCGACGCCGACCACCACCACTTCCGCCGCTACGAGACCCTCAAGGGCGACGTGGCCAGCCTGCACCGCGACTTCACCAGGCCGGGCGACCCGGAGGTGGGCGGCGCCCTGGTCGACCGCTTCGGCCACGGCACCCACGTGGCCGGGATCATCGCCGGCGGCCTGCCCCAGCGGATGCCCCGGGGCACCGAGCTACGGGTGGTCGAGCGGGTCTTCGACCCGGCCAACCCCGACGTCCCGCGGGTCCAGGACCGCCAGGTCAGCCCGCCCGAGGTGCTGGCCGGGATGGCCTGCGAGGCCAAGCTGGTCAGCCTCAAGGTCCTCGACGACCAGGGCAACGGCCAGTCCATGAACGTGCTGCGGGCGCTCGAGTACGTGCGCAAGGACGTCAACGGCTACGGCAAGCTGCTGCGGATCCACGGGGTCAACCTCAGCCTGGGCTACGAGTTCGACCCCAAGTGGTTCGCCTGCGGGCAGAGCCCCATCTGCGCCGAGGTCGACCGGCTGGTCCGCTCCGGGGTGGTGGTGGTCGTTGCCGCCGGCAACACCGGCTACGGCAGCCTCACCGCCCTGGCCCGCCAGACCAACGTGGGGCTGACCATGACCATCAACGACCCCGGCAACGCCGCCCTGGCCATCACCGTCGGGGCCACCCACCGCGACATGCCCCACACCTACGGGGTGTCGTTCTTCTCCTCCAAGGGCCCCACCGGCGACGGGCGGCTCAAGCCCGACCTGGTCGCCCCCGGCGAGCGCATCACCTCGGCCGCCGCCGGCCGGGCGCTGGCCAGCGCCTTCCCCGGCGGCGGGGCCCCGGCGCCCGGCCGCACGGCGGTCTACGTGGAGGACTCGGGCACCAGCATGGCCGCCCCCCACGTGTCGGGGGCGGTGGCCGACTTCCTGTCCATCCGGCGCGAGTTCATCGGGCGCCCCGACGACGTCAAGAAGATCTTCCTGGAGTCGGCCACCTCGCTGGGCCGCGAGCGCTACTTCCAGGGCCAGGGCCTGGTCGACCTGATGCGGGCCATCCAGTCGATCTGAGAGGAGCAACCACCATGGCAGGCGAGATCGCGGGTCGGCCCCACTGGGAGGTCGGCTTCGACGAGCGCGGCACCCCCAACCAGGGCGAGGTCAACGCCCTGCTGTCCGAGCTGCCCGGCAGGGACCTGACCGACCTGCTGGTGCTCGCCCACGGCTGGAACAGCGACCGCGGCCAGGCCCACCGGCTCTGCCAGCTGTACTTCCAGCAGGTCCCGGGCCTGCTGGCGCAAGGCGGCAGCCAGGCCAGGGTCGGCACCCTCGGGGTGGTGTGGCCGTCCAAGCGCTGGGCCGACGAGCCCGAGCCCACCGGGGAGCTGGCCGGCGGGGGAGCGGCCGGCCTGGGCGACGCCGCGGTGCCGGCGCCCCCGCCCCCCGACCCCGACCTGGTCGAGGACCTCAAGGACGTGTTCACCGGCGCCGACCAGCGCCGGGCCCTGGACGAGCTGGCCCGGCTGCTGGCCGAGCGGCCCGAGGACCCGGCCGCCCTGGCCCGGTTCCAGGAGCTGATGGGGGAGCTGACCAGGACGGCCGACGACGACCCGGCCGGCGAGGACCACGGCGAGACGGCCCTGCTCACCGACGAGCCCCAGGAGGTGTTCGGCCGCTTCGCCGACGTCGTGCCCCCGACCGGCGAGGGCGGCGCGGCCGGCCTCGGCGACGCCTTCGGGCGGCTGTGGAACGGGGCCAAGGAGGCGCTGCGCCAGCTCACCTACTTCGAGATGAAGAAGCGGGCCGGGGTGGTCGGCAAGCAGGGCCTGGGCCCGCTGCTGGGCCGCATCCACCAGGCCGACCCCGAGGTGCGCATCCACCTGCTCGGCCACAGCTTCGGGGCCCGGCTGGTCTCCTTCGCCCTGGCCGGCCTGCCCGACCCGGCCAGCTCCCCGGTCAAGTCGCTGTACCTGCTCCAGGGCGCGTTCTCGCACTTCGCCTTCGCCGACGCCCTGCCCATGGACCGCTCACGCGGTGGCGCCCTCAAGGGTATGGCCGCCCGGGTCGACGGCCCCCTGGTGGCCTCGTTCTCGGTCCACGACCTGGCCGTGGGCAAGCTCTACCCGCTGGCCTCGCTCACCGCCCGGGACGACGCGGCCGGCCTGGAGGACCAGCTGTTCCGCTGGGGCGGGATCGGCCACGACGGCGCCCAGGCGGTCGACGCCACCGTGGCCACCCTGGGCCCGGTGGGGACCGGCTACCCGTTCCAGCGGGGCCGTTTCGTCAACCTCGACGGCAACGCCATCGTCAACCGCGGCGGCCCCCCGGCCGGCGCCCACTCCGACATCTTCCACCCCGAGCTGGTCTGGGCCGGCCTGGCCGCCGCCGGGCTGGTCGCGGGCGCCTAGCGGCGCCGCGTCACCACTCGAAGTCGCCGTCGGGCGGGGCGCTGGTGCTCGGGCTGCCGATGCCGGTGCCGGGCTGGGCGCCGGGGCTGGGCGCGCGGGGTGGCGGCACCGGGGCACCGGAGGCGCCGCTGTCGCGCGGGGAGGCCTCCAGCAGGGCCGGGGTGTGCCAGCTGTCGCCGACCAGCTCCAGGACCGGCCGCCAGGCCGGGGTGGCCCTGGCCACCGCCTTGGACTGCATCAGCTCCTCCAGCTCCTCGCCCGCGACCTCGTCCTTCTCCAGCAGCCGCTCGGAGAGGGCGCGGACGGCCGGCTCGTTGGCCCGCAGCAGCTCCACCGCCTGCTGCTTGGCCTCGGCCAGGAGGTCCCCGATGGCCTTGCGGTTGTCGGGGTTGCCGAGAATGGCTCCCAGCGGGCCGTCGTTGAGGCCGCCCTGGGGCAGCACCCCGTAGGAGATCAGGTTCTCGCCCATGCCGAGCAGCCCCAGCATGATGGCGGCCTGGCTGGTGGCGTGGCGCAGGTCGGAGCTGGGGCCGGTGGTGGTCTCGCCGAACCAGATCTCCTCGGCGGCCAGCCCGCCCAGGGCGACCACGATGTCGCGGCGCATGTCCTCGCGCAGCTCGGTGTGGCGCTCCTCCAGCGGCGTCCGGTAGACCACGCCCAGGGTGTCGCGCCGCTTGATGATCGACGCCACCTGGATCTGGTCGTCCAACTCCAGGATGTAGGCCAGCACGGCGTGCCCGGCCTCGTGGAAGGCGGTCATCTGGCGGTCGCGGGCCGAGGTCTTGGTCGGCTCCTTGAGGCCGATCTCCTCGGTCACCTTGGCCGTCCACAGGTCGTCGAAGCCCAGCCTGTCGCGCCCGTCGACCAGGGCGAAGATCAGCGCCTCGTTGACCAGGTTCTTGATCTGGGCCGGGCTGAACCCGTAGGTCGCCCTGCCCAGGCGGGCGATGTCGACCGGCTCGTGGGGCACCTTGTCCAGGTAGTACTGGATGATGTCCTCACGGCCCGGGCCCGAGGGCAGGCCGACGTGCAGCTTGCGATCGAAGCGGCCGGGCCGCAGCAGCGCCGGGTCCAGGGTCGCGGCCTGGTTGGTGGCCCCGATCACCATCACGTTGTACTGGGGCACCTTGGGCTTGCCCAGGTGCAGGATCCGCTTGACGTGGCGCCACAGCCCCTTGGGCATGATCATGCCGTCCATCTGGATCAGCAGCTCGTTGACGTACATGCCGCCCATGCCGCCGCCCATGCCCGGGGCCATGATGATCCGCAGCGGGCCCCTGGCCCAGCGGTGGCGGCCGGTGTCGGCGGGCGAGCTGGCCGTCGAGACCGCGCCCCGGCTGCCGCCGACCGCGTCCAGCTCGTCCAGGAAGATCACGGCCCCGCCGTACTTGCGGGCCAGCTTCCGGGCCTTCTTGAACAGCCGCATGATGCGCAGGTTGCCCACGCCCATGAACATGTTGTTGAAGCTGGTGCCCGAGGCGTACACGAACGGGACCTTGGCCGAGCCGGCGATCGCCTTGCCGAGCAGCGTCTTGCCCGTGCCCGGCGGCCCCTCGAACAGGATCCCGTGGGGTGGGTAGCCGCCGGCGTCGCGGAACCGTTTGAACCCCTGGAACAGGGTCAGGGCTTCCTTGGTCGACTCGACGATCTCGGGCTGGCCGCGGACGTCGTCGAAGCTGACGTCGTACTCGCGGGGGTAGATGACATAGGTCTGCCCGCGGGCCAGGAACCAGAAGATGGCCACGAACTGCAGGATCATCACGGACATGATGAAGAACAGGTACAGGGCCATGCTCATGATCGCGAACGGCAGCGCCCAGGTGGCCTTCCAGAGGTCGAACTCCGGGGCCAGGGGGTGGTTGGTCCGGATCAGGTAGCCGCGGAACTCGGGCGCGACGCGGGGGTCGCCGCCCAGGATGTTCCACCAGTCCAGGCCGCGGTTGGACCGGTACATCATGTACAGGATGGGGATCAGCAGGGCGTAGAGGATGGCGGCGATCAGCAGCAGCCGCAGGATCTTCCTGATGGTGTATCGCACTGGCTGACTCACGGACCCGCCTTCCTGCCGCTGTGCTGACGCCCACCTGGCCTGCTCACGCTGGCTACGAGTATGACTCCCGACCCTGGATACCGCTATAGCGGCGGGTCCAGCCCTGGCCGGGGGCGGGGGGCAGCGCCTAGACTGCCAGCCTGACTACCCCAGGAGGTTCCTTCGCCCGTGCCCGGCCTCGCGGTCATCGCCCACACCGTCTGGGGGGCGGCCGGGTCGAGTCTCCACGATCCCCGCAACCGCCTCGGCGACGCCCTGGGCCGCCGCCTCGACCTGGCCGTGGCCGTCGAGAGCGGGCGCATCACCGCGGTCGTCCCGGCCGCCGAGGCTGCCGGCCTGGGGGCCGACCGGGTGGTCGACCTGGGCGACGCCACCCTGATGCCCGGGTTCGTCGACGCCCACGTGCACCTGTCGGCCACCGGCCTGGTCGACAACGGGGCCGACCTGCGCCCGGCCCGCTCGGTGGCCGAGGTGCTGGACCGGGTCCGGGCGGCCGCGGCCGGGAGCGCCGGCGACGGCCTGCTCTGGGGCGACGGCTACGACGAGACCCGCTTCGACCGCCCCGAGCTGCCGTCGCCGGCCGAGCTGGCCGCCGCGGCCGGGGGCCGCCCCGTCTACCTGTCACGGGTCGACGGCCACCAGGGCCTGGCCACCCTGGACGTGCTCGGCGACTCGGGCGCGCTGGCGGCGAGCGGCTGCGACCGCGACCCGGCCGGCGCCCCCACCGGCGTGACCAGGGGCGAGGCCAACCACCTGGCCCGCCGGTTCGCCCTCGAGACCATGCCCGCGGCCACCCTGCTGGCCGCCCAGGACGCCGCCCTGGCCCGGGCGGCCCGGCGGGGGGTGGCCTGCGTCCACGAGATGGGCGGCCCCGACATCGCCGGCCGGCGCGACTTCGAGCTGCTCCTGGACCGGGTCGAGGACCTGCCCATCGAGGTCGTCGGCTACTGGGGCGACCTGGACCTGGACTACGCCGCCGACCGCAAGCTGGCCCAGGTCGGCGGCGACCTGTTCCTGGACGGGTCGCTCGGCTCCCATACCGCCGCCCTCTCCACCCCCTACGATGACCGGCCCGGCACCTGCGGGGCGCTGTACCACGACGACGCCGAGCTGACCGAGCTGTACGTGCGGGCCAGCCAGGCCGGCATCCAGGTCGGCGTCCACGCCATCGGCGACGTGGCCATCGGCCAGGCCCTGCGCTGCGCCCGGCGGGCCATGAAGGCCGCCGGCCCGACCGCCTTCCGCGGCTGCCGGCACCGGGTCGAGCACGTCGAGCTGCTCGGCGCCGACGGCGCCGACCGGATGGCCGAGCTGGGCCTGGCGGCCAGCGTGCAGCCGGCCTTCGACGCCGCCTGGGGCGGCCCCGACGGCATGTACGCCCGCCGGCTCGGCCCCCGCCGGGCCAAGAGCATGAACCCCTTCGCCGACCTGTGGCGGCGCGGCGTGCCCACCGGCGGCTCCTCCGACTCCCACGTCACCCCGCTCGACCCCTGGCACGGGGTGGCCGCGGCCGTGCGCCACCACCGGCCCAGCCAGCGCCTCGGGCTCCCCGTGGCCCTGGAGGTGTTCACCCTCGGGGGCCGGATCCTGGCCCGCCAGGAGCGGGTCAGCGGCACCATCGAGCCCGGCCAGCGGGCCGACCTGACCGCCTTCGCCGGTGACGTGCTGGCCGCCGACCCGGCCGACCTGGAGGGCGGCGAGGCGATCTTCACCATGGTCGCCGGCCGCCTGGCCCACGGCCCGGAGGAGCTGGAGGTCCCGGCGGCCCGGAGCTTCGGCGGCTGGACCTGAACGCGCAGGTAGACTCGTCTCCGAGATCACCCGCAGGGCGCACGCATGCCAACGAAGGGAGCCCCCATGGCCAACTTCCGTGTCACCTACGCCACCCTCTCGGCCGACAACGAGGAGCTCCACGCCGCCTACGAGGAGGGCGTGCGCACGGCCAGGTCCTGGGTCGGCCAGACCGTCCCCACGGTGGTCGACGGCGAGGCCCGCACCGACGGCGAGCCGTTCACCCTGGGCAGCCCCAACGACGACAAGCTGGAGCTGGCCGCCGTCCACCCGGCCACCGAGCGCGACGTCGACGACGCCGTCACCGCCGCCAAGGCCGCCTTCCCGGCCTGGGCGGCCACCCCCTGGGCGGAGCGGGTGGCGCTGCTGCGCCGGGCCGCCGACCTCGTGAGCGGGCGCTCCAACGAGCTGGCCGCCCTCATGACCATGGAGGTCGGCAAGAACCGGCTGGAGGCCCTGGGCGACGTCGAGGAGTCGGCCGACCTGATCCGCTACTACTGCCAGCAGCTGGAGGACAACGACGGCTTCGCCCACAAGATGGGCCAGCTCTCGGCCAGCGAGCACACCCGCTCGGTGCTCAAGCCGTACGGCGTCTGGGCGGTCATCAGCCCGTTCAACTTCCCCATGGCCCTGGCCGCCGGCCCGGCCGGGGGCGCCCTGGTCGCCGGCAACACCGTCGTCCTCAAGCCGTCCCCGCAGGGCTCGTTCACCGGCTACAAGCTGTACGAGTGCCTGCGCGACGCCGGCCTGCCCGCCGGGGTGTTCCACTTCCTGCCCGGCGGCGACGAGGTCGGCCAGCTGGTCGTCGACCACAAGGGCGTGGACGGCATCACCTTCACCGGCAGCTACGCGGTCGGCATGAAGATCTACAAGGAGTTCTCCAAGGGCGTGCCCCGCCCGGCGGTGTGCGAGATGGGCGGCAAGAACCCGGCCATCGTCTCGGCCAAGGCCGACCTGGACCTGGCCGCCGAGGGCGTGCTCCGCTCGGCCTTCGGCTTCTCCGGGCAGAAGTGCTCGGCCTGCTCGCGGGTGTACGTGGAGCGGGCCGTGGCCAACGAGTTCACCGGCAAGCTGGCCGACCGGGCGGCCCGGCTGCGGGTCGGCGACCCCCTGGACCGCGACGTCTACATGGGCCCGGTGATCGACGACGAGGCGGTCGAGCGGTTCAAGGAGGCGGTCAAGGAGGCCCGCAAGGAGGGCCGGGTCCTGGCCGGGGGCGAGGTCCTCTCCGACGAGGAGCCCAGGGGCAACTACGTCGCCCCCACCGTGGTCGCCGAGCTGCCGCCCGACCACCGCCTGTTCAGGGACGAGCTGTTCGTGCCGTTCGTGACCGTGGCCCCGGTCGACTCCCTGGACGAGGCCCTGAAGCTGGCCAACGACACCGAGTACGGCCTGACCGCCGGCTTCTACTCCGAGGACCCGGCCGAGGTCGACCAGTTCCTGGGCCGCATCGAGGCCGGGGTGGTCTACGTCAACCGCAAGGCCGGCGCCACCACCGGCGCCTGGCCGGGGGTGCAGCCGTTCGGCGGCTGGAAGGGGTCGGGCAGCTCGGGCAAGGCCGGCGGCGGCCTGTACTACGTCCAGCAGTTCATGCGCGAGCAGTCCCAGACGGTGATCAGTTGATGGAGGGGTCCGGGGAACCCCAGGGGGGTGCCCCGGTGAATCGGGAGGGGTCCGGGGAACCCAGGGGGGTGCCCCGGTGAGCACGTCCGGCTGGCTGGACCCGGCCCGGTCGGTGCCCGACCTGCGCACCGCGCTGCCGGGGCCGGAGGGCCGCCGGGTGCTGGAACGGGACGCGGCCGTGACCAGCCCGTCGCTGCCCCGCGCCTACCCGATGGTGCCCCGGCGGGGCAGCGGCGCCCTGATCGAGGACGTCGACGGCAACCTGTTCCTCGACTTCAACGCCGGCATCGCCGTCTGCTCGACCGGCCATGCCCACCCGCGGGTGGTCGAGGCCGTGGCCCGCCAGGCCGGCGACCTCCTCCACTACTCGGCCAGCGACTTCTACCTGCCCATCTACTCCGAGTTCGCCCAGGCCCTGGCGGCCACCGCCCCGATGACCGGGCCGGTGCGGGCGTTCCTGACCAACTCCGGCACCGAGGCCGTGGAGGGGGCGCTCAAGCTGGCCAGGGCGGCCACCGGCCGCCAGTACGCGATCAGCTTCTACGGCGCCTTCCACGGCCGCAGCTACGGCTCGGTCAGCCTGACCGCCTCCAAGGCCAGGTACCACGCCGGGTTCGGGCCGCTGCTTCCCGGGGTGCTGCACGCCCCCTACGGCTACTGCCACCGCTGCCCGCTCAACCTCACCTTCCCCGAATGCGGCCACGCCACCGTCGACTGGCTGGAGGACACCCTGTTCCGCTACGAGGTCGACCCGGGCGAGGTCGCGGCCGTGTTCGTCGAGCCCATCCAGGGCGAGGGCGGCTACATCCCCCCGCCTCCGGGCTGGCTGGCCAAGCTCAAGGCGCTGTGCCGGCGCCACGGCATCCTGTTCGTGGCCGACGAGGTCCAGTCGGGCATGGGCCGCACCGGGCGCATGTGGGCCATCGAGCACAGCGAGGTCGAGCCGGACGTGCTGGTCGCGGCCAAGGGGATCGCGTCCGGCCTCCCCCTGGGCGCCTTCATGGCCCGCGACGAGCTGTGGCGCTGGCCCAAGGGCGCCCACGGCTCCACCTACGGCGGCAGCCCGGTGCCGTGCGCGGCCGGGCTGGCCACCCTGGAGGTCCTGGAGTCCGAGAAGCTGCTGGCCAACGCCACCGCCATGGGCGAGTTGCTGCTCGAGGGGCTGGGGCGGCTGCGCCGGCGCTTCGCCTGGCTGGTCGAGGACGTCCGCGGGACCGGGCTGATGCTCGGGGTCGAGTTCCCCTCGGGAGCCCTGGCCGAGGAGGTCCAGCTGGCCTGCTTCCACCGCGGCCTGCTGGTCCTGGAGGCGGGCGAGAGCGCCGTGCGCCTGTCCCCGCCCCTGGTCGTGACCGCCGACCAGTGCCGCACCGCCCTGCGCCTGTTCACCGAGGCGGTCGAGGAGGTCGCCGGCTCCTTACCGGACCCCGACGCGGACACCCCGGACGACGAGGTGGTCGGTGGCTGAGGACAAGGTCGCCAGCATGCGCGACGCCGTGGCCGAGCTGGTCCGGGACGGGGACACGGTGGCCATCGAGGGGTTCACCCACCTGATCGGCTTCGCCGCCGGCCACGAGGTCATCCGCCAGCGCCGCCGCGACCTGACCCTGTGCCGGCTCACCCCCGACGTCGTCTACGACCAGATGATCGGCGCCGGGGTGGCCCGCAAGCTGGTCTTCTCCTGGATGGGCAACCCCGGGGTGGGGTCGCTGCACGCCATCCGGCGCCGGGTCGAGCACCACGACCCGGCCCCCCTGGAGCTGGAGGAGTACAGCCACTTCGGCATGGTCGGGCGCTATGCCGCCGGCGCGTCCAACCTCCCCTTCTGGCCGCTGCGGTCGTACTTCGAGACCGACCTGCCCAGGGTCAACCCCAACATCCGCCCGGTCGCCTCCCCGTTCGGGGGCGAGCCGGTGTTCGCGGTGCCGCCGCTGCGCCCGGACGTGGCCATCGTCCACGCCCAGCGGGCCGACGCGGCCGGCGACACCCAGATCTGGGGGCTGACCGGCTGCCAGAAGGAGGCGGCGTTCGCGGCCCAGCGGGTGCTGGTGGTGGTGGAGGAGCTGGTCGACGAGGAGGTCGTGCGGGCCGACCCCAACCGGACCCTGATCCCCGGGATCAAGGTGGACGCGGTGGTGGTCTGCCCGCGCGGCGCCCACCCCTCCTACGCCCAGGGCTACTACGACCGCGACAACCGCTTCTACCTGGAGTGGGACCGCATCAGCCGCGACCCCGAGGCGCTGGCGGCCTGGCTGGACGAGTGGGTCCACGGGACCAGGGACCACGCCGAGTACGTGGAGAAGCTGGGGGCCGAGCGCTGGGCCGAGCTGACCCCGGCCCCGGCCCTGTCCGGGCCGGTCGACTACGGGGACTACCGCTGATGGGGGCCGGGAGGGCTCCGGGGAACCCCGGGGGGGTGCCCCGGTGAGCCAATGGTCGAAGAGCGAGATGCTGGTGGTGGCGGGGGCGCGGGCCCTGGCCGGGCGGCGGGTGTGCTTCGTCGGCATCGGCCTGCCCAACATCGCCGTGGCCCTGGCCCAGCGGACCGTGGCCCCCGAGATCGAGCTGGTCTACGAGTCGGGGGTGTACGGGGCCAGGCCGGCCCGGCTGCCCCTGTCGATCGGCGACCCGTGCCTGGTCACCGGGGCGACCGCGGCCATGAGCATGGTCGAGCTGTTCGGCTACTACCTCCAGGGCGGGCTGGTCGACGTCGGCTTCCTGGGCGCCGCCCAGCTGGACCGTTTCGGCAACATCAACACCACCGTCATCGGCGACTACGGGCAGCCCAAGGTGCGCCTGCCCGGGTCCGGGGGGGCGTGCGAGATCGCCATCAACGCCGGCGAGGTGTTCGTGCTCATGCGCCAGTCGGCCCGCTCGTTCGTGGAGCGGATCGACTTCCGGACCAGCCCCGGCAACCTCGGCGGGGCCGCCCTGCGGGCCGCCCAGGGCTGGCAGGGCCGCGGCCCCTCGGTGGTCGTCACCGACCTGGGCCGCTACGGCTTCGACCCCGACACCGGCGAGATGGTCCTGGCGGCGATCCACCCCGGGGTGCGCGTCGAGGACGTCCGGGCCGCCACCGGCTGGGACCTCCGGGTCGCCGACGACCTCCAGGTCACCCCCGACCCCACCGCCGAGGAGCTGCGGCTGATCCGCGAGGAGCTCGACCCCGACGGGGTGTACGTGAGGGGATGAGCCACGTCTTCACCCGCGGGACGGGGCTGCCGGTGGTGGCCAGGGCCGAGGGCTGCCAGCTGTGGGACACCGAGGGCCGCCGCTACCTGGACGGGGCCGGCGGGGCGATCGTGGTCGGGATCGGCCACGGGGACGCCTCGGTGGCCGAGGCCATCGCCGACCAGGCGGCCCGGGTCGCCTACGCCCACGGCACCATGTTCGCCTCCGAGCAGCTGGAGGCCTACGCCGACGAGCTGGCCCCGCTGCTGCCGGTGGACGGCCCGCGGCTGTACCCGGTGTCGGGCGGCAGCGAGGCGGTCGAGACCGCCCTGAAGATGGCCCGCGCCTACCACCTGGCCCGGGGCGAGGACCGCTCCCGGGTGATCGGCCGCCACGGCAGCTACCACGGCAACACCCGGGGGGCGCTGGACGTGGGCGGCCGCGAGCCGCTGCGCCGGCCCTACCTGCCCTGGCTGGGCCTGGCCGGCCACACCCTGGCCGCCTACGAGTACCGCTGCCCGTTCCGCGACACCCACCCGGTCGGCTGCGGGGCCCGCTACGCCGAGGCCCTGGAGCGCGAGATCCTGGCCTCGCCGGAGGGCACGGTGGCCGCGTTCGTGGCCGAGCCGGTCGCCGGGGCCGGCCTGGGGGCGGCCGTGCCCCCCGACGACTACTGGCCGGCGGTGGTCGAGGTCTGCCGCCGCCACGGGGTGCTGCTGGTCGCCGACGAGGTCATGACCGGGTTCGGCCGCACCGGCCGCTGGTTCGCCGCCGACCACTTCGGGCTGCGGCCCGACATCCTGGTCCTGGCCAAGGGGGCCGCCTCCGGCTACTGGCCGCTGGGGCTGGCCGTGGCCTCCGGGGCGGTGCACGACAGCATCGGCGCCGGCGGCTTCACCCACGGCCTCACCTACTCCCACCACGTGGTCGGGGCCGCCGCCGGCCGGGCCGTGCTCCGGGTGCTGCGCGAACGGCGGCTGGTCGAGGCGGCCGAGACCCAGGGCAAGCGCCTGCGGGCCGGCCTGGAGGCCCGCCTGGGCGGCCACCCGGCCACCGGCGACATCCGCGGCCTCGGCCTGATGGTCGCCGTCGAGCTGGTCGCCGACCGGTCGACCAGGGCGCCGTTCCCCCGGGCCCGGCGGGTCGCCGAGCGGGCCGTGGCCGCCGCCCGCGACCACGGCCTGCTGCTGTACTCGTCGACCGGCTGCGCCGACGGGGTCGAGGGCGACCTGGTCATGCTCGGCCCGCCCCTGGTCGTCACCGACGCCGAGGTCGACGAGATGGTCGAGCTCACCGCCGCCGCCGTCGAGGCCGCCACCGCCTGACGGCGGTCCGGTGGGGTTTGGGGGGAATGTGGGGGGCGGAGCCCCCCACAACTGTGAAACCATGTCGACGCCGGGGTGGGACCAGGCGGCGAGGGAGCACGTGGCGCAGGACAGGCAGCCGGAGCGGCGGGAGCCGCCCGGCCACGGCTCGACCAACCGGGGACGGCGGGCGCCGCTCGCGGCCATGGCCGCCGCCGCCCTGCTCGGCCTGGTCGCCGTGGGCGCCCTGCGCGGGCCCCTGGGCGGCGGCCGGGGCCGCCCCCACTACCCGGCCGACCTGGTCGACAGCCTGCTGCTGCTGCTGTTCGTGGCCATGGTGGCCGCCGGGGTGCTGGGCGTGGTGTCGCTGTGGCCGGACCGGCACCTGCTGCGCCAGCGGCGCCGGCGCGCGGGCAGCTTCAGCCTGATCCTGCCCATGGCCGCCGTGCTGGCGCTGTGGCTGCTCCGGGACGTGCTCGGGCTGGGCGGCGGCCGGGACGACCCCTCGGCCAGCACCCTGGCCACGCCGAGCACGGTCGAGCTGCCGGCCCCGCCCGACCAGCCGGGGCTGGTGCCGCTGGTCGTGGCCGGGCTCGCCCTGGCGGCCATGGTCGCCATCGCGGTCGCCCAGCTGGTCGCCGAGCGGCGCCGCCGCCGCCCGCCCCCGACCCCGGCCGAGCGGCTGGTCGAGCTGCTCGACGACACCCTCGACGACCTGGAACGCGAGCCCGACCCGCGCCGGGCGGTGATCGCCGCCTGGGCCCGCATGGAACGCGGCCTGGCCGCCGCCGGCCTGCCCCGGCACCCGGCCGAGGCCCCCTTCGAGTACGCCAGCCGCGTGCTGGAGGCCGCCCTGGCCCGGCCGTCCTCGGTCCACCGGCTCACCGGGCTGTTCGAGCGGGCCAAGTTCAGCCACCACCCGGTCGGCCTGGCCGACCGCGAGGAGGCCATCGCCGCGCTGCGTACCGTCCGCCGCGAGCTGGCCGAGGCGGTGGCGGCGGCCGCCCAGGCGGCGGCCGCGGCCGGCCCCGGCGGCCAGCCGGTCGCCGGGGGAGGAGCGGGCCGATGATGAGGGCGGGCGCATACGAGACCTCGGTGGATCGGCGGGTGCGCCAGTGACCTGGCCGATCGTCAGGGCGGTGGCGGTGGCGGTGATCGCCACCCTCACCCTGGCCGGCGTCGTCCAGCTCGCTCCGACCCAGCGCCCCCTCGCCGTCGCCGTCTACCTGCTGGTCATGGCCGGGCTCACCGTGCAGCTGCTGCTGGCCTGGCTGCGGCTGACCTACCCCCCGCCGCCGCCGTCCCGCTTCGACGCCGCCCTGGCGGCCCGGCCGGCCGCGGCCAGGCCGCCGGCCGAGCTGGACCGGCTGGCCCGGCTGCTCGCCCTGTCCAGCGCCAGCGGCCTGCACGCCCACACCCGGCTCCGCTCGGAGCTGCGGCCGGTGGCCGCCGACCGGCTGCGCTGGGCGCTGGCCGTCGACCTGGACGGCGACCCGGCCGCCGCCCGGGCCGCCCTCGGCGAGACCGGCTGGGCGCTGCTCGCCCGCGACCAGCGTGACCTGCCCGAACGGGAGGCTCCCGGCCTGCCCCGGGCGGCCCTGGCCGAGCTGATCGGCAACCTGGAGGGCATCGGCGACGACGGCCGCGGCCGCCCCGGCCCCCAGGGGACGCCCCGGTGAGCCAGGACGCGGCCACCGCCGACGGCCTGGGCGAGCTGCGCCGGCTCGCCACCCGGGTCCTTGACGAGGTCGAGCGGGCCGTGGTCGGCAAGCGCGACGCCCTGGAGCTGGTCCTGCTCGGGCTGCTGGCCGACGGCCACGTGCTCCTGGACGACTACCCCGGCCTGGCCAAGACCCTGATCGCCCGGTCCTTCGCCCAGGTGACCTCCCTGGGCTTCGCCCGCGTCCAGTTCACCCCCGACCTGATGCCCTCGGACGTGACCGGCTCCTCGGTCTACAACCAGCGCCTGGGCGACTTCGAGTTCCGGCCCGGCCCGGTGTTCACCAACCTGCTGCTCGGCGACGAGATCAACCGCTCCCCGCCCAAGACCCAGGCCGCCCTGCTCGAGGCCATGCAGGAGCGGCAGGTGACCGTCGACGGCGTCACCCGGGCCCTGGAGCGGCCGTTCCTGGTCGTGGCCACCCAGAACCCGATCGAGTTCGAGGGCACCTACCCGCTGCCCGAGGCCCAGCTGGACCGGTTCCTGCTGCGGCTGTCGGTCGGCTACCCGTCGGCCGACGCCGAGTGGCGGATGCTGGAGCGGCGCCTGGAGCGGACCGCCGACGAGGTCGAGCTGGCCCAGGTGGCGACCTCGGCCGACGTGCTGGCCATGCAGCGGGCGGTCGAGCAGGTGCATGTGGCCGAGAGCGTCGGCCGCTACATCGTCGAGCTGGTCGCCGCTACCCGGGCCAGCCCCCGGGTCCAGGTCGGGGCCAGCCCCCGAGGCACCCTGGCCCTGCTCAAGGTGGCCAGGGCCAGGGCCGCCCTGGCGGGCCGCGACTTCGTCACCCCCGAGGACGTCAAGGCGGTCGCCGTCCCCGCCCTGGCCCACCGGCTGATCCTGCGGCCCGAGCTGTGGGTGCGCCGGGTCCGCACCGAGGACGTGGTCGCCGAGCTGCTCGAGCAGGTCCCGACCCCGCCGCCCGAGGCCGAGCCGGCCGCCGTCCGCTCCCAGCCCGGCCGGTGACCAGGCGACCGACGGCCAAGATCGCCGCCTACGTCGGGGTGGCCGCGCTGGCCCTGCTGGCCGGGCTGGCCCTTGGCCGCCCCGAGCTGGTAGCGGTCGCCGCCCCCCTGGCCGTGCTGGTGGTGGCCGGCCTGGCCGGCGCCCGCGACCCCGAGCTGGCCGCCGAGGTCACCGTCGACCGGGAACGGGCCCTGGTCGACGACCAGGTCACCGTCGAGCTGACCGTGCGGGCCGCCGACCCGGTCGAGCGCCTGGAGGTGCTGCTGGTCGTGCCCCCGGGCATGGACGGCCCCGACGGGGCCGTCCGGAGCTGGGCGGTGGCGGTGCGCCTGGCCGCGGGGGAGGAGCGGACGGTGGCCGTGCCGCTCACCTGCCGCCGCTGGGGCGCCTACGCCCTGGGCGACGTCCACCTGCGGGCCCACGACCGGTTCCGGCTGTTCACCTGGGAGCGGCACCTGGACCGGCAGGCCGCCCTCAAGGTGTTCCCCGTCCCCGACGCCCTACGCGCCCTGGTCCGGCCCTTCGAGACCCAGGTGTCCACCGGCAGCCACGTGGCCGCCCAGCGCGGCGACGGCATCGAGTTCGCCGACCTGCGACCGTTCCTGCCCGGGGACCGGCCCCGCTCGATCAACTGGCGGGCCACCGCCCGCCGCGGCGCCCTGATGGTCAACCAGCGCCACCCCGAGCGGGCCACCGACGTGGTCCTGTTCCTCGACAGCTTCCTGGACGTCCGCGGGCCGGCCGGCAGCACCCTGGACCAGGCCGTGGGCGCCGCCGCCTCGCTGGCCTCGGCCTACCTGCGCCAGCGGGACCGGGTGGGGCTGGTCAGCTTCGGCGGGTTCGTGCAGTGGCTCCAGCCCGGCAGCGGCCAGGCCGCCCTGTACCGGCTGCTGGACACCCTGATGGAGACCCAGGTGTTCGCCACCGCGGCCTGGAAGGGGATCCGGCACCTCCCGCCCCGGACCCTCCCGGCCAAGGCCCTGATCGTCGCCCTGACCCCGCTGCTCGACGAGCGCGGGGTCGCGGCCCTGTTCGACCTGCTGGCCAGGGGCTACGACCTGGCCGTGGTCGACATCTCCCCGCTGACCCACGCCGGCCGGGCCGGCGGCGAGTGGGACGAGCTGGCCCGTCGCCTGTGGGCCCTGGAGCGCGAGACCCTGCGCCACCGCTACCAGCGGCTGGGCGCGGCCGTGGTCGAGTGGAGCGACGCCATGCACCTGCAGCAGGTGCTCCTGGAGGTGGAGGCATGCCGGCGCCGCGCCGGGCTCGCACCCGGCTAGCCTGCGGCCTGGCCGCCACCGCGGTCGCGGCCGCCCTCGCCTTCGCCCCCCTGGCCGCGGTCGGCGGGACGCTGCGCCAGGCCCTGGCCTGGCTGGCCGCCCTCGGCCTGCTCCTGGCCGCCGGGGCCGCCCTGCGCCTGGCCTCGCTGCTCGCCCCGGCCCTGGTCGTGCTCCTGGCCGAGTACACGCTGGTCCTGGTCGGCCGGGGCGGCCGCGTCCACGCCGCCGCCCCCCTGGTCGGGGCCGGGCTGCTCCTCTACGCCGAGCTGGCCAGCTGGGCCAGGGAGGCCCGCCCCCGGGTCCGCGACGAACGCCCGGTCCTGACGGCCAGGGCGACCATGGTCGCGGCCAGCGCCCTGGCCGCCCTCGGCCTGGGGGTGCTGGTGCTGCTGGCCGCGGCCGTCCCCGCCGGCGGCGGCCTGGCCCGCCTGGCCGTCGGGGTGGTCGCCGCCACCGCCACCCTGGCCCTGGTGGCGCTGGTCGCCCGCCCCACCTCGACCCGGGCCCCCCGCGGCTGAGGCCCTCAGGCGGCCCGGTCGGGGCGGTCGCGGCCCTGGCCGCCGCCCGGGGGGCGCCGGTCGGCGCCGGGCAGGCGCGCCCTGGCCTGGTGCTTGAGGTCCGTGAAGCGCTCGCGGAACCAGTCCAGGACGCGCCTGGCCCACTGGAACTCGGCCGACAGCACGACCAGGCCGAGCAGGATGACGGCGATCCCGGGGCCGGGCAGCACCAGCATGGCGGCCCCGGCGACCAGCAGGGCCGTCCCGACCAGGAACACCCCGCCACGCCGGACCGCGCGGGCCAGCACAGCCAGTAAGGGCTCCACCCGGGCCAACACCCCCTTCGCCGTCCGTACAAGGGTACCAGGGGGGTGTCTCAAGCCCGGGTAAAGGCCTCGCTCGGGGTGCCGCCGCCGATCGGGTTCCCGGTATGCTCCGGGACGTCCAGGCTCGACCTCGCGACGCAGCGAAGGAGGCCGGAACATGGGTGCCGGGGAGTACTGGAACCCCAAGACCGAGACCCTGGGGCGCGAGGAGCTGGCCGCGCTGCAGCTGGCCAAGCTGCGCCGGCTGTGCGACTGGGCGGCCGCCCGCAGCCCCTTCTACCAGCGGTCGTTCCGGGAGGCGGGGTTCGACCCGAGCCAGCTCAGGAGCCTGGACGACCTGCGCCGGCTGCCCATGCTGACCCGGGACGAGTGGATGGCCTCCCAGGGCGAGCGGCCGCCGTTCGGGCTGCTGCCGGTGGCCGGGCGGGAGGCGGCGATCCGCTGGCACACCACCTCGGGCACCACCGGCCGGGAGCCCATCCGGGTGCTGGACACGGCCAAGGACTGGGCCTGGCAGGCCGAGATGTGGTGCTACGGGCTGTGGGGGTTCGGGGTCCGGCCGGCCGACACCGCCTATGTGGCCTTCGGCTACGGCTCGTTCATCGGCTTCTGGGGGCTGCACTACGGCATGGAGAAGATGGGCGTGCTGAACGTGCCCGGCGGCGCCCAGACCACCGAGGGCCGGGTCAGGCAGCTGGTCGACTTCGGGGCCACGGTGGTCGCCTCCACCCCCACCTACGCCCTGCGCCTGGCCCAGGAGGCCGAGCGGCTCGGCGTCGACCTGGCCGCCGGCGGCGTCAAGCGGCTGATCCTGTCCGGGGAGCCGGCCGGGTCGATCCCCCAGACCAAGGCCCTGATCGAGCGGCTCTGGGGGGCCAGGGCGGGCGACACCGCCGGCATGACCGAGATCGGCACCATCATGATCTTCGAGTGCAGCCACCAGCCGGGCGGCACCCACATCATCGAGGACCATTTCATCGAGGAGGTCGTCGACCCGGCCGGCGGCGAGCCGGTCGGCTACGGCGAGGCGGGCGAGCGGGTGGTGACCTCCTTCGGCCGCGGCATCATCCCGCTGCTGCGCTACCGCACCGCCGACCTGGTGACCAGGGTGCCGGCCTCGCGCTGTGACTGCGGGCGCGGCTTCGACCTGTACGAGGGCGGCATCCTGGGCCGGGTCGACGACATGAAGCTGGTCCGGGGGACCAACGTCTACCCGCGGGCGGTCGAGGGGATCGTGCGCGAGTTCCCGGCGGTGGAGGAGTTCCAGCTCCTGCTGACCCGCGAGGGCCACTTCGACCGGATCGCCCTGCGGGTCGAGGCCGCCCCCGAGGTCACCGACCAGGCCTGGACCGACATGGCCGAGCGGCTGGCCAAGGCCCTGGCCGACGCCCACGAGGGGCTGCGCTTCGAGGTCGAGCGGGCCCAGGCGGGAGAGCTGCCGCGCTTCGAGCTCAAGGCCCGGCGGACCGTGGACCGGCGCGACACCCCGATCGGAGGCTGACCATGCCCACCACCGACCTGCTCGGCCGGCCCACCACCGAGGCCGAGGACGAGCTGCTGGAGCTGTACCGCCGCTGCAAGGCGCTGCTGGCCCGCGACGACCTGGCCCCCTGTGCCCGGGCCGGGGCCCTGGTGGCCACCGTTGGGCTCTGGAACGCCGTCAACGACCTGGCCCTGGAGCACGAGCAGCTGCTCGACCTGGGCGCCTGACATGCCGGTCTCCGAGCGCCACTCCAAGCTCGTCTACGACGCCCTGGTCGCGGCCGGGGTCGAGGTCGTCTCGGCCCTGCCCGAGACCTGGCTGGTCCACCTCATCCGCCTGGCCGAGGACGACCCCGAGATGATCCTGGTCCGTCTGGCCAAGGAGGAGGAGGGGGTCGGGATCTCGGCCGGGGCCCATCTGGCCGGGCGCAAGTCGGCCATGCTGCTGCAGAACCACGGCCTGCTCCAGTCGGTCAACGGCATCGTCTCGCTGGCCCAGCTGTACAGGATCCCGCTGCTGCTGCTGATCAGCGACCGCGGCCACCTGGGCGAGCCCGACCCCTGGCAGACCCAGGGAGGCCGGACGACCCGGCCGATCCTGGACGCCCTGGGGATCGTCACCGACGAGCTGCGCGACCCCGCCACCGTCCAGCTCCAGGTGGCCAGGGCCATGACCCTGGCCCAGGCGTCGCTGGCCCCGGTGGCCCTGCTGCTCACCCGCGACCTGATGTGGGAGGCCCTGGCGTGAAGCGGATCGATTGCCTGGAGGCGATCTACGACGAGCTGGCCGGCTGCGCGGTCGTCACCATCATGGGGGCGGTCGCGGTCGAGCTGTACTCGCTCGGGCACCGGCCCAACTTCTTCTACCTGGAGCACGCCATGGGGCTGGCCTCCTCGATGGGGCTGGGCATCGCCCTGTCCCAGCCCCGGCGCAAGGTGGTGGTGCTCGACGGCGACGGCTCGGTGCTGATGAACCTGGGCGGGCTGACCACGCTGGCCCGCTACGCCCCCGGCAACCTCACCCACATCGTGTTCGACAACCAGAGCCTGCTCAGCGTGGGCGGGTTCCCGACCGCCACCGCCACCGGCTCCGACCTGGCCGGCATCGCCCGGGCGGCCGGCATCGCCAACGCCCGCACCGTCACCGACGTGGCGGCGTTCCAGGCGGCCGCGGTCGAGGCGATCCGCGGCCCCGAGCTGACCTGCCTGGTCGCCAAGGTCGAGCCGGTCGGCCCCAGGAGCTTCCACATGGACCTGCACATGCTGGAGAACCGCTTCGAGTTCCAGCGCGCCCTGCGTCCCGAGCCCACCCACCCCCAAGGAGCCGCTTCGTGACCGACGCCGTCCAGACCCTGGTCGCCGCCCTGGCGTCCGGGCAGGTCGAGGTGGTCGACCTGACCCAGCCGCTGTCCGAGGAGACCCCGATCCTGCCCCTGCCCGAGCCGTTCGCCAACAGCCCCAGGTTCCGGCTGCGGGAGCTGTCCCGCTACGACGAGCGCGGCCCGGCGTGGTACTGGAACGCCTTCGAGGGGGGCGAGCACACCGGCACCCACTTCGACGCCCCCATCCACTGGGTCACCGGCCAGGAGCAGGACGACGTCAGCCAGGTCCCGCCGGCCCGCCTGCTCGGCCCGGCGGTGGTCATCGACCACACCGACCGGGCCGCCGCCGACCCCGACCACCTGCTGACCGTCGAGGACGTGGAGGCGTTCGAGGCCCACAACGGCCCCCTGCCCGACGGCGGCTGGCTGCTGTACCGCACCGGCTGGGACGCCAGGGCCCACGACGAGGCCGCCTTCCTCAACGCCGACGACAGCGGCCCCCGCACCCCCGGCATCGACGTCGCCTGCGCCCGCTGGCTGGCCGGCCGCCCCATCCTCGGCATCGGCGTGGAGACCGTCGGCATCGACGCCGGCGCCGCCCACGGCTTCGACCCCCCCTTCCCCTGCCACAGCTTTCTCATGGGCGCCGGCAAGTACGGCCTCACCCAGCTGGCCAACCTCGACCGCCTCCCCCCGACCGGCGCCCTGGTGATCGCCGCCCCCCTGAAGATCGTCGGCGGCTCCGGCAGCCCCACCCGGGTCCTGGCCCTGGTCCCACGCTAGCCCGCGGCTACCCGGCGGCCTCCTTGGTCGGGAGCCAGAACCGGACCGTGGTGCCGCTGCCGGGGTGGCTGTCGACCCGGCACCAGCCGTCGGCCATGGTGGCCCGCTCCGACATGCTGGTCAGGCCGACGTGGCCGGGCCGGGGGGCCGCCCTGACCCGGTCCGGGTCGAAGCCGGCGCCGTCGTCGCCGATGGTCACCAGCAGCCCGCCCCGGGCCTCCTCCAGCCGCACCACCACCTGGGTGGCGGCGGCGTGCATGCGGATGTTGGTGATCGCCTCCTGGCAGATGCGGTAGGCGATCACCCGGACCTCGGCCGGCGGCTCCCACTCCAGGTCCTCGCGGAGCTCGGCGGTGAAGCCGCCGTGGCGGGCCGTCTCGTCCAGGTACTCGCGCAGGGCCGCGGCCAGCCCGTCGTCGTCGAGCTGGGCCGGGCGCAGGTCGAAGACCAGCGTCCGCAGCCGGCGCAGGCTGGCCGACACCGCCTGCTCCAGGTGGTCGAGGAGCCGGCGCTGGCCGTCGTCGGTGAGCTGGTCGCGGAAGGTGGTCAGCAGCAGCCGGGCGGCGGCGATGGTCTGGATGGCGTCGTCGTGGACCTCGCCGGCGATGCGCCGGCGCTCCTCCTCCTGGGCCCACACCACCCGCCCGAGCAGCCAGCGGCGCTGCTCGTCCAGGCGGACCAGGCGCTCGTGGGCGAGGTGGCGCTCGGTGACGTCGCGCAGCACCACCACCCGGCCGGTCACCCGGCCGTCCCGGTCGCGCAGGGCGGTGGTGGACAGCTCCCAGCGGCGGCCGGCCAGCTCCACCTCCTCGGGCAGGACCGGGTCGTCGGCCCGCTCCACCAGCGACGGCTCGACCCCGAGCAGCTGCCCGGCCTGGCGCCCCACCGCCTGGGCGGCCGGCACCCCGAGGGCCCGCTCGGCCGCGGGGTTGAGCTTCACCACCCGCCGGTAGGGGTCGAGCACCAGCACCCCGTCCAGCATCGTCTCGAACACCGAGCTGGTGGCGATCGGGGCCAGGTCGAGCAGCCGGAACCGGAACAGCCCCCAGACCAGCACCGCCCCGGTGAGGACGAACACGAACGGGGTCGGCTCGACGTGCCGGAACGGGCCCAGGTTGAGGTTGTGGGCGACGTTGGCCACGCTGGGCAGGAGCACGGCCACGATCAGCAGCAGGCTCTGGCGCCAGTAGCGCCGCGACAGCCGGGTCAGGGTCCACACCAGCAGGGCCGTCGAGCCCCAGACGACCAGGTTGGCGTAGACCAGGAACGGCCAGAACAGCGGGCCCACCTGGGCGATGGCCGCGGCCGGGTCGGCGGCCGCCTCCGGCGGGTAGTAGCGGACCAGGTCGTGGGTGGCCGGGACGGCCAGCAGCGCCAGGGTGGCCAGCGGGACCACGGCCAGGGCGGCCAGGGTGCGCCGGTTCACCCACCGTCCCCGGCCGGTGTACTGCATGACGAAGGCGTAGAAGGCCGGGGGCAGCAGGGCGATGCCCAGCCACTTGGCGTCGCCCCAGAACAGCCGGGCCGACAGCCGCGTCGACCCCAGCTCGACGGCGTAGGCCAGCGCCCACCAGCCGGCCGCGGCCAGCATCACGGCCAGGCTGGCCCCGGCCGACGCCCGCCGGTGCCGCCAGACGTAGAGGGTGTAGCCGGCCAGGCAGACGCCGCCGGCCAGCACGACCGCGCTGAGATACCAGTGCCAGGCCACGGCGGCAGACCTTTCGAGCGGTTCGGGCCGAGCAGGAAATGCTAAGCCATGGCCGGGCCGGCGGCTAGACCCCCGGCGGGCCGGCGGCGGCGTCGGCGAACTGGCGGGTGCGGCTGGGCCGGACGAACACGATCTGGCCCCTGGCCAGCTCCAGCTCCTCGGCGTCCTCGCGCGACAGCTGGGCCTGGAGGCGCTGGCCGTCGCCCAGCACCAGGTCGGCCCGGACCTCGAAGCCCAGGTGGACCAGCCGCTCCACCATGGCCTCGGCGGTGGTGCCGTTGGGCTGGCGCCGCACCTGGAGGTCGTGGGGGCGGACGAACAGCTCGCCCAGCCGGGTGACCGGGCCGACAAAGCCCATCACGAAGGCGTTGGCCGGGTGCTCGTACAGGTCGCGGGGGCCGCCGACCTGCTCGATGCGCCCGGCGTTCATGACCACGATCCGGTCGGCCACCTCCATGGCCTCCTCCTGGTCGTGGGTGACGAACACGGTGGTCACGTGGACCTCGTCGTGGAGGCGGCGCAGCCAGGCCCGCAGCTCCTGGCGCACCCGGGCGTCCAGGGCCCCGAACGGCTCGTCCAGCAACAACACCTGGGGCTCGACCGCAAGCGCTCGGGCGAGGGCCATGCGCTGGCGCTGGCCGCCCGACAGCTGGGCCGGGTAGCGGTCGGCCAGGCCGGGCAGCTGGACCAGTTCCAGCAGCTCTTCGACCCGGGCCCGGATCTCGGCCTTGGGCCGGCGGGCCACCTTGAGCCCGAAGGCCACGTTCTCGCGCACCGTCATGTGCCTGAACGCGGCGTAGTGCTGGAACACGAAGCCGACGCCGCGCCGCTGGGGGGGCAGGGCGGTGGCGTCGCGGCCGTCGATCTCGACCGTGCCGGCGTCCAGGCGCTCCAGCCCGGCGATCACCCGCAGCAGGGTCGATTTGCCGCTGCCTGAGGGGCCGAGTAGGGCGGTCAGAGAGCCGCCGGGGATCTCCACCGACACCTCATCTAACGCCGTGAAGTCCCCAAATTGCCTGGAGACCCCCTGGATGGTGATCGACATCAGGATCCATCCTTTCGTTGCAGCCTGGTCATCACCAGCAGGGTGAGCAGGGCAAGACTGGCCAGCACCAGCGCAGCAGCGTAGGCGCCGACCAAGTCAAACCCTTCAAAGCGGTTCTCCACATACAGCGTCATCGTCTCGGTCTGGCCGGCCAGGCGGCCCGACACGATGCTGACCGCGCCGAATTCACCAAGCGCCCGGGCCGTGGTGAGGACGATCCCGTAGGCCACCCCCCAGCGGATCGCCGGCAGGGTGACCTGGAGGAAGGCCCGCAGCGGGGAGGCCCCCAGGGTCCAGGCGGCCTCCTCCTGCTCGATCCCGACCTCGCGCAGCACCGGGGTGACCTCGCGGACCACGTACGGCAGGGACACGAACACCGTGGCCAGGACCATGCCCGGGAGCGAGAAGATCACCTGGACGCCGCGGTCGGCCAGCCAGCTGCCCAGCCAGCCGGCCTGGCCGTACACGAGGATGAGGGCCAGCCCGATGACCACGGGGGAGATGGCGAAGGGCAGGTCGATGACGGCGTCCAGCAGCCGCCGGCCCCAGAAGCGCTGTCGGACCAGCACCACCGCACACGCCACCCCGAACAGCGTGTTCAGCGGGACCGCGATGCCCGCGATCAACACGGTCAGCCAGAAGGCGTGGAGGGCGTCGGGGGCGGTGATCGCCTGCCACACCGGGGCGATGCCGTGGCCCAAGGCCCGCCAGATGACCGCCCCTACCGGCAACACCAGCAGCATGGCCAGATACCCCAGAGCGACGAACCGCAGCAGCAACCGAGCCGGGCCCGCCGGCGTGGTGGCGACACCCAGCGGTGGTGGACCGATGGGCCGCTCCAGGGTCGCCTGCGCGGTCGGGTCACTCGGCATGGCGAGTCCTCCGCCGCTGGATCAAGTTGAGGCCGGCCAGCACCAGCACCGACAGGGCCAGCAGGACCACCGACACCGCGGCCGCGCTGGTGACGTCGTCGTTCTCCACCAGGGTGAACACGTGCACCGAGGCGACCTCGGTCCGGTAGGGGATGTTGCCGGACAGGATGACCACCGAGCCGAACTCGCCCACCGCCCGGGCGAAGGCCAGGGCGGCGCCGGCCAGCAGGGCCGGGGCGATGGTGGGGAGCACGATCCGCCGGAAGCTGGTCAGCTGGCCGGCGCCCAGGCAGCGGGCCGCCTCCTCCATGTCCGGCTCCATGGTCAGCAGCACCGGCTGGACCGAGCGGACCACGAACGGCAAGGTCACAAACGCCAGCGCCAAGACCACCCCCAGCCGGCTGTAGCCAACGTTCACCCCGAAGGGGCTGGACTCGCCGTACAGGGCCAGCAGGGTGATGCCGGCCACGATCGTGGGCAGGGCGAAGGGCAGGTCGATGAGGGCGTTGACCACCCGCTTGCCCGGGAACCGGTCCCGGACCAGGACCCAGGCGATGACCGTCCCCATGACCACGTTCCAGCCCGCCACCAGCAGAGAGACGACGAGGGTGAAGCGCAGCGCGGCCAGGGCCTGGGGCTGGGTCGCGGCCTCCCAGAAGGAGGCCGCGCCGTCCCGGGATGACCGCCACAACACGGCGGCCAGCGGGAGCAGGACGACCAGGCTGAGGTAGAGGGTGACGGTGCCGCGCAGCAGCGCGGCACCGCCCCGCACGCCCAGCCGGAGCGGCCTGGTGGCGCTAGCTGCCAACCGAGACCCCGATCTTCTGCTCGACGTCGGCCATGAGCCCGGCCTGCTTGTCGAAGAACTTCCTGTTCACCCCACTCCAGCCGCCCAGGTCGGCGATGGTGAACAGCCCCGACGGCTTGGGGAAGTCGGCCGTGGCCGCGACCTGCTGGTCGACCGGCCGGTAGCCCTTGTCGACGAAGACCTGCTGGGCCTCGGGCGTCAGCAGGTAGTCCACGAACGCCTTGGCCGCGGTGGGGTCCTTGCTCTTGGTGGTGACCGCGATCGGGTTCTCGATCAGGATCGTCTGGTCGGGGATCGTGTAGTCGACCTGCTGGTCCTTCTGCTGGGCGGTGATGGCCTCGTTCTCATAGGCGAGCATCACGTCGCCCTTGCCGCCGACAAAGGTCTGCAGCGCCTCACGGGCCGACTTGTCCTGCACCGGCACGTTGCGGAACAGCTGCTCGAGGTAGGCCACGGCCTGCTCGGGGGACTTGCCCTGCTCGATCTGGGCGCCGTAGGCGGCCATGACGTTCCAGCGGGCCCCGCCGGAGGTGAACGGGTTGGGGGTGATCACCTCGACGCCCGGCTTGATCAGGTCGTCCCAGGTCTTGATGTTCTTGGGGTTGCCCTTGCGGGTGACGAACACCACCACCGAGTCGGTGACCATGCCCTTGGACTGGTTGGCGTTCCAGTCCCTGGCCACCAGACCGTCATCGACCAGTTTGGTCATGTCCGGCTCCAGGGAGAAGGCGACGACGTCGGCGGCCAGCCCGCTCTGCACCGCCCGGGCCTGGTCACCGGAGGCGCCGTAGGACTGGCTGAAGCTGACGCCCTTGCCGGCGTCGGTCTTCTGGAACGCCGGGATCAGCTGCTCGTAGGCCTCCCTGGGGGTCGAGTAGGCGACCAGGGTCAGCCTGTCGCCCCCGCCCGACCCACCGCCGCAGCCGCCGGCCAGCAGCGCGGCGGCGACCAGCAGTGCGGCGGCGACCTTGACCCGACCGTTCATCGTCCCTCCGATCCTGATTTCCACTTTCCCTACTTGCTAGATGGAGAATGACACGGTGGACCGCTTCGCCGGCTGCGTCAAGTGCCGCGATCGGGCGGGGCCGCTGTGGGAGAATGACGCCCCATGCATATCTCGGCGAAGGCGGACTACGCCGTCCGCGCGGCCATCGAGCTGGCCGCGGCCGGTCCCGGCCCGGTCAAGGGCGACCGGATCGCCGAGGCCCAGCAGATCCCGCTCAAGTTCCTGGAGAACATCCTGTCCGACCTGCGCCACGCCGGCTACGTGCAGAGCCAGCGGGGGGCCGAGGGCGGCTACTGGCTGGCCGGGCCGGCCGACGCCATCACCCTGGCCGACATCATCCGGGCGGTCGACGGGCCGCTGGCCAACGTCCGCGGGGCCCGGCCGGAGTCGGTCGAGTACCGCGGCAGCGCCAGCCACCTGGCCGAGGTCTGGATCGCGGTCCGGGTCAGCCTGCGCAGCGTGCTCGAGCGGGTCACCCTGGCCGACCTGGTCGCCGGCGTCCTGCCGGCCCCGGTCAAGGAGCTGGTCGGCGACGCCGACGCCTGGGTGTCGCGCCGGGCCTAGGTGGCTAGGTGAAGGCGGCCAGGCCGGTGACGGCCTGGCCCAGGATCAGGCTGTGGACCTCGCTGGTGCCCTCGTAGGTGAGCACCGACTCGAGGTTGTTGGCGTGGCGGATGACCGGGTACTCGAGGGTGACGCCGTTGGCGCCGAGGATCGTGCGGGCGCTGCGGGCGATGGCCAGGGCCTCGCGGACGTTGTTGAGCTTGCCCAGGCTGACCTGCTCGGGGGCGAGGCGGCCCTCGTCCTTCATGCGGCCCAGGTGCAGGGCCAGCAGGGTGCCCTTGGACAGCTCGACCAGCATGTCGGCCAGCTTCTGCTGGGTGAGCTGGAAGCCGCCGATGGGGCGGTCGAACTGGACCCGGGTGGTCGCGTACTCGAGCGCGCTCTGGAAGCAGGCCCGGGCCGCGCCCATCGACCCCCAGACGATCCCGTAGCGGGCCTCGTTGAGGCACGACAGGGGGCCGCGCATGCCGCGGACCTCGGGGAGCACGGCGTCGCCGGGCAGCCGGCAGTCCTCCAGGATCAGCTCGGAGGTGACCGAGGCGCGCAGGCTGAGCTTGCGTTCGATGTCGCGGGTGGAGAAGCCGGGGGTGCCGGCCGGGACCAGGAAGCCGCGCACGCCCTCGTCGTCGGTGCGGGCCCAGACCACGGCCAGGTCGGCGATGCCGCCGTTGGTGATCCACATCTTGGTGCCGTTGAGCACCCAGTCGCCGCCGTCGCGGCGGGCGCCGGTGCGCATCCCGGCCGGGTTGGAGCCGAAGTCGGGCTCGGTCAGGCCGAAGCAGCCGATCACCTCGCCGGCGGCCATGGCCGGCAGCCAGCGTCGCTTCTGCTCCTCGGAGCCGTAGCGCCAGATCGGGTACATGGCCAGCGACCCCTGGACCGAGACGAAGCTGCGGGCCCCGGAGTCGCCGGCCTCCAGCTCCAGGCAGGCCAGGCCGTAGCTGACGGCGTTGGTGCCGGCGCAGCCGTAGCCCTGCAGGTGCATGCCGAGCAGGCCCAGGTCGCCCAGCTCCTTGGCCAGCTCCCGGGGCAGCTCGCCGCGCTCGAACCAGCCGGCGACCTCGGGCAGCACCCGGTCGTGGACGAAGCTGCGGGTGGTGTCGCGGATCAGCCGCTCCTCCTCGCCGAGCAGCCGGTCCAGGTCGAGGAAGTCCAGGGGACTTGGGGTCTGGCTCATGGTTGCTCCTCCTGGTCCGGGTCGGGGACGACGGCGATCCCGACCAGCTCGACCTGGGCCGCCGGGTCGAGCAGCCCGGCGACCTCGAACAGGGCCGTGGCCACGTAGTGGCGGCCCAGGTGGCGGCGGTAGGCGGCGCCCAGCTCGGCCAGGGCGGCCCGGTAGGCGGCGGCGTCGGTGGTGTAGACGTGCAGGGACACCAGGTGCCCGGGGGCGCCGCCGGCGGCGGCCAGGGCGGCGACCAGGTTGGCCGCGGCCAGGTCGAACTGCTCGGCCAGGGTGGCGCCGGCGATGGCCCCGTCGGGGCCCTGGGCGGCCTGGCCGCCCAGGTAGACGGTGCGGCCGGGGGCGGCCACGACCGCGTGGGCGAACCCGACCGGCGGGGCCAGCCCCTCGGGGTTCACCACCCGGTGGGGGCTGGGCTGGCGCCCCTTGCCTCCGCCCGCCGCCTGGGGTGCGCCCGCCCGCATCATCGGCCTCGCCAGGTGGGGGAGCGGCCCTCGGTGAAGGCGGCGTAGAACTCGCGGTGGTCCTCGGAGCCGAGCAGCAGGGCCTGGGTGACCGCCTCCAGCTCCAGGGCGCCCGACAGCGGCAGGTCGAGCTCGCGGCCGAGCAGGACCTTGGTGGCGGCGTAGGCCAGGGCCGGGCCGTCGGCCAGCCGCCGGGCCAGCTCGGCGGTGGCCGCGGGCAGCTCGGGGTCGTCGACCACCCGGTTGGCCAGGCCGAGGGCGGCCGCCTGGCCGGCGTCGAGCTTGTCGCCGAGCAGCAGCAGCTCGGTCGCCCGGCCCAGCCCGACCAGCCGCGGCAGCAGGTAGGCGCAGCCCATGTCCGCCCCCGACAGCCCCACCCTGGTGAACAGGAACTGCAGGGAGGCCGAGCGGGCCAGCAGGCGCAGGTCGGCGGCCAGGGCGATCACCGCCCCGGCGCCGGCCGCGACCCCGTTGACGGCCGCCACCACCGGCAGGGGCAGCTCCCGCAGCCCCCGGACCACGGCCCCGGTCATGCGGGTGAAGTCGAGCAGCTCGCCCGGCCCCATGGCCTGCAGCGCCCCGATGATGTCGCGCACGTCGCCGCCCGAGCAGAACCCGCGGCCGCGGCCGGTCAGGACCAGCACCCGCACCCCGTCCCGGTTGGGCAGCTCGGCCAGCAGGTCGCGCAGGTCGGCGTAGACCTCGAAGGTGAGGGCGTTGAGCCGCTCGGGCCGGTCGAAGGTGACGGTGGCCACCCCGGCCGCCTCGGCGTAGCCGAAGTGCCGCCAGCGCTGGGTGGACCCGGCCGAGCCGGTGAACGGGCTCATGGCCTCACCCTAGCGCGGAACAGCTCGCGGGCGATGACCGAGCGCTGGATCTCGGAGGTGCCCTCGTAGATGCGGGGGGCGCGGACCTCCCGGTACAGGTGCTCCAGGAGGTGGCCGCGTTCCAGGGCCCTGGCCCCCAGCACCTGGACGGCCTGGTCGACCACGGCCTGGGCGGTCTCGGTGGCGTACAGCTTGGCCATGGCCGCGGCCGCGCCGACCCCGGGGGCGGCGGGGTCGGCGTCGTGGCGGCTGGCCGCCTCGTAGACCAGCAGCCGGGCCGCCCGGGTGCGGGTGGCCGCCTCGGCCAGGGCGTGGGCCACGGCCTGGAACTCGGCCAGGGGCCGGCCGAAGGCCTGGCGGGTGGCGGCGTGGGCCACGGCCACGTCCAGGGCGGCCTGGGCCATGCCGACGGCGAACGCGCCCACGCTGGGCCGGAACCGGTCCAGGGTGGCCATGGCCAGCCCGAACCCCTCGTCGACCCGGCCAAGGACCTGGTCGGGGCCGACCCGGACCCCGTCCAGCTCCAGGCGCCCGATGGCGTGGGGGGCGAGCAGCTCGACCGGCTGGCCGCCCAGGCCGGGGGCGTCGCCGGGCACGGCGAAGGCGGTGATGCCCCGCGAGCGGGCCCCGGGGGTGGTGCGGGCGAACAGGCTGTAGACGTCGGCCTCGGGGGCGTTGGAGATCCAGGCCTTGGTCCCGGTGAGCCGGAACCCGTCGCCGTCGGCCTCGGCCCGCAGCTCCAGGGCGGCCGCGTCCGACCCGGCCTGCGGCTCCGACAGGGCGAAGGCGGCCACCGCCCGCCCCGCCGCCACCTCGGCCAGCCACCGGCCCCGCACCCCCGGGCCGCCGGCGGCCGCGATCGGGTGGCCGCCCAGCCCCTGGAGGGCCAGGGCCGTCTCGGCCTCGGTCGACTCGGTGGCCAGGGCCTCGCGCAGCAGGCACAGCTCGAGCGCCGAGGGCGGCCGCGGCGCGGGCTCGGCACCCCTTGCCGGCTGGGCCGTTGCCGGAAGGAGGCGGACGATGAGCCGGTGGTCGCCGAGGGCGCGGACCAGCGCCCGGTTGACCCGCCCGGGCCGGCCGGCCGCGGCCAGCGGGGCCAGCACCTCCCTGGCCAGGGCCCGGGCCTCGGCGGCCAGCCGCTCCTGGGCGGCGCTGAGCGCGAACGGCCGGGCCTCCGGGTCGCTCACCGGGCCTCCTCCCCGCTCGGAACCGCCGCCCGACCCGCCCGCGCCCGAACCCGACCTCGCGCCGCCAGGCCCCCCGGAGGGGAGCGTAGCCGACCGCGAGCCTGGGTGCCGGCGGTTGTCCACAGCCCCCTGCGGGGGTGCCGCTACCGGCCCCGCAGCCAGCGGACCGGGGTGGCCAGGGTCCAGAGGAACGTCCGGACGGCCGCGTTCTTGGAGAGGTTGCCGGCCTTGCGCCATTGGCGGCGGCGGTCCACGCAGACCACCTGGGACTCGACCTTCGGCTCGACCCCGAAGTGGCGGGCCAGGTTCTCGGCCGTCTGCACCCAGAAGCGGGTGTTGAGGCGGTTGCCGCCGAGCGCGTAGCCCAGCTCGTACAGGGGGTCGCTGGTCCGCTCCAGGGCCTGGATCTGGACCACGGTGACCCCGTCGTCCGCGGCCCAGGCCGAGAAGGTGATCCAGCCGGCCAGCATGTGCCCCTCGGGGGTCATCAGGGTGAACGACTCGTCGTCGGCGTACAGCACCAGCACCCCGGTGGACAGCTTCATGCGGCCGGGCAGGTTCAGGTTGAGCAGGGCCACCTCGCCGGGGGCGATGCCGGTCAGGGGGGCGTAGAACCAGTTGCGCTCCGGCCAGAACCGCTGGAACTCGGCCTTCCAGGTCCGGATGACCTCGGCCGGGGTGGCCTCGGCGCCGCGCAGCTCGACCCGCGCCGTCTTCTGCCACATCCTGCCGAAGCCCTGGACCGGCCCGACCACCCGGCGGCCGGTGACGTTGAGGTTGACCGCCCTGGCCGGGACCTTGCCCAGCTTCAGGGTGGTGACGTTCTTGGCCCAGTAGGCGGCGTCCCGCGGTTCGCTGTCCATGGTGGTGCTCCTTGACGTCAGGGCGCGTCGGCGTCGGCGAACGCCTCGGCCTCGCTGTCGTAGATGCCGATCGCCTCGTCGAGGCGGGTCAGCTCGAAGATCTGCCGGTAGTGGTCGTTGAGTCCGTAGGCGACCAGCCGCTGTCGCTGGCGGTTGGCCCGGACCAGCAGCGTGACCAGCATCCCGATGCCACCACTGTTCATGTACTCCAGGCCGCCGAAGTTCAGGACGATGGTGCGGGTGAACCGGCCGCTGGCCCGGGTGTAGGCGTCGGCCAGGGTCTTCTCGGACGAGGCGGTGACGTCGCCCTTGAGGTCGATGACGCTGGCCCGGCTCGACAGCTCCCGGACCTCGGTGATCAGGCTGCCCTCGGTCATTGCGTGCCCTCCCATTGCCTGGACCGGTGGGGTCAGGAGGCGGCGGCGGTGGCGGTCACCGCGCTGTCCTCGTCGGGGTAGATGCCCATGAAGTCGCTGAGACGGGTGATGGCGAAGATCTGGCGGTAGTGCTCGCTGAGCCCGAAGGCGCGCACCGTCCGGTGCTCCTTGCGGGCCCTGGCCAGCAGCCCCACGATCAGGGCGATGCCGGTCGAGTTGATGTAGTCGACGTGCGCGAAGTTCAGCACGACGGTCCTGGGGTCGTCCCGGACCGCCGACTCGTAGGCGGCGAGCAGGGCCCGGTCGGCGCCGAGGTTGATCTCGCCGTGCAGGTCGATCACCCCGGTGCTGTCGTGCTGGCGGACCTCGGCCCCGAACTCAGCTCCGGGCATCTGGCGCCTCCTTCAGGTGCATGACCAGCTCGATGGTGTGGTGGTGCTCGTCGACGGCGGTGCGCAGCTCGTCGACCATCTCCTGGATGAGGAACAGGCCCCAGCCCCGCGGGGTCTGGAGCCCGGCCAGCTTGGCCTCCAGGTCGGGGGTCTCGACCTCGGGGATGGGGCGTTCGCCGCCCTGGTCGGTGATGCGCACCTTCAGGTCGGTGTCGTCGGCCACCACCCGGATCTCGACCGGCAGCTCGGGGCGGTTGTGGTTGCCGTGCTCGATGGCGTTCATGGTCGCCTCGCCGACCGCCGTCTTGAGCCGCTCCAGGCGCGGGCCGGCCAGCTCCAGGCCGGCCACCGCCTTGGTCACCTGGTCGATGGCCAGGCGCTCGTTGCCCGGCTCGCTGGCCACCTCGAAGGCGGCCAGCTCCCGCCCGCCGCCGCTCCCGCCGTCGCCGGCGGCCGACCGGCGGCCCAGGGTGACCAGGGTGATGTCGTCCTCCTGCTCCAGGCCGGGGCCGGTGAACTCCTGCAGCTCCTTGAGCAGCCGGTCGATCAGCACCTCGCCGTCGGAGGCCTCGCCGGTCAGGGCGGCCACCCGGGGGAAGCCGAACATCTCCCGCTCGGGGTTGTGGGCCTCGGCCAGCCCGTCGGAGTGCAGCAGCACGATCTCCCCGGGGGCCAGGGTGGCCTCCTTCTCCTCGTACTCCATGCCGGGCAGCAGCCCCAGCGGCATGCCGGTGGCCCGCAGCTCGGTCACCCCGGCCTCGGTGCTCACGTAGGGGACGTTGTGGCCGGCGTTGGCGTAGCGCAGCCGCCCGGTGGCCGGGTTCAGGACCGCGTACAGGCAGGTCACGAACATGTGGGCCGGCATCTCGTCCACCAGCAGCTCGTTGACCCTGGTCAGGACGTCGCTGGGGGCGATCAGGCGGGGCGCCTCGGCCCGCAGGATCGAGTGGGTGGTGGCCATGACCAGGGCCGCCGGCACGCCCTTGTCGGTGACGTCGCCGACCACGATGCCGACCTGGTCGTCGGGCAGCTGGATGAAGTCGTAGAAGTCGCCGCCGACCTCGCGGGCCGGCCCGTAGTAGGCGCCGACCTGCCAGCCGGGCAGGTCGGGCAGCTCGTGGGGCAGGAACTGCTGCTGGATCAGCTGGGCGACCCGCAGCTCCTGCTCGATCCGCTCCCGCTGGCGGACCTCGGCCTCCTGCTCGCGGACCAGCTGGGCGACCCGGACGGCCGGGGCGGCATGCCCGGCCAGGTCGTTGAGCAGCTTGCGGTCGTCGGCCGAGTACTCCTGCTCGCTGCGCCGGGGGCCCAGGTTGAGCAGGCCGATCAGCTCGCCCTGGCTGACCAGGGGGACGACCAGCCGGATACCGGCCTCGCGCAGGCCCTCCAGGGCCGGCGAGTCCAGCTGCAGCGTGCTGATGTCGACCGCCCCGGTCGCCCCCGAGAAGTAGGCGACCAGCGGGTCGTTGGGGGCGATCTCGACCGGCGGTGCCTCGACCCGCTCGGACGGCGCGGCCACCGGCTCGGTCGTCGGCCGGACCCGCGGCTCACGCCGGAGGACCCGCCGCAGGTTGCTCGGGATCGTGGTCATGGCACCTCCTCAGGAGCAGTTGTACCGTCCCACCGCTCCGGCATCGTTACGGTTCGCGTCACGGACCGGAATTCTTGGTCCCACCATGGTGACCGCGTAGAGTGGCGGCGAGGAGGGGCTGCATGGCGGAGCTGCGGATCGCGCTGCTCGGGCCGCCCCGGGTGGAGCGGGACGAGGCGCCGATCGAGGTCGACACCCGCAAGGCGATCGCGCTGCTGGCCTACCTGGCCGTGGCGCCCGAACGCCACGGCCGGGACGCGGTCGCCGGGCTGCTGTGGCCCGACTACGACACCGAGCACGCCCGGGGGGCGCTGCGGCGCACCCTGTCGACCCTGAACAAGGCGGTCGGGCCGGGCTGGCTGGCCGCGGACCGGACCACGGTCGGGTTCGCCCGGACCAGCTTCTTCCTGGACGTGGACCGGTTCGGGGAGCTGCTGGCCGGCTGCCGCGACCACGGCCACCCGCCCGAGGGGGCGTGCGCGGCCTGCGTGGAGCCGCTGACCGAGGCGGCCCGGCTGCACCGGGGCGACTTCCTGGCCGGGTTCGGGCTGCGCGACAGCACCAGCTTCGACGACTGGCAGTACTTCCAGGCCGAGCGGCTGCGGCGCGAGCTCGCGGGGGCGCTGGAGCGCCTCGCCCAGGCCCTCATCGGCCAGCGGCGCTGGGACGACGCGGTCGACGCCGCCCGGCGCTGGCTGGCCCTGGACCCGCTGCACGAGCCGGCCCACCGCCAGCTGATGCGGATCTACGCCTGGAGCGGCCGGCGCGGGGCCGCCCTGCGCCAGTTCCAGGCCTGCCAGCGGGTGCTGGAGGAGGAGCTGGGGGTGGAGCCGCTGGAGGAGACGGCCGCGGTCCACCAGGCCATCCAGGCCAACCGTCTCCCGCCCCCACCGCCGTCGGCCCCCGCCGCCACGGCGGCCACGCCGGCGGCCGGTTCCCCGGGCGCGCCGGAACCCCACCCGCCGCTGCCGGGTCCCCCGGTGGGGGAGGCCGGCCCTACCGGCGATGGAGGGCGCGGCGTTGCCCACAGCCCCCCGGCGCCGCTGGTCGGCCGGGACGCGGAGTGGGCGGCCCTGCTGGACACCTACGCCGCCGTCGGCCCCGACGGGCGGCTGGTGGTGCTCGAGGGCGAGGCCGGCATCGGCAAGACCCGGCTGGCCGCCGAGCTGGCCGACCACGTCCGGTCGCTGGGCGGCTCGGTGGTCGGCGGCCGCTGCTACGAGGAGGAGGCCGGGGTCGCCTACGGGCCGTTCATCGAGGGCCTGCGCGGCGTCCTGGCCGCGGAGGCCCCGGCCCCGCCCGGTCCGCTGGACGGGGTGCCGACCCACTGGCTGGCCGAGGCCAGGCGGCTGCTGCCCGAGCTGGTCGAGGCCTACCCGGACCTGCCCGAACCAGGGCCGCTGGACGGCCCGGCGGCCGGCCGGCACTTCTTCGAAGGGGTCGGCCAGGTCCTGCTGGCCGCCTGCGCCGGCCCGGTGCCGGGGCTGCTGGTCCTGGACGACCTGCACCTGGCCGACGCCGCCTCCCTGGACGTGCTGGCCTACCTGGTCCACCGGCTCAAGGGCCGGCCGCTGCTGGTGGTGGCCTGCTGGCGGTCCGAGCAGGTCCCGGCCGACGCCCGCCTGCGCCGGCTGGCCGCCGAGGCCAGGCGGGCCGGGCAGGGCAGCGTCCTGGAGCTGCGGCGGCTGGACGCGGCCGGGGTGGCCGAGCTGGTCTCGGCCGTGGCCCCGGCCCGGGCCGGGGCGGCCGGGCTGCTGCACGAGCGCACCGAGGGCCTGCCCTTCCTGGTGCTGGAGTACCTGGCCGCGGTCGGCGAGGACGGCGAGCTGCCGGCCCTGCTGCCCGGCGGGGCCCGCGACCTGCTGGCGGCCAGGGTGCGGGACGTCGGCGACGCGGCCCGGCAGCTGCTGGCCACCGCGGCCGTGCTCGGCCGCTCCTTCGACGTCGACACCGCCCGGGCGGCCAGCGGCCGCAGCGACGAGGAGGCGGTGGCCGCCCTCGAGGAGCTGGCCGCCCGCGGCCTGGTCCACGAGGTCGCCGGCGACGTCTACGACTTCGGCCACGGGCTGGTCCGCGACCTGGTCTACTCCCAGACCAGCCTGGCCCGGCGGCGGCTGCTGCACCGCCGGGTCGGGGAGGCCCTGGCCGCCGCCGCCCGCGGCCGCCGGCCCCAGGAGCCCCCGGCGGCCTCCATCGCCAGGCACCTGGAGCTGGGCGGGGCCGCCGAGGCGGCCGGCTGGCACCGGCTGGCCGGGGACCAGGCCCGGGCCGTGTTCGCCAACCACGAGGCCCTGGGGCACTACCGGGCGGCGGTCGGGCTCGGCCATCCCGACGCCGCCGGCCTGCACGCCGCCATCGGCGACCTGGAGACCCTGCTCGGCAACTACGACGCCGCCCTGGCCGCCTACACCGCGGCCGCGGCCACCGCCCCCGACGCCGAGCGCTGGGTCGTGGAGCAGAAGCTGGGGGCGGTGAGCGCCCGCCGCGGCGACTGGGACGCCGCCGAACGGCACCTGGCCGCGGCCCTGGCCGGCCTCGGCCCCGGGACCGAGGGACGCCGGGCCGGCCTGGCCGCCGACCGCAGCCTGGCCGCCCACCGCCAGGGCCGCGACGCCGCCGCCGAGCAGCTGGCCGACGACGCCCTCGCCCTGGCCGTCGAGGCCGGCGACCCCGACGCCCTGGCCAGGGCCCACGGCATGCTGGGCATGCTGGCCGTGGCCCGCGGCGACCACGACGGCGCCCGCCGCCACCTGGAGCACAGCCTGGCCCTGGCCGAGGCCCTCCCCGACCCCAGCGCCCGGGTGGCCGCCCTCAACAACCTGGCCCTGGCCCACCGGGCCACCGGCGAGGTCGACCAGGCCGCGGCCTACACCCGCACCGCCCTGGAGCTGTGCGCCCGCCAGGGCGACCGCCACCGCGAGGCCGCCCTCCACAACAACCTGGCCGACCTGCTCCACCTGAACGGCCACCACGCCGAGGCCATGGACCACCTCAAGCGGGCCGTGGCCATCTTCGCCGAGGTCGGCGAGCCCGGCACCCTGGAGCCCGAGATCTGGAAGCTGGTCTCCTGGTCGCCGTGACCAACGGCACCTGCGGTTGGTGACGGCCGTCACCGAGCCGCCCGGCCGGGTGTGGAACGATGCCGTCACCGAGATGCGACGGTTGGGGGGATACCGTTCATGGCCAAGGCTGCAGCTCCCGTCGCGCCCGTGTTGGCGCGGCACCGCACCTTCGACCCCGGCCCGGGGATCGTCCTGGCCCCGCCGCCCGAGCGCGACCGCCCGGCCGGGCACCTGCTCAGCGTGCACCTGCTCGGCCGGTTCCAGGTGCGCCTGGACGACGTGGCGGTCGGGGACTGGCCCAGCGGCCGCGGCCGCTCGCTGTTCAAGTACCTGGTCACCCACCGCGACCCCTGGCCGCGGCGGGAGCGGCTGATGGACGCGTTCTGGCCCGAGGCCGCCCCGGCGGCGGCCCGCAACAGCCTCAACGTGGCCGTCCACGGGCTGCGGCGGGCCTTCCGGGCCAGCGCCGAGGTCCCGGTGGTGGTCCTGGAGGACGGCAGCTACCGGCTCGGTCCCCAGCTGCGGCTGTGGCTGGACGTCGACGAGTTCGAGCGGCACGTGGCCGGCGGCCGCCGCCTCGACGCGGCCGGCGACCGGGCCGGCGCGGCCGCCGAGTACGAGCGGGCCCTCGCCCTCTACCAGGGCGACTTCCTGGCCGACGACCCCTACGAGGACTGGCCGGTCACCACCCGCGAGCACCTGCTGCTGGACTACCTGGACGTGCTCGACCGGCTCGGCGGGCTCTCCTTCGACCGCCACGAGTACGGTGCCTGCGTCGCCCTGTGCCGGCTGCTGGTGGACAAGGACCCGTGCCGCGAGGACGGCCACCGGAGGCTGATGCGCTGCATGGTCCGCCAGGGCCAGCCCCACCTGGCCCTGCGCCAGTACCGGGCGTGCGCCGACGCCCTCGACCGGGAGCTGGGGGTCGACCCCGACCCGGCCACCGTCGCCCTGGCCCAGCGGATCCGCCGGCACCAGCCGGTGTAGGACTTCATTTCGCCGGCCGCCTGGCGGCGCTGGCTACACGAGCACGGCATCGACTGGGACGGCGAGGCCCCCGAGGCCTGAGACCAGAGGCCAGAGGTCAGGCGGCCTCGGCCGGCAGCGCCGGGCCGGCCGCGTCGGGGTCGGCCCGGCGGGGACGCAGGAACAGCACCGCCGCCAGCGCCCCGACGGCCACCGCGGCCCCGGCCACCAGGTAGGCGGCGTGCACCCCGGCGAGGAAGGCCGCCGGGTCGGTGTCGGGGGTGGCGCCGCCGTCGTGGGCGGCCGCGACCGCCCCCAGCACGGCCACCCCCAGGGCCCCGCCCACCTGGCGACTGGTCTGGATCACGGCCGAGGCCACCCCGGCCTGGGTGCCGGGCATGGCCGCCACCCCGGCCGCGGTCGCCGGCGAGATCGACAGGCCCAGCCCGGCCCCGAACATGGCCAGCTTCCACCACAGCTGGCTGTAGGGCGTGCCCACCTGGATGCCGGTGAGCGCCCACAGCGCGGCCGCGGCCAGCAGCAGCCCGGCCGTCACCGGCACCCGGTAGCCGTAGCGGGAGGCCAGCCGGCCGGCCAGGGGGGCGGTGACCACCACGGCCAGGGTGTTGGGCAGGCTGCGCAGCCCGGCCTGGAGCGGCGACCAGCCCTGCACCGCCTGGAAGTACAGGGTGTTGAAGAACACGAAGCCGAGCAGGGCGAACCCGGCCAGCAGGACCACGCCGTTGGCGGCCGAGAAGGCGCCGTCGCGGAAGAAGCGCGGCGACACCATGGGGTCCTTCCGGCGCGCCTCGGTGACCCCGAAGGTGGCCAGCAGCGCCACCCCGGTGGCCAGCAGGGCCACGATCTCCGGCGAGCCCCAGCCGCGCTGGCCGCTCTCGATCAGCCCCAGGGTGACCGCGCCCAGCCCCAGGCTGCCCAGCAGCAGCCCGGGGAGGTCGAGGCGGCCGGCCACGGGGTTGCGGGACTCGGCCACGACCCGGCCGGCGACCACGAAGGCGGCCACCCCGACGGGCAGGTTCACATAGAACACCCAGCGCCAGCCGAGGGCGTCGGTGAGCAGCCCGCCGACCACCGGGCCGGCGGCCAGGGCCATGGCCGACACCCCCGACCACAGGCCGATGGCCTGGACCCGCTCGCGGGGGTCGGGGAAGGCCGCGGTCAGGATGGCCAGGGAGCTGGGCAGCAGCGCGGCCGCCCCCACCGCCTGGAGGGCGCGGCCGCCGACCAGCGCCGGCAGGGTCGGGGCCAGCCCGCACAGGGCCGAGGAGGCGGTGAACACCACCAGGCCGGCCCGGAACACCCGCCGGCGGCCGAACCGGTCCCCGAGCGAGCCGGCGGTCAGCAGCAGGCTGGCGAACACCAGGATGTAGGCGTCCAGGACCAGGGCCAGCCCCGACACCGTGGCCCCCAGCTCGCGCTGGATGCTGGGCAGGGCCACGTTCACCACCGTGTTGTCCAGCATCACCATGAACAGCCCGAAGCAGCAGGCGCCGAGGGTGAGCAGCTGGGCCTTGCGGTCGGTGGCGAGCACGCCCCCCATTGTCCAGGCACCCGGCGGCGCGTGCACCGGCGTGTCGGCGCCGCCTGCTATGGTCGGCCCGTGGACGACCTCCAGGCGCGACGCGACCGGCTGGTGCGGCTCTGCCGCACCCTCCCCGAGACCACCGTCACCGCCCACGACCAGCACCTCGGCTTCCAGGTCCGCGGCCGCACCTTCGCCTGGTACGTCGACGACGAGCACGGCGACGGCCGGGTGGCGGTGCTCTGCAAGACCCCCCAGGGCGAGAACACCGGCCTGGTCGCCTCCGACCCGCACCGCTTCTACCTGCCGCGCTACGTCGGCAACCGGGGCTGGGTGGGGCTGCGCCTCGACCTCCAGGACGTCGACTGGGGCGAGGTCGCCGAGCTGGTCGCCGACAGCTACCGGCTGGTCGCCCCCAGGCGGCTGGCCGGCCTGGTCGGCCACCCCCCGGCCTGAGCTACACTGCCGCGGTGCTTCCCCTTCCCGGGGTTTCTGGTTACGCTCCGGGTAGAACGTGTGTTCGCTCGAGGCGCGGAGGGGAGGCACGCTGCTCGTCGAGGACTACGACGACCGGGTGCGGCTGGCCGCCGGCTACCTCAGCCGGCTCCTCGCCGACGGCGGGACCAGGGTCGACAACCCGGCCGACGAGCCGGTCGGCCCCGACGACGCCGGGGCCGTGGAGCTGTCCGAGGACGCCCCGCTGGTCGAGTTCGGCTGCGACCCGGCGCCCGGGGTGACCGCGGCCGCGGTCGACGGCGGCTCGGCCTGCCTGCTCAACGGGCGCAGCTTCTGGCTGGTCGCCTACCGGGCCGGCACCGTCTGGCACCGCGACCGCGACACCTTCGCCACCGACACCGACCCCCTCCAGCTGCGCGCCCTCACCCAGACCGACGCCAAGGCGGCCTACGCCGAGGCCCTGAACCTGGCCGGGGTCAGGCGCGAACGTGAGCTGGCCGACCTGGGCGGGGTGGTCGACGTGCTCCGCGAGCTGGCCGAGTGGCGCCGGGCCACCGAGGCGGTGGCGGCCGCCCGCCCCGGCGACCTGGTCCTGGTCGACGGCAGCCTCCACCCGGGCCCGTTCCTGCCCACCGGCCTGGTCGAGCCGGTCCACGCCCTGGCCCGCGAGCGCGGGGTCGACCTGGTCGGAGTGACCAAGGCGTCCAAGCTGCGCTGGGGCCGCTACGCCCCCCTGGTGCTGCGGGTGCGGCGCCGGGCCGAGGGCGAGCTCGGCGGAGACGCCCGCTGGTACCTGCGGGTCACCGGGCCGCAGGAGACCTCCGAGGTGTACGTGGCCCGCCTGGCCCGCCGGGGGGCCTACGCCTTCCGGGTCGACGCCGTCCGCGGCGCCCGCGACCCCGACCAGCTGTTCGCGGTCCTGGCCGGGTTGTCGGACGACCCGGCCTTCCTCGGCTACCCCTACCCGCTGGCCGCCGTCCACCGGGCGGTGTCGCTGCCCGGCCCGATGCTGGCCGACCTGCGCCGCGACCTGCGCGAGGCGTTCCTGCGCGAGGGCCTGTCCGAAGACGACGTCGACCTGGTGATGCGCGACTTCCACCTGACCCTGAACGCCTGAGCCCGACCCAAGAGGGACCTGGACATGCCGGACTACAAGGGACGCATCTTCGGCCGCTCGGTGCTGGACGTCCGGTTCAGGGCCTTCTACGGCGAGGACCTGTTCCTGGGCGAGCTGCTGGCCGGCGACGACCCGGAGCGGGGCCGGCGCTACCTGTTCCGGGTCACCGACGTGGCCTACGGCTCGGAGTCCTCGGACGCCGGCTGGGCCGAGCGCACCGCCGGCGGGCTGATGGCCATGGACCAGGTGGGGGAGGCGACCAGCCTGCGCGACTTCGAGAAGCGGCTCTACAAGGTGGCCGAGGTCGTCCCCCTGGGCTATGTCGACGCCAACGGCTTCCACAAGCCCAAGAGCCTGCCCGCCCAGTTCGCCGCCGTGTCCGCCCCCACCGACGCCGACCTGGCCTTCCTGGGCGAGCGGATGGGCGACGTCGAGGTGGGGCGGCTGCGCTCGGGCGAGGACACCATCGACCTGCCGGTGGGGATCCGGGGCGAGACCCTGCCCAGCCACGTGGGCGTGTTCGCCACCACCGGCATGGGCAAGAGCAACCTGATGAAGGTCCTGGCCGGCCAGCTCCTTCAGGCCAGCGGCCGCTACGCCATGCTGCTGTTCGACCCCCACGGCGAGTACCTGGAGGGCGGCGGCGCCGGCCGGCGCGGCCTGGCCCACCACCCCTGGGCGGCCCAGCGGCTGCGGGTCTACTCGCCCAGCCCCCGGGCCGGCCAGGCCAGCCTGCTGCGGCTGTCGCTGGCCGAGCTGACCGTGGACGACCTGCGCACCGCCTGGAAGTTCTCCGGCCCCCAGTCCGAGGCCCTGGAGAGCGCCCATGCCCTGCTGGGCGACAAGGGGGTGTGGCTGACCCGGCTGGCCGAGGAGGACCCCGAGGTCCTGAAGGACGCCGAACTGGGCCGCCACGCCCTGGCCACCATCCAGGTGCTGTCGCGGCGGGCCAAGCGGATCGTGCGCCTGCCCCTGATGACCGACGACCCGGGCCAGTCGCTCACCGGCAAGGTCCTGGACGACCTGGCCGGCGGCAAGGTCGTGCTGGTCGACACCTCCGGCCTGGAGGCGGTCGAGGAGACCCTGGTCGCCTCCCTGCTCACCCGCAGCCTGCTCGACGAGCGGGCCGTGGCCTACCGCAACGACCGCGAGCGGTTCGGGCAGCTGCCCCGCACCCTGGTCGCCCTGGAGGAGGCCCAGCGGGTCCTGACCCGGCTGGACGACGCCGAGTTCAACGTGTTCCCGCGGCTGGCCCGCGAGGGCCGCAAGTTCAACGTCGGCCTGTGCGCCGTCACCCAGCAGCCCAAGCTGGTCGACCCCGAGCTGCTCAGCCAGTTCAACACCTACTTCGTGCTCGGCCTGGCCGACGAGCGCGACCGCAACACCCTGCGCTCCTCCTCCAAGCAGGACCTGTCCGACCTGGGAGCCGAGATCCAGACCCTGATGCCCGGCGAGGCCCTGGTCACCAACCCCGAGGCCCCCTTCGCCCTGCCGGCCCGGGTCCACCTGTACGAGGACTGGCTGGCCACCGTCCCCCCGCCCGAGGCGCCGCGGGAGCGCCCGGCCGAGGCCATGAGCGGGTTCTTCGACTGATGAGCCGCCTGGTCGCCATCTCGGACGCCCACCTGGGGCGGGCCCACTACCAGGCGGTCGACCCCAACGGGCTCAACCAGCGGGAGGTCGACTTCGCCGCTTCATGGCACCGGGCGGTGGCGGCGGCCCTTTCGCTGGACCCGGACGCGGTGCTGGTCCTGGGCGACCTGTTCGACGCCCCCCGGCCCACCTACCGGGCGTTCCGGGAGGGGGCCAGGGGGCTGCGCACCCTGGCCGACGCCGGCGTCCCCACCCTGGCCATCTCCGGCAACCACGACACCCCACGGCTGCGGGAGTCCGGCTCGCCCTACGCGGTCCTGGCCGACGCCTTCCCGGCCCTCAGCTTCGCCTACCGGGGCGCCTACGAGCCGGTCGACCTGCTGCCGGGGCTGCGGGTCCACGCCGTGCCCCAGTGCACCGACGACCTGGCCCTCAAGGACCAGATCGCCGCCGCCGCCGGCGCCCGCTCCGGCGACCACCTGAACCTGCTCGTCACCCACGCCGCCGTGACCGTGCTGGCCCGCCGCTACACCTACGGCGACGTCAACGAGCTCGAGGTCGACCTGTCGACCCTGGACGCCGGGTTCGACCGCATCCTGCTCGGCCACTTCCACAACTTCGCCCGGGTCGCCCCCAACGCCTGGTACCCCGGCTCCACCGACACCTTCAGCTTCAAGGACCTGCCCCAGCACGACGAGCCCCAGGTCAAGGGCGTGCTCAGCCTGGACACCGCCTCGGGCGCGGTCCGCCACCACCCGGTCCCGGGCGGGCGGCCGCTGCGCAGCTACCGGCTGGACGCCTTCGACCTGTCCGCCCCCCAGGTCTACGAGGCCGCCGCCGGCCTGGCCGGGCCGGCCGAGACCGAGGGGGCGGTGGTGCGGCTGTTCGTCAACCGGGCCCGGCCCGAGCTGCGCCGCCTGCTCGACCGCCGCCAGCTGGCCGAGGTGTTCCCCGGTGCCCTGGTGGTGACCGTCCAGGTCGAGTCCGAGGGCGACGAGCAGGCGGCCCAGCTGGCCGCCCAGCCCGTGACCAGCCTGGCCGACGAGTGGGACCGCTACCTGGCCAGCGTCCCCATCGAGGGCTACGACCGCGACCGGCTGGCCGGCATGGGCCGCGCCTTCCTCCAGCAGGTCGAGGAGGAGGCGCGCGCCTAGCATGCACCTGCGCTCCCTCAGCCTGCGCAACTACCGCGTCTACCGCTCGGTCGACCTGGAGTTCCCCGACGGCCTGATCGGGATATATGGTGCAAATGGTTCAGGAAAGTCAACCATCATCGAGTCGTTGCGCTTCGCCCTGTACGGGGACTCGCGGACCGACAAGTGGGAGCTGCGGTCGGCCGGGGTGGGCGACGACGTGCGGGTCGAGCTGGTGTTCGAGCACGAGGGGAACACCTATGACGTGCGGCGGCGGCTGAAGGGGCGCAACCTCACGCCCGAGGTCGAGGTGTTCCTCAACGGGCAGCTGGCCGCCCAGTCGGTGCGGGAGGCCAACGCGTTCCTGGCCCGGGTGCTGGGCATGGACCAGCGGGCGTTCCTGGCCTCGGTGTGCGCCCAGCAGAAGGAGCTGACCGCGTTCGCGACCATGCTGCCCAGCGACCGGCGGCGGCTGGTGCTCGACCTGCTGGGGGTGAGCCCGGTCGAGCGGGCCCTGGCCAAGGTGCGCGAGCAGGCCCGCGACGCCCGGACCGCGGCCACCGGGGCCAGGGCCGGGCTGCCCGACCTGGCCGGGCTGGAGACGGCCGCGGCCGAGGCCGAGGCCGAACGCCGGCGGGCCGAGCAGGCCGAGCGGGAGGCGGCCGCCGCCGAGGCCGCCGCCGGGGCCGCCCTGGCCGCCGCCGAGGCGGCCACCGCCGCCGCCGAGCAGGCGGCCAAGGCCCTGGAGGAGCTGCGGGCCAAGGCCGGCCTGGCCCGGGCCGCCGCCGAAGGCCACCGCCAGGAGGCCGAACGCCACGAGGCCAGGGCGGCCGAGGCCGACCGGCTCGGGCCCGAGATCCAGGCCGCCGCCGCCCGGGTCGCCGACCTGGCCGCCGCGGCCGCCCCCCTGGAGGCGCTGGAGCAGGCCAGGGAGCAGGCGGCCGCCCTGGCCAACCTGGCCACCGCCCTGGAGGAGGCCAAGGGCCGCCAGCGGACCAGCGAGCGCGCCCTGGGCAAGGCCGAGGAGGACGCCGCCGGCGCGGCCAGGCTGGTCGCGGCCCGGGTCGAGGCCGAGCAGGCCCTGACCGGCCTGGACGAGCGGCTGACCGCCGCCCGGGAACGCCACGCCGAGCTCAGCGAGGCCGCCGGGGCGGCCGCCAACCGCCTCCAGGCGGCCACCGAGGCCGCCGGGGCGGCCGCCGACCTGGACCCGGACGCCCCCTGCCCGACCTGCGGCCAGCCGCTGGGGGCGGCGGCCCACGCCGAGCTGCGCCGCCGCCACGACGCCGAGCTGGCCGCGGCCGGCGCCGCCCACGACGCCGCGGTCACGGCCCGCCAGGAGGCGGTCACCGCCGGCAAGGCCCTGGCCGAGCGCCGGGCCGCCCTGGCCGAGCTGCTGGACCAGGCCCGGGCCGCCGAGACCAGGGCGGTCAAGGCCACCGCGCTGGTCGAGGCGGCCGGCGAGGCGCTGGAGCGGAACCTGGCCGACGTGGCCGCCCGCCAGCACGCCCTCGACCAGGCACCCGACCCCGGCTTCGACCCCGACGCCTGGACCCGGGCCCGGCGGGCGGCCGCCGACCAGAAGGAGGCGGCCCTGCACCTGGCCGGGCTGGAACGCCGGGTCGCCCAGGCCGACGCCGAACGCGGCCTGGCCAAGCAGGCCCTGGCCCGCGCCGACCAGGCCGACGCCCGCGCGGCCGCCCTGGACGCCGAGGCGGCCGCCTTCGGCCCGGCCGACGCCGTCCTGGCCGAGGCCAGGGAGCGGCAGAAGGCGGCCACCCAGGCGGCCACCGCCGCCCACGGGGCCCGCAGCGCCGCCGCCCAGGCCCACGCCGGGGCCGGCCGCCTGGCCGAGGCCCGCCAGGCGGCCCTGGAGGCGGCCCGCGGCCAGCACGAACGGGTCGCCGGCCTGGAGGAGCAGGCCGCCTACCTGCACCGGCTGGCCGACCTGGTCGCCGGGTTCCGGCTCCACCTGGTCAGCCGGCTGGGGCGGCGGCTGTCGGTGGAGAGCGCGGCCCTGTTCGCCGAGCTGACCGACCACGAGTACCAGGACCTGGTGGTCGACCCCGAGGACTATTCCATCCGCATCGCCGACGCCGGCACCGAGCACGAGCTGTCGCGCTTCTCGGGGTCCGAGAACGACCTGGCCAGCCTGTCGCTGCGGGTCGCGGTCAGCCTGGTCATCGCCGAGAGCGCCGGCGAGCTGGGCCTGCTGGTGCTGGACGAGGTGCTGGGGGCGTTGGACCGGGAGCGGCGCGAACGGATGCTGGACGCGCTGACCAGGCTCCAGGGCCGGTTCCGCCAGGTCCTCCTGGTCACCCACAACGACGAGGTGAAGGACCTGCTCCCGGCCGCGATCGAGGTCCGCCGAGGCCCCGACCGCAGCTCTGTGGCGGCGCTGCGCGACTGACCGCACCCGCGCCCCGAGGTGCTTGCCTCGTTGCGTTCCGGTAACCGCTGCCCCATACTGCGCCGACCTGTGTGCGCGCCGCGTGGGCCAGTCCGCGGCATGTGGGAACAACCGCCGGCCGGGAAGCGTTGCCGGGGAACGCCACGCACGAATCAAGAAGGAGAACACCCTGTGGCCGACGCAGAGGAAGAGGAGGAGGGGCAGGTCGAGGCCTCTCTGGAAGAGCTGATCGCGAAAAAGGCCGACCGGCCGACCATCACCGACGACGAGGACGAGGACGAGTCGGTGCTGGCCGCCGGCCGCGACGAGGCACGCGAGTCGCTCACCACCAAGGTGCTGCCCGTCCAGCACAATGAGTTCGTGTGCAAGAGCTGTTTCCTGGTCAAGCACCGCAGCCAGCTCGCCGACCGCCGGCGAACGCTGTGCCGCGACTGCGCCTAGGCATGGCGCCGGAGGGCCACTCGGCCGGACGGGCCCTCCGGCCGCTGGCCGCCCTGGTCAGCGGGGCGCTGCTGGCAGCGGCGTTCCCGGCCCTCGACCTGGGCCCGCTGGCCCTGGTCGCCCTGGTCCCGCTGCTGCTGGCGACCGAGACCGTCCGGCCCCGACCCGCCGCCGCCCTCGGCTACCTGGCCGGGCTGACCTTCTTCGGCCTGCACCTGCTGTGGATCGCCCAGTTCCTGTCCTGGACCGGGGCGGTCGCCTGGCTGGCCTGGGGGGCGCTCAGCGCCGTCGAGGCGGCCTTCTTCGCCGCCTTCTTCGCCCTGGTCCCGGCGACCCGGCCCCTGGGGGCGTGGCGGCTCCTGGTCCTGCCCGCCTGCTGGGCGGTGCTCGAGCTGGTCCGCGCCTACCATCCCCTGGGCGGGTTCCCCTGGGGCCTGCTGGCCGTCAGCCAGCACGGCGGCGGGCCGCTGCTGCCCCTGGCCCGGGTCGTGGGCGGCTTCGGGCTGGCCGCGGTGATCGTGGCCGTCAACCTGGCCGTGGCCCTGTGGCTGCGGGCCCTGCGGGCCACCGCCCGCGAGGGGTCCTGGCGCCCGAAGGTGGCCGCCCTGGTCGGGCTCCCGCTGCTGGTGGCCGGGCTGCTGGGGGCGCGGCTGGCCGTGCCCGCCGCCCCGGCCCCGTCCGGGCCGCCCCTGGACGTGGTCGTGGTCCAGGCCGGGCTGCGCGGCGGCCACGGGCTGGCCCAGGGCCAGACCACCGAGCAGGTGTTCGCCAACCACGTCCGCCGCACCGAGGCCCTCGCCGGCGCCCCCGGCGGCCCCCCCGACCTGGTCGTCTGGGGCGAGGGGGCGGCCGACGCCGACCCGCTGACCAACCCCGACCGGCTGGCCGCGGTCACCCGGGCGGCCAGGGCGGCCGGGGCGCCCATCCTGCTCGGGGCCAGCACCCGCCTGGACGCCACCCACCTGGCCACCGAGGGCCTGCTGTTCACCCCCGAGGGCCGGCTGGCCGACCGCTACCAGAAGCGCCGCCTGGTCCCCTTCGGTGAGTTCGTCCCCTTCGGGAGCGTGCTGAGCCGGCTCATCCCGGCCACCCGCGAGGGCGTCCCCTACGACAAGGTGCCCGGCCACCGCCTGGAGCCGCTGCTGATCGACGGGGTCCCGGTGGGGCCGCTGATCTGCTGGGAGTCGGCCTACCCGGGCGACGCCCGCCAGCTCACCCGCGAGGGCGCCCGGCTGCTGCTGGTCATGACCAACAACGCCTCGTTCGGGACCGGGTCCGGGCCGCGCCAGCACCTGGCCGCCGGGCAGCTGCGGGCGGTCGAGTCGGGCCGGACCATCGTCCAGGCGGCGGTCACCGGGATCAGCGCGGTGATCGAGCCGACGGGGGCGACCCGGCAGGAGACCGGGCTGTACCAGGACACGGTGATCCGGGTCCAGGCGGAGCAGCGCACCGGGGTGACGCCGTACGTCCGGTTCGGGCGGGTGGTCGAGGCCGGACTGGTCGGGATCATGGTCGGGGGGCTGGTCCTGGCCGGGTTGCTGTGGCGGGGGCGGCGTGGTGGGGTGGGCCGGCCGGGCCCGTCGGCCTCGCTCCGGGAAGAGCACCCGGTGGGAAGTCCATGAGGGCGCTGGTGGTGATCCCGACCTACAACGAGGCCGAGTCGGTGGTGGAGGTGCTGGACCGGGTGCTCCAGGCCGAGCCGCGGGCGGACGTGCTGGTGGTGGACGACGGCAGCCCGGACGGGACGGCCAAGCTGGTGCTGGACCGGGCCGAGGACGGGCCGCGGGTCCACCTGCTGCAGCGGTCGGGCAAGCAGGGGCTGGGGGCGGCCTACCGGGCCGGGTTCGGGTGGGGGCTGGAGCGGGGCTACGACGCCCTGGTCGAGATGGACGCCGACCTGTCCCACCCGCCGGACCGGCTGCCGGCCCTGCTGGACGGGCTGGCCACCGCCGACCTGGTGATCGGGTCGCGCTATGTGCCCGGGGGGCGGACGGTCAACTGGAGCCGGACCCGGGAGGCGATCTCGCGCGGCGGCAACACCTACGTGCGCCTGGCCCTTGGGGTGCCGGTGCACGACTGCACCGCCGGCTACCGGGCCTACCGGCGCGAGGTGCTGGAGGAGCTGCCGGTGGAGGCGGTGCGGTCCAACGGCTACTGCTTCCAGGTCGAGATGGTCCACCGGGCCTGGCAGGAGGGCTTCCGGGTGACGGAGGTGCCGATCACCTTCACCGAGCGGGCCTCCGGGGTCTCCAAGATGAGCAGGCAGATCGTGGCCGAGGCGCTGCTGCGGGTCACCCGGTGGGCGCTGACCGGGGGGCGGCGCCGGGCCAGGCGGCACCATCCGCGCAGCGTCGCCCGCGGGGCTGGCTGATGGTGACGCCGTGACCTGGGACGCCGCCGCCGAGGCGGACGCGATCACCGGCGCGCTGCGGGCGCTGGCCTCCGAACCCACCGCGGTGCCGATGATCAGGACCAGCCGGCCGTTCTACGGCGCCCGGGTGGGCGACCTGCGCCGCACCGCCGCCGGCTGGCGGCGCGGGCACCGCCAGCCGAGCCCGGCGCAGGTCGCCGAGCTGGCCGACCGGCTGTGGCACGCCGGCGTCCGCGAGGAGCAGCTGGTCGCCTGCTTCCTGCTCGCCGGCGACCGGGCCGCCCTGGCCGCCACCGACCCGGCCCGGGTGCGGGCCTGGACGGCCCTGCTCGACAACTGGGAGACCACCGACCAGCTGGGCATGAACGTGCTCGGGCCGCTGGTCGCCCTCGACCCGGGCCGCCGGTTCGGGCTGCTGGAGGCGCTGGCCGCCGACCCCCACCCCTGGACCCGGCGGCTCGCCCTGGTCGCCTGCACCCGGCTGACCCGGACCGACGGCGCGGCCGCCCTGTGGCCGCGGGTGGCCGGGCTGCTGCTGGCCCTGGCCGCCGACCGGGAGGCGGCCCTGCCCAAGGCCAGCTCGTGGGTGCTGCGCAGCTGGCTGGGGCCGTGCCCGGCCGAGGTGGCGGCCTTCGTCGGCGGCCACGCCGGGCGGCTGCCCGCCCTGGCCGTCAGGGAGACCAGGGCCAAGCTGGCCACCGGCGGCAAACGCCCGCATCGCCGGCCCGCCCCGGCCGGAGGCCGCCGGTGACCGCCGGGCCCCTGGCCGCCGCCGCCCGGCTGGCCGCCCGCGCCGCCGAGGTGGCGGTCTGCCTGGACTTCGACGGGACCATCGCCCCGATCGTCGAGGACCCGGAGGCGGCCCGCCCGCTGCCCGGGATCGTCGAGCTGCTGGGGCCGCTGGCCGACCGCTACGCCGCCCTGGCCCTGGTCTCCGGCCGGCCGGCCACCTACCTGGCCAGCCACGCCGCCGCCCCCGGGGTGCGCTACCTGGGCCTGTACGGGCTGGAGGAGATCGTCGAGGGGCGGGTCCAGGTCGACCCGCGCCTGGAGGCGGCCCGGCCGGCCGTGGCCGCCGCCGCCCAGGACCTGGCCGGCGACCCGGCGGTCACCGCCAGCGGCGCCCACCTGGAGGACAAGCGCTACGCGGTCGCCGTCCACACCCGCCGGGTCGCCGACCCCGACCGCTGGGGCGGCCCCATCGACCAGGCCACGGCCCGCGTCGCGGCCGGCCACGGCCTGGAGGTCGTGCCCGGCCGGATGGTGTGGGAGCTGCGTCCCCGGGTGCGCAGCGACAAGGGCGACGCCGTCCGCCGGCTGGCGGCCGAGTCGGGCGCCCGCCGCCTGGTCGTGGTCGGCGACGACCGCGGCGACCTGCCCGCGTTCGCGGTCGCGGCCGACCTCGGCGACGGCCTGCGGGTGGCGGTCCGCTCGGCCGAGGCCCCGGCCGAGCTGCTGGCCGCCGCCGACCTGGCCGTCGACGGGCCGGAGGGCGTGCGCGAGTTCCTCGAGCACCTCCTCGCCTGAGGACGCGCCGACGGGTAGCATCATTCGCTGCCGTGCGCATCGAGTCCTCCGTCACCGCCGTCTCCTGGGTCCCCCTGGACTGCGTCGAAGGGGGCCAGCGGCTCCACTTCCACGTGGGCGCGGCCCAGTACGACGACCCGCCGCCCGGCCACCTCGACGACCTCCCCGGGCTGCTGACCGCCGGCCGGGTCCGGCTGGCCAACCAGCTCCAGGCCTTCATCGAGGTCGACCACGGCCGCATCGTCGGCCACGGCCAGTCCGGCCGGGGCGACGTCGGCGCCCCCGGCCACCCGGCACGCTCCACCTCGAGCCCGGGGTCGGGTTCGGGTCCGGGGGGTCCGCGGGGGGCAGCGCCCCCCGCGTCTGTCGGCTTCACGGCGGTGCCCCTGCCCGACCTGCACCCCGACCCGGTGGTCGGGGACGGCTGGGTGCGGTTCGGGCAGACCGCCGGCGGGCTGCTGTCGCTGGGCATGCCGTACTCGACGGCGACCACCGACCCGACCCGGCTGGCCGCGCCGGCCGCCTGGACCACCCTGTCCCTGACCATCCACGCCGACGGGGCCAGCGAGGGGGCCCTGGTCGGGGCGAGCCCGTTCCCCCGGCACTGGGTCTACGACCGGACGGGGCGGCTGATCGCCACCTCCGGGGTGGTCGACTTCACCGGCTGGCAGGCCGACGCCTGGGACCCGTTCACCCCCTGGGGCGGCCGCGACGCCCCGGTGCGGTCCACCGCCGTCGAGACCGCCCTGGAACGGGAGCTGTCGCGGATCGTGCTCGACTCGGCCCCGCAGTGGCTGCGCCTGCGCAAGGGCGCCACCCTGGTCGAGCAGGGCGACCCCGGCCACGAGCTGTACCTGCTCTTCGACGGGCTGCTGGCGGTGGAGATCGACGGCCGCACCGCGGTCGAGCTGGGCCCGGGCGCCGTGGTCGGCGAGGTGGCCCTGCTCGAGGGGGGCCGGCGCACGGCCACCCTGCGGGCCGTCACCCCCTGCCGGGTCGCGGCCGTGCCCGGCGACCGGATCGACCGGGCCGCCCTGGCCGAGCTCGCCCGCAGCCGCGGATGGCCGGGGCCGGCCGGGGACGACCCGGCGTGACCGTCTGCCCGGCCTGCGGGGAGCCGAACCCGGCCAGGGCCAGCTTCTGCCTGAACTGCGGGTCCCAGCTGCCGGCCGCCGGGGCGGCCAGCCGCCCGGCCCGCAAGACGGTCACGGTGGTGTTCACCGACCTGGCCGGGTCGGGCGCGCTCGGCCAGCGGCTCGACCCGGAGTCGCTGGCCGTGGTCATGGCCCACTGGTTCGACCACCTGCGGGCGGTGCTCGAGCGCCACGGCGGCCGGGTGCAGAAGTTCGTCGGCGACGCCGTGGTGGCCGTGTTCGGCATCCCGGTGGTCAACGAGGACGACGCCCTGCGGGCGGTCCGGGCCGCGGCCGGGCTCCGCGGCGGCCTCGGCCCGCTCGACGACGAGCTGGAACGCGGCTGGGGGGTGACGATCGGCCCAATCAGGACCGGCGTCAACACCGGCGAGGTGGTCACCGGCGACCCGGCCATCGGCGATGCCCTGGTCCTGGGCGACGCCGTCAACGTGGCCGCCCGGCTCGAGCAGGTCGCCGCCCCCGGCGAGGTCCTGCTCGGCCAGTCGACCTACCGGCTGGTCAGGGACGCGGTCGAGGTCGAACGGGTCACCCCGCTGCGCCTCAAGGGCAAGGGCGCCCCGGTGGTCGCCTACCGGCTGGTCCAGGTCGACCCGGGCGCCCCCGGCCACGCCCGCCGCCAGGACGCCCCGATCGTCGGCCGCGAGCCCGAGCTGCGCCTGGTCGCCTGGATGTACGAGCGGGCCATCGTCACCGCCAGCTGCCACCTGCTGACCGTGCTCGGCCCGGCCGGGGTGGGCAAGACCCGGCTGGTCGCCGAGGCCGTGGCCGGCCTGTCCGGCGCGACGGTGCTGCGCGGCCGCTGCCTGTCCTACGGCGAGGGCATCACCTACTGGCCGGTGGCCGAGGTCGTCCGCCAGGCCGCCGGCATCGCCGACACCGACCCGCCGGCCGAGGCCACGGCCAGGCTGCGCCGGCTGCTGGCCGACGACCCCCGGGCGCCGGGCGACCCGCCCCGCGACCCCGAGGGCCGCGAGCGCGAGCACATCGCGACCCGGATCGCGCAGCTGATCGGGCTGGAGGCCGCCCCCGGCCCGGCCGAGGAGTCGGCCTGGGCGTTCCGGCGGCTGCTGGAGGTGCTGGCCGAGCGGGGACCGCTGGTCGTGGTGCTCGACGATCTCCACTGGGCCGAGCCGGGCCTGCTCGACCTGGTCGAGCACGTGGCCGACTACGCCCGCGGCGCCCCCATCCTGCTGGTGACCATGGCCCGGCCCGAGTTCCTGGAGCAGCGGCCAGGCTGGGCCGGGGGCATGCTGAACGCCACCACCATGCTGCTGGAGCCGCTGGACGACGCCGAGGCGACCCGGCTGCTGGCCGTCCTGGCCGGGCCGGTGGCCCTGCCCGAGTCGGCCACCCGGCCGATCGCCAAGGCGGCCGAGGGCAACCCGCTGTTCCTGGAGGAGCTGCTGGCCGCCCTGGTCGAGGAGGGCCGGCTGCGCCGCCAGCACGGCCGCTGGGTCGCGGCCGACCTGGCCGACCTGGGCATCCCGCCCAGCATCCAGGCGCTGCTCACCGCCCGCCTGGACCGGCTGGAGGACCCCGAGCGGGTGGTGCTGGAACGGGCCGCGGTCGCCGGCCAGGTGTTCGAGCAGAGCGCGGTGGTCGAGCTGTCGCCGCCGGCCGAGCGCCACCAGGTCCCGGCCCGGCTGCAGGCGCTGGTCCGCCGCGAGCTGCTGCGCCCGGCGCCGTCGCGCCTGGCCGGCGACCAGGGGTTCCAGTTCCGCCACCTGCTGCTGCGCGACGCCGCCTACGACGCCGTCCCCAAGCAGGCCCGGGCCGAGCTGCACGAGCTGTTCGCGGTCTGGGTCGAGCGGATCGCCGGGCCGCGCCTGCGCGAGCTCGAGGAGATCGTCGGCTACCACCTGGAGCAGGCCTGGCGCTACCGGGTCGAGCTGGGCATCGTCGACGCGCGCAACCGGCGCCTGGCCACCGCGGCCGCCCGGCGGCTGGGCGCGGCCGGGCGCCGGGCCCTGGGCCGCGGCGACCTGCCGGCCGCGTCCAAGCTGCTGGAGCGGGCCGTGGACCTGCTCCCGGCCGGCGACCCGGGCGGCCAGGAGCTGCTGGTCGAGCTGGCCGACGTGCTGGTGGCGACCGGCGGGTTCCCCCGCGCCGAGGCCATCCTCGACCAGGTGGCGGCGGGCGCCGCCGGCCACGGCGACGAGCGCCTGGCCGCCCATGCCCGCGTGGGCCGGCTGCGGATGCAGGTGGGGGTGGCCAGCGACCTGGACGCCGCCGCCCTCCAGGAGCAGACCAGGCAGGCGATCGCCACCTTCGCCGAGTTCGAGGACCAGCGGGGCCTGGCCAAGGCCTGGGGGCTGCTGGCCGCCCTCGGGTTCCTGCGCTGCCGGATCGCCGAGGCCGAGGCGGCCGCCGGGCAGGCCGTGACCCACGCCCGCCTGGCCGGCGACGACCCGGCCGAGTCCTGGGCCCGCGGGCTGCTCGCCCAGAGCGCCTTCTGGGGGCCGGTCCCGGCCACCGAGGGGATCCGCCGCTGCCAGGAGCTGCTGGGGCAGGCCGGCGGGAACCGCCGGTCGGAGCTGACCGCGCTGCAGTCGATGGCCGGGCTGCAGGCCATGGCCGCCCAGCCCGAGGCGGCCATGGCCACCGTGGAGCTGACCCTGGCCCTGGCCGGCGACATGGGCGAGAACCGGGTCGCCGCCCTGGCCCGGGAGTTCGTCGCCAGCGCCCTGTCGCTGTCGGGGGAGCCGGCCGAGGCCGAGCGGCAGCTGCGCCAGGCGATCCGGGTGCTGGAGCGCCAGGGCGAGTCGGGCATGCGCTCCAACCTGCTCGCCGATCTGGCCCACGTCCTGCACCGGCTCGACCGGCCCGAGGAGGCCCTGGGGGCGGCCATGGCCAGCCGGGCCATCGCCGCCGACGACGACCTGTTCGCCCAGGTCCGCTGGCGCGGCGCCGCCGCCCGGTCGCTGGCCCTCCAGGGCCGGGAGGCCGAGGCCGGGCGGCTGGCCGCCGAGGCGGTCGAGCTGGCCGAGCCCACCGACATGCTCACCATGCGCGGCGACGCCCTGCTCGACCAGGCCGCCGTGGCCGTCGCCGCCGGCCGCCCCGGCGACGCCGCCGCCGGCGCCCGGGCCGCCCTTGACCTCTACCGGGCCAAGGGCAACCGGCCCGGCGCGGCCAGGGCCGAGGCGGCCGCCTACGCCGTCCGGTAGCGTGGTCGGGGTGCCGCCGGCGCTCAGGCCGGCCCTTCCAGGAACGCCAGCAGGGTCCGGACCCCCCAGCCGCTGGCGCCCTTGGGCTGGTAGTAGCGGGCCTCCTTGGCGGTGGCCGGGCCGGCGATGTCGAGGTGGACCCAGGGGGTGCCGGCGACGAACTCGCGCAGGAACAGCGCCGCCTGGACGCTGTCGCCGGGCTCGTTGGTGGCGTTGAGCAGGTCGGCGACCTCGGAGTCGAGGAAGCGGCGGTAGTCCTCGATCAGGGGCAGCTCGCAGGCCAGCTCCCCGGCCCGGCCGGCGGCGGCCAGGACCTCGGCGGTGAGGGCCGGGGTGTTGCCGAACACCCCGGTGCAGCCGAGGCCCAGGCCGTAGACCACCGAGCCGGTCAGGGTGGCCAGGTCCAGGATCGCGTCCGGGCCGGCCTCGGCGGCCAGGGCGAGCCCGTCGGCCAGGATCAGGCGGCCCTCGGCGTCGGTGTTGGTGACCTCGACGGTGACGCCGTTGCGGGCGGTGACGACGTCGCCGGGCCGCATCGCCGAGGCGCCGGGCATGTTCTCGACCAGGGGCAGGATCGCGGTCACGGCCGTGGGCAGCGCCAGCTCGGCCGCGGCCGTGACGGCGGCCAGGATGGCCGCCGCCCCGGCCATGTCGTCCTTCATCCCGTCCATGCCGGCGCCGCGCTTGAGGTCGAGCCCGCCGCTGTCGAAGGTGACCCCCTTGCCGACCAGGGCCACGTGCCGCCGCGCCCCCCGGGGCCGGTAGCGCAGCTCGACCAGGCGGGGGCCGGTGGCCGACCCGCCGCCCACGGCCAGGATCGCGCCGAAGCGCCCCCGGCGCAGGGCCGGCCCGGCCAGGACCTGGTGCTCCAGGCCGGCCGCCCTGGCCAGCCGGACCGCCTCGGCGGCCAGGGTGGCCGGGTTGATGCGGCTGGCCGGCTCGTTGACCAGGTCGCGGGCGGCCAGGGTGGCCCGGGCGGCGACCTCGGCCCGGCGCAGGACCGGCTCGGCCGCGGCCAGGGACCGGTCGCCGTCGACCAGCAGGGTGGCCTCGGCCAGGGCGGGGTCGGGGGCCGACTTGTGGCGCTGGAACCGGTAGGCGGCCAGGGCGGTGCCCTCGGCCACGGCGGCCAGGGCGGCCCCGTCGGCCGCCGGCAGGCCGGCCCGGTGCAGGGCCACGGCCAGGGTGGCCGCCCTGCCGGCGGCGGCCACGGCCACGGCGGCGGCCCGGCGCAGGGTCTCGGCGGTCCGCTCGGCGTCGGGCCCGACCCCGACCAGCAGCACCGCCGGGGCGGCCAGGGCGCCGTAGCCGGGCACCACCAGCGCGTCGTCCAGCTTCCCGCTGAACCGTCCGGCCGGGCCGGCGAGCCCGGCCAGGTCGGCGCCCAGGCGCCCCAGCACGGCCGCGGTCACCGGCGGGGCGACGGGGCCGGCCTCGCCGGCCACCACCGGCAGCACCAGCAGGTCGGCCTCGGCCCGCTCGGGAGGGACGGGGGACAGGGCCAGGCGCGCCATCGCATGCTCCGTGTGGGTATCGTCGGGTCGGCGGGGCGCTCGGGGCGCCGGCTGGCTTCCCCGGACCGCTCCGGGCGTAATCCTCGAGCGCCGGCCAAGTATGCCCGACGCGCATGCGGAGGGCCTGCTGGACGCGCACCATGACTCCAGGCGACGTCGATCCTTGGCCGGCGCTCGAGGGGAGGTGGCGGGCATGTGGAGGCGGCCCCGGCCCGACCCGGCCGTGGAGGCGGCCTGGGCGGGGTTCCTCGGCTTCGCCAGGGCCCTGGACGAGGGCAGCAGGGCGCTGCTGGCCACCGTGCCCTCGGCCCGGCGGCCGGGGGCGCCGCTGGAGGCCGGCGTGGCCGGGTTCCTGGCCGGCCTGGACGCGGCCCGGGCCGAGCTGCCCGCCTGGGACCACCCGGCCCTGGCCGACGCCCGGGCGGCCACCGCCGCCGCCCTCGACGCCGCCGAACGCCGCGCCCACGACCTGCCGGCGGCCAGCGCCGGCCTGGAGTTCGAGCACCGCAACGAACGGGTCGCCGAGGTCCTCGACGAGCTGCTGCCGGTGCAGGCGGCCGAGCAGGCCCTGCGGGACCTGCGCCGGCGCCGTCAGCCGGCCAGGGCCGCCGGGGGCCGGCAGACCCGGCAGGGCCGGTAGCCGGCCGCGGCCGCCTCGGCCACGCCGGCGAACCGCTGCAGGTGGGGGCCGGTGACCCGGCGGGCGTGGGCGCAGGTGGGGTAGCAGTAGATGCGGGTGGTGTCGCTGCCGTAGAACCGGGTGCCGCGGCGGCCCAGCCGCTCCAGCTCGTCGGGGTCGGCGCCCTCGGCGGCGAGCAGGGTCCGCTTGTAGGGCACGCCCCAGGCGTAGCCGGTCAGACGGCCGTCGCTGCCGACCACCCGGTGGCAGGGGATCAGCACCGGGATCGGGTTGCGGCCCAGGGCCGCCCCGACCGCCCGGACCGCGGCCGGCTGGCCGAGCTCGCCGGCCACCCAGGCATAGGGGCGCACCTGGCCGCGCGGGATCTCCTGGGCCTTGGCCAGCACCGCCCGCTCGAACTCGGAGGTCCCGCGCAGGTCGTAGCGGGGCGCGGTGCCCCGCCGGCCCGGCTCCAGCAGCCGCTGCAGCTGGGCGACCAGGCGGGCCGGGGGCCGGTCGGCCGGCCGCAGGGGCCGCCGGAACCGGGCCTGGAACCGCTCGGCGAACGCCGCCTCGTCGGCGCCCGGGGCGGTGGCCGAGATGCCGCGGCCGTTGTAGGCGACCAGCAGCGGCCCGGCCGGTCCGTCCACGGTCAGGTAGGCGTCGGCCAGGCCGACCCGCTCCAGCACCGCCGGCCGCAGGGTCGCCGGCGGCTCGGCCCGCAGCCCGTGCAGGCCATCGGCCAGCTCCCGCCAGCCGCCGTCCAGGTCGTCGTGGGTGTCGGGTCGGTTCATCGTGGCACCGGCTCCTCTCGTCGCTCCAGCTCCACCCGCAGCTGCCGCACCCCGCGGTGCACGTGGGTCTTGACCGTGCCCACCGGCCGGCCCAGGACCTCGGCCACCTCCGCGTACGGCAGGCCCTCGACGTGGCGCAGCACCACCGCCTCCCGGTAGGCCCGGGGCAGGCCGGCCAGCAGGCCGGCCAGCAGCTCCCGCTCCTGGCCGCGCTCGGCCACCGCGGCCGGCTCGGCCGCGGCCGGTGCGGGCACGGCCGGGGGCTGGCCGTCGCCGTCCTCCAGCGACCGCGCCGGCGGCGGCCGCCGCCGCAGCCGGTTGCGGGCCAGGTTGAGGGCGATCCGGGCCAGCCACGGCCGCAGCCGCATGGCCGCCACCCGCTCGGCCGGGTAGCCGGCCAGGGCGTGGTAGGCCCGCTCGAAGGTGTCCTGGGCCACCTCCTCGGCGTCGGCGCGGTCGCCGACCACCCGCAGGGCGAGGCCGAAGACCAGCCGCTGGTGGACGAGGACGAGGTCCTCGAAGGACCCGTCCAGGTCGCGGGCGAGGCGGTCCGGCAGCTCGGGTTGGATGTCCATCACCGCTCACAACACGGGACCGGCCGGAAGCGTTTCACCCCTCGGCCTGGGCGGCGGCGCGGCGCCGGGCGATGCCCGACAGGGCCTCCAGCACCACCCGGTTGGCCAGGAACGTGGTCACCTGCCCGGGACCGTCGTAGGCCGGGGCCAGCTCGACCACGTCCATGCCGACCACCGGCAGCTCGACCGCGCAGCGGCGGACGGCGTCCAGCAGCTCCCTGGCGGTCAGCCCGCCCGGCTCCGGGGTGCCGGTGCCGGGGGCCATGCCCGGGTCGACCACGTCGATGTCGACCGACAGGAACACGCCGTCGCAGTCGTCGGTGGCGATCGCGAACGCCTCCGACAGGCAGGCGTCCAGGCCGCGGCGGACGATCTCGGTCATCTCGAAGCTGCGCATGCCCCGCTCGGCCATCCAGGCCAGCACGTCCGGGGGCGGCCAGTAGCCGCGCAGGCCGAGCTGGAGGAACCGGTCGCCGCGGGCCGCGCCCGACTCGATCAGCCGCCGCATCGGGGTGCCGTGCCCGAGCAGGGAGCCGAACTGGGTGTCGCTGGTGTCGGCGTGGGCGTCGAAGTGGACCACCGACACCCGGCCCAGGCCATGGTGGCGGGCCACCCCGGTCACGTCGGGGAGGGCGATGGTGTGGTCGCCGCCCAGGACCACCGGGATGGCCCCGGCCGCGGCCACGGTGTGGACCGCCCGCTCGAGCCGCTCCAGGGCCGGCTGGATCTCGCCGGGGAGCATCACCACGTCGCCGACGTCGACCACCCGCAGATCCCGGAGGGCGTCCACGCCCAGGGCGAGCGACGGCCGGGAGCCGTCGTGGCCCAGGTAGTCGGTGCCGCGGATGGCCGAGGGGCCGAACCGGGCCCCGGGCCGGTGGCTGGTGCCGCCGTCGAAGGGGGCGCCGACCACGACCACGTCGGCCCCGGCCAGCGACGCCGGGGCCCGCAGGTCGGCCCGCGGCACCCCCAGGAAGGTCAGCTCGGGCCCGTACATCGTGAACCCGCCGGTCTCAGGGTCAGGCAGTGACATGCAGGGCCTCCAGGCCGCGCAGGATGTAGGTCGGCTTCCAGGCGGGCTCGGCGGCCGGCTCCATCCCGGGCAGGCGGCGCAGCAGCGTCCCGAACGACAGCTCCAGCTCCAGGCGGCCCAGCGGCGCCCCCAGGCAGTAGTGGACGCCGGCCCCGAAGCTGAGGTGCTGGGCCGCCTCCGGGCGGCCCAGGTCGAGGCGGTCGGGGTCGGGGAACACCGCCGGGTCGCGGTTGGCCGAGCCGAACAGCAGCCCCAGCTCGGCCCCCTTGGGCACCGCGACCCCGTGGACCTCCACGTCCTCCAGCACCCAGCGCTCGAACATCTGCAGGGGGGTGTCGTAGCGCAGCAGCTCGTCGATGGCCCGGGGCAGCAGGCCGGGTTCGCGGCGCAGCCGGGCCAGCTGGTCGGGGTGGCGGAACAGCTGCCACCAGCCGATGCCGGTGAAGTTGACGGTGGCCTCGTGGCCGGCGTTCAGCAGCAGCACCACGGTCCCGATGAGCTCGTCCTCGGTGAGCTGGTCGCCGCCGTCGACCACCTGGGTGAGGGCGGTGACCAGGTCGTCGGCCGGGCGGGCGCGGCGCTCCCGGGACAGGCCGCGCAGGTACCCGGAGAACTCGGTGGCCGCCCGGGACGCGACCCGGCCCGTCTCCTCGGTCGGGTTGACCTCGTACATGCCGCAGATCTGGGCCGACCAGGGCCGCAGCAGCGGCCGGTCGGCCTCGGGGATGCCCAGCAGGTCGCTGATCACCGCCACCGACAGCGGCTCGGCCAGCCCGGCGACCAGGTCGCCCCCGCCGGCGTCGGCCAGGTCGTCGACCAGCCGGTCGACCCGGTCCTGGACGCGGCCGCGCAGCCGCTCGACCATGCGCGGGGTGAACGCCTTGGCCACCAGCCGGCGCAGCCGGGTGTGGTCGGGCGGCTCCCGGTCCAGCATGCCGTTGCGGATCAGGTGCCAGAACGGCCCCAGGTGGTCCGGCTCCTCGGGCCGGCCCATCTCGGCGTGGGTGGCCACGTGCAGGTAGGTGCGGCCGAAGCGGCGGTCGCGCAGCAGGGCGTTGACGTCGCCGTGGTGGGGGACCAGCCAGTGGTCGCTGTCGGGGTCGTACAGGACCCGGCCGGCCCGGCGCAGCCGCGCGTAGGCCGGGTAGGGGTCGGCCACGAACGCCGGGGCCGCCGGCGTGAACCCGAGGGTGGCCGTCACGGGCCCGGCCCGTCGAGCCGGTCGACGGCCCGGTCCAGGGCGGCCGCGGCCCGGCCGGGGTGGAAGGCGCCCGCGAACCCGTTGGCGGCCAGGGCCGCGACCTGCCGGTCGTCCAGCCCCTGGGCCTCGGCCACGACCCGGTACTCCGAGGACAGGTCGTTGCCGAACAGGGTGCGGTCGTCGGTGTTCAGGCACACCCGGGCCCCGGCCGCCAGCAGCCGCCCCACCGGGTGGTCGGCCAGGGTGGGCAGCTCGGCCTCGGTCCGGGTCCAGTAGTTGGAGCGCGGGCAGCACTCCAGCACCACCCGGCGCTCGACCACCTCGGCCAGCAGGTCGGGGTCCTCGGCCAGGCTGGTGGCGTGCCCGATCCGGTCGGCCCGGTAGCGGTCAAGGGCGGTGCGGATGGCCGCCGGGGGCTCGGCCTCGCCGGCGTGGATGGTGACGCACAGCCCCGAGGCGCGGGCGTGGGCGAACATGGCCGCGTGGGCGTCGACCCAGCCGGGGGTGCGGCCCTCGACCGGCCCGGCCAGGTCGACCCCGACGACTCCCGAGTCGATCCGCCGGATGGCCGCGTCCAGCACCGGCCGGTTCCATTCCGGGTCGACGCCGCCCATCAGGCAGGCCAGCAGGGCCACCCGGGTGCCGGTGGCCGCCTCGGCCTGGGCGGCGGCCTCGCCCACGGTGGCCAGGACCTCGTCGATGGTCAGGCCCTGGGTGGTGGTGTTGAGCCGCGGGCAGAAGCGCAGCTCGGCGTAGACCACCCCGTCGGCGGCCAGGTCCTCGACCAGCTCGCGGGTCACCCTGGCCAGGTGCTCCTTGGTCTGGAGCAGGGGCACGAGCAGCTCGAAGCCCTGGAGGGCCTCCAGCAGCCCGGCCCGCCGGGTCACCCGGACCCGGGCCATGGCCGCTCCAGGGGGCGCGTCGGCCGGGACCAGGCCGAGCTCCCGGGCCAGCTCCTCGACCGTGGCCGGCCGCAGCGACCCGTCCAGGTGCAGGTGCAGCTCGGCCTTGGGCAGCCGGCGCAGGGCGTCGTCGGTGACGGCGGGCAAACCAGATCCTCCTGAGCGCGGTTGGCGGCAGGCGTAGCCTACCTGGCCGACCCACCATCGAGGAGGCGACGCCCATGCCCGGCCCCGACGGCGGCGGCCCCACGACCCGCGACGACGTGCTCCCGGCCGGGGCGCGCCACTGCTTCGCCTGCGGCGACGCCAACCCGATCGGCATGCACCTGGACGACATCCGCCGCGAGGGCGACCAGGTCCTGGCCACCCTCCACCCCCGTCCCGAGTTCCAGAGCTACCCGGGCGTCCTCCACGGCGGCCTGTCCGCCACCGCCCTGGACGAGGTCATGGGCTACGCCTCGATCCTGCTGGCCGGCATCTGGGCCGCCACCGCCACCATGGACGTCCGCTACCGCGCCCAGGTCCCCTACGACGCCCCCCTGCCCCTGGTCGCCGGCCTCACCGACACCCGGGGCCGCCGCGTCCGCGCCTGGTCGCGGCTGCAGCTGCCCTCGGGCCAGGTCGGCGCCGAGGCCACCGCCCTGCTGGTCGCCCTCCCCGAGGACCTGGCCGCCCGGGCCCGCGAGCTGTACGGCCCGATGGCCTGACCGGGCGGCGGCCGGCTAGCATCGGGGGGCCGATCGACGGCGGGCCCGTCGCCGGGCCGGACGGGGGAGGGGCTGGCATGCGGATCGAGTCCTCGGTCACCTCGGTGTCGTGGATCCCCAAGGGGGCGACCGAGGGCTTCAACCGCCTGACCTTCGGGCTGCTGCGGGTCGCCCACTTCGACCCGCCGCCGCCCGACGTGCTCGGCGACCTGGACGAGCTGCTGGCGACCACGTCGGTCCGCTTCGTCAACCGGCTCGAGGCCTGGATCGAGGTCCAGGACGGGCGGGTCGTGGACGCCGGCCAGGGCGGCGGCGGGCGCAGCGGCCGGACCAGGGTGGGGTACGGCCCGGCCAGCATCGCCTTCGCCTCGGCGCCCATGCCCGAGCTGCGGCCCGAGCCCGAGGTCGGCGACGGCTGGGTCCGGTTCGCCCAGACGGCCGGCGGGGTGGTCGGCATGCCCACGCCCCGGCGGGTCCGCCACCCGCCCTATGTGCAGATCACGCCGTCGATCCCCTGGACCACCCTGGCCCTGACCATCCACGCCGACGGCAAGGTCGAGCAGCGGCTGACCGGGGCCAGCTCGTTCCCGCGGCACTGGGTCTACGACCACGCCGGCCGGCTGGTCGCCAAGAGCGGCTTCATCGACTACGACACCTGGTGGCGGGAGGCGTTCGGCACCCACACGCCCTGGGGCGACGAGGAGTCGGCCCCGATCGTGACCGCGGTCGAGTCGGCCCTGGAACGCCAGCTGTCGGTGGCCGTGATCGACGCCAAGCCGCGCTTCCGGCGCCTCCAGGCCGGCCGCACCCTGGTCCGCCAGGGCGAGCAGGGCCAGGAGCTGTTCCTGCTGTTCGACGGCGTGCTCCAGGTGGAGGTCGACGGCGAGCCGGTGACCCAGGTCGGCCCGGGGGCCATCCTGGGCGAGATGGCGCTGCTGCAGGACGGTCGGCGCACGGCCACCCTGCGGGCCGTGACCCCGTGCCGGGTCGCGGTCGTCCCCCGGGACCAGATCGACCGGGCGGCCCTGGAGGAGATCGCCAGGGGCCGCCTGCCCTAGCGCCCCGGGTCAGGACGGGCCGCCGAAGTCGACCTCCTTGGTCTCGACCGTCCCGGCCATGCGGCCCGGCGCCGCCTGGTTGCTCCAGTACAGGTTGGTGTGGGCGTCGCCGACCAGGGTCGCGTCGTCGCCCCGACGAACGCGCCGTGGAGCGTCGAGCGGACGCACTCGTCGGTCTGGCGCCGACGACCACCAGCCGGCCCACGCCCAGGCCCGACAGCACGGTCTCCAGGTCGGTGTCCTCGAAGGAGTCGCCGTAGTGCTTCTCGACCAGCGGCTCGACCTCGCCCGGGGCCAGCTCGGGGGCTAGAGGGCGGGGGAGCGGCGGCGGCGTCTGGCCCGGCGGACCAGGGCGAAGCCGGCCCAGCCGACGAACACCAGGACGACCAGGACCAGGATGGGCAGGAACACCGCGACCAGGCTCATGGCCAGGGAGGCGGCGTCCTCGGCGGCGCTGACCACCGGGGTGCCGGTGCCCACGGTGCCGACGTTGACCAGGGGGCGGGCGGTGGCCTTGGTGGCGTGGACGACGCCGGCCACGACCACGCCGAGCAGGACCCCGACCCAGGGGTGCTGCTGCATCCAGGTGGAGGCGTCGGCCCGCTCGGCGGCGGTGACGGCGGCGAAGATGACCCCGCCGACGGTGGGTCGGACCAGGGTCTGGATGGTGTCGTTGACGTGGTCGACGACCGGCACCTTGTCGAGCACGAGCTCGGCCGCCAGCAGGACCGCGACCACGGCCAGGGCCCAGCCGCTCTGGATCCAGCGATAGGGCTCGGGCAGGGTGATGACGTCGGTGAAGCGGGCCAGGACGCCGACCAGCAGCAGCGGGATATAGGCGTTCAGGCCCGCCGCCGCCGACAGGCCGAGGCCGGTGAGCGATGCCAGCATGCCGCTCAGCTTCCCACCGGACGGCCCGTCACACCACCTCGGCCGGAGCGTCCTCGGTCGGGGCCACCGACCAGGTGTAGGCCTCCTTGAGCAGCCGCAGGTACATGAAGGTCTCGGTGTCGCGGACGCCCTCGATGCCGGCCAGGTCGTCCGACAGCAGCCGCAGCAGGTGGTCGTTGTCCTCGCACACCACCTCGGCCAGCATGTCGAAGGAGCCGGCGGTGAGGACCAGGTAGGAGACCTCGGGCAGGCGCCCCACGGCCTCGGCGACCTGCCGGCGGGCCCGGCCGTCGACCGAGATCCCGACCATGGCGATCGCCTGGTAGCCGAGGGTCATCGGGTCGGCCACGGCCACCACCTGCATGATCCCGGCCGCCTGGAGCCGGGCCACCCGCTGGCGCACGGCCGCCTCGGAGAGGCCGAGCTCCCGGCCGATGCTGGTGAACGGGCGGCGCCCGTCGCGTTGCAGGGCGGCCACGATGCGCCGGTCGACCGCGTCGACCCTCGCCGTCCGAGGCATACGAACTACCTCCCGATTCCTTTGCCAAGAGACGCAGGTCGAAGTATTCTAGCCCCGGTCTCGACGGAAGGCGAAGACAACCCGCAGCGTGCCAGGAGCGTGATCAGTATGGGCGGACGGCCCGACCAGGAGCGGATCGAGAGCCTGACCAAGGCCCGGACCCAGCTCGTCCACGAGCGCACCCCCAAGTCGCGGGAATGGCGCGAGCGCTCGCTCGCCTCGCTGCCGCTCGGGGTCGCCTCCAGCTTCCAGGACGCCCCGCCCTACCCGATCTTCTTCGAGCGGGCCAAGGGCAGCCGGGTCTGGGACGTCGACGGCAACGAGTACTCCGACTACCACAACGGCTTCGGGGTGATGGCCGTCGGCCACGCCCATCCCAAGATCGTCGACGCCCTGTCGGAGCGGGCGGCGATCGGCACCCACTTCGCCCAGCCGGTGGCCGAGACCACCCTGCTGGCCGAGGAGCTGTGCAGGCGGTTCAGGATCGACCAGATGCGCTTCACCAACTCCGGCACCGAGGCCACCATGGACGCCATCCGGCTGGCCCGCGGGGTCACCGGCCGCGACAAGATCGTCAAGATCGAGGGCTCCTACCACGGCCACCACGAGTCGGTGCTGGTCTCGATCCGCCCCAGCCGGGACAAGATGGGCCCCCGGGAGACCCCGGCCAGCGTCGAGTTCGGCAGCGGCACCCCCAGGGCCGTGACCGAGCTGACCCTGATCGTCCCCTACAACGACGCCGAGGCGCTGGACCGGCTGCTGACCGCCAACGCCGGCGAGGTCGCGGGCATGATCATGGAGCCGGTGATGATGAACGTCGGCATCATCGACCCCGAGCCCGGCTACCTGGACGCGGTCCGCGAGATCTGCTCCCGCCACGGCGTGATCCTCATCTTCGACGAGGTCAAGACCGGGGCCACCATCGCCTACGGCGGCGCCGAGGAGGTCTACGGGGTCGCCCCCGACCTCAAGTGCTTCGCCAAGGCGGTCGGCGGCGGCACCCCCCTGGGCGGCTTCGGCGGCCGCGGCGAGCTGATGGCCGAGATCGCCAAGGACGGCGTGCCCCAGCTCGGCACCTTCAACGGCAACCCGCTGTGCGCCCGGGCCGGGCTGGTCGCCCTCACCGAGGTGCTCACCGAGGACGCCTACAAGGAGCTGAACCGGCTCAACGACGCCCAGCTGGCCGGCTGCCAGCGGGTCATCGACGCCTACGACCTGCCCTGCTACACCACCGGGGTCGGCGGCAAGGGCGCGGTCATGTACGCCCCCGAGCGGCTGCGCGACTACCGCGGCTACGCCGGCTTCGACGGCGACGGGGTCGACGAGCACCTCTCCTACCTGTCGTGGCTGTACGAGATGACCGAGGGCGTGTTCATGACCCCGGGCATCGACGAGCAGTGGACCCTGTCGGTGCAGCACACCGACGAGGACGTGGCCCGCTACGTCAACGCCTTCGAGACCTTCGCCCGCGAGGTCAGCGCCGGATAGGCTCCGGGCATGCGACTCGGGGTGATGCTCGGCTACTTCGGCGCCGGCACGACCGCGGCCGAGCAGCTGGAGCTGGTCCAGGAGGCCGAGCGGCTCGGCTACGACTCGGCCTGGGTGGCCGAGGCCTACGGCTCGGACGCGGCCACCGTGCTGGCCTGGCTGGCCGCCCAGACCAGCACCATCAACCTGGGCTCGGCCGTGTTCCAGATCCCGGCCCGCAGCCCGGCCATGACGGCCATGACCGCCGCCACCCTCGACCAGCTCTCGGGAGGGCGGTTCCGGCTCGGCCTGGGCCTGTCCGGCCCCCAGGTGGCCGAGGGCTGGCACGGCCAGCGCTTCGCCCGGCCCCTGGCCCGGACCCGCGACTACGTCAGCGTGGTCCGCATGGCCCTGGAGCGCCGCCGGGTCGCCTACCGGGGCGAGACCCTGGAGCTGCCCCTGCCCGACGGCCCCGGCAAGGCCCTCAGGCTCACCATCGCCCCGGCCCAGCCGCGCCTGCCCATCTACCTGGCCGCCATGGGGCCGAGGAACCTGGCCCTGGCCGGGGAGCTGGCCGACGGCTGGCTCGGGTTCCTGTACGCGCCCGAGCACGCCGGCGGGTTCCGCGACCACCTGGCCGCCGGGGCGGCCCGGGCCGGCCGCGACCTGGACGGCTTCGACGTCGCCCCCAACGTCCAGGTCCACATCTCCGACGACCTGGCCGCGGCCCGCGACGCCATGCGCCCGTTCCTGGCCCTGTACGTCGGCGGCATGGGCTCCCGGGAGCGCAACTTCTACACCGAGCAGGCCGGCCGCTACGGCTTCGAGCAGGCCGCCCGCCGGGTCCAGGAGCACTACCTGGCCGGCGACCGCGGCCAGGCCATGGCCGCCCTCCCCGACGAGCTGATCGACCTGGTCACCCTGTGCGGACCGGCCGGCCGGGTCCGCGAGCGCCTGGCCGCCCACCGCGAGGCCGGGGTCGGCACCCTGCTCGCCGCCCCCATGGCCCGGACCCACGCCGACCGCCTCCACCAGCTCCGCCAGCTGGCCGAGCTGGCCGCTTGACCCTCCTGTCGGGGGAGCGTCCAGGCTGGCTCCTGGAAGGGAGGGACGCGACGTGGACGACCTGCTGCCGATCGGGCGCTTCGCCAAGGCGACCCGGCTGTCGGTGAAGGCGCTGCGCCACTACGACGAGCTGGGGCTGCTGCGCCCGGCGTTCGTCGACCCGTCCTCCGGCTACCGCTACTACCGGCCGGCCCAGGCCAACCAGGCCGAGGCGATCCGCATCCTGCGGTCGGTGGAGATGCCGCTGGAGGAGATCGCGGCGCTGCTGGCCGAGGCCGGCGGCGAGCCGGTGGCCAAGCGCCTGGCCCTGCACCGGGAGCGGCTGGAGGCGCGCCTGGACGAGCACCGCCGGATGCTGGCGTTCCTCCAACGGCTCCTGGACAGGGAGGACGTCATGCCGTACGAGGTGACCGTCAAAAGGCTGCCGGCCCAGCCGGTGGCCGCGACCCGCACCAGCACCGACCTGCGCCGCATCTCGGCCGCCATCGGCACCGGGGTCCACGCGATCCTGGACGAGCTGGGCCGGCGGGGGATCGAGCCGGCCGGGCCCCTCCAGGTCGTCTACCACGCCGACCAGGTGCTGGACGAGGACACCGTCGCCCCGATCGAGATCTGCCTGCCGGTGGCGGCCCCGTTCGAGGGGACCGGCGAGGTCTACGGGACCGAGCTGGCCGGCGGCCCGGCCGCCGTCACCGTCCACCGCGGCCCCTACGCCGAGATCGGCCCCGCCTACCACACCGTCTCCGGCTGGATCTCCGACCACGGCCACGAGCTGGCCGGCGGCCCCCGCGAGGTCTACCTCAACGACCCCGGCCAGGTCGAGGAGGCCGACCTGCTCACCGAGGTCCGGTGGCCGATCAGGTGAGGCCGAGGGCGTCGCGGAGGAAGACCAGCTGGAGGTGGAGCAGGCTCTCGGCGACCGCCTCCTGGGCGGCCATGTGGGTGACGCCGGAGAGGGGAAGGACGTTGTGGGGGCGGCCGGCCACCAACAGGAGCCCGGACAGGCGCAGGGTGTGGGCGGCGACCACGTTGTCGTCGGCCAGGCCGTGGATCAGCAGCAGCGGCCGTTCCAGCTTGGCCGCGTCGGCCAGCAGGGAGCTGCGCCGGTAGGCGTCGGGGTCGGCGGCCGGGTGGCCGAGGTAGCGCTCGGTGTAGTGGGTGTCGTACAGGCGCCAGTCGGTCACCGGGGCGCCGGCCACGGCGGCGCGGAAGATGTCGGGGCGGCGCAGCACGGCCAGGGCGGCCAGGTAGCCGCCGAACGACCAGCCGCGGATGGCCACCCGGGACAGGTCGAGCCTGGGGTGGTCGGCGGCCACGGCCAGCAGGGCCTCGACCTGGTCGTCCAGGGCCGGGCCGGCCAGGTCCCGCCAGACCGCCCGCTCCCAGGCCGGGCCGCGGCCCGGGGTGCCGCGCCCGTCGGTGACCAGGACCGCGAAGCCCTGGTCGGCGAACCACTGGGAGATCAGGAACCGGTCGCGGGCGGCCAGCACCTGGCGGTGGTGCGGCCCGCCGTAGGGGTCGAGCAGCACCGGCAGCGGGCCGTCGGGTGGGTCGTCGGGAAGCAGCAGGGCGCAGCGCAGCTGGCGCGGCCCGGCCCGCAGCAGCCGCGGCCGGGGGACCAGGCCCGAGGGCTGGGCGAGCGACCTGACCGGCAGGGGCGGCCGGCCGGGGGCGGTGACGGTCGTGGTGGTGTGGTCGTGGTCCAGGTCGCCGCGGGTGATCACCACCACCGGACCGGCCGCGGTGGCGGCGTGCTGGCCGGACGGGCCGGTGAGGCGCTCGGGGGCGGCCCCGGGGACGACCCGCCACAGGTGGGCCTCGGTCGGCTCCTCGGACCCGGCGACCAGGATCGCCCCGCCGGTCGCGGCCACCACCTCGGTGACCTGGAGCCCGGGCGGGGTGGCGGGCCGGCCGTCGACGGTGAGGCGGCGGGTGTCGCAGGCCGGGTCGTCGGCGGTCATGACCAGCCGGCCGTCCAGCCAGGCCGGCACCCCGGCGACCAGCTCGACCCAGGCCGGGTCGTGCTGGGCGGCCAGCTCGGCGACGGCCCCGGTGTCCGGGTCGGCGGCCAGGACCAGGGTGGCCGTCTGGTCGCGGGCCTGGACCAGCAGGGTCAGGGGGCCGCCGGCGTCCCAGCGGACCGCGGCCAGGTACGGGTAGGCGGCCCGGTCCCAGCCGACCTCGACCCGGCGGCCGTCGAGGCCGACGACGTGCAGGCCCACGTCGGCGTTGCCGGTGCCGGCGGCCGGGTAGGGGAGCCGGACCGGCTCGATCGCCGGGTTGGACGGGTCGCCGAGGTGGAACCGCCGCACCGGGTGGAGGTCGACCCGGGCCACGGCCAGCCGCCGGCCGTCCGGCGCCCACCAGAACCCGCGGGCCCGGCCCATCTCCTCGGCGGCCAGGAACTCGGCCAGCCCCCAGCTCACCTCGGGGTCGTCCTCGCCGACCAGCCGGCACCCGGCGGGGTCAGGTTCGTCCAGGTCGGCGACGTGGAGGGCGCGGTCGGCGACCCAGGCCACCCGGGCCCCGGTGGGGTCGACCCGCGGCTCCAGCACCCTCTCGCCCGCCGGCCGCTCCCGCACCCCGCCCGGCCCGCGCAGGTCGGCCACGAACAGCCGGCCGGCCAGGGCGAAGCTGGCCACGGTCAGGTCGAGGTCGGCGGCGAAGGCGACGATGCCGCCGGCACGCTCCCGGGCCCGCTCCCGCCGGGCCCGCTCCTCGGGCGGCAGGTCGACGGCGCCGTCGCCGAGCAGCGCGGCCGGGTCGGCGACCAGCCGCTCGGCCCCGGTGGCCACCTCCAGCACCCACAGCCGGTTGACCGGGTCGTCGCCGGCGGCCGAGCGCAGGAACGCCACCCGGGCGCCGTCGGCCCCGACCTGGAACCCCCGCGGCCGCCCCAGGGTGAACCCCTGGGTCCGCGCGTGCCGCCGGGGGAAGGACCCGGGCTCCCTGTCCCCCGGGGGGCTACCGCTCCGCTCCATGAGCCCCCCGGTCCCCCCATCCCCCGGGGGGCTACCGCTCCGCTCCATGAGCCCCCCGGTCCTGCTCAGGCGACGACGCCGGTGGCCAGCACGACCGCGCCGGCGGCCAGGGCCGCGGCGATGACGATGAACGGCAGGGCCCGCATCCAGGTCGTCTTGGAGTCGGCGATGACCAGCATGCCGACGGCGAAGGCGCCATAGCCGACCGCCTGCAGGGTCGGGTCGCGCCGGAGCAGGCTGACCAGCCCCACGCCGAGGATGATGAAGTAGATGTAGAGGGCGATCCTTGGGTGCAGCAGCATCGGCCGCTCGTACACCCGGCCCTTGCGGTCGACGTCGCCGACCTGGGCCTTCTTCATCGGCTGGGCCTGGGCCCGGCCGCCGGCGGCCGGCCGCCTGGTCTGGGTCTTGGCCGCCGGCCGTTCTACCTTGGGCGCCGGCTCGTAGCCGGACTCCCGGCGGGCCCGCTGGATCGCGTGCCGCTTGCGGGCCCGCTCCCGGTCCTTCCGTGCCACCCGTTCACCTCCCGAAGCGCCGCCGTCGCTGGGCATACGACCGCAGGGCGCGAAGGAAGTCCACCTTACGGAAGTCCGGCCAGTATGTGTCGGCGAAGTAGTACTCGGCATGGGCCGACTGCCACAGCAGGAACCCGGACAGTCGGACCTCCCCGGAGGTGCGGATGATCAGGTCGGGGTCGGGCACCCCGGCGGTGTACAGGTGGCGGGCGATCTCGTCGGGGGCGACCAGGCCAGCGGCCTCGGCCAGGTCCAGGCTCTTGTCGCCGTACTCGGCCAGCAGCCGCCGGACGGCGTCGGCGATCTCCTCCCGGCCGCCGTAGCCGACGGCCACGTGCAGGGTGCCGCCGCGGTGCCCGCGCGAGGCCCGCTCGGCCGCCAGCAGGGTCGAGCGGGTGCGCTCGGGCAGCGCCTCCAGCTGGCCGACGGGCACGATCCGGTAGCCGCCGGGGGCGCCGTCGCGGGCCAGCTGGACCACCTTGGCCTCGATGATCTGGAGCAGCTCGGCCAGCTCGGCCGGCTGGCGCTGGAGCAGGTTCTCGGTGGACAGCAGCCACAGGGTGACCACCGGGATCCCCAGCTCGGCCGACCAGGACAGCAGGTGGTCGATCTGGGCGGCCCCGCGGCGGTGGCCCTCGCTGGTGTCCATGCCCAGCTCGCGGGCCCAGCGCCGGTTGCCGTCCAGGATCACCCCGACGTGGCGGGGCAGGCCGCCCCGGCGGCGCAGGTCGGCCGCCAGGCGCCGTTCGTACAGGCGGTAGAGCAGGTCGGAAGGGCCCATGGTGGAGATGCTACCCGCCGTCGCCATGGGGTACGGTCCCCCGGCACGGTGGATACGAAGATGCGACCGAACCGTCGCCCGGTCGTGGCAGCGGCTACCCTGGGAGCCGACGATGAACCGGGAGGATGGCGTGGCCGAGACGACCGACCAGGAGGGGACCTGGACGTGCGAGCGCTGCGGCGCCGTGCGTCCGGCCAGCTGGACATGCAGCTGCGGCGGCGACGACGGCAAGGGGGACCGGATCGTCCCCGAGGGCTGGGACCCGGAGCTGACCCGGACCAGCCGTCCCCGCCTGGGCCTGATCGCCCGCCCCGGGCCCCCGGACCCGGGGGCGTAACCGGGGCCGGGGCGGTGGACAACCGGGAGCCCCCGACGCCGCCGTCGGCTACCCTCCCGGTTCGGGGGCCCGCAGATCCGGACGGGGGCGGGTCGTCGCATGCCCCCCGGAGACCCTGGCATCCGGCCACCCAGCTGGAGATCCTGCACGCCGCTCCGGCGTTCGCGGTCATCGGGGTCGGGCTGGCCTTCGGGCTGGTGGCCATGCGGGCCGAGCCCCGCTGGGACCGCCTGGCCCTGCTGGCCGGGCTGCTGGTCTGCAACCAGTACGCCGCCGGCGCCCTCAACGACGCCGTCGACGTCGACGTCGACGCCGCCGCCGACCGGGGCAAGCCGATCCAGCGGGGGGCGATCTCCCGCCGGGCGGTGGCCACGGCGGCGGTCGTCGCCGGGGTCGCCTCGCTCGGCTTTGGCCTCGCCCTCGGCCCGGCCACCTTCGCCCTGGCCGTGGTCGGCCTGGCCTGCGCCTTCACCTACGACCTGTGGCTGAAGGGGACGGTGTTCAGCGCCCTGCCGTTCGCCCTGGCCGTGCCGATCGTGCCCCTGTTCGGCTACGGCGCGGCCGGGCGCTTCCCGGCGGTGCTGTGGTGGGCCTGGCCGATCGGGGCCCTGCTGGCCGTGGCCACCCACCTGGCCGACGCCCTGCCCGACGTGGAGCGGGACCGGGCCACCGGGGTCCGGGGGCTGGCCACCCGCCTGGGGGTCGGCCGGGCGGCCGCGGCGGCCGCCGCCTGCTACGCCGCCGCCGTGGCCATGGCCCTGTACTCGGGGCTGGCCGCCGGGGACCGCCCGGTGGTGGTGGCCGGGGCCGCCCTGGCCACCGTCCTCGGGCTGGCCGCGCTGCCGGTCGGGGCCCGCGGCCCCGGCGGCCGCCGGGTCGCCTACCGGCTGCTGCTTGCCGGCATGGCCGCCCTCGCCCTCGGCTGGGCCGGCGCCGTGCGCCCCTGACCGGGGCGCCTGCCGGTTCACGAGCTTCGGGTTGCTTGACAGGGGGTTCCCGGCCCCCGAACCGGGGGGCTGTGGATGCCGGTTACCTCCTGGGCGCCTTGGCGTATTACGCTTCAGCCATCGTTCCGGCAACCATGAGCCTCACCGCTGCCGCGCACCACGGAGGTCGTGCATGGTGCTCCCCGCGCTTGATGGCAAGACCCGCTGCCGTTGGGCCGCCACGGATCCGGTCCTCGCCACCTACCACGACAACGAGTGGGGTGAGGCCCCGGTCGGCGATGCCGGCTGGTTCGAACGCCTCAGCCTCGAGGTCTTCCAGGCCGGGCTGTCCTGGCGCACCGTGCTCGCCAAACGCGACGGCTTCCGGCGGGCCTTCCACGACTTCGAGCCCAAGATCGTGGCCGCCTTCACGGCCAAGGACGTGACCCTGGTCCTGCGCGACCCCGGGATCGTCCGCAACCGGGCCAAGGTGCTGGCCACCATCGAGAACGCCAAGGTCGTGCTGGCCCTGGCCCACGAGCACGGCGCCTTCGGCCAGTGGGTCGCCGCCCAGCCCGACGAGCTCGAGGACCAGCAGCGGGTCTACCGCCGGACCTTCCAGTTCGCCGGCCCCCAGGTGGTGGAGGCGTTCCTCCAGAGCGTCGGCCGGGTCGCGCCGCCGCACGAGCCCGGCTGCTGGCGCCTGGGCTGACCCGGCCGCCGGCCCGCCGGCCTCCGGGCCGGGCTCACAGGGGCGGGGGCTCGTACCCGCCGGCCACCTCGCCCAGCAGCTCGGCGAAGGTGATCGCCGTGTCGTCCTCGTGCAGCGGGCCCACGACCTGGACGCCGACCGGCAGCCCGGCGGCCGTCCGCCCGGCCGGCGCGGCCACCGCCGGCAGGCCCGGCAGCGACGGGTGCGCCACCCAGAAGGCCTGGTCGGTGTAGGGCCGCTCGCCTTCGGGGGTGGTGATCGTGCGCGCCTCGAAGGGTCGGGGGTCGTGGGGGAAGGCGGGCGTGAAGCTGGTCGGGCACAGGAACACGTCGACGCCCTCGAAGTAGCGGCCCCAGGCGGCACGGGCGGCCATGCGCCGCCGCTCGTGGTCGACGACCTCGGCGAACGGCGGGAGGTCGTCGCCGGGTTGCTGGTAGGCGAAGAACAGCCGCACGTGGAACCCGAACGACTCGGCCTGGGCGACCGGGTCGACGCCGTCGGGCCAGCCCTCCACGACCGCTGCCCCGGCCCGGGCGAGCGCGTCGGTGGCGTCGGACAGCACGGCCGCGACCTCGCCGGAGACGGGGGCGTGGTCGTGGTCGAGCACGACCCCGACCCGGAAGTCCGCCAGCCGGGTGTGGCGCGGCCGGGCCGGGCTCCAGGTGTAGGCCCTGGCCGCCGGGGGCTCGGGGCCGGCCGTGGCCCGGAGCGCGGTGCGGAGATCGCCCGCCGACCGGCCGAGGGGGCCGACCGCGGACAGGTACGTCATGTCGCTCGGGCCTGCCGGGGGGCCGGGGGGCTGGAACCCGGTCAGGGGGACGCTGCCCACGCTCGGCTTCAGGCCGTAGACACCGCAGTAGCTGGCCGGGATGCGGATCGAGCCGACCAGGTCCGACCCGTACTCGAGGAAGGTCATCGCGGCCGCCACCGCCGCCGCGGCGCCGCCCGAGGAGCCGCCCGGGGTGCGGGCGGGGTCCCAGGGGTTGTTGGTGACGCCGTGCAGCGGGTTGGCCGTCTGCCCGAAGTCGCCCAGCATGAGGGCCACGTTGGTCTTGCCGACGACGATCGCGCCGGCCCGCCGGAGCCGCCGCACGACGGTGGCGTCGGAGCCGGCGACGTGGTCGGCGAAGGCGGGGTTGCCCCAGGTGGTGTGGAGCCGGGCCGCGTCGAAGGCGTCCTTGACGGTCATGGGGACGCCGTGCAGCGGTCCCAGGTCGCCGCCCCGGGCGGTCGCCTGGTCGGCGGCGGCCGCCTCCCGCGCCGCCTGCTCGGCCCCGAGCTCGACCACGGCGTTCAGCCCCGGGTTGGCGGCCTCGATCCAGGCCAGCAGGGTCGCGGTCAGCTCGCGGGAGGAGAGCTCCTTGCGGCGCAGCATCGCCGCCGCCTCGGTCGCCGGCTGCAGCAGGGTCTTGTCCATGTCGTGTCCGCCCGTCGGGTGATGGCTCCTGGCATCTGCAGGTCTAGGGCCTCCTCCGGGAGGAGTGTCAAGCCCGGGGGCCGGCCGGCTACAGGTCGGCGGCGTAGGCGATGATGGTGACGCCGGGCAGGCGGACGTCGCCCTCGGGCTCGCGCCGGAAGCCGGCCCGCTCGTACATGGCCCGGGCCGTGGCCATCCACTCGGTGGTGTGCAGGGCCATGCGGCGCTTGCCGGCCGCCCGGGCCCGGTTCAGGCAGGCCTGGAACAGGGCGTGGCCGATGCCGCGGCCCCGGGCCGGCGGGTCGACGGCCAGGAGCCGGAACATGGCGTCCTCGGGCCGCCACTGCATCGACCCGGGGGCCAGGTACAGGGTGACCGTCCCCACCACCCGGCCCTCCTCGACCGCGACCAGCAGCACCCCCTGGGCGGCCCGGGCGGCCGCGTCGGCCATCTCCACCAGGTACCGGGCCCAGGAGGTGGTGAACGGGTCGTGGGGGTCGGCGGGGGCGAACTCGGCGTTGGCCGCCACCGTCACCCGCCCGGCCGCCGCCACCTCGTCGGCCGTCCGCGCCTCCCGGATCTCCAGCGGCACCGGCTCAGTCGGGCACGTAGAGGAAGTAGTCGCCCTCTTGATCGTCCCATTCCATGTTGACGGCGCCCTTGGCCGCGGCCGCCTTGACGAACTGGAGGAAGCCGGCGTAGCCGAGGTCCTTCTCGGACCAGTTGGGGTCGCGCTTGCGGATCTGGTCCTTGAGCCCGGACAGGGGGACCTCGTCCTCCTCGCCCTGGAGGTCCACCAGGGTCTGGCGGAGCACGTCGAAGGCCTTGTCGGCCTGGCCGGCGTCGGGGAAGTCGACCGCCGGGTCGCCGGGGGCCTGGCCCTCGTGCAGGGCGATGATGCCGTTGCGCTCGGCCTGGGCCAACAGCTCCCGGAAGGCCCGGAACCCGTAGTCGGACTCGGAGAAGGTCGGGTCCTTGCGCAGCAGGGCCCGCTTGAGGGAGGAGGCCAGCACCGGCTCGGCGCCGCTCTGCTTCAGCCCGGCCAGGGTCTGGGTCAGCTGGCGCTGCAGCTCCTGGAGGTCCCGCTGCCCGGCGGCGGCGCCGTCGTCCTTGCGGGGCTTGGAGGCCCGCCGCGGCGGCCGGGCGGCGCCGGTGCCGCCGTTGCCGGCCCGCCGGCCGCCCTGGGGGACCAGCTCGCCGACCCCGGGCAGGCGGTCGTAGAACAGGAACTCGTCGCAGGCCGGGGGGAGCAGGCTGGAGGTCGAGCCCTTCACGCCGATCCCGATGACCCGCCGGTTCAGGGCCCGCAGGGCCGCCACCAGCGGGGTGAAGTCGGAGTCGCCGGAGGCGATCACGAAGGTGGACACGAACCCCCGCTCATAGGCCAGCTCCATGGCGTCCACGGCCAGCTTGATGTCGGCGGCGTTCTTGCGCACCGCCCCGGTCCGCTGGGGGATGTCGATCAGCTCGCAGTTGTGCTCGACCAGGGTGCGGCGGTCGCCGGCGAACAGGGTCCAGTCGGCATAGGCCCGCCTGGCCACCACCCGGCCCCGCTCGGCCAGGGCGTCGAAGATCGGGCCGACGTCGAAGCCCCGGCCGATCTCCCGGGCTCCGATGACCAGGTTCTCGTGGTCGATGAACAGTGCGATGCGTGCTTCCTCGTCGGGCATGGCCCAAACACTACGCCGTAACCTGTGGCCGTGCCTACGACCGACGCCAACCCGTCAGCGGCCCCGCCGGGCCCGGCCCGGGTGTGCGTGATCGGGGCCGGCTTCGCCGGGCTGGCCGCGGCCGCCGCCCTGGCCGACGGCGGGCTGGAGCCCCTGGTCCTGGAGGCCCGCGAGCGGGTCGGGGGCCGGGTCCATTCGCGGCGGCTGGCCAACGGCGCCGTGGTCGAGCTCGGGGCCGAGTTCGTCGAGCACGACCATCAGGCCCTGGTGGACACCGCCCGACGCCTGGGGCTGGCCATGGCCCCGACCGGCATGGCCTACGGCGACCGCGAGCCCCGCGGCGGCCTGGGGACCGACCGGGCGGCCGTCCTGGCCGAGGCGGGCCGGCTCAAGGAGCTGCTGGCCGAGCGGCCCGGCCTGGCCGGCCCCGGCCGGTCGGTGGCGGCCGTGCTGGCCGAGCTGCCCCTGGACCCGGGGGCGCGCCAGGCCATCGCCGCCCGCCTCCAGGTGTCGACCGGCCAGCCGACAGAGGAGCTGGCCGCCGCCGTGCTCGATCACGCCGGCTCCAGCTTCTCGACCCGCGAGAGCCTGCGGGTCGGCGGCGGCAACCAGCGGATCGCCCTGCGCCTGGCCGAGCGGCTCCCCGGGGCGGTGCACCTGGGCGTCCCCGTCCGGGCGGTCGCCTGGTCGGCGGGGGGCGTGCGGGTCGCGGTCGAGGGCGCCGAGCTGGACGCCGAGGCCTGCCTGCTGGCCGTGCCCGCCGCGGTCATCGGCCGCATCGGCTTCGACCCGCCCCTGCCCGCCTGGAAGGCCGAGGCCCTGGAGCGGGTCGTCTACGGGCACGCGGCCAAGCTGTTCGTGCCCCTGCGCCGGGTGCCGGAGCCCAGCGCCGTCCTGTCGGTCCCCGACCACTACTGGACCTGGACCGCCCGCGGCCTCGACGGGCCCGTGCAGCCGGTGGTGAGCGCCTTCGCCGGCTCGGCCCCGGCCCTGGCCGCGCTCGGGGTCGCCGCCGGCCCCGCGACCTGGCGCCGGCGCCTGGCCACCCTGCGCCCCGACCTGGCCCTGGACCGGGGCGCGGTCCTGTCCACCTGGGACGACGACCCCTGGATCGAGGCCGCCTACTCCACCCGCACCCCCGCCTTCCGCGCCGGCGACCCCGACCTGCTGGCCCGCCCCGTCGGCCCCCTCCACTTCGCCGGCGAGCACACCGCCGGCCCCTGGTCCGGCCTCATGGAAGGCGCCCTGCGCAGCGGCCAGCGCGCCGCCACCGAGCTGCTGGCCGCCGGCCCGGCACCCGCGCGGTAGAGGCGCCCAACCCCACCCAGGTTGCGTCTCAGTCGAGGTCGCGGGCGACCTTGTACGAGGCGGCCTGGGCGACCGGGCGGACGACCAGGAAGTCGATGTCGACGTGGGGGGACGGGTGACGGCCCAGACGATGCAGTCGGCGATGTCGTCGGCGGTCAGGGTCTGGGTGATGGCCCCGACGGCGTGCTTGGAGGCGGTGTAGCCGGCGCCGCCCGGGTAGATCTCGAAGCCGGCGGCGGCCGCGAAGGCCTCGACCGAGGCCGGGTCGGTGACGTCCAGGGCCAGGGTGGTGGCGCCGACCTCCTCTCAGCGCTGGGACGGGTAGACCCGCTCGGGGGTGAGCGCGTAGACC